>Ga0302122_10001134_pt1 | contig 16846 bp, 14 predicted proteins | sample CB21_SCM_MG_FD_203115 | JGI IMG/M metagenome (GOLD analysis project Ga0302122, IMG submission 203115) | Marine microbial communities from Western Arctic Ocean, Canada - CB21_SCM | ecosystem: Environmental > Aquatic > Marine > Oceanic | place: Canada: Western Arctic Ocean | collected 2017-09-28
CCGGGCACCGGGCGCCCCCATTGGGGCCTTCCCCGTGGAGTGCGTGCTCGACGAGATTGCCGAGGCGATCGGCATGGATCCGCTCGAGATGCGGCTGAAGAACGCGGCAAAGGAAGGCACCAAGGCCGCGTATGGCCCGGTCTATCCGCGCATCGGCTATGCCGAGACGGTAGAAGCGGCTCTCGCCCATCCGCATCACAAGGCACCGCTTGGCAAAAATCAGGGACGCGGAGTTGCCAGCGGTTTCTGGTTCAACGCGGGTGGTGAATCCAGTGCCCAGGTCAATATCACAGAGGACGGCAACGTGGTTGTCACCACCGGCCATCCCGATGTCGGCGGCTCGCGGGCGTCGATCGCCAACATTACGGCCGAGTTGCTGGGAATCGACTACCGGCGGGTATCGGTTCTGATCGGCGATACGGCCACTATCGGTTTCAGCAATCTGACCGGTGGCAGCCGCGTGTTGTTCGCCTCCGGTATCGTGGTGACCCAGTCCACGGAAAAGGTCGTCTCGACGTTGCGCGAGCGCGCGGCGAAGATCTGGGAGATCGATCCGGAGGCGGTTACCTGGGAAGATGGCGAGGCACGCCCGGCGGGTGCCAACGCCGGCAAATTTGCGCCGCTGACACTGGAAGAACTTGCGGATCGGGCCACCGAAACCGGTGGACCGATCGGGGCCGGCGTGCAGCTCAACACCACCGGTGCGGAGGGCGGATTCGCGACGCATATGTGCGATGTCGAGGTCGATGTCGAACTCGGCATCGTGCGGGTTCTCCGCTACACCTCATTCCAGGATGTCGGACGGGCGGTCCACCCGAGCTACGTCGAAGGTCAGATGCAGGGCGGCGTTGCGCAGGGCATCGGCTGGGCGCTGAACGAGGAATACATCTATGACAGGGGTGGCCACGTGGACAATCCGGGTTTCCTCGATTATCGCATGCCCATCTTCTCGGACCTGCCGATGCTCGACACGGTGATGATCGAGATCCCGAACCCGAAGCATCCGCAAGGCGTGCGGGGTGTCGGAGAGGTGCCTCTGGTACCCACGCTGGCGGCGATCAGGAACGCCGTCTACAACGCGCTCGGCAAGCGTTTCTATAGCTTACCGATGTCACCGCCGAAGGTATTGGAAGCACTGAACGCGACAGAATGACACTGGTGAAGGCGCCGTCGCCGGCGCCTTCACCAGCCTAGTCCTCGGGCTCCTAAAGGAAATGCGTTTCCGCGAAATCATTGACGGGGGAGTGTCAGAGCAAAACGGAAATAGGTGAGGCCAATGCAGCCCTTAGAATTGATGTCGATCTTGAAGACCGATCCGAAAAAATGGTCGGAGGATTGGAGCAACGCGGTCTTTTCGATCAAGGAAAGGAGCCGACGCTGGTCGAAAGTGCGCCGACTGATGAAACGCGACGGTGTCGATCTCATCGTCTGCATGCCGTGTACCAACTCTCACGACCGGGGTCAGGCCGATGCGCGCTATCTCACCCAGCTTGGCGAGAACAGTGACGAGGTGAGTGTGGCGTTTCCGGTCACCGGCAAGGTGACGGCCTGGCAATCGCGCGGCGGTGTTTGGCCCTCGTCGAACTGGTTGAGCGACATCCGCTCGGCGGTCCGTGGTGCCGGTGGGGCGACCATCACCGCATGGCTCACGGAGAACCGGCCCTACCAGAAAGCCACGATCGCCATCGCCGGTCTGGACGCAAACAATTTCATCCATTGCCGAACGGCCGAAGGCGAGGTGAACTGGCAGTCGGTTCAGATCCTCAAGGAGAACTTCCCCAAGGCGCGGTTCGTCAGCGCGACCTCGATCCTCGGCGAGGCGCGCTGGCGCAAGAGCGCGGAGGAGATCGAGTTCTTGCGAAAGGGCGTTGTGGTGGCCGAGCGCACGCTCGATGCGGTGCGCGATCACGCGCGCAGTGGGGTTTCCGAGCGGCATGTCTTTGGTCAGATGATGCTCGCCAACGCGGATGCGGGCGGCAGCTTCACGCCGATGCTGGGCTGGGCAACCGGCCCACTCGGGGCCGCTTATCACCGTCTAGAGCAACCATCCTTCCGCAAGTTTCAAAAGGGTGATGTCTTCAACATGGAGGTCGAGGGCCGCTGGGCGGGTCACATCGCGCAGATCGATCAGACCGCCTATTTCGGACGACCGCCGGAGGATCTGCGCGACGGCATCGCGTTGAGCATCGAAGCTTTCGACCGCACGGTCGAGGCGATGAAGCCTGGCACGACGATGGCGGAGCTGGTTGAGGCCGCGAGGGTCCGCGGGATGCGTGGCCGCGCGCATACGGCGCTCGGCATGCATGGAAGGGGCACCGGCGATGACGGCCCGCTGGTGGTGGCCGACCGTCCGGACGAGAAAGGCGTCCTCGGTATGGAGCTCGAAGAGGGCTGTTGTTTCGCGGTTAAACCTTCGACCGTGCTGGACGGAGCGCCGGATCTTTGCAAGTGGGGCGACAGCGTCGTGGTCACCAAGAATGGAGGCCAAAGGCTGGGCACGCGTGATCAGGAACTCATCGCATTGAAGTAAATCTGTGAGCGGGTCGAGGTGGCGCCGAGGCTGGCATTGTCAGACTAAACCGGCTTGAGCCGGGACGGGCCATTCCATAGTGTCCGGCGATCGTATTCCGTCCGAGCATGAACTGGTAAAACAGTTCGGTGTCAGCCGTATGACCGTAAACCGCGCGATGCGCGAATTGTCCGATGCCGGGCGGCTATTGCGCATACCCGGTACCGGCACATTTGTCGCGCAGCCGGATACCGATTCAAGTCTGCTCGATATACAGAGCGTGGATGAATACATCGTCGCCCGCGGTGGTGTACACCGGTCGCAACTGCTCAGGCTGGACCGGGTGGCTGCCGACAAAGACAACGCGCCTTTTCTCGAACTGGATGTCGGCGAAGATCTGTTCCATATCGCGATGCTTCATTTTGATGGCGCCGTCCCGCTGCAGCTGGAAGACCGTTACGTCAATGCGGGGCTGGTACCCGCGTTTCAGGAACAGGATTTTCTGACAGTCACACCCAGCCGGTATTTGGTGGATGAAGTGCCGGTAACAAAGATTGAGCATACGATTGAAGCGGTCCTGCCAAGCGCGGAAGAAGCGCGTCGTCTTTGTATCGATGGGGGTGAACCCTGCCTTGTCCTGCGACGGCGGACGTGGTGGAACAGCACTGTCGTCACAAGTGTCCGGCTCGTCAGCCCCGGCAGTCTGTTCAGTCTCAGCGGGCGTTTTAAGCCTTTCACCAGGCGCTGACCCGGGCATTCAGGCGGGTGCGGTGTATTCCGGGTCGATCGCCGCTTCATCCCATGCAAGGGTCAACCCGTCAGGTAGGCAGTGTCAGAGCAAATCGGCTTGAGGCAGAGAAGGTCATTCCGTATCCGTAATGAAGCGTCACGGCCGGCCAAAGGTGATCGTAACGAACCGGCTTCGATCAAACCGGGCAGCGATGAACGTGATCGGCAACGCGGCCGATCGGGAATGCGGACGCCGGCTCAACAACAGGGCTGAAAATTCACACCAGCCGTTCACGCCTCGATCCACAATCATTTTAATCTCGAACATCAGCTCAACCGCCGCAAAATCTTCAAAGATAACCGCGCCACTGCATCTTCGTGTCCATCGACCGGATGCCGGCGGATCAATGTCCGCCGGGTTTGTCTTTGCCCGATGAAAGTGTCGAGAAGTAAATTCCGACCCCGATCAGCGCGATGCCGGTGAAATGGAAAGTTTGCAGGGATTCGCCCAGCACTGCCATAGCCATGAGCACCGTGAAAGCGGGGATGAGATGGATGAACAGGCCGGCGCGGCCGGGGCCGAGCTTGGTGATGGCGTTATTCCACATCAGGATCGCGAGAATGGATGAAAACACCGCCAGCCAGGTAATCGAAAAAACCGACGTCCAGGTGAACGGCGTCGGTCGGACAAACACCGTCTCCAGAATATAAAGCGGCAGCAGGAGCAACGCGCCGAAGCCCAATATTCCTGCCAGAACCAGCCGTCTATCCAGACCGTGCGGTATTTTACGCACCAGCACCGCGTATAGCCCCCAGCTTACATAGGCGCCGGTGACCAGTAGATCGCCCTTGTTGAAATCCATCTTCGCCAGGGTTTCGAGGGACCCGGTGGATATCAGGACCAGAACGCCGGTGAGCGAGACGACAACGCCCAGGCCCTGGCGCTTGGAAAACGGATCCCTGAACAGCAGCCAGGCCAGCGAGACGATAATCACCGGTTCCACCGAGTTGATCACCGCCGCATTGATCGCGATGGTGTATTGCAGCGACAGGAACAGAACCGCATTGCCGCCGACCATCAACAACAGGGCCAGCAGGGCCAGCGTCTTGAAGCTTTGTTTGAATTCCTGCGCCTGGCGGCGATAGGGTTTTATGACAAAAGGCAGAAATATCACGAAGCCGAGAAGCGTGCGCCAGAACGATATTCCCATGGGCGGGACTTCCAACCTGACATAGCGCACTAAAACGGTACTGGCCGCCCAAAACAGCATGGCCAATACCGCCGACAGGTAAGGCGAAAGCAAAAGCCGCTTTAGGGCCGCCATGCCACCCGGCGGCTGATCTGATACAGATTGTTCGGAATTCATGGTCTGCCCTTACGACCCCGACCCTGAATACGGGCCTTTGAGCTTACTAACCGGGATATTCCACATGGAACCTTCCGGGCCAGCCGAACATGGCCCCAAATCGTTCAACCCGCAAGCCGGCCGTCGTCCTGGGGGAGTGGCTTCAATCGCGCCGTGAAAACCCCGTCATCGTATACTTTGGAGACCGGTCCGCATTAGCCTGGCAGCAGCGGGCGGGTGTTATTGGGGAACATAAACCCACAGGTCCATCATAACCGTACATCCAGGCACCGGAAGCGGACCGGGGACCTCGACCGCGGAAAAGGGTAGCGGACGGTCGGGTAAGTGACGCTGCCACGCGGTGTGAACCGGGTAAAATTCGTTGAGATCGGTGTGGAACTGCTGAATGCGCACGACATTCTCGAGCGACGTGCCCGCTGCCTCGCAAATTCTCTGGGCGTTCCGGATAATGCATTCCGCCTGGCGTTCCGCTGTTGCATTGAAGTAAGGATATTGCGGGTCGAATTCGGCGCTGTCGACAATGCCGTTCCCGTCATTCGCCATTAATGCCGAGATAAAAAGCAGATCGCCGGCCTTTACGGCCTGTGGCTGATCGCTAAAAGCCGTTGAAACCCCGGCATCGACGATTTGCTTGGATGTTCCGTTCGCTGGTTTCAATGCCAGAACGTTTATCTCCAATTTGCCGTCCTCGACGACGAGGCCGCGTTCGGCACACGGGATGACCGACAGGGCGGCCGGTGAATCGCGAAAATATTTCGACCAGACTTCGTTAAAGGCGGCGTAGTCATCCGGGTCGGTCAAATATGCTTGAGCCTTGACGACGTCTCGAAGCTCCGCGCCGCACAACGCGAGAGACGGGATGATACGTTCGTTAATGATAAATTCCGTCTCCAGTTTTATGGGCAGACCGCCCCACTGCATGCCTTTTTCGATGCGGGCGGCGGTGGCGACTGCGTTGCGCTGCGGTTCGTCCCCCTGAGTCATCGATGTGATGCCGGGAAGAAAGACAAAATTGCCAACGCTCAGCGCGGCGGAGTATCCCGACGTGGGCCGGCCTCTGAGAGTTCCGTCATGATGCTTTACCTGAAAGTCGCCGTCGGGAACGATGGCGATCAACTGAAAATCCAGGTCCGCCCCGGGAAAGAGCAGGTTCTGCTGAACGATAGATGTACTTGTCGGGATCAACCTTCCAAACCGCTCGCGGCGAATTTGCTGATAGGGCGGAACCATTTGAACCGTCGTGTAATACTGGTCGGTTCGAACCGTGTGTTCCAGCGATGTCTCCCCCAGGCGCAGCACCTCCTCCACATTATCGAATATCAGTTCGGCCTCTTTCTCTCTTTTTGGCCGTCCGGCATGGGGCGCGCGAGGAGCGACGACCTCGTCTGAATATCCGTCCCTGAAATCCTGGGCGAGGCATCCTGTCGCGAATACCCATGGTCCGGCACGCACACCGCGGGCGTAGTGTACGCCATGCTTGCCAAGTTTAACCGATGCGAGAATTTCGACGTCTGATTTCGATACCATAAGCCTCGTTCCTGACGGTGTGATTAGGAATGCATTGGTTCTTCGATCATGCGTGTTGAACGGTAATTCGGACACGGGAGCACACTAGACTGACACCACGCCGGTGTGAAAGCAAACGGGCGTGAGCTGGCCGAGAAAGATGTCATAGGAGGGCGTTTACCAATAAGGCGGATTTCAGAAAACCCTAAACCACGACGTCCGTCATAATGCCTTCAGGGAAAATATCCTCCGGCGTCACATGCTTGTGCGCGATACCTTGCTGGTAGGTATATAGCAGCATTTGCTCGAACGTTGCGCGGTTCTGATCGATGCCGAACGGGAACGGATCGCCGCCAAATATATCCTGCATTTTGCGCGCATAAGTCGGAACCCATGCCAGCGGATAGCGCGACACCGCCGGATCGAGCATACGCTCGACGCTGCGCCGCTTTGATTCGTTGAACGCATTGAACAGGTTGCGCGCCACCCACGGGTTCTCATCGAGAATGTGCTTCTGCATCGCGATGATATGCATGATCGGCCAGATTTTCGTCCGCTCGAAATATTCTTCTTCCATTTCGAGGTAGTTCGGAAACAACCGAACGATATCCGGGTGGCCTTCGAGGAAACAGGTCGGCGGCCGGGCGATGATCGCGCAATCGATTTCGCCCGATACGAGCATATCGGACAGTGACTTGTCGGAAACGCGGGTAAGCTGGACGCCTTCCGGCAGGGTCAGTTCGACTTTTTCGACGCGTCCCGGAGCGTTGGCGCCGGCTTGATACCAATGCACGTCGGGCAGTTTGACGCCGCAATCGTTATGCATCCAGCCGCGCATATATACCGCCGCGGAATGCGCCCATTCCGGCGAGCCGATGCGCTTGCCCCTGAGGTCTTCCACTGTCTTGATGTCGGCGTTTTTGTTTACGTAGTACGACGAGAACCGGAATAGGCGGGAACAGATGACCGGCAAACCTACAATGTCGCATTCGTCGCGGGTGATCTGCGCCGCAAATTTGGCAAAGCTGAGCTCGGCGACATCCCACTCCCGGTTTGCCGTGAAGCGCGCAAATACCTCATGATGACTTAGCATCGACCAATTGTGATCAATCCCTTCGGCGCGCACGGCGCCGGTGCGGAAATCGCGGAAATGATCGTAATCGGTTGACGCAATACTTAGCTTGAGCAGGTTCATGGAATCCTCAGGGAGCTATTGTGCCGGTCTAAAACGCCCCATTTTCCCCATAGAACACAATCCCTAAAAAATAGAAACCGCCTCCGTATTCCCGTCAATGTGACAGCGCGCAGGCAGTATCGGGCGCGGGTGCCTTACACCGACGTTCGCGGTTGGCCGTCTTCGGGAAGCAGCGCGTCGCGACACGCTTCGGCATAGTTCTGCTCGGGTTCCAGCAGGACAGATACCGACCGCACTTTTTGATGCGATGGATCGCGGCCGGGCGGTGCGTCGCCATTTTCGCGCAACGCGGTTGCGGCTTTGCGCAAACGGTTCCGCATCATGACAATGCCGTAATCGGTTGAGACCAGATTTTCCCGCGTCCGGTCGCAGATCGGCCCCATTGATTCCTGCAGGCTGGCATCCTGCATTCCGAAACCCAGCACGCCGGAATAGGTTACGCCCCGCTTCTGGGCGTCCCGGTCCATCAGATAATCGTTGTCCTTGTTCTGCACGGGACGGAAGGTGCCCGGGATGTTTTCGGTGTGCACGCCCTTGCCGTCCAAACAGGCCTGACGCTCGTCTGCGGTCAGCGGGCGTTCCGGGTGATAGTCGTAGCTCCACGTCCAGCAGTTCTCGTCGTCGATCGGCACCCAGAAATGCCCGTGCTGCGGGTGATCCGCGCGCGGCGGGATCATGGTAAAACAGGGCATGACCCATTGGGTGATCCGCCAGTAGTGTTTGCCTTCTGCATTCCGGCGAACGCCGATATACAATCCCCCGTCGGACGGCGATACGTCGAAGACGGGTTTGGTGTCGTTCAGATTGTACTGGTTGGCCTTGGCGCCCCTGAACAGCGGGTCCCTCTCAAGCTCGTTCGAATGCAGGAACGATACATGGCTGGAATCGATGCCGCCTTCCAAAGCCTGCAGCCAGTTGCATTCCTGAAAGCGTTTGGTCGTTACGGTCTGTTCCGGTGTGACTGTTGCAAATTCCCACGTCGGCTCCGGCGGGCGGTTTTCCTCAACGCCCATATAGGTCCAGAGAACCTCCCCGACCTTGATCAGCGGATAGGCCTGAAGCTTGATCGATTCGCAGTATTTGCTGTCGTCGGGCTCCGACGGAATTTCGGTGCACTGGCCGGTGACATCGTATTTCCAGCCGTGATAGGGGCAGCGCAACCCGCCTTCCTCGTTGCGGCCGAACCAAAGCGAGACACGCCGATGGGCGCAGAATTCTTCCATCAGGCCATAGCGGCCCTCGCTGTCGCGAAACGCGATCATGGGTTCGCCCAGCAGCTTGACCCGCACCGGCGGGCAGTCGTCTTCGGGAAGCTCCGAACCCAGCATGGCCGGGATCCAGTACTGGCGAAACAGCTCGCCCATCGGCGTTCCGGCGTCCGTTTGCGTCAGTAAATCGTTCACTTCTTTTCGAAGCATACCTGCTCTCCTGGTAGCGCTTTAATGTCCGGCGTTGCCGCCGAAACAATCCGTTTTCTCCGCGTGTCTATAGCGGTCCGGGGTAGTTCGGCCAAATATTTTGTGACAATGGCTGTTATGTAAAGGGTATACCTCATATTTGCGGGGCAAATATTCGCGGGGGTCCGCCCGTCCGCTGGAAATGAGATAGGATTCATGTCCTTTACAGAAATCGACGGCATCGAAACCCGATACGAAGTCCTGGGCGACGGCCCGGCGTTGTTGATGTATTCGCCGGGTGGGTTCGATGCACGGATCGAACAGTGGACCGACCTCGGCGTCTATAAGCGCATCAAGCTGCTCGACCATCTGCCCAAGAAATACAAATGCATTCTGTTCGACCGGCGTGAAAACGGCCAGTCGGGCGGTCGGGTGGAACGGATCACCTGGAACCATTTCGTCCGTCAGGGCGCCGGCCTGCTGGATGCTCTGGGGATCGAAAAAGCCCATATCATGGGCGGTTGCGTGGGATGCTGCCCGGTTGCCGCGTTCGGCGTCGCCCATCCCGAGCGTGTAGTGTCGATGGTGCATTACTGGCCGGTGGGCGGCGCGAAATACCGTATCGGCAGCCATCGGCGGTTTGCGAGCCATGTGGAATTCGTTGCAGAAAACGGTCTGCAGGCGGTGGTCGAGCTAGTGCACAGTCATGACAAAAATTTTTCGCAGGATCCTCGCGGCGGCCCCTGGGGACAGCCGATCCGGAACGCTGACGAATTCGCTGCCGCCTATGCCGCGCACGATAAAGCGCAATATATTGAAACCGTCACGGCGATGTATCGCGGCCTGATCGATCGCGACACGGCGCCCGGCGCCGAGCCCGAGGATTTGATGAATCTCGATATTCCGAGCCTTATCGTGCCCGGTAACGACGATTTTCATGCCACGTCGGCCGCTCGCTACTTGCAGGAATGCCTGACTGGATCGGAGTACTGGGACGTTCCGGCCGACGCGCAGACCGCGGACAACGCGCCCAGGCGCGTTGTCGAATTTCTCGACAATGTCGCCGGTTGACGCGCAGATCGTAGCTTACGCGACCGCGTTCAGCACGGATTTCGCGAACAAATCTTCCAGCGCCATCGGGGCCGGGATGATTTTCTGCGTCACCGCGTGCCCGATCAGCCCCTCGAGGGTGGCGCGGTTCGGCTCGATCCCGTAGGGCAGCGGGTCTGCCATGACGTCGAGGGCGGCGAGATGAACCTTGTCGACGCGCCCGAGCTCTGAAACCCGTCCGGCCTTCAGGTCGTCGACATAAATGTTCTTGGCCGCGGCAAAGGCGTTGAATACCTGCATTGCGACGTCCGGGTTCTGATCCAGCAGTTCGTCACGGATCGCGACGCAATGGTTGATCGGATAAAGCTCGCGGGTCTTCAGCGCCGTCACGCCGGCGGCAAAGGGATCGTCGTACATGTTCGCCACGTCCGGATGATCGACCTTGGCGCCGACCGCGGCCACAAGGTCTCCCGATGAGAGCCGTCCTTCGAGATCGCCGTCCTCCAGCGGCTGCACGTTCGTCGGCGGCCGGTAGGCTTCGACGTGTTCGTCGCCCGACGGTGCCCAGGTGATGGAGGACAGATCGACGTCGAATTCTTCCTGGACGATCGACCGCGCCCACACACCCGTCGTTACGGTGTAGCCGCGGTTCACGCCGACGCGCTTTCCTGCCAGATCGGCGGGCGACTTCAGGCCCGACGGCACATGATGCAGGATCGCGTCGTGATGGAAGTCGCGGACAAGAAATACCGGGATTGCCGTGAATTTCACGCCATGCGCCTTGGCGCAGATATAGGTGGTCAGCGCCATCTCACAGACGTCGTAGGCAAGTTCGCGCACCATGCGGCGGAATCCCTGCACCAGGACCGGAACTTCCTCGAAGTCGAGATCGAAGTCGGGCAGGGTCACCTGGCCTTCTTTCAGTGCTCGGTTATTTCCCTGAGTGCGCGTGACGGTGTGAAGTTTGGTCTTGGACATATGAATCTCGGTCTTTCTTTTATTTAGCAGCAGTCGGAATCGCCGTTATCCTCAAGCGAGGGCAGCAGCCAGTCAATCGGCAGGTCCGCGCCTATAACCGTCGAGACCGGCGCGAATATCTTCAGCCGGTAACGCCGGGCGTTTTTCCAGAACACGATATTCGTTTCCTGCGGTGGAAACCCAGGCTTTGCGCCAGGGTCTTCCGACACCAGAATGATTTCGGATTGGGGTATCCGGAACCGTTCGCGGATCAGATATTCGACCCGGGAGATATCTTCAAGCGATTCCCGCGCCGGCGCCAGGCGTCTGAACATCAGGCGTGTCCTGCCCGTACCCCGGTTAGAGGCGAATGGTGTTGTGCTATGCGGGACTGCGACATTGCCGGGACTCTGCCGCTTTGGTAAATCATGGTCAATATCATTGCAGGAGAGATCAACGTGGCCGAAAAAGTCCAAGCAGCCGTGAGGACGGCGCCCCAGACGACCGAATTCCGGGAATACGACATGCCGGATATTCCGGATGAAGCGGCCCTTCTCAAAGTCGAAGTCGCCGGCATCTGCGGCACGGACGTAAAATTCTATTCCAAGCCGCCATTCGAAGGCCCGGTCATCATGGGCCACGAGAATATCGGCTATATCGCCAAGGCCGGCAAAACGTTCCAGAAGCGCCGGGGCTTGAAAGAAGGCGATCTGGTTTTTGCCGAACATTACGTCGGGTGCATGAACTGCGAACATTGTCACCGCGGCGATTACCGTCTGTGCATGGAAACCGATTGGCGCAAAAACCCCGACGGGCTGCGTTTTGGCTATACTCTTGCCGAGCGGGCGCCGCATCTCTTCGGTGGGTTTGCTGAATACATGTATCTGCCGTGGAATTCGGTTCTGCACAAAGTCCCCGACGGGCTGTCGCCCGAACTGGCCGGCGTCGTCACCCCCATGGCAAACGGCATCCAGTGGGCGCTGTTCGACTGCGGGGTCGGCTATGACAGCCGCGTTCTGATCCAGGGTCCCGGGCAGCAGGGGTTGAGCCAGGTGGTGGCGTGCAAGCAGGCCGGGGCGTCGCTGATCGTCGTCACCGGTACCGCCAAGGACATCAAACGTCTCGGTGTCGCCAAGCAGCTCGGCGCCGATTATGTCATCAATGTCGAAGAAGAAGACCCGCTGGAGCGGATCAACGAAATCACCGGCGGCGAGGGCATGGATGTGTCGCTTGATTGTACGGCCGGGGCGGGTACGATCCCGGTCCTGCTCGGGATCGAGGCGCTGAAGCGCAAGGGGGGCACGCTGCTGATCCAGGGCGAGACCGCGGATTTCCCGAATTTTCCGCTCGGCAAGATCGCCAACAAATACATCACGATCAAAGCCGCCCGCGGTCACAATTACGAAAGCTGCGAGCTGGCGCTCAAACAGCTCAATTCCGACCGTTTCGCTCTGGAACAGATCACGACGCACCGTTTTGGGCTCAAGGACACGCATGAGGCAATCAACGCCGTCGGCGGCAGCGGAGACGTCATTCACGTCTCGCTGATGCCGTGGAAATAAAACGTGACCAATCCCGCCGGGAGCCCTGATACCCGAATCCCCGTCACGGTAGTGACGGGGTATCTCGGTGCCGGCAAGACGACCCTGCTTAACCGCATTTTGTCCGACCTGTCGGGGCGGCGGTTTGCCGTCATCGTCAACGAATTCGGGGATATCGGTATCGACGGCGATTTGATCGAGACCGGCGATGAGGAACTGATAGAGCTCAGCAGCGGCTGCATCTGCTGTGTCGTCCGCGGCGATCTGATCCGTGGAATGCGAAACCTGTTGGCCGAAAAACCGGGTCTCGACGGCATCATCATCGAAACCACGGGCCTCGCGAATCCGAGCCCGGTCATTCAGACGCTGGTGATCGATCAGGTCATCGGCGCGCAATGCCGGCTGGATTCGGTGCTGTGCGTGGTCGATGCCGTGCACGTCCTCGATCAACTGGCTGGCGGCGCGGATGCGGCGGACCAGATCGCGTTCAGCGATCATCTTGTCCTCAACAAGGTGGCCGATGCGCAGACGCCGGTCGGTGAGCTCGAAGCCCGTTTGCGGCAGATCAATCCCTTTGCGCGGATCACGCGGGCGAACAGGTCGGACGTTCTGGCCGGTGAAATTCTGAACCGCTGGGGGTTCGACCTCGACCGCATCGAGGCACAGCTCGCCCCGGATGACGGAGACGACCACTACAACCATATCGACAACACCGGCATCGCCAGCGTGTCGTTGCGCTGCGACGCGCCACTCGACGCCGACCGTGTGGAATCCTGGCTGCAGGAATTGCTTGTCCGCCGCGGCACCGACATCCTGCGGACCAAGGGAATTCTGTCGGTTTTCGGCGAAGACCGGAAACTTGCCCTGCAAGCGGTCAACATGATGCTGGAAGGCGATTTTGTCAGACACTGGAACGGGGAGGCGCGTGGTTCACGCCTTGTCTTTATCGGCCGCAATCTGAACCGCGAGGATTTGAATTCAGCGTTTCAGAACTGCCGGCACGATGTTGCGGCCTATGCATGAAGCGGTTGCGCCGGAAGTGACGGCGCCAGCCAGCCAGGGAGCGGGAAGATGACCAGAATACCGGTATTGAGCCGAGACGAAATGGATGCCGAGCAGCAGGCGGCGCATGACAGGGTCCTCGCCAACAATTCCCGCGTCGGGTTCGGGCCGGCCATCGGCTATGCCTATTCGCCCGGGGTCTGGCAGATTCACAATGCGTCGAGCGCGCATCTCCTCGATTGTTCGCTGACGGCAGCGCAGGTCCGCATCGTGTCGCTGATGACGGTGCGGCATTGGAGTGCCGCCTATCCGTGGAGTTCGCAGGCAAAAACGGCGCTCAGTGCGGGTCTCGATCCCGCCGTGATCGAGGCGATCAATGCGGGCGAACAACCGGCATTCGATGACGATTCGGATGCTGCCGTGCATGCGGCGACGCGCGAACTGCTGGCGACCGGCACGCTGTCCGATAACGGCTTCAAGGCGACCGAGGCGGCGCTAGGTTACCGGCGCCTGGTTGAAATCGTCGGCGCCGTCGGCCATTTCTGCGCGACGGCCATGATGGCCAATGTGGTCGGCGTCGTGCCGTCGGTGGATGCGCCGTCGCATCTCAAGGTATGACAATCGAGTTGGGATCTATCCCGGCTAAAACGCGTCTGCCGCCGTTGAAACCCAACCACCAGGTGGAAGATTAAATCATGGACGACGATCCGATTTCCGGCGGTCCGGTCGCGGCCGACTTCATCGCCGACCTGGCCGCGGCGAGCCGTATTCTCGCCGAGCGCGGTGTTGTCGACGCGTTCGGGCACGTCTCGGAGCGCCACCCCGATGCGCCCGACCGCTATTTCATGTCGCGCGCCATGGCGCCGGCCCTGGTGACGCCGGACGACATCATCGAATACGACCTCGACAGCCTGGCCTGTAACGCCGCCGGGCGCGGCAGCTTTCTCGAACGCTTCATCCATGGCGAGATATACAAGGCCCGGCCGGACATCAATTCCGTCGTGCACAGCCATTCGCCGTCGGTCATTCCCTTCGGTCTTGTTGACAGGAAAGTCGAGGCGATGTTTCACAATGCCGCCTTTCTCGCCGCCGGCGTGCCTGTGTTCGATATCAGCAAGAAGTTCGGCGCTACCGACATGCTGGTCAGCGATCCGACGAAAGGCGTCGCATTCGCCGAAACGCTCGGCGAATGCGACATCGCCCTGATGCGCGCGCATGGCTCGGTCGCTTGCGGTCCGACGCTGCAACTCGCCGTGTTCCGTGCCGTTTTTACCGAAATCAACGCCCGCGTTCAGCACTGGACTGTGGCACTCAGCGACGGTATGCCCATAGCCGCCCTCGACGAAGAAGAAGGCCGTCTGGCGGATGTGCCGAACCAGGGGGCGGCCCTGCGCGCCTGGGACCTTTGGCGCCGCACCGTGCGCGAGCAGGTCAATTGGTGAAGATGAACGAAGGAACCAGGATATGAGCGGAACATTGGAGCAAAAGCAGCAGCTCGTACGCTGTATCCGCATGCTCGAGAGGGCGGGCATCATGGACTATAATGGCCATGGCAGCATCCGGCTCGACGGCGGCCGGATGCTGATTAATATCGGGTCCTGCCAGCGCAGCCGGGTAACCCCCCACGACATCTGCACGATCGATTTCGACGGTAACGTCATCGAGGGAAACGGCAAGCCGCCGCTCGAATTTTACCTCCATGCCGGCGTCTATAAGGCGCGCGACGATGTCGAGGCGGTCATTCACTGCCATCCCAACTGGTCGACCATCCTGTCGACTGCCGGGGTCGAATACCTGCCGGTTTATGCGCAGGGCTCGCTGGTCTATCCGCTGCCAGTACTGGATTCCCCCGATTCCATCAACAACGTCGACATGGCGACGCGCCTGACCGACGTTCTGGGCGACCGGCCCGCGGCGGTGATGAAGGCCCATGGCGCGGTGACCACCGGCAAGAGTATCGTCGACGCCTTTGTGCTTCTGAACTATCTGGAAGAAAACGCGGAGCGCCAGTACATGGCGGCCCAGATCGGCACGCCATACGCGTTTTCGGAATCCGAACTCGCCCTGTGCCGCGAGAAGCTGTGGACGCCGAGCCTGTTCCAGCGCACCTGGGACCATTTCAGCGCCAGGCTCGACGAGGGCGTATAGGGAAACGAAGACGTATTTCCCGGATTTTCCGTTTCGCCCCCCCCTTAAGACCCCTTCAAGTAGGACATTCGATTTGACACACCCTGACCGATTTCATATGGCCGGCGTTATGGGCTGGCCAGTGATGCACTCGCGCTCGCCGATGATGCACAATTACTGGATGGACCAGCAGGGACTGGCCGGCACCTACGTGCCGCTGGCGATCGAACCCGGCACGCTGGACGCGGCGCTGCGGGCACTGCATCCTCTGGGCTTCGCTGGCTGCAACCTGACCATCCCCCACAAGCTCGACGCCATGACGATCGTCGACGAAGTGGACGACGTGGCGAGAAAGATCGGGGCGATAAGCTGCGTGGTGGTGCGCGACGACGGTTCGCTGTTCGGCACCAACAACGACTGGCTGGGTTTTGTCGGCAATCTGAAACAGCATTTTGCCGACTGGCGCGGAGATGCCGGGCCGGTCGCCGTGATCGGCGCCGGCGGCGGCGGGCGAGCGGTCTGCTACGCCCTGTTGCAACTGGGTGCAACCGAAATCCGGCTGGTCAATCGGACGTTCGAAAAAGCAGTCGCCATCGCCGCGGAATTTGGCGGGCCGATCCAGGCCCTACCCTGGGAGGACCGCCATGATGCGTTTGACGGCGTTACCATGGCCGTCAATGTCACTAGTCTCGGCATGGACGGCCAGCCCGCGCTGAATATACGGCTCGACAGGCTGCCGGGATTGGCCGTTGCCGTTGACATCATCTACACGCCGTTGGAAACGCCGTTCCTTGCGGCTGCCCGGCTGCGCGGCAACTCGACCCTCAACGGGCTTGGGATGCTGCTGCACCAGGGTCCGCCTGCCTGGAAAAGGTGGTTCGACCTCGAACCCACTGTCACCGCGGAGTTACGGGAACGGATGGAAAACAGCATCGCCGGAAAATGAGAGATCGTTTTCTTCAGGATGATACATTGTGGTTAGTAAATGCGTTGCGCCAACAAACACAAAGTTCCAGCCGCAGCCGACGCCAATGTTGGCAAACAAGAAATGCTCCATGGTCTCGCCGGACAATCCAATCAGTGCAACGGTGCTGGAAAGTAGCAAGCCAGCGAGAAGAATACTTGGTAGGCCACAATTTTTGATGAGGAAACCGGAAAAAACGATGGCGCGAACATGCCGTACATGTACCACTGTGCAATGAATGCCGAAGCCTCGAATGTGTGTCCAAACTCCTAAACAACGGCAAGCGGTGTTGCTGACATCATCATTACCATCACACTCCAGCCGATTACTGCGCACAGAACGGACACCAAAAATCCCGGCTGACAAATAACCTCGCCCCGCGGGCGGCCAGAGTTTCCGAACTCCCGTTCCCCCATAGGGAGAAATTCAACCTGGGACACTATCAAAATCAGCAGAACCAGAATAAAGGCGAGGACGATAAATGTACCGGCAAATTGATAAG
>Ga0302122_10001136_pt1 | contig 16840 bp, 11 predicted proteins | sample CB21_SCM_MG_FD_203115 | JGI IMG/M metagenome (GOLD analysis project Ga0302122, IMG submission 203115) | Marine microbial communities from Western Arctic Ocean, Canada - CB21_SCM | ecosystem: Environmental > Aquatic > Marine > Oceanic | place: Canada: Western Arctic Ocean | collected 2017-09-28
GGGCTCTCGCGGTGCGCGCGCCCACGGCGGGGCAGCGCGCGCGGGCCGCCGCGCGGCGCCCCGGGGGCAGCGAAGGCTTTTTCGCGGCGGCGGCGCGGCGGCGGGAACCGCGGCGACGCGGCCGGGGCAGCCGCTGGCGCCGAAGCGGGTCGTCCTGGACGCAGCGAATGCACGTTCTCGGCCGCGGGCAACTCCTCCGCGTGTTGCGCCTCACACCCAGCTCGACGCCGGCGAGGGCGCAAGTATCCCACTAGCAATGTCAAATGATGCCAGTGGCGCCCGGTGGAGGGCATTAGGAGCTCTCTACCCCCGGCCATGCCTGGAGACCGCCTAAAGTGCCTCCGCGATTTTGCCGAAAAAAACCCGGCTCTGAACGTTTTGGCCGCGGCCGAGCTAAAAACGCACAGTGCTACCTCAAAGTAGCGCAGGAACTGCTGGAGCTACCAGTAGTGCTTGACCTAGCAACGGTCCACCGCTTTAAGCAAAAAATACGTGAAAAGCTGCCCACGTCGTCGCGCAAAACGACATAACGTTAAAAAGCTAAAACGATGAACGGCTTCAGCGTACCCATCCACCTGAAGGACCTCGAGCTCGGCGGCGGCAAGTACGTCGTCGACGGCGAGAAAGCGGCCGCCGGCGCGCCGAAGGACGCGCCGGGCCAACGGGCCGAGGTCGAGCGCATCCGCGCGGAGCTCGAGACGACGGGCGCGCCGGCCGTGGTCGCGGAGTTCGACGCGATCTACGTGTTGACGCGGGACGCCGAGGCGCTGGACGCCCAGGCGCGGAGCGCGCTGGCCCAGGTCCTGTGCGAGACGGCGCTCGGCGACGCGTCGGCCTCGGAGGCGCTGAAACCCGGCGCCAATTTGCCGGCCGAGGAGCTCGACGAGGGCCGGCGCGCCTTCGTCATGGCCGCCGTGCTGGCCCAGGCCGTCGTGGAGAAGTGCGACGCCGTGTCACAACGGGAAAAGACGTTAAAAGATAAGAAGAGGAAGGACGCCTGGAGCGCTTGCCGCCTGGGCTGCCTCGAGGGCCTGGCCAATGCGCTGCGGGGCGTCGACGTCGCGTGGCTCTGGAACTTAAGGGTTGTGGACGAGGCCTGCTTGTTGCTCTGGGTGCGGGCCGGGGCGCGGGCGCTACCGACCTCGCGGGGCGCCGCGCACGCGGCGGAGCGGGCGGCGGCCCACGCATGCATTGTAGAGGCGATCGGGACGGCGCCGGCCGAGTTCGGCGTGGCGGCGGCCGCGGCGCTCGTCGAGGATCTGGTGCTCCGTGACGAGGCCGGCGCCAAGGACGCCGCGGACCTCTGCGCGGCCGGTGGTGGCGGTCGGGTCGCGGGCGACCTGTTACGGGAGCTGAACCGCGTCTCGGGCGAGAGCGGCGACGCCTCGGCCAAGCTTGTGGCGGCGTTCGTCGACCACCTCGGGAGCCGGGCCCCGACGGCCGCGGCGCCGCACGTCGCCGCCCTGAAGGCGCAGCTCTCGAGCACGCATTATGGACTAAGGAGCGCGGTCGTGTCGGCGCTGAGCGCGGTCGTCTGCGCGGACGCGCAGGACCGCCGCGAGCAGAAGGAGAAGTTTCTTTTGGCGGACGACGCCCGGGACGCGCTGTTGGATCTGGTGGTGGAGCGCTGCCGGGACGCGTCCCACTGGACGCGCGCCGCGACGATGCGCGCCTGCATCAAGCTGGTCGAGCAGCGCGCCGTGCCGCGGGACCGGTACGCGGACCTGGCCGCGGCCGCCTGCGGCCGCCTCAAGGACAAGACGGGCCAAGTCCGCAAAAACGCGCTGGACCTGGTGGTCGCTGTGCTAGCCCACAACCCCTTCGCGCCGATCTTGGACCCGGCGCCGCACGAGTTGCGAGCGGACGCGCTACAAGCGGCCAACGTCGCAGACCACGCCTCCATTGTGTTAAGGGACCGGGCCCGGGCCGAGGCGGTCTTAGCGCGGGAGGAGGACGATTCTGTAGTGTTGGAGGAGGTCGATGAGGCCAAGGAGGACGCGTTGCAAGATGAACGGGACAAGCGCCGCGTCGAGTTGGACTACCACGTCGGGGTCTTGCGTTTAGTGCGCACGGTGGAGGCCTCTGCGGGCATCGTGGACCGGCTCGCGCGGTCCGCGACGGCGTCCGACGCCGTCGGGGCCGCGCGCGTCTTTGGCGCGTGCCGGGCCTTCGAGCTGCCGAGCGGCAAGAACGGTTTGCGGGCGGTCCTCCGCCTAGCGTGCTCGAACCACGACGCCGTGAAAGCGGAGGCGGCCAAAGTTGTGGCCGCGTCCCTGGACGTCGCGGCGGCCGAGACGGGCAGCGCTTCGCAGCGGGACCAAGCCGCCCTCCAGGCGGCCAAGCGGGCCTGCGCCCTCATCAAGGGCTGCGGCGCCGTCGACCTGCAGTGCCTGGAGGCCCTGATCGCCGCGGCCGAGACGTCCGCGACGGCCAAGAAAAAGGACAACGACATGGCCCGCGTCGCCACGCCCAAGCTCGTGCGGGCCCTCTGGGACGTCGCCGCGTCGAGTTCAGCCGACGCGGCCACGCGGACGGCGGCGTGTCGCTTCATGGCGACGTGCTGCGCGGCCGTCGGCGGGAAGGTCGTGGACGCCCCGGCCCTGGCCGACGCCTGCACGCACGTCCTGCGGGAGGTCGCCGCCGCGGACGCCGCGGCACTTGAGACGGACACCGCGGTCCCCGCCACGTTCCGCGTGGACTGCGCGCTGGCGGAGGCCCTAGGAAGGTTGGTGCGGGACTCGTCGCGGACGGCGGCTCCGGTGCGGAAGGCGGAACTGGCGCCGACCTGCGCTCTGTTGCGGGCGGCCCTCTTCGACCACGCGTCGACGTGTGGCCACTGGTACGGCGCCTGCGACGCTGTGCTCGCGGCCACCTTCACGCTGGAAGCCGACCCGGAAGCCTGCGTGTCGGAGGCGTTGCAGAGTTTAGCGGACAAGGCCCAGCTGCTCTCGGACGAGCCCGAGGCCAAGGCCGGGTGCCTCGCGAAGACCCTGCACGCCGCCGGCGGTGCCGCTTTATTAGGTTTGGTCGCGGTCGAAGAGTTGGGTGTCACCCTGAAGAAGGCGTCTACCGTGGTCGAGAAGAAGACCATTGTGGAGGGCGACGACGACGACCTGGCCGCAGCGGCGGGCGACAACAACGAGGGCGCCGAGGCGGAACGGGACGCGCGTTTATTAAGATTGGTGGAGGAGCGTATTGTAGGTACAAAGGCGGAGGGCTTCGTGGCGGCGCTGGCGCCGGTGGCGGCCAAGATCGCGTCTAGAGCTTTGGCCCGTAGAAGCGCCGTGCCCGGCGTGCTCCACAGAGCCGCCGTGCTCTTCCTAGCGAAGGTGTCGTGCGTCTCGCGCGGCGTCTGCGAGGAGTACCTGCCCCTATTGATTACGACGCTCGCCAAGGCGCCGGACGCCCTGGCGCGCCAGAACGTGGCCGTGGCGCTCGGGGACTTGGCGTCGCGGCAGCCGAATTCGGTCGAGCCGTGGACGGATCATGTTTATGGCGCGTTGAGAGACGCGGACGCCACGGTGCGCGCCGCCGTCTTGGCGACCTTGGCGCACCTGGCTTTGAACGATATGATCAAAGCGAGAGGCGGCGGCGTGGCCGAGGTCGCGTTACTAGTGGTGGACGCGGACGACACGATTCGAAGGCGCGCGCGGGCCTTCTTTGAAGAATTACACAAGAAGTCCACGGCGCACAGCTCGCCGATCTACAACTTGTTACCGGACGTCGTGTCGCGCCTAAGTGCGGCGCGGCGCGGCCCGGTGACGCCCGTCGTCGTCGACGCCATTGTGGAAGAGGAGCCCTCTTCACCGAAGAAGACGTTACGGTTTAGTGTGGCCCCGTCCCCGGTCCAAGCCGACGCGGCGAAGAAGCTTCGATTCAGCGTGGCTCCGTCCCCGGTGCAGCGGAAGCGCGTGTCCATCCCCGAAGAGCGGGACGAGACGCTGTCTTCAGTGGATTTCCAGAGCATCATGGGCTTCTTGCTGGCGTTCGTCGACAAGGAGAAGCACGCGGAAGCATTGGCCGAGAAATTGTGCCAGCGGCTGGACGCCACGAAGGCGGACGACGACGACGCCGTCGCCAAGGCGCGGAAGCACACGGGCGAGGTCGACGCCCAGACCGCGTCGCGGCGGGACCTGGCCTACTGCCTGGGCAAGCTCCTGCTCACGGAGAAGGTGTGCCGGAAGCTCAGCGAGTCGATCGGACTGTACAAGGACGCGCTGCCAGACGCGGGCGTGTACGCCGCGTTTACGGCCATCGCGCAGAAGGCGCGGAAGCTGCCCAAGGGTGCCGAGGCGCTCAAGGAGTGTCTGGACGACTGGGAGGCCAAGTTGCTGGCGGGCCACGAGCGCCGCTTGGATTTAGACGGAGCCAGCCCGACCGCGCCGCCGCCGTCGGCCAAGAAGAAGAAGAAGGCCCCGGCCAAGAAGCGCGCCGCGGCTCGCAAGAAGAAGGTCCAGTCGGACTCGGAGGAGGACGACGAGGACGGCGGCGCGCTCGCTGAGAACGTTGCTCCTCGGGCGTCTACGCGGCCCCGGCGGGGGCGGGCTTAGGGGTCATCCTCCTCTCTCCCGTGTAACAAGCTCTACACCACCCGTCGTATACATAATATTCCAGCATCCTGGTTGTCGCGGGTTTCGCGCTCTGCGCTGATTCAAAAAAGTGGTGTCTGTTAGCGGTCCACAGCGGTCGCACGTCCACCTGCTGTGTAGCGTTACAAATAGCTGCCAGCGTTACCACACGAGCGAAACCGCAACACAGATGGCTGCTGTCGTCGCGAACGCGATGCAGGACCTCGCACTGGACAAAGCGGACGCTGGTGTCGCGCAGCAGCAACCGCAGCCCGGGACGCCCGACGGCAAACAGGCCGCGCCCGAGCCCGAGGGCACCGCCGAGAAGGCCGCGGACAAGGGCAAGAAGCAGCGGCGGCGCCGCAAGCCGGCCGCGAAACGGACGGACGAGAACACCGCGCCAGCGGCCGAGGACGGGAACGTCGCCGCCGCAAGCGCACCCGTCGATGTCGCATCCATCCTCAAGGCGCGCATGGCGGCGAAGAAGAAGGGCAAGCCCGTGTCCGCGGCGGCGCAGGCGGCCCTCGCCAACGCCAAGGCGCGGCCGGCGCAGAAGAAGAAGGCGTCCAAGGGCCGGCAGGTCGCGGACCCGAGCTGCGGCGGCTACTGAGCGTGGTGCCGCGGTCGGTTCCGCGTCGCGTGGGTCGGCGCCCGCCGGCACGCGCGAGTGCCGGCTCGAATGCGCGCACACCTCGCGCGACGGCGTGTTCGTGTCGAGACGAGGAGTAAGAATTATACTGTGACTATGAATTCGACATCGATTGTGGCTCGTGACTGGAACCCGCATGCAGTTCAGCAAACTCAAAATTGAATTGGCTCTCGTTACGCTCACTGCTACAGCTGTACACCGTCTCACCGTTGCAACGTTACTGCTCATACAACCACGAAATATGGCTGCTGTCGTGGAGAGCGCCATGCAGGAGCTTTCCTTTAACAAAGCGGACGCTGTCCAGGAGCAGCCGGGCACGCCCGAGGGCAAGCAGGCTACCGCACCCGAGCCCGAGGGCACCGCCGAGAAGGCCGACGACAAGGGGAAGAAGCAGCGCCGCCGCCGCGGACGCAAGCTGGCCGCCGACACGGGGGACGAGAACGCCGCGCCGGCGGCCGGGGACGGGGCCGCGGCCGCCGCGCCCGTCGACGCCGCGGCCAAGATGGCGGCGGCGCGCGCGGCCCTCGCGGCGCGGAGCAAGAAGGGCGGCAAGGCCAAACCGCCGTCGGACGCGGCGCGCGCGGCCGCCGCCGAGGCCGCGGCCAAGGGGAAGGGCGCGGCCAAGAAGAAGGGCGGGCCCAAGGGCCGCTCGAGCGGCCCGCGCCGGGGCAAGGCGCCCAAGAGCCAGAATGACAAGTGCCTGCCCTAAGACCTAGTGTGTTACGACCTAGACGCCCTTGGCCTCCTCCAGCAAGCGCGCCTCGCCCTCGGCGTCGCTCTCGTTCGTGGCCTCGACCTTGGTCTGATCCGCGACCTTCTTCTGGGCAGCGGCGATCTCCTCGGGGTCGCCCAGGAAGGCGCCGCTGAGCATGCCGAAACTTCTCGGGTCCTTCAACGGCTTCAGGTCCGCGTCGAGCTCGTAGAGTAACGGTACGCCCGTGGGGATCTCTAATCCGACGATGTCGTCGTCCGCAATACCATCTAAAGCTTTGACCATGCCTCTGATACTATTACCGTGCGCGGCGATGAGGACGGTCTTGCCCCTTTTGAGAGCGGGCACGATGGCCGTCTCCCAGTAGGGTAAGGTCCGGTCGATGGTGTCCTTCAAGCACTCGGACCGGGGAATGTCGGCCTCGGGCACGTGGATGTACTTGTTGTCGTTGCCCGGGTAGTACTCCGAGTCCAATTCACAAGGCGGCGGCGGCGTAGTGAAGGACCGGCGCCACTGCAGGACCTGCTCGTCGCCGTACTTTTGCACGGTCTCCTTCTTGTTGAGGCCCTGGAGAGCGCCGTACATGCGCTCGTTGAGGCGCCAGCTCTTGTGCACCGTCAGGTCGTCCTGGCCCGTGATCTCCATGACTAAGCGTAACGTCTGCTGGGCCCGCTGGAGCTCGCTGGTGTAGGCCACGTCGAACTCCAAGCCCTCCTTCCAGATCCACGTTGCGCCGGCCGCGGCCTCGTTCTTACCTAAGATCGTGAGCGGCACGTCGGCCCAGCCCGTGAACAAGTTCTTCGCGTTCCAGTCGGACTGGCCGTGTCTTACAAAACAGACCTTGCACGTGGATGCGTCGTTCCAGGCCATGCGCGTGACGGACCGGCGCGTCGACGGCGCCCGGGATGGGAGCTGTAGCGCGCATGCTGTTGCTGCGACGAGTGCAGCGCGGAAAGCCATCCTAATTGAGCAGCTGTTGTTGCTCGGTACGCAGCGTATTGATATAAATTAGATTGGAGCAGACGAGTTATAGCGCAGAAGCACAAACATCAATCTGATCGCCTCCGCCTTAGGCTTAGCGTGCGGGGTTGAACGAAATCGAGTTAGGCCTGCCCGACCCTGCCGCGCGCCGGCGGACGGTCGGCAAAAGAAAGGGAAATGTACAGCAAAAACCGCATTACTTAAACAGGCGCTTGGGCGGAGGCCGGGGCGACGAGACCGCGCCCTTGATCGCGTCCATGGACGCCTTGACGGACGACAGGCCGCCCCGCAGCGCGCCGGGCACGCGCCCGATGTACGCCTCCGACTCCAGATCAGAAACACAAGCGTCCATGTCCGTGACGTCCGAGGCTCTTTCACAATCCTCGGGGTCGACAATCCGGTGGTCGTCGCCGCACGCTTTAAGAAGAAACCGATAAAGCCCGTTCGTCGTTTTCTTGGCGCGCCCGAAGTCCACGACGACTAACCGAGCGGAAGAAAGAGCGGGCCCCTTGCCGATCTCCCGCATCAATAACCGCTTGAGGCGCTTCCCTTGGGCGATGCCGCCCCGAAACACCTTGTCCGCGCAATTCGCTACGTCGAACACGACATTAGCGTCGTGGACGTCGCCGTGCCGGATGCCCGCGTCGTTCAATGCTTTGCGGACGCGCCGTGCTTCCGCCGCCCACGCTTTGACTAAAGGCAATCTATGGACGCGCGGATCCACGAGCCATCTTTCTTTAGTCTTGAACCCTGGTCTTCTTGAAAAATCCCGAGAGACCCACATGAGCCACACGTGGAAGGAGGGACACGTGAGCCTATCCATCACGATGGCGCCCACGCCCGCGGCGCCGCCGGCCCAAGCTCTCGCTCTAACAGCGGGCGCCGTGGTCGCTAGACTGGCCGCCTGCTGGCAGTCGCATTCTCGATTAAACTGCTTCTCGGACGGCCAGGCGCCGACCTTGACCGCCAAGCGCCGCGCAGGGACCTTGTCCTCCAAACCTTCGCACTCGACGGGCGCGGCCGCGTTGAAGCAGACCACGTCCGCGTAGGCGCCTCGACCTAATGAAGTTAATCCAGCGGCGGCTCTGCGTTGCGGATCGACGCATAGGGCCGCCAGGTCCGCCGCCTTTACGACTTCGTCGATTTTCTCGTCGTCGTCAAAGGCCACTAGCGTCAGCGTCTGGGCCGACGCCGAAGGACAGAGCCACGACGACGAGGCGATGGTCGTCCGGGACGCGTCGCTCGCGACGGACTTGGCGTCCGACAGGAACCTTCGTAAAGACCCGGGCGAGGACACGCGGACCTCCGTCGCCTGGGAGGTCGTGGCGTCCGAGGGCGGCGCCCGGTTCAAGATGGAGGCCATTTTTGAGGCAGTTGTTGATAACCCTAACCGCGGGTTGCAGAAGGCGCAGGGCTTGTCCGGCCGGCAGCCCAGGAGGAAGGCGCCGGCGTCGCCCCGCAGCAGCCCCGTGGCGATGGTCGCGTCTAAAGGTGTCAGGCCCTTCTCGCCGTCCGTTCTAACGAGGTGGCCCCTTAAGCCGTCGAGCCGTCCACTGTCCAGCGCGATCCACCTTCTCCTAGGATCCTTCTTGGGGCGGTGGGCCTTGAACCAGGCCCGGACCTCCCGCTCCCGGTTGTGGCCTGGGATGGCCGGGGCGCCGCCCAATAGAGGCTTGAGACCCCGCTTCTTCAGGAGAGCTTCGACGCGTTCCACTAAAGCTGGGTATAACCGCCACGCGCCCGTCAGGATCAACCGCGCGTCCGTGGCTCTGACAATAGTCTCCAGCGCGTCGCAGCATTGAACGTGTAACGTCTGGTCGTCGCGCGCCGCGACGGCGTGGAGCACGCCGTCGACATCTAAAAAAACGAGGCGCTCGCCGCCGTCCTTGGGCGGCGCCAGGCCGACGCCCTTGACGCGCGGCTTCCCGAAACAGGCGCAGCCCACGCTCGCCACGGGTTGCGTTCGGGCGCGGTCGTGCCGCCGCTTGATCTCGGCCGGTTCGGGCGGCGACGGCGCGCGCGTCTCGTCGAAGGAGGCCGACCGTCCCAGGTCCTCGAAGGTCTGCCGCCGGACGACGTCGTCCGGGGGCGCCTCGCCGCCCCGCGCCGTGCCCAGCCGTCGTAATTCGGACACGGCGGCTGCGGTCCCGAGCTCCTTTGCGCCGGTGAGAGCCGCACACGCGTCCCTTAACTCGCCCGTCAGCGCGCGCGCCCGGGGTGCCGTCCACGCGTCCCTCGCCCTTAAAATGCCCACCACGCGTAATCGGATCGGCGGCTCCTCGGGGAAGAGCTTGTCCCGCTTCTTGGCTATTTTTTCCACGGCGCACAGGTTCCACACGACAAAGTCGACTAACGCTCGCGCCTCCGAATCCAGGGCCGCGAGCTGGAGCTTCAGCGGCTCCGGGGCGGCCCCGTCCTCGCAACTACAACTTGGAGCGATGGCCGTCCAGCGCCTCTCCAAGGACGCGGCCTCTCGATCATAGCGCCGCTCGGCCGTGGCGACCTCGGCGGCCAGCGCGCAGTCGAAGCCGTGAAGGAAGAACGCCCGGGCCTTGGTCTCCCGCTGCAGCGCCCGGATCCAGAGCTTCTTGGACAGGCCGGTTGGCGTCAACGACGCGGTGAGGGAAGCTACTTCCAAATCTTCGTCGGAGGCGTTGGCCTCCTCGTCGCTCAGGTCCTCGTCTTCCGTGGTTTGGGCGAGGAGGCGGCTTCGTAACGACTCCAAACTCTTGCGGTCGTCCGCCTCGAGCCCTCGTTCTAAAAAGGCGTCGCCCGGCCGCCGCTGCAGTTCGAGGTCCAGCAAGCCGCGCCCGAGGGGGCCGTAGTTCGACCGGCCGATGACGTGGCCGGCGGGCGCCTCCGAGGCCCGCTTCAAGACCTGCTTGAGCGCGCCGTAGGCGACGTGAGAGGACTGCCAGTGGCGGCTCGCGCTGCCCTCCTCGAATCGCACGCCGAACTTGACCATTCTCGCACAGCTTGTGGTGCTTTATTTTCCTCAGCTGCGCCGCGTAGTGCGCGATACCGACGCTGTCGTGGTGTCTGGCTAACAAGTGCGCGCTGACAGCGTCCCTGCGTGCCTCGTCACGCAAGGGCAAGCCGATTTGCTAGGAGAATCTGGTTTAAAACCCGTGAGTAAAACCCGCGGCGTACGCCACGGCCAAAGAAATGGCCGCAGTGTTGCCTCTCTAACGCAAAGGAAGCAGGACACTAGGCATCTTGGCAATTACATTACAGCTGTAGCAGCCTGCAGCCCAAATGCGGCGCTGCTGCGCAGCGCTGATCGTTCTGCAGCTGTAGCAGCCTGCAGGCCAAATGCGGCGCTGCTGCGCAGCGCTGATCGTTCTGCAAGCGGCAGCCTACAGCGGCCGCACGGCGCCGGGCCGCTTGGCCTGGGTCGACCGCTACCTGCTGCTCAAGGAGTACGTGATCTTCGCCGAGGTGGCCGAGTCGACGACGCGCGTCTTCGCGGACATCGGCATCGGCGACCGAGCGACGACGACGCTCGAGCTCGCCGCGGCGCTGCAACAGGACGCCGACGCGCCGCTCGTCGTCGCGTGCGAGGCCGACGCGACCCGCTGCGCAACGGCGCGGGTGGACTGCGCCGCCGCCGGCGTCGCGGTGCGGCAGACGGACGGCAGTTTTGCGCTCCCGCTCAAGTGGGATGAGGTCTGCGTCGGCGTCCGAGCGATGAATGTGTTCCGGAGCGGGTACACGCCGCTCGAGGCGGTGCGGGGCATGGATGCGCTCGCGGCGCAGCTGCGGCCCGGCGCGCCCTTGATCGAGGGCTCCTGCTCGAAAAATGGCGACGCGGGCGTCGCGCACGTTTTGCGACGGACGGACGGCGGCGTCGAGCGCGAAGCTTTGATATTCGCGGCGGACGTGAGCCGACGAAAAGACTTCGCACCGCTTGCTTTGCGGGCCTATTTGCCGCGGGACCTCCGGAGGTCGTTCCGGGCGGGATCGCCCGTGTACGAGTTCACGCAGCGGTGGACGCAGGCCTGGAAGGACGTCCGCAGGTCCGAGGGCGACGTCTTCCGCGCGGCGTGCGAGGAGCTGCGGCGCCGCGGCGACGCCGTCGAGTGGGTCGACGCCGGACTGATGGTGTGGACGCCGCCCGGGGGCGTGCCCCTTGGCGAGGACCTGTGACGCGTCTGTTGTATTTGGTATTAACGATGTTTACTGTTGCCCGTACTGTACATAAGCCACTGCTCGTCTCCTTTCGGGAAAGGGTCACTCAATATCCGAGTAGGCGGGCTTGCGCTCGAGCGAGTCGCCCAGGTCTAGATGATCCAGCAACCCGTCCAGGGCCGCAGGGGCGATCACCAGAGCGACCAGCGCCGCGATGGGCGAAATACGCCGCGCGAGGCCACCGAGACCCGCAGGAGCAACCTCCGAAGCGCCCAGCCGGACCAGCTCGTCCGCGATGTGGTCGAAGCCCAGCTTGTCCGCGAGGGGCGCGTACACTTCTAAAGTTTCCCGGGACTTCTTTATGCGCTTCGGGCGCGGCATCGCGCCCAGCGTGCGCATGTTGTGCAGCCGGTCGGCGATTTTGAGGACGCCCACGCGGTACTCGGCGCCGGCCGCCTCTAGAACGGCGGCCCGCTTCATGGCGTCCGAGGCTGTTGGCGAGTCGGTCACGCCGTTCACGAGCGTCGCGACGTCCCCCCCGAACCTGTGGAAGATGTCGTCTACCGTGGTACTTGTGTCCTCCACGGTGTCGTGGAGCACCCCGGCGCAGATGGTAGCGGCGTCCATCTCCATGTCCGCCAGGATGGTCGCGACGGCAATGGGATGGGTCACGAACGGCTCGCCGCTCTTCCGGCGCTGCCCGCGATGTGCTCGGGCAGCAAAATCCACACACGCCGCAACTTTCTTCCGGGCGTCCTCGCCCAAATATTTTGTGGCCCGATCGAGGGTGAGCGTCGCCCGGAGCGGCGCGGGGTAGGTGGGCTCCTGGACGTCGCGGTAGAAGGGCCGGGCGTCCCCGATCACGGCGGCGCCTAAACGAGTCGGGCCCGGCGGCGGGTGCGCGGTGAACCGCAACGCCGTGGTCGTGACGAGCAACGACGCACAGACGCAGAAGCTCAGTAACGCGGTGACGTCCACACTCACAGTTGTCCGCCGTCTCCTATCGACGACGACGCGCACGCGCGTCCGTCCGTCGCTCGTCTCCCTGCTGATTTCGCGGAGCCGGGGCAGGCACGTCTGGTTCGGCGTCGGCAGCCAGGACGTCTGCACGACAATCAAGGACCTCTTCTTCGGACTCCAGGTCAGGTCGGACTCGGCGCGCAGGCGCGAGGCGCGCCGCGGCAGCGGGGCCCGCGCCTCGTCGAGGGTGCCGGCCGAGTTGCACCGCCGCTCCCGGAGAGGGGACCGCGGGGGCGTCGCCTGGGCCATGGGTGCGCTGTCACCGGCGACCTCAAGCCGGGATACGGGATCCGCCGTTTTTGGCGCTGCTCGGCGCTTACGACCGGGCCCGTGGCTGCAGGACGAGGCGGAGGCTTCGCGACAGCGTTGCGGCCACGCGCAGGAGCGGGCGGCTGGCGTGGTGCGTCTACAGACGTCGGTATAAAGCTGATCGACAAAATAAGCACCGTCTGAGCAGCTGCACTCGCGTGTGCCAAGCGCTGGCATCCGTCTCATTCCTCTCTCTACCACTGCTGGCACGGGTCCTTGAGGGCTGGCGACGAAAAACGCCACTTGCAGCCTGGGCACAGCGGCACCACCCGTCGGCCCAGCCGGGGCCGGCCGCGCCAGGCCTCCGACGCGTCCGCCGAGACCTCGCCGCGCGGCGGCATTCAGCCTCCCTGCTCCGACATGTCGCATGGCAGCAGGCTAAAAAGCAAGGGTAAGCAGCGCCGCAGCTGCAAACTAACCGCGCACCGACAAGGTAGTCGCACGCAGTACCGCTCGCCTCATACTAACGTGTGCAGCGCGCGTGAAAAGCGGCGGTAGCACCAACAGCAAGCATAACAGAGAGGAGCAAGCATGCCCTTCACCGTAGGAGTGAGAGACCGGTGCATGTACTCGCATTCGTTGCGCTTTGGGAATGAAGAGCCATTTCGCACGGGCTGCACGGCTGTAGTCGACGTGAAGCTGACCGGCCCGGAGCTCAACAGCGACGGCGTATTGTGCGACATTCTGGCGGCGCAGCGGGCGCTGCGGAGCGTGCTCGAGGGGTTCGAACACGTGGACTTGGACACGTTGCCCGTCTTCGCGGGCAAGAACACGACCGTGGAAGTAGTCGCGCAGGCCATTTGTGTAGAATTTATCACGCAATTGAAGACCGTGGGCGCGCCGGCCCCGATCACTGCCATTTCAGTGTCCGTGGCCGAGTCGGACATCGCCTCGGCGGCGTTTTTGTTGGAGGCGCCCCCGGGCGGGTCGCTGCTGGGCCCCGACGCGCCCTAGTACTCTCGTGTGCTTCGCTCGCCCGGCTTGGACATAATACTGTTTTGCGTTTAATCCGCACGTGTCGATGGTAGTCGCCTGATGTAAAGGACTTCGATGGTGCGGCTCCGTTCGGCGTATCGCGCAGCGGTCGTTCCGAACGATCGGACTGAGTTCGGGTGTGTAGCCCCGCCCGGGCCGCGGCGTCGCACCGCTACAGGCTCGCATCGGGACGTTACTGGAAGTGGAGGCTATCCGAGTCGCTGAGGTCGCGAGAGCTCAGAAATTCGAGTCAGCATCCAGATTCAGAATTCCTTATAATTTTAAATTCCAGCGCGTGCCGAGACCCGCAGGAAACGTGGGGCTGATGAATACAGTCGCGCCAGTGTTCCCCCTCAAATGTTCTGGCGGGTTCTGGAGCTCGCGAACAAAGCGATGAGCAACGGTGTCTGAGCACAGCCCATGGCTGCCCAATCGCGCTATCGCTGCACGGCGACGCTGCGTGGGCACACGAACCATGCGCGGCGCCAGCGTCCAAGCGAGCCGCGCGTCGATCGCGTCGACGCCGCGAGGGGCGCAGGTCTTTTGCGTCGTCATCCTGTCGAACGGCCGCGTCGTGTCCGGGTCGTACGACAACACGCTCAAGGTGTGGGACGTTTCGAAGGGTGAGTGCCTCCGGACGCTGAGCGGGCACATTGACTCAGTGCGGCGCCAGCGTCCATTTGAACCGCGCGTCGATTGCTCGTCCTCGACGCCACAACTTTCGCAGGTCCGGTGCGTCGCCGCCCTCCGGAACGGCGACATCGTGTCCGGGTCGGGCGAACACACGTTCAAGGTGTGGGAGGATACCGAGAAAAAGATGGCACGTCTGATTGCCCTGCGCCGGACTCAAACCAATTTCGTCGGCCGCGCCATCGCCGAGTTCCTCTAGCTATGTTGGTGTGTCTCGTTTCCGCGTCTTGCTGCCCGGGGCCTGTGTAATTTTGGGGTTTTAGTTTATATGTCCTTCTCTTTTAGTCAGTCCCCTGGGAGCGGGCCTGGCTCAGGGGCCTGGCTGTCCCTAGCCCGGGGCCGAAAGGCGGCGACTCTAGCAATTGCTCTAGCTCGCCGCGGCGTAGTCACGAGTGCGTGCACGCGGCACAGCCCGGGGGCACCGACGCCCGGGATGGCGTGCGCTGGGACCAGCACGCAGAAGCCTCGGGAAAAACGCGCCTCCGAGTAATAAGGGTTACATGGTCATCGCGCGAAAATCTAGGGGAGGAAGACGAAGTCGGCGATCAGCGCGACGTGGTCGCTCGGGTACTGCGGCGACGGCAGGGCCGGCCCGGCCCGCGTCAGCTGCTCTAACGGAGGCACCGGCGCCACAGCAGCGCACCGTAAAGCCGACGAGTCGTACCAGATGTAGTCCAGCGTGCCCCGGAACTGCTGCGTCAGGTTCGTGAAGTCCGGCTCGACCCCCAGGACGGACGCGTACGAAGAAGCCAGCGGCAGCCGGTGGGCGATCTGCCGCGCGTCCGGGAGGACGGTGATGTTTCTAGGGGCCAAATCGGGATGGCCCCGCGACACGCCTTGCGTCGCGAGGAACTCGTAGACCGACGAGTCCGGCCCCGAATTCAGGTCGCCGGCCATGATGCATGGTAAAGTTTCTCTTTGTCTATTACAGAACGCGTCCAGTTGCCGAATCAGCATCAGCGACTGCCATAATTTAGCGTCGGGGAAGTCCCGGTGACTGTACAAATGCGTGTTCGCCACCACCAACCTACGGGACCGCCGCCCCGGCGCCGGGTAGTCCTCCAACACTAAAAGTTGTGCGACGTTGTCCTTGACCAACCGTGTTAAATAAGCGTGCTCGTCCCGCTCGGACATGCGGTTCGCGCGCGCCTCGGCGTAGGCCAGGTCGTTGAAGCGCAGCTCGCGCTGCTCGGCGACCCGAAACTTTTGCGCCTTCCAGAACGTCGCGCAGCCGTCGACCTTGCCCGCGGCGCCCATGGCTTCTCTGGATTTCTGCGTAAAGAGCGCTTCATACCCCGCCCGCTTCATGCTGGGCTCCAGGAAGTTCTCGAAGGCGTCCCGCTGCGCCTCCTGGAGGCAGATGACGTCCGCGTCCGCGTCCACCAACTCTTGGACTACCAATGAACACCTATACCCACCATCTAACGCCCAGCGCGGGCAGTACGGATACGCGTGGGCCGTGGCGTAGATCTCCGCCAAGACGTTGTAGCTGCACACGCGGATGGCCTCTTGCCCTTCGGTCGACTCGCCGAGCCACTGTCGGGACAAGGGCGCCGACGGCGACCTTAGAACCGGCTCCGTGGACACCGCACCTCTCGCTCTTAAGGTCTCCTCGCCGTTGACCATGCGCATGGCCAGACATTCCACGCGCAAGCGCCGCCCGATATCCTCCCGGCTCGGCGTGTACTCCGTCTCTTCGCCGACGCACTCCCACTTGTCGTTATCTAAAAACGTTTGGGATTCTACTAAATCTTTCGAAGTGCCCGCGGACGGCGCGCACAGCTCCGAGGACACGTTCGAGGCCGCGCGTTCGCGCGGCGGCTTGTGCGACCTCTTGTGCGCGGGCCAGGCGGCCACGAAACAGGCCGGGGAGCAGAAGGTGGCCGGCTCCGGCGCGTTCTTGTCCCCTTTCGCTTCTCTCGCGCAGATGGCGCACTGCAAGGCTTTTTTGGACCGGCGGCCCGCCGACACGGGGTCGTAGTCGTGGGCGATGGGGCACCCGGGCGCGGCGCAGTTCGCGACGGGGTCCCGGCTTCGTAACCAGCGCCAGCGCAGGCTGATGCCGTCCTCGTGCCCGGCCTGGCTTTTGAGGAGGCCGCTCGGCCGCAGGTGGCAGCCCTCCACGGGGCGGCCGCATCGTACTTTGACATGGGCCCGCGCGAAGCTGGCCGGCTTGTCGGCCGTCATGGCGCGAGGCGGCGCAGGGTTATACCCGGCGCCGCGGTTTTTTTCTCCGCTCGCCCTAGCGCACGGGGCGCGTGCGTATGGCGCCGCGCGTGTGTTTTCAGCAGCGCCGGATGTACCAGGCGTTTGCCGAAACGCAGCAAAGCCTGTGCAACGGCCACAGGCGACCGTTCGAGCGCGCTCGCCGCGGTTTTGTTGAGAAACCCGAATTGAAATAATTGAAAGTTCAAATCGCGCAGAGTCCCAGGGGCCTAGGCGCCTTACGGACGGCTGGAAGTCCCAAACACTCGGTCTTTCTGGCCCGGGGACCCGAGTTCAGAAACCCGCACGCAAGCATGAACGACGAGGTGGTTTACCATATAGAACGCCTACTACGAGAGTCGAAAGCTAGCATAGTCATACTCAACGCGTGGCACAGCTGAGCCAGTCACAGCAAGCAGCGCTACGGCTGCCGAGCACTATAATGCCATGCACCAAACAGAGGTGGCGGCGCGTCGTCGCGTTCGCCTGCTGTGCCTCGACCGCAGCGCTCGCGCCGCGGCGGGGCAGCTGCGAACCCGCAAAATCGATCGCGTCGCAGCGCCGCGACGCGGCCGCCGCGCTCCCCGCGTCGCGACGCGGCTT
>Ga0302122_10001137_pt1 | contig 16836 bp, 9 predicted proteins | sample CB21_SCM_MG_FD_203115 | JGI IMG/M metagenome (GOLD analysis project Ga0302122, IMG submission 203115) | Marine microbial communities from Western Arctic Ocean, Canada - CB21_SCM | ecosystem: Environmental > Aquatic > Marine > Oceanic | place: Canada: Western Arctic Ocean | collected 2017-09-28
CGGGTGGCTTGCCTTTGGCTCGGTGGCGCCGCCGCCGCGATTGTGTGTACGGCATACTACGCCTCCTCCTCCTCCAGTAGAGGAACGGCACCTATGGACTTCATGAGCTCCTCGACCGCGGCGTCCGTCCGCTCGTAATTGTACTCTTGCTTGAACACCTGGTCCACGGCTTTGGCTGCTGTCTTTGTGCGCTCTGTCCACTCTACCGTAAACTCCTCGGCTATATTTCCTCGATACGCGATCTGCTCCGGGGTGGGGTTCGCGGGCCACTCGGGTTTGAGCTCGTTCACTGCCTTCTGCGCGCGGATTTCCCGCGCAGTGATGACGGGCCGCTTTGCTTCCATCCAATTCGTGCGGTGTGCCCGGGGCTTGGCTGGCTTTTGCTCCGACGCTGCCCTTTTTGCGTGATCTCTGCCTGGCGAACCCGCACGCTAAGGGTGTAATTAGGCTGCACAGCGACTGCGGCCGGCAGATTCGCCATCGGCGTCGCTCAGAATCGCATCGGTCCTCCGAGCCACCGCTGTGGCATTTTGAGTGGCAGAAAGGCTGCCCCTTCTTCATGGCAACACGACCATAGGGATGCGACTCCTCGCGCTGCTCGCGGCGGCGCTCGCCGCGACGCCCGAGGTGCTGCTCCAGCAGGGCACCGACGCCTACCGCGAGGGCGACGCCATCCAAGCGACGCGCGCCTTCGAGCAGCTCGCTCTCTTAGCACATGAGGCGCCGTATTTGCGAGCGCAGGCCCACCAGGGCCTGGCCGCCCTGGCGCAGCGCCGCGGGCGTGGGGACGAGGCGGCCGCCCACGTTGAACAAGCCGTAGCGACGTGCGACGTCACTACGTGCGATGCGCCGCTGCGAGCAACCTTCGAGGAGGCGCGGGGCGTGCTGCGACGCGCCGCGGGCGACGCCGCGGGCGCCGTGGAGGCGTTTGGGCGGTGCGCGGCCCTCGACGCCGAGCGGGCGTGCGACGCGGCACTCGCGCGGCTCTTCCACCACGCCCTCGGGAGAACAATAGACGCGCCGCGGCACTACTTAAGGGCGCTCCAGGCCGAAAGTGCCCAGACCACCTGCGCGGGCGACGGTTGTGTATTACGAGTGCCGCTCTTGAACGACGCGGCCGTGGCGCTGGAGGCGACGGGCTCTACGGAAGAGGCCATTGAAATATTGCGGGAAGCGGTCCGCCTCGACCCTCTGAATGACCAGGCCATCGGCAACCTCGCGCTGTATTTGCGGGATCTGGGGGATGTGGACGAATCGTTAGCGTGGGGCCGGCGCGGCGTGGCCGTGGCACCGCATTCGTCAGCGATGCTGCACAACGTGGCTCTACTGGAGCACAGGAATCGCAACGTCAGTGGGGCTGTACTATTGTGGCGCCGAGCTAGGGATCTGCGAAGCGGCGTCTTCCAGCCCGTGGCGTCCTTAGCCCACCAGGAGGGCTACCGGGGCAACCTGTCAGGCGCAGCTTTGTTATACGAGGAGGCCTTGGAGTTGGCACAAGCCTCCGCGCAGTGGCGGAGCCACGCCGACGCTCTAAGATTGCAGCTCGCGACGTCGCAGCTCCCCCACATTTACGACGATGCGGCCCACGCGAAAAAGTGCTGGTTCGACTACACGGAGGGCTTGCGGGAACTACTCCGACGACCTTCCTTGAGAATCGAGGACCCGCTGCACACGACGGGCGCCGGGGCGTTGGGCTACTACCTGGAATATGTTGGATTGCCCGACCTGCCCCCGAGGCGACTCTTAGCGTCGGTCTACTGGAAAGGGAGCCCCGAGCTCAAGTACCGGGCGACGTGGCTCGACAGCGACGCCGACGAGGGATACGCTGCTCCACACATCCGCGTCGGCTTCCTCACGGCGTTCTACTTTAGACATTCCGTTGGTTTGTTAACGGAGGGTGTCATAAGGACACTAAACAGAGGAAAGTTCCGCGTGGTTCTGCTGAGGGTCGAAGGCGAACCGACAGACGAGCTGACCGGAAGTTTGGGGAGGGCCTGCGACGAGGTCTATTTAGTGCCGTCCACGTCCATACAAAAAGCACAACTTATTGTAGAGGCCGCCCGCTTGGATGTGTTGGTGTTTTGTGAGATCGGCATGAATTCTATGGCGTACTTTTTACTTTTTGCGCGGCTGGCGCGGCGGCAAGTCCTCTTCTGGGGCCACGCCGTGACCAGTGGCGTGTCGCAGTTCGATACTGACGATACCCCGGGTGTTGGAGGCGGCGACTACTTTGTGTCTTCGACGCTATTCGAGCCGCGGGATGAGATGCGAGGCCAGGACGACTACGCCGAACAGTTGTATCTGATGCGCGGGCTCACGACGCGGTTCCTGCCGCCCGTCCAACCGCGCCTCTCGCTCAGTATACAAGACGTGCTGCCCGGGTTCAAAGATAATCAACGATTGTATTTGGTGCCCCAGACGCTCTACAAGCTGCACCCGGATTTTGATGGGTTATTAGCGGAGATTCTGCGACGTGACCAGGAGGCAGTTGTGGCGTTCCCCGAGGCGCAAGTGGGCGAGTGGACCGAAGCGTTGGAGCGGCGGTGGAACCGCACGCTTACCAGTGATATCCGCGGCCGGGTGCGGGTCTTCCGGAGGTTGGACTTCGACGAGTTCGTGCGGTTGGCGCAGCTGTGCCACGTGGTCTTGGATCCGTTCCCCGTCGGGGGCGGCCGGTCGTCCCTGGAACTCTTCTCGGTCGGGGCCCCGATCGTCATGTTGGAACCTAGAACGTCCATCGTGCAACTCACACGAGGCATGTACGAGGTCATGGGGGACCCCTGCCCCCGGTGTATCGCCCAGACGCCGGAGGCCTTCGTGGCGAGCGCCGTTTGGGTCGCCACGAACGCGTCCCAAGAGTTGCGTTCGGTAATTCTCCAGAGAAAGCACCTGTTGTACGACGCGTCCCACGTCACGGCCGAGTGGGAGACGTTCCTGGAGTACATCCTCGAACGACCGCGGCCGTCGAAACCGCCTCGAAGAGCGCTCGTGGCCCCGGAACTCAACAAGTGGGGCTTCGCGCTGCGACCCTTCGGCTGGGAGCTCAAGGCCTTGGGACCGGGGGAGCCGTACGACGCGCAGATCGACTGGCATAGGCTCCACTTCGGCCTGCGCCTGTCCCACCCGGACCCCTGGACGGGGGTCGTGTCCGAGTTCGTCGTCGCGGTCTACGAAGGGGAAGAGCCCCTCGACGTGGCGTCGAAGTTATCAACCTACATTAATGCCGAACCCGTCAAGGCGCGCTGGCTCGCGAACGTATTGCAGAACGGCGCGCGGCGCGGGGATGATGTGGCGCACGCGTCGGAATATATTTTAGATGACGTCACTTTGAACATCACGGTGTTCGCGGGCGACGACCTGCACCAGCTCGCGACCTTCCACGCGGTGCGGGCGGGTTTAAATGACGGGGCGATCCATACCGTCGCTAGTGCCCTGAAGGCCAAGCTGCCGGAGGCGGCGTCGTCCAAGTGGCTCGCTACTCGACGGAAGCGCGACCATTTAAATAGTGGGGACCCCGCGGCGTGTTTTCAAGGACCGCTCCGCAACGACCCGTGGACCGAGGAGTCCACGTGTGTGGTCACGGTGGGCCTCACGACCTGCAAGAGATTGCGCCACTTCCGCCTGACCATGCAGGGCCTGCGCCGGGTGTTTCAAGGTGACCTCGTGGACCACGCGTTAGTCTGTCGAGTGATAGTGATCGACGACGGCTCGAGCGAGGCCGACCGGCTCGTCATGATGCGCGAGTTCCCGCGCGTCGATTTTCTACTGAAGAACGATATTGCACACAAGGGCCACGCCGCGTCCATGAACACGTTACTAAGCATGGTGGCGACGCCCTACCTCCTCTACATGGAGGACGACTGGCTGGCGCTCGACCACGTCACTTCATTACATGTCCTGGACGAGGCGTTATCAATTCTTCGGGCGAGTTCCAGTGAAGAGCCCGTGGTCGAGGTGCTGCTGAACGACCAGTCCTCTAGATCGTGTGCCTACGCTTCGGAAGAGGGCTGCCCGCTACTGGGAAGTGCGGGCTGGCCGCGCGTGACGAATGGTACAAATTACCGCCTCCACGACTACGGCACGGTGGAGCCGGGCCACGCCTTCACCTACTGGCCGGGCTTCTCCCTGAATCCCGGGTTGTGGGACGTGCGCCGCCTGGCGTGCGCGTTCGACGCGGCCTTCGGTGAAGGACCGGTCTTCAACACGAGCGACGCGCGCTTCGAGCAGTCCTTTTCCCTGCGGGCCTACGACGCGGGGCTCCGGGTCGCGTACCTGCCGCGGGTCTCCTTCGCGCACACGGGCGTGGACGAGTCGGCCTACGGCCTGAACAACGTGTCGCGGCCGTTTGACGGGCAGTTGGGCGGGGGGCTTAAGTAGTGGTTTATGTGTATATGATCCCGTCATGTGTTGTTGTTGCGGTGCTGGGACTCGTGGCGTTTCTCAGAAACATTTTATGAATTCGCCAAAACCCGAATTGACTTGCCTTTCAAAGCCAAAAAACACTTGCCACGCGTGGTGGACGCACGCCACTCACCCGCGCGGACCCAAGCAGATATGATCCTGACAAACTGCGCCGCCTGCGCCGCCCCACTGGACCACGACGCGCCGCGATGTGTGCGGTGCAAAACAAGGTACTGCAATTCCACATGCCAACACGACCACTGGCGCCGCGGGCACAAGCAGATCTGCAAGAAAATCCACCGCGGCGGCAACGCGGAACAATACCACGCCGACAAAGAATATAAGGCGGTCGTCGCAGTCGCGGTCGAGGCGTGCGCCGAGGACACAAAAGGTCAGACGTGCTACATCTGCACGGAGGCCCTCCACTGGAAGACGAAGGAGAGCATCGTGCGTGGGTGTGCGTGCCGCGGAACGGCGGGCTTCGCGCACGTGTCGTGCTTGGCGGAGCAGGCAACGATTTTGCGCAAGGAGGCCGAGGAGAACAATTTGGACGACAAGGCGTGTAATGAGAGATGGGCGCGGTGGGAAGTGTGCAGCCTGTGCGAGCAAAATTACCACGACGTCGTGTTTTGCGCGCTCGGGTGGGCGTGCTGGAAGACGTACGTGGACCGGCCGGAGACGAAGGGTGTTCGCCGGTCCGCGATGACGCACCTTGGGAACGGTTTATCCGCGGTAGGTAACTACGCGGACGCGTTGTTCGTGCAAGAGGCTGAGTTGTCTTTAGAGCAGCGTATTGGCACATCAGAAGAATTCATGCTCATCATGCAGAACAATATTGCAAACACGTATCAAAACCTCGGACGATTGGATAAGACCCTACTTACGCGTCGAGACGTATGCTTTGGATATATGAGGATCAAAGGCGAGAAACATAGAGCAAGCCTCATGGTAGCCAACAACTACGCTGCATCGTTGAAAGATCAGAATCGCTTCGACGAGGTCAAGTCTCTGTTGCGCAAAAGAATACCCATGGCGCGACGTGTTCTCGGAGAGACTGATATAGCCACGCTCACGATGAGATGGCAATACGCAGAGGCGGAGTACCGGGACGTCCGCGCCACGCTCGGCGATCTACGTGAAGCCGCAACGACGCTCGAGGAGACAGAACGGACGGCGCGGCGCGTGCTCGGAAACTCACACCCTACCACAAGGGGCATGGAGTGCCATCTGCAAAACGCGCGAGCCGCGCTCAGCACCCGCGAAGGGACGCCGCCTTGAATAACTACATGAACAAAAGTTAAAGCTCCACCCCCTCCGCCCGCCGCGCCTCGACGACCTCCCGGACGCGCTGCAGGTGGCCCCGGACCTCCGCCGCGAGCACGGCCGGCGCGTAGCGCTCCACCATGCGGTTTCGCGCGCGCTCGCCGAGTCGTTTCAGCCGCGCGGGATCGGCGACCGCCTCGGCAAAAATCGCCGCGAGGTGCTCCGCGTCCGGCGCGGCCCACTTGTGGGATGCGAAGGGGCCCTCGCCCACGGGCTCCAGCCCGGTCCACGCGAGGGGGAAGCCGCAGGTCTCATCCAAGTACGCCGTCGGGCCCGACCAGTTCGTGGCCGCGATGGGCGTGCCCGACGCCATGGCCTCGACGTGGGGCCGGCCCCAGCCCTCGCCCCGCGTCGGGAGCGCGACGAGGTCCGCGCGCCGGTAGAGCGCCTCCATGTCCGCGTCCGCGAGGCGCGAGAGGACTTTTACCGTGCCCAAGGCCTTGAGTCCCCGCGCGTCGCCCAGCGTCTCTTTGACATAAGCGTCCATCTCCATTTCGAAATTAGAAGTCGAGTGGTAGGCGTTCGTCACAATAACGAGGACGCCGTTGAGCCGGGCCCGGTGCCACGCTTTTAGGAGGACATCCCAGCCCTTGCGCCGCTCCCACTTGAAGACGCTCACCACGACGAACGCATCGGCTGCCACGCCCGATATGTCGTACACGGGTCCGTCGGGCGTGAACCGTTGCACATCCACAGGCTCGCCCACGACGTGCACGTTATGTACGCCTTCCCGCAGAAAGATCTCGCGCTGGAACTCGGTCGGCACCCAGACCTCGTCCACGCTGTTCAGCCGCTGAGCCCAGCCCTCCGGCAGGCGGTCCGTCTCGAACATGGTCCGTCCTACAACGTAGTACGGGCCCGCCTTGCGTTTCCGCGGCCGCGGGCAGGGCGACGACGGCCAGGACGGCGTCGGCACGTGCCAGGCGCCCGGCTCGCTGTGGCAAATGGCCACGTCCTGGTGGCCGCCCCGGGCCGCCTTGCCGCTGAGCGTGTAGAGCCGGCCCAGCGTGCCGGCCGCCATGCCGTTCATGTAGTCGTTATTGTGGCTGTCGCCGTGCATCTCGATGGCCACGTCTACTTGCAGGTCGTCGAGTGCCAATGCAAAATCGGTGGCCTCGCTGCAGTAGCCGCCGCCCGCGAAGAAGGGCGCGTGCCAGACGACGGAGGGCGTATCGGTGCGCCGTTTGCGCCTACGCTTCGCTGCCCAAGCCGCTGCCACGAGCAGTAGGACGGCATGGTGGCGTGCCATGCGTGCTGCTCTATTGCTGCGGCTACGACCCCCGGGTAAACTGCATGCGAGGAGTTGCATCGAAAAATGCTCTCGCAAAACGGGTTTTAGACCTCTCGAAATGCGTCCCGTCCGGGTCGGTTAAACATGACGTAGCCCCAGCGCGCGACAGTGCCAGCATCGACGAGCACGCGGCCGGGCAGGTGGCCGTGTGGCGCCTTCACGCCGTGTGGCCTCAGCAGGTGGTTGAAGCAGGCGCCCCAGCAGACCGCACCGTCGATCACCCCCGCGTCCCAGAGCTCCATGATTTTCGCCGGCGATGCCGTGAGTAAGGTCACCTCATTTATATCTATCCCCGCCTCGATGATCGTCGCCAGCATAATATAGTGCGACGTCGACGCGTAGGGCGCCGCGAGCGTTTTCTTGCGCAGGTCCTGGAGCCGCGTGATGGTCGAGTCCACCACGAGGCCCTCCGATTCATCTAGATTCATCAGCACGGATACGGCGGTCACGCCGACGCCGCGCGCCACCGCCCTGGCCCACAGCATGCTCCCCATGAACGCAAGGTCGAGGTCCCCACGGCCGAGCAGCTCGAGGGCCCGCGCGCCGGACGGCTGCCGATAGTACGCAAAGCACGCGCCGCCACCGTCGAGCCAGCGCGTCGCGGGTGCGAGCACGTAGGGCGCTCCATCGTCGAACGTGCCCACGCGAACGATACGAGAGCAGTTCGCGCCCGGCGTCGCCGCCGCCGCGCCGCGCGTGAGCGCCGCCGCGGCGAGCAGCGCCGTCCAGATGTTTCGCATTATAAGCCGAAGCCCGCTCCAAACAACCGTGTTCTGTTAGGGTGGGGGTGACCTCTGGCGGCGAGTCTGACCGCCTCCAGCGGTTTCGTCTTTTCTAAAGTTTAGCGCGCGAGGGGCGATGCGCTCGCGCCCTTCTCACACTCCCGCAGTGAAACGTGACTCTTGTCAAAGCGTAGCCCTGACACAAACTGCACGTCACGTGCGGGCTGTAACCGCTAGTGACATTGACAATCTAAAAGAAAACCCGCGTCACTCAAAAAAAGTATCGGGGCGGGAGCGCGAACCCGAGTTCTTAAACGGGGAAGAGAAGAAACAAAAAGGCCGAATAAAACTAGCGCCCCGCGGGCAGGCGCGCCGCCGCGATCGAGCTCGGCGAGATCCGCGGGAGCTCCGCGGCCAGGTCGATCGTCGCCACACGCGACCAGCTGGCCGCCTCGAAGACCTCGACGACGCCCCCAGCGGGCCGCCACGCCAGGAGACTGATTCGGTCGCCGGTCGGAGACACGCAGGCGTCCAAAATGGGATGTTGGTTCTTGAGGTATCCCTCCCACACTCCATTCTCCTTCGTCTTCTGGTCCCACTCCGCGGGCTGCATCAGCGTCGTCGACGGTTTGCCCGTCCTTGTATCAATAATTTGGGCGACGCCGTGCTCGCCGGCCACGAGCAGCTCGTGCTCCTGGCCCGCGAACTTGACCACCGTCACTGGGGCGTCCCTTTGATAACAAGCGACGGCGCCGTCCTTTGTCCGACAGTCCCAGAGCATGACGCGCTTGTCCTCGCCGCCTGACGCGACCAGGTGTGATCTCATATCCACACAAGTGACGGGGTAGTTGTGGCCCCGGACGTCGTCGTCGTAGTTCTCGTCGGGATCTTTCTCTGCTCGGGTGATGTCTCCAAGAGCGCCCTTGCTCTGGAGCGTCCGCGCGTCCCACAACCGCACGCACCAGTCCGTACCTCCACTAACAATAGTGTCCTCTTCTACGGCAACCGCCCGGACGTCGCTCCGCATTCTAGATGACGCGTGCGACCGCTCGGCGACGCCCGCCTCGACCCATTGGACAACCCCGCTCCGGTGCGCCTTCGGCGGTCGCCACAAGCGCAAGTCGCCCCCTCGGCAACCCGCCACGGCGTACGTGCCGCGCGCGTCCGAGGCCAACGTCGTACACCAGTCCCGCGCGCCCTTGAGGTCGCCGTTTTTCTCCCAGCACCGCCGCCGCTTCGTCGTCTTCCCCTTCTTGCCCCACCACGTCTTCTCGCCCTTGACCTTTTCCTCGTAGTTGCGCCAGCGGAAGGCGGACACCCCGCGGGTCTGGCCGCAGGTGAGGACCAGGCCGGCGTTAAATTGCGGCGCGCACAGGCGCAGGATCTTGGCGTCCGTGCGCGCGTTGCACTGCAGGGAGCGGTAGCCTCTCTTCTCATCGACGAGCGTCCCGAACGTGCCGTCCGCCGCCAGCGAGCCGCCGCCCCGCAGCGCGCCGCCCACTAATAACGCGTCGCACGCCGCTCCGAGCGGCGCGTCCTCTTCAGATGATTTCTCCTCTAAAGCCTCGAGTTGGCGCCCGCGCGGCCCCGCCTCGAGCGTCTTCTTCCGGCCCCAGCCGAACCACGTGGACCCCGACGACTCGGAGAAGGACTGGCGTTCATTATTGATGACGTGGCCGCGCTCCTGGAACTGGTGCGTCGCCTTATCATTGACGACGTGGCCGCGCTCCTGGAACTGGTGCGTTCCTTTGCCCTTGCTCGAGTCGATCACCTTGTGGCCGAGGCCGAATGACGCGCCGCCCGTGACGCTGTTGTTGCCGTCGGCGAAGCCCTGGCTGTTTTGGGTACAGGAGCTGTGCCCGTCACTAAAGCCCCGCCCCTGCTCGGAAAACTGGGCCGTGATGCGATGGTCTTGCGGCGGCGGCGGTGGCATCTCTGGCGGCCTCTCCGTCGCCACGGCGAGGACCTCGGCCGCGGCCGTCACTGCGGCGACCGCCCGGTCGGCGGGCGGTGCCAGGCGCAGCTCCGCGATCGTGCGCTTCACGGCGTAGTTCGGCACGAGGCGTAGGCCCCCGGCGCCCAAGACGGCGCCAGTCGTTGGCGAGGTCAGTTTACCCGAATCTAACCATTCTTGGATGGACGCCCGTTCGTAGGTGTGGCCGTCGCCCACGAGCGTTACGGGTTCCGCGAACACCTCGAGCGTGAGCGGACAGCAGAGGCCATCCAGTTCAGAGCTCATCTTTTTGTTGTTGGCTGGCGCTGCGGCTGCGTGGGGGCTGCCGCTGCCGCTGCGACGGCGTATGAATGTCGTCGCCTCGCGCCGAGGGGATTTGGCTCAAGCACTTCTCGGACTAGCTCTCGGACGCCGCGTTTTGACCTGAAGAAATTTACATGAATTGTAGGCTCTCGCGCCGGCCGTGTGGTGATCAGTTTGAGGGTGGATACATGGCTGGTCAGCGGTAAAGAAAGCTCGGGATGGGCCGGCCTAAAGGTCTTAAAAACGGGTCTATGCCGGGTTTTCCGACGCACGGGACAGCTCCGACTTCAGGACCGAGCTGCTGAGCCTCAAGCAACGTGAGTCGTCCAGAGACATCGCAAATCCAGCGCTGCCGCGAGTCGCGCTGCTGCGCCACACGCCTGCTCCTGGAGCAAGGCCTCACAGCCAACCATGCTCCTCCTGCGCCGCCTCCCACGCGCGCGGCACGCGTCCATACGCTGCGTCTCAGCGCGCGACGCCAGCGACGCCTACATGGACGAGGCGGCCGTGGCGAGCGACAGCTGCGCCGTCGTGGACAAGGGCACCGTCGGGCCGTTTCGGCTACGAAGGCCGCTCAAGATCCCGCTGAGCCACCGCGGCATGGAGGTCATCCAGGACCCGTTGTACAATAAGGGCACCGCGTTCGAACCGGCGGAACGGGACCGGTTAGGGTTAAGGGGCCTGCTGCCGCCCAAGGTCTCTACCATGGATGAACAATGCATGCGGATCATGGTGCGCCTCAGAAGTTTCGAAGATGACCTCCAGAAGCACATGTACCTCTCAGAACTCCATGATAGGAACGAGACGTTATTCCATAGGGTAGTAGTGCGGCACATCGGCGAGTTGGCGCCACTCATCTACACGCCGACGGTGGGCCAGGCGTGCCTGGAGTTCGGCCACATGTTCAAAAGGCCGCGGGGCATGTACTTTTCAGCGGACGACGTGGGCCAGATGAACGCCATGGTCCAGAACTGGCCCATGAAGGATGTTAGAGTTGTGGTCGTCACCGACGGCTCTCGCATTCTAGGCTTAGGTGATCTAGGAGCGAACGGCATGGGCATCCCCATCGGCAAGCTCGCTTTGTATTGTGCGGCGGGCGGCATCGCGCCCCATCGCGTGTTGCCTGTGGTGGTCGATGTGGGCACAAACAACGTCGAACTAAGGGAAGATCCGCTGTACCTCGGGTTGAAGCGGCCTCGATTGACGGGCGCGGCCTACTATGAGGTCGTGGACGAGTTCGTCACTGCTGTGTTACACAGATGGCCGAAAACATTGATCCAGTTCGAGGACTTTGAATCTTCTGTAGCACAGCCTCTACTGGACCGGTACCGGGACAAGATCCTGTGCTTCAACGATGATATTCAAGGGACCGGAGCTACGGTCTTGGCAGGCGTCTTGGCGTGCCTACGCCTGGCGGGCAAGACGGCTTCGGACTTGAAAGATCAACGCATAGTCATGTGCGGAGCGGGCAGCGCCGGCGTCGGCGTGTCCACGGTCATCAAGGACGCGATGTGCGCGGCTGGTTTGATTGAAAGTGAAGCGCGGAGCCGGTTCTACGTCCTGGAGAAAGAGGGGTTGCTAGCCAGAAGTGGTATGAGTACGGAAGCCTACGATGCTCTAGCCCCGGAGCAGCAGGTTTTGGCGAACGAGTTCGACGTGCCCACCGCCAAGAGAGGCGATAGTCTCTTAGACGTCATCAAGTACGCGAAGCCGACCATGCTCATCGGCGCCTCGACCGTCGCGGGCCTGTTCACGGAAGATATAGTAAAAGCCTTCCACGCGGGCTGCGGCGGCAAACCTATTATCATGCCCCTGTCGAACCCCACGTCCAAGTGCGAGGTGTCTGCAAAAGACGCCTACGCCTGGACGGACGGGGAGTGCGTCTTCGCTTCCGGGTCGCCCTTTGAGCCCGTGACCATTGAAGGGAAAACTTTATATCCGTCCCAGTGCAACAACATGTTCGTGTTCCCCGGTTTAGGATTAGGTGCCAGTGTCGCGGAATGTAGAGTAGTGACGGACGCCATGTTACGGGCGGCCTCCGAGGCGTGCGCGAACGCCGTCTCGGACGAGGAGATGGCGCGGGGGCAAGTCTTCCCGTCGGTCGATCGTATTAGAGATGTATCCTTGAACGTGGCCGTGGCGACGGTGGAGAGCGCGCTAGCGGACGGTCTAGTGACGCGCAAGGAGTTATTACGGCCCGGCGCGGACATCCGGGCCTTCGTCGAGGCCAAGTCCTACTTCCCGGCCTACGTGCCCGTCGTGACGGACCCGGCGCACTACTCAAATTAAGTACTAGTACTCGACTCCCGTACGTTTGGCTCGCGGCGGCGGCGGCGTGAGTGGAGGATGCGTCCCTAACCAACCCGCACGCATAAAACCCGTCCAGCTTCCTGCGCGTGCAAGCTAAGCTGCGTGCTGTTGTCCAGGCTCAACCGCTCGTTGCACCGCTGGCAGTGAGCTGTCGGCAGCAACAAGGAGAAGCTTTCTCAACACCTGCATGCCACGCGTGAGCCTCTTGCTCGCCGTGGGACGCGCGGCGGCGTTCGCAAGGCCTCGGCTCAGCGGCCTCCGCAAGCCCATGGACTGCCTCACCGCCTGCTTCGGCGGCGGCAGCACTGGGGTGGACGACCCCTACGGCAGCTGGCCGAGCCCGATCACGGCCAAGTTCATCACCGGGTCGAGCGTCGGCCTCGGCTCTCTAAAAGTGGACGCAAGCGGCCTCTACTGGCTCGAGTCGCGGCCGCAGGAGGGCGGGAGGAACGTGGTTGTGAGGTACGCTCCCGAAGACCCCCAGGCGTCGGAGCGAGGGGGTGTCGACGCCACGCCCAAGGACTCTAACGTGCGCACGCGGGTGCACGAGTACGGCGGCGGCGCTTTTAGTCTCCACACGGGCGGGGGTTTGCTGTTCTCGGACTTCGCGTCCCAACGCCTGAACCTCGCTCTAGGCGACGGCGCCGCGACGGTTGTCACGGACACGGCGCCGGACGGCCAGTTCCGGTACGCGGACTACGACGTGGCCAGCGACGGCGGCTCCGTCCTATGCGTGCGGGAGGACCACGGTCCCGATGGGAAGGCCAAGCCCGTGGACGTCGTCAATCAAGTCGTCCTGATCAACTTAAGTACAGGCGACGAGAAAGTAGTAGCGTCCGGCAGGGACTTCTACGCCGCGCCCAAGCTCGCGCCGGACGGCACGAGCGTCGCCTACGTGACCTGGGACCACCCGAACATGCCCTGGGACGCCACGGAGTTGCGCATGACAAACATGAAGTCCACTTCAACCGATAAGCACGAGCTGGTAAGTGGCGACGGCGACTCCAGTGTCCTGCAGCCGGCCTTCCACCCCTTCGGCGCGCTCTTCTACCTGACGGACGAGCAGGGGTTTTATGCCTTGCAGCGATATGAAAAAGGCGCGTCGACGACGGTGCTCGCCGTCGATGACGCCGACCTCGGCGGGTCCGCCCCGGGCTGGGCCCTCGGCCAGCAGGGCTACACCTTTTTAAGTGACGGGCGCGTGGCCGCCGCCTACCCCGACCGGAAGACGGGCCAGACGGCCGTCGCCATTCTGAAGGAAGACGGGTCCGCGAAAGTCGTCCACTCCGGCGCGACGTCCGGCCTGCCCCACTCCGTGGGCGGCCTGACGCCCGGGTTGGAGGGCGAGATCTACATGGTGGGCGGCGGCCCGGCGGTGCCGGCGGGCATCTACAAGTGGGACTTCACGACGTCGACGCTGCTGGCGTCGTCGTCGTCGGCGGCCATCGACGCCACCTACATTTCAAAGCCGCAGCCTATTGCGTTTCCTACTACGCTAGGAGAAGCGTATGGCTTCTACTACCCGCCCAGACACCCCACGTGCAGCTCCTCGGAAAAGGCGCCGCCTTTACTGGTCAAGGCCCACGGCGGGCCGACGGCCTGCACGGGCGCGACGTTCAACCCCAAGATTCAGTACTGGACCAGTAGGGGCTTCGCCGTGCTCGACGTGGACTACGGCGGCTCCACGGGGTACGGCCGGGAGTATAGGAGGCGGCTGCGGGGCGCCTGGGGCATCGTCGACATCGACGACGTGTGCGCCGGCGCGCAGCACTTAGTGAAGCAGGGCCTGGCCGACGCAAAACGGCTCGCGATCGACGGCGGGAGCGCGGGCGGGTACACGACGTTGGGCGCGCTGGCCTTCCGCGACGTCTTCACGGCGGGCTGTTCCCTGTACGGCGTCGCCGATCTCAGTGCGCTGGCCAGCGACACGCACAAGTTCGAGTCGCGGTACTTAGACGGGCTGGTGGGCAGGTACCCCGAGGACGAGGCGATCTATACGGAGCGGGCGCCCATCAACTCCGTGGAGACTTTGAACTGCCCCATTCTCCTCTTACAGGGGGATGAAGATAAGATCGTGCCCCCGAACCAGGCCGAGCTCATGCACGCGGCTTTACTCGAGAAGAAGGTGCCCACGGCGCTCAAGATATATAAAGGAGAGCAGCACGGCTTTAGAAAGAGCGAGAACATCGAGGACGCGCTGAACTCGGAGCTCTACTTCTTCTCCAAGGTCTTTGAGTTTGACGTCAGCGCGGACAAGGACATTATTCCGTTCCCCATTGATAACATGTAGTTATGCCACATCCACGCCCTCTAAAGCCTCCAGCACGATCCCCGGGGGCATGGGCTCCAGCTCCGGCGGGTCCTCGTCTCTAACCGCCTGGTAGAAGCGCGTCGCGAAGTTGGCGAAGCTCTGGAGGATCACGAAGCACACGAGGATGTAGCGCACGCCGGCCTCGACCTCGTGGCCGCCGTGGAGCATGCCGGACGCGTGCGCAAGGACGTGGCCCCGGTCGCTCCGGATGGACCCCGTATCTGAGTCCTTCACCAGGCGCGCGATCCAGGTCCCGCCGCCCTCGTACTCGCTCATGTCGTTCAGCGCGATGTTGAACGAGACCACGGACCCGTCCCGGTGCGGCTTCAGGAAGGACTGGCCGGCCGTCGCGTTGTATTTCACGACGAAGGCGTCCACGACCTTTAAAGCTTTGGTGGATGGCAGGATATCTTTATATGATGTGGCAAGAAACGGGTAGAGCACCTCCGGCAGCGCCTTCTCGCGGAACCACTCGTGCGTTCTTGGTAATTCTTGAACAGGAACGTCCGTCGTCGCGTAGTTCGCGTGCCGCTGCGTCGTCCAGCCGCCCATGCGTTCCGCGCGCTCCTCCGCTTCATCAATAATAGCCTGCGTCTCCTCCCGCGAGAAGAGCGGCGCCTCGGAGTGCGACACGAGGTGGCTGCCGTCGTGCTCGACGCACTTCACGGTCGCCGAGCCGCAGGCCGGGAGCGTCTCCGCGCCCGTCTGGGACTCGTACAGCTTCATCGTCTCGACGTAGGCTGGTATTTGCCGCTCCGAGATCCTCCTGATCACTGCGCGTCGGCGTGGTCGTCTGACTTGTGGCTGCAGCGCCCAGCTGGTGCCGAGGAGCACGCAGGCTGCACGCATGGTGTTGCTTTGCACTTAGCACTCTCAGAGTGAGCACGGTTATAGATGATGCTGCTATGGGTGGTGTAGCCCAGCGGCAATCAAAAACAGCACGCAACGTATTTGCGAAGCCCTGTCTACGTATAGGCCGTGTTACAAGCGTTTTGCACTGCATTACGTGTGTCGAAACCCGTGCGATAATTGGGTGTTTTGTTTCGCGGACCGCTTCTCAGACACTTGTACTTCTTTCCTGCAGCCTGTGCCTACCTGCCAAGGCGGCTTCCTGTTCGATCGTACGGAATTCACACCTGATAATGAGCAAAAGTTGAGCCAGAGGCTGAACGACCAGCACTGATAGCTCCGCAGCTACAGGACTGCAGGCCTGCTATACCCTCCGGCACACCCAAACTCTGGGAACTCGTCGGAGGCAAAATAAAAGTGTCCACAGCAAACCGTAGCACAGATCAAGCCATGGGCCGCTCCGGCACGCTGCGCCCGCCGAGCTCCGGCCTGACCTACCGCGAGGCGCGCGAGCTATGCAACGAGCTGATGGCGCGCGTCACCGTGAGCACGCGCACGTATAGGTGGCGGCGCTACGACGACGTCTTTTCGAGCGGCGAGGCCGTCGCCGCGCTCCAGAAAGACGACACGAAGCGCCTGGCCCAGAACGAGGCGCGGGCCACTGCGCAATTACAAACGCTCATGGACCACGGCTTCATTGGCCGCGTCTCCAAGAAGAACGACGAGCTGACGGGCCTCAATGAAAAACACGCTCATATCATCAAGGTGAGCTCCCACACGTACTACCGCTTCCGGAAGCAGGAACTCAGTTCGTGGCAGCTACGGGTGGAGGTCCTGGAGGTGCGGAGTAGTGCAGGCGCGATCGAATCGGGCAGCGTGCGCCTCGGCGTGGCGGGCCAGGCCCACGATTTAAGTGTCAAAAGAACAGGTGTGCAGGAGCGCACGGTGCGCTACGCGCCCGAGAGTTCGGCGGGCGACGCGTTCGTGGGCGGCGTCGATTTTGAACGTGACGATGGTTTAGCGGTGGACTGCGCCTTCGGCAAGGGCCGGCACGCCGTGCGGGCGAGCGGCGTGCTGCGCTTCGCGCTGCGCCGGGGCGCCGTGGTCCAGCGGCGGAAGGCGCGGCCGCTGTGGGTGGACGTCGTGAAAGCGCCCGTGGACGTCACTTCGTCCGTGTTGCAGACCGGCGTCGGCCTCGGGCTGCGAGGGTTGCGAGCGCTCACCGGGAAGAGTGGAGAGGGCTCGCCGAAGGAAACCAAGTCGCTGATGAAGAGTTTGAAGTCGTTTCACATACGCCAGAAGTCGAACGCCGATGACGTCTTAGGGCTTTCCCTGGGGGAGGGCCTCGGGGTCGACTTGCAAGTGGTCACGT
>Ga0302122_10001138_pt1 | contig 16814 bp, 12 predicted proteins | sample CB21_SCM_MG_FD_203115 | JGI IMG/M metagenome (GOLD analysis project Ga0302122, IMG submission 203115) | Marine microbial communities from Western Arctic Ocean, Canada - CB21_SCM | ecosystem: Environmental > Aquatic > Marine > Oceanic | place: Canada: Western Arctic Ocean | collected 2017-09-28
TTGCCGCTGAGAAATTTGTCGCCGATGCGGGCCATTCGATCATCGGCCGGAGTGTACAATGCTCGAAAGGATTGGCTTGTCTGGCTAACAGTGGGGTTAATCGGATCGTTAGGCTTAGCATTTTCGATATTGCAGACAGAACGGTACAGGCATGCTCTTGGATTCTTCGGGGGATTGATTGCAGCTATTCTCGTATTGGCCGGCACCGGAATGGCTCTGCGAGCGACTCTGCGATGGCTAACTCCGAAGTCGCTGCCTTTCGTCTGGAAACAAGGTCTTAGCAATCTTTATCGACCGAATAACCGAAGCGTGTCCCTGATCGTCATGATCGGAATGGGCGCGTTTCTCATCTATACGCTTTATCTCTGCGAAGTCAGTATTCTCAAGCGTGGCGAGTTGAACGATCAGGACAATAAGCCGAACACGATTTTCTTCGATGTCCAGACGGATCAGGTCAATGAGGTGAAAGCAATCGCGGAACAAAACGATGCGAGTCTGCATTTTCATGATCCCATGATTACGATGCGTTTGACGCATCTGCGATCAGTTCCGGTAGGGCGCCTACGAGAGGATCCGTCGCAGGACTTGGAAAGGTGGGCTTTGATGCGGGAATACCGCTCAACCTATCGTGACCATTTGAGGGAGCACGAAGCTTTGGTTGAAGGTGAATTCGTCGCTAGTTCTAGCTTGGACGAGGTTGTGCCCGTGCCCGTTTCGGTTGAGGAACGAATCGTCGAAGCTCTCCAGCTTAAGATGGGCGACGAGATGATCTGGGACGTGCAAGGGTTTCCTGTCACAACTGTGGTAAGCAGTATTCGAAAAGTGGATTGGCGTCAGATGCAGCCAAATTTCTTCGTTGTATTTCCCGCAGGGGTTTTGGAGGCGGCTCCGGCTAATCATTTGATTGCCGTCCGAGCGAATGGCGCGGAAACGATTGCTGCCTTACAGGGCGATGTGGTGAAGCGCTTTTCCAATGTCTCAGCCATCAATCTTTCAATGGTATTGGATAGCCTAAACGAAATTTTCGACAAGATCGGCTTTGTCGTACGCTTCATGGCCTCCTTTACGATTCTCACTGGGTTGATCGCTTTGGTATCCACTGTTTTGACAAGTCGCTATCAACGCGTCCGAGAAAGCGTCCTTCTGCGGTCTCTCGGCGCAAGTGTCAGTCAAGTTCGTCGCATCATGGGGATAGAGTACTTCTTGCTCGGCGGGATCGGTAGTCTGACCGGTGTTATCCTTGCGCTTGGGGGCGGCTGGGCTGTTACGCATTTTGTATTCAAAATCGAGTTATACATTCCCTGGGGCATGACGATTGGGACGATCGCGACTATCGGATTGCTAACGCTTGGAACCGGAATGCTCAACAGCTTGGGAATCGCAAAACGATCGCCCTTGGAAGCTCTGCGATACGAGTAGCTCTCAATTCATTGTAAGAGCGGGTTTATCCCGCGATTGTCTCGGAAACATTAGATTGGGGATGTGAAATCGCGGGGTAAACCCGCTCCTACAAGTGAATATCTGCGCCCTTTGTCTCCACCCCGAAGCAAGCTTCGAGGAATGAACCCGGGTGCGATTCAATAGCTTTGTAAGCTCAGTTCCAGCACCGGCTCAAATCGGCAATTCGCTTACGTTTCGTCGAACGTGGTAGGCGGCTATGAAATTCTTAGCGGTAACTGGATCGGTCAATGGGAGTGAGCCGCAAACGATACGAGGTTTTGTTTCGTTAGTCAGTTCGACGGGATTTTGCTGGACCATTTTCTTTGCGAAATCGAGGAAATTCGGCGTTTCGCTTTTACGAATTTGGGAACGAGAGATAATCTGAAAATAGCCTAACGAAGTAGCCGCGTTGTGTTTTCCTAACTCGTAAGCGATTCGTCCCATTGTGTATCGAGGATTGATTTCGACGATTGTTTTGAGCCGAAGGTTTCCCGATAAGTCACGATAGACGAATGCATCGATTCCTAAGGGGCCTTGGTAATTTGATTCCTCAAGCGCTGCGGACAACCATGGGATTACCGATTCTTCATACCAATGATAGACTCGCGGACGTCCTTCGGTCCGCATCATTAGAAAACGAACGATTTCAGGATCGATGCCTTTGCAAAATGCATTCGTGACGATCCCTTTGAATTGACCTCGAGCATTGTTCAATAGGCGCGTGAATGCTATCGTTTTCAATTCGTCGTTGCGTCGTTCGAATTGCACTGAGAAATCGAATACGCGGTCTAGCCACGGTTCGACGACAACCGAGCCTTGCGTTTCGAAAACGGCATTCATCCAGGCAAGGAATGCTGGATTCATCTCCTCGTTTGCTAGCAAACAGCGGATACCGTTGGCTGCTGTTCCGAACGGGGATTTGCAGACAATGTCAAGATACCCCAACTCACGAAACTGGCTTCGTAATTGCGTCACTGCTTCAAGGTTATGCGCGAGCTCTCCATAAACTTCGGGTGGGGCAATCCAATTGCTCTCTGTTGATTTCATCGCAAATTGCTTTCCCAAAGCTGAACACCATTCTTTTGAAAACAGTTTTCTCTTTTGCGTGGACCAAAGCGTATCCGGACTCATAGGACGGGTTACGGATTCCATCGTCTTTCGAAAAAATGATACGCTATCCGGAGTCCATGCCCATGGACGCAGATCGCCAATTTTTCGAGAGATCTCGGGAGCTTTGAGCGACTTTGAGTTCTGATCGCTTGTTAGTATCTCTGGCAAGTGAAACCCAAAGCTCTGGATTTGTCGCAAGAATTCCAGACATGGTTGTTTTCTTATTATAAGGAGATCGTCTTTGCGTGACAGGAATGCAGGAAGGAACTCCAAATCGTTTTGGACTGTGGATGAGCTCGGGTCGAGGCCTTCGGTCGAATTTTTAGCCGCGAAAGATTCGGCATCAGGATTGAACCAAAGTACTGACGGAGTCCGTCCGCGAGATTGCTGAAATAACTGAAGGTCGCCGATGAAATTTTTGTCGAATCCAGCTTCAATTCGTCCTTCGGCATTGAAATCGTTTCCTTTTGCCCGAGACGGGGAAAGTGGGAAAACCAATCGCTCCCGGTAGGCTTCCCAATCGGACTTTCCAGATGCTTTCCAGCGGCGAAACCACTTTAACCCAAAACCGACATGTTCGATTTCATCGCGATAGATTTTGTCCAATATGTTTGCAGTAGACGAGTCTCCTACGTTTTCGAATATCGATTTGTATTCTCGCGAATAATCGAGATTGGCCTGTTCGAAGGTAAGCGAAAGTCGAGTCACGTAATCCAATGGATCTTCCATCGAAGATACGCTTTTCCAAAAATAGTCGCTTAGCGGGAGCTCTCCGAATTCGATGGCGCATTGCTTCATTCGCCCAATATAAAGTTGGGTGTGAATTTGCTCTTCTTTGAGCGTTTCCAGTACACCTTGACGAAAACTAGCTGGAGCTTCGGGGAATTTAAGCAGAACCAGGGCCATCAATTCAGTCGCTAGCAATTCATGATTTCCGAAAAAGTGAAGCAGGCGCCCACGTTCCTTTTCGTCTACAAGTTTGGCATTGCTGGGATGATTGGCTCTGACGCCGTCTTCTCTGAGCGCCAGGTGAGCAGGTCGAGCAAGGTGTCGGGGAGTTTTGATCGCGGCCCCTGGATTCGTATCGACAATTTCCTCACGAGGGAAGCTCAACTTTTCTTCGATCGTCGTTCCGAAGAGTACTTGCTTAGCAAAGTCCTGAAGTTGTATCGCCATCTATTGCTTTGTCGATTGATCACGCTAAACGGGCTTGTCTCGTAGTCGAGCTATAAGACTGTTTCCCGGGTTGGCGGGGGTAGGGTTCGTTGTCCCAACGAACCGTGGTAGTTTGATTGGGCTGCGTGCGGCCGTTTGGGACAAACAGCCCTACCTATACGCTCCTACACTTGGCCTAGCTAATGAGCAGCAATCTCGATGGCTGACCTGGTTGCGTCGTGGGCGCGCGATGGATACATGGCGGAACGGGGCTGTCTGGATATTGAGTGGCGATTCGCCAAAGGTTGCCAAGGCCGAAGGAGTAGGGCTGGGCGTTGGGGACAGGGGAATAGTGAAGGTCGAAGAAATTCTCTTTTAAATAGGCGATAAAATCATCGTTATCTTGTCCTCCATATTTCGCGAGTAATGCGGCTCGCGTTTCGGGAATGTCAACGCGCCGCAGCGCTTCTTCATTCCGAAGACCTTCCGATGAGATTTCGTTGTAGCTACAGAGGTAAGTGTCGGTTTCCACTGTGGCGCTGTCTACGTGATAAGAGTATACGTCGGTCGGAACCGGGCCGGCATCCGGATCACGCGGATAGGCGGGTATGCAATCGAGTATGGGGGAGAGTCCGTGTTCGAGGAGAAGGCGTTGGTCTTCGATGAGGATATTTCGGGCAAGCTTGCCGGCTTCGCTTAATTGAAGGCTATGAAGATCTTCTTCATCGAGAGTCGTGATTTCATCATGAATGTTTAGGCAATTCACGATTTCACTGAAATGCCCAGCCAGTGTTCGCTCCCAGCAATGGGCATTAACGCCATCGCTGAAAGGAGTCGATACGAGCTCCTCGAAACTGCTTACCTTTCTGATGCAGGCGTAGTCTGGAATCATTTATCGGTTTAGCAATGAGCTCGAATTCCATTCGATTCCGGAGGCCTCGAACCACCTAAAGTTCAAGCCGTTGCCAATGTCGATTTAAAACTCTTTTACCTTGATGTTGCGGAAGTGAACTGAGCCTTCTTTGCCCGAGTGGATTTGGAGGCTGAAGAATCCCTTTAGGTATTCGCCGTTTCTCCAGGCCGCAGCGGGTACGCCGTTGATCCAAGTCCTCGAGAGTTTGCCTTTCGATTTCACGGTGATGCGATTCCATCCGTCACGGTTGACTGCGTTGCGGGCTTCTTCATGGGCGTTAAGCCAAAGGGGATAGTACCATCCGCCACATGATTGACCGTAGATACCGCCAGACCAGAAGCGTTTTTTCGAGTCGGCTTCCATTTCCGCTTGAGGACCAAAGACCGTCTGCTTGCCTTTGGCATCTTCCTTGACTTGCCCGCGGAACATAAAACCGGTGTTGCCGTCGATTTCCCATTTCAATTCGGCAGTGAAGATAAAATCGGTGTAGTCGTCCTTGAGCGTTGAAAGGTAAGTGTTGGGCGATCCAGGAATCGTCGTGCCGATGATGGCGTCGCCTTTCGCCTCGAATGTGCAGTGACCGCCGTAAGGCGTCCAGCCATCGAGATTCTTGCCATTGTATAGATCGACAAAGTCTTTCTTCAGGCTGGGTTCGGGAGCCGTGTTGATCAGCATGCTCTCCGGGGCCGGCACATTTTCCTGCTTCTCGTAATTCGCTATCCATTTGGTCTGGCTCTCGGCAATTTGATTGTCCTGGGCAGAGAATACCGGAGAGAGCGATAGGGCGATCAAAGAGGTAGCCAGTAAAAGTTTCTTTTTCATGATTGGAACGGACTGTGAACTGAAGCTGTGACGAGATGCGATCAAATAAACACGCACGTGTTGGGTTTGAACGCTACTATTTCCGTAACCTATTGCTCTGCATGGGATCGATAGGAGGCTTCGCTAAGCCAACGAACCGTTGAATTGCAATCGGTCGCAGGCGGTTGATTGGGACAAGCAACCCTATCAGGTGAAGCTTAGGACCATTGATTCGCCGTAAAAAGACTCCATCCTTGCCAGTGGACACTCTTTGAGCACATATGCCTTCGCTTTGAAAAATTTTAAAGAACTCGGAGTTTCCGGAAAGCTGATTAAAGCTTTGGAGGAAAACAACATCATCACTCCTACTGAAATCCAGAATGTGGCCATACCGCATCTACTTCAGAACGGAGGCGATTTCATTGGACAGGCCCAAACAGGTACAGGTAAGACGGCGGCATTCGGCATTCCCTTGCTTCAGTATGTCGATCCGAAGATAGAGAAAATCCAGGGATTGGTTCTAGCTCCAACTCGCGAACTTGCTAAGCAGATCGCCAAGCAGCTATTCCGTTTTGCCCGCTACTCTCCTGAGAGAATATTTACAGAAGCGGTTTATGGCGGCGATCCTATCGAAAAGCAGCGGGCCGCCTTGAATCGTCCCACTCACATCGTAGTCGCTACACCAGGTCGCTTGATCGATCTTTTGAAAATCAAAGCATTGGACCTGTCGGCAGTACGCATCGCCATTCTGGACGAAGCAGATGAAATGCTGAGCATGGGCTTCAAGAAAGATCTCGAAACCATTTTGGGGCATCTCTCGGTGAAACGCCGAACGTGGCTTTTCTCGGCAACGATGCCCAAGGCCCTTCGCCAGTTGATCAAAAATTACATGTCAGACGACGCTCACGCTATTCGGATCGATCGCCGAAACGTGGTTAATAGCAACATCGAGCATCAATATGTCATTTGCCGTATCGAGGACAAATTCTCGGAAATCACTCAATACTTGAAAGCGCAAAAAGAGGATCGTGGCCTGGTCTTTTGTCGTTCGCGAGCGGGTACGAACAACCTAGCCAAGCATTTGCAGGAGGAGGGATTTCTAGTCGGCGTACTTCAAGGGGAGTTGTCGCAAAAGGATCGCGAGAAAGTAATGCGCGGTTTTAAGAAAAAGCGTACCCAGATATTGGTAGCGACAGACGTCTGCGCTCGCGGTATCGACGTAGAGAATCTGCAATTCGTAGTCCATCACCAATTACCTGACCAGATTGAATATTATACTCACCGCAGTGGCCGGACCGCCCGAGCGGGCAAGAGTGGCGTATCCATCGCGTTCATCACCGGGACGGATATGAAGCGCCTTAAAGAGATTGAGAAAGAGCTGCAAATTCGCTTCAAGAAGATCAAGTAAGGTCTCTAAAAAGAAACCATGATAATTGCTAGCCGAGACGTCTTGCGCCACCTTCTCAACCTGAACCAGGCGGATCGAGGCCTCCGAACTCGGTTTCTACATAGCCCTCATTCCTTTAGGACCATATCGATGCACATGACAGCTGCAACGATGAGTTTTCTTAGCGGATGATCAGCCTCCAAGCTTTCGTCGATCGTCAACATGTAGTTGTCAGCGCTAGTGAAAAGCTCTTTTCCAAATCCGTTCCATTCTTTGGATACGTGACCAAATTCAACGTTTTCTAGGCCGAAGGAAAAGTTCCACCCGGTCCACTTGCCTTTGAGCTGACAAAGCAGTTGGTCGTTTGGATCTACCACATCGAACTTGCCCCCAATCGAGAGAAACTTCTGCTTGAAGCTCCCGAGGAGAGAATCGTCTTCGTCATGGACCGATACCTTCGAAAGGAAAATCGAGATGCCACGCTTGATATGAATAAGCGTCTTTCCGTTTGGTTCCCGGATTTCAATGTGGAAAGGGGTGTACTTCTTGTAGTCTGTGAATCGAAGCATCTTAGTGAAAAAGCCAAGTCGTTCTTCGCGACATTCGAGGATAATCTGTCCCGATTGCGGATCGTAGATGTCGAAATTATTAGCGGCCTTAAACATGCCGACGTGTTCCTTTACCAGAAAGGCGTTTAAGGATAGAGAGTTAGACATACCAAGAAGCTTTTCAGATAGGATTGATAGGGCAATGGTAAAAGCGCTGAGGCATTTTCATGATCGAGAAACGGATTCATTTGAGTGGTCTATTTGTAGGGCGGGTCAGTGGATGCACAACTGTCGCCTCAGCGAGGCGACCTACCATTTGGACGTCTAAGACAAGCTAGACGCGTATGAGTAAAAAAGCGTTGTGCGCTCAGGTATTCAGTCGCAGCGTGAAAGGCATGATAGCTATTCGACTGCCCCTCGCGGCATTTACTCTTTTGTTAGCGACTTCTTTCGGTCAATCGGCCGGATTTAGAGATGATTTCTCAGATCCCAAACTAGAGATTCGTCAGGCGCTTAGAGGAGAATGGATATTCGAAGACAAGGTCGCTAGCTGCGTATCCGATCCAGAACTCTACTTAGAGTTCAAAAACCACGGTCCCATTCTGCGCTGGCCATGCGAAATCAATGACGGAACCGTCGAATTCGAGTTTAAGCCGCAAGATTGTCAGCGGGTCGTGGATACAGAATCCTGCGAAGTGGCTACTCGGAAACGTTAAGTTGACGCGTATGTGCGTGACAAAAATAGCAGGCGTCCTCAATTTGAAACAACCTTATTAACTATGAAGCTTTTTATCCCCCCTAAACTTGTGACGGCGGTGTTCGCCTACTTCGTATTCAGTATTAGCGCAATCGCTGGTGACGGCGATTGGATGAATTGGCGAGGACCCAACGGGAATGGGGTTGCCGAGGACGGACAGACGCTTCCGGTTGAATGGTCCGAATCTAAAAATGTCCACTGGAAGGCTCCCATACCAGGGCGGGGGCACTCTACTCCAATCGTTGTGGGAGAACGCGTCTTTCTAACGACGGCAAGGGAACAGGAAGGGACGCAGTCGATACTTTGCTATTCGATTACCAATGGCGAACTGCTTTGGGAAAAGATTCTTCTCGAGGGCAAATTGCCAACAAAGATACATCGAAAGAACACCCATGCGTCACCAAGCGTGGTGAGTGATGGGAAGCGCGTTTATGCTTTGTTTTTCGTAGGAGGCGATCGACTACAGCTATTTGCATTGGATTTGAACGGGAAGGAATTGTGGAGCAAAGATACAGGCCGGTTTTATCCGGAACGTTCCTTCGGGTACGGAACATCACCTTTGTTGGCTGGCGGAAATGTAGTGGTCACCTCAGAAAGCCAAGGAGAGGGATTTATTGCCGCTTTCGATAGCGAATCCGGCGAGGAAGTATGGCGAACAATTCGGACGGCGGAGCGGTCATCTCATGGTACTCCCGTGTTGGCCAACATCAATGGCTCCATTCAAATCGTACTCAACGGGGCGGATCGAATCGCGGGCTATGCTCCGGAAAGCGGAAAAGAAATTTGGTCGTTTTCGGGAGGTGATCCTTTGATCGCCAATACAGTCCTTTGGAAGGATGGGGTTGTATTCGCATCTGGAGGTTATCCTGGTATCGAGACATGGGCTTTGGACGTCGAGAAACAGAAAGCTCTTTGGAGTTTCCCTGCCAAATGTTATGAGCAGTCAATGCTCTTGGTGGGCGACCACCTATATGGAATCGCCGAAGGAGGAGTCGTGCATTGCTGGGATATCGCGGATGGAAATCTCCGTTGGCGTGACCGATTGACGAAAGGTCCTGAGAGCGCTTCGCCCATATTGGCGGGAGAACATATTTATCATGCTAACGAAGAAGGAAAAATCTCCGTGATAAAACCGAATCCCGATAAGTTGGAACTCGTTGCGGAAAACCAGCTCGGCGACGAAATTTTCGCGACACCGGTGGCATGCCAAGACCGAATCCTATTTCGAGTGGCGAAGTATGATGGCGAAGAGCGCAGCGAAACATTATATTCAATTGGTTTTTGAATACGACGGTTTTTCGTTTCTCCGACTTACCCTCATCGTTTGACCTCAATTTTAATTCTTATGAATCGATCAATGCCCCACACCTTAATCGCGGTAAGCTTGCTTGTTTGCTCCAGCCTCAATCTTCTTGCCGCTACGATAAGCGGCGAACGCGAAACTTGGCACAGTATTACGCTGACCTTCGAAGGGCCGCAAAGCTCGGAGACAGCCAGTCCAAATCCGTTCACGGACTATCGTCTTGAAACGATTTTTAGAAAAAGCGGAAGTAGTCGCGAGTACAAGGTCCCAGGCTATTTCGCTGCGGATGGCAATGCCGCAGAAAGTGGAGCGAACTCAGGGAACAAGTGGCGCGTGCGCTTTGCTCCAGACGAACCAGGACAGTGGAACTATCGCGTTTCCTTTCGCAAAAGTTCTGGAATCGCTATTAGCGAAGAGCGAGGCGATAGTGCAGGGTACATGGATGGAGAGTCAGGTAGTTTCGATATCTCTGCGTCTACTAAGCAAGCGCCCGATCTACGATCCAAAGGACGACTCGAAGTTGTAGGCGAGCACTACTTGCGTTTTGCGGGAACGGGCGAATATTTCATGAAGGCCGGAGCCGACGCCCCGGAAAACATGTTGGCCTACGATGACTTCGATGCCACGCCAAATGTTAAGAATTGGCGCAAGAGTTGGGCGCCGCATCTTCAGGATTATTCAAAAGATGCGGATGATCTGCTCTGGGGGCCTAATCGCGATAAGGGCAAGGCTTTGCTCGGAGGCATTAATTATCTGTCATCCAAAGGCATGAATGTCTTTTCATTCCTGACTTTCAATATCGATGGGGACGATCACAATGTGTACCCATATTTGTTGAGCGCCGACGAAGCGGACTACGTCGCTTACGCCGCGGACAACAAGGGCAAGGAGGCGAAAGGCTGGGACAACTACTTCCATCACGATCGCTTCGATTGTTCCAAGATGGACCAGTGGGAGCGGGTTTTCGCGTACGGCGACCGCAAAGGCATGTATTTGCATTTCAAGACTAGCGAGGCTGAGAACTGTTTCAAAATGGATGGCGGCGATCTTGGGCCCGAACGCAAGCTTTACTACCGCGAGCTCATCGCTCGTTACGGTCACCATCTCGCATTGAATTGGAACATCGGCGAAGAAAGTACGCAGTCGACTGAACAGATCGTAGACATCGCCGCTTACATTCGCGAGATCGATCCCTACAAGCATCAAATCGTGCTGCATACTCATGGCAAGGAGTCAGACTATGAAAAACACTATCGGCCCTTGCTGGGAGACGCCTCTGTCTTGACCGGTCTTTCGATGCAAACCAATCAACCCGACTTCAGCCGAGTCCATGGAGCCGTAGCGGAGTGGGTCAAAGCATCCGCTGCAACTGGTAAGAAATGGGTCGTGGCTTGCGACGAACCGGGCGACGCTACGCATTCGCTTGTTACGGACGCAGAAGACCCGACTCACGATATCGCCCGTAAAAACGCCCTTTGGGGTACGCTCATGGCCGGGGGCGCTGGCGTGGAATGGTATTTCGGATACAAGCACCCGGAAAGCGATTTGACATGTCAGGATTGGCGGAGTCGCGACAATATGTGGGACCAATGTCGCTATGCTTTAGATTTCTTCAAGAAGAGCGCGATTCCATTCTGGGAAATGGCCAATGATAACGGGCTTTCGTCCAACGAGGATTCTTACTGCTTCGCAAAAGAAGGGGAAGTTTACGTTGTCTATCTCAAAAACGGTGGAGAAACGGAATTGAATCTCAATAGTTTCAAAGGGAAATTCAAAGTGTCATTGTACAATCCGCGCACGGGCGAATACGCAGGCAAGCGAAAGACAATCCAAGGCGGCAGAAAGGTTTCACTGGGAGCTCCACCATCAGAAGGCAAACAGGACTGGGTCGTGTTGGTGAGGCGCTAGCCGATTGTTTAAATAGCCGCCACCCGAAGCAGGTGTTCGAATTCCGGGGTTGCTCAATGGGCTGTTTAAACTAGGAAGTGCAATAATGACGGAGGACGCTCTCGAAGATCTTGGCTGGGACGACAAACTTAAGCAGGCATTTGATGCCCTCGATACGCCTGGATTGATACCAGCGCGTGTCGTTCGTGAAAACCGAGGGCAGTACGTCGTGGATACGGGAGACGGAGAACAAATAGCCTTGTTGGCGGGAACCTTTCGCAAAGAGCGAGAGAGCACTGAGGCAATGCCGACGGTTGGGGATTGGGTTGCTTTGGAGGAAACAGGTTTGGGGAAGGATTTGATCGTTCGAGCCGTTTTACCGCGTCAGAGCTTGATTAGCCGTCAAGCCGCAGGAAAAGGATCGCTCCATCAATCGATCGCTGCCAATGTCGATTCCTTGTTTATTGTAAACGGGCTGGATGGCGATCTGAATTTCAGGCGCATTCAACGCTACCTTACCTTAGTTTTTAAAACCGGCGCTCAGCCAGTAATCATTTTAAATAAGGCTGATCTGATCGAGGACTCGGAAGCAGTAGTATCCGAGGTAAAGGCCTTAGTCCCCGATGTTCCTGTATTTGCGATATCGGCGGAAATGAAAACGGGACTGGACGAGCTCAAGAAATTCTTGGGGACCGGCAAGACCGTCGCGCTCGTAGGATCGTCTGGAGTAGGGAAATCAACACTGGTAAATGCATTGACCGGTTGCAAATACATGGACACGCAACCCAATGTGGATGACGGGCACCGAGGACGCCACACGACGACATGGAGAGAATTGGTAAGGCTGCCCAATGGCGGTTCCCTAATCGATCTGCCAGGGATGCGAGAATTGCACCTAACGGGAGAGGAAGAAGGCCTGGGGGACGTCTTCAAGGAGGTGAAGGAGATCGGGGCTTGTTGCCGATTTAGGGATTGTAGGCATTCTGGCGAACCAGGCTGCGCTATCGAGGCAGCAATCAAGAACGGCGATCTCGACAAGGATCGCTACGCACAATATCTGAAGTTGAAAACAGAAGGCTTAGTCTCGAAATCCCGTCTTTCCGATCGTATGCAAAAACAGATTACCGCCGAACAAGGCCGTCGCGGTAAAGGGGAACTGATGCGCAAGGTCAAATTCGAGAAACGCAAAATCAAAAGCGCCAATCAAAAGCCCTGGAGAAAAGGCGATCTCGAGTGATGGGTCGATTTGCCTAGCGAAAACGCGAGCCGAGGCGTCTCGCGCCACCTTCTCAACCTGAATCAGGTGGATCGAGGCCTCTGGCCTCGGTTTCAAATTTGGCGGCCAATTACTTACTATGCCTAAGTGCGAGACGAATAAGAGCGGAAGTCAGCAACGTCGCGGCTATCGTGATGCGCACGCTGATTCCAATGTAGAAGTTCCGACGCTAATCTAGGGTAGGTTGAGATTTATGTATCGCGGAGCTTGTAATCAAAGCCGAAGCGCAAAAGGATAAGGTCCACCTTTTACCTCTCCTCGAATCCAATTTATTATGATACCGCGACTTCTTTTTTCTCTTTCTTCATTTCTTCTTTCCCTCATGGCCTTAGGTCATGGATTGGCGCCGCAGCCGCCAAAAGACGAAGCCCGCAAGATTACGTTTCCCGACACCGAGGAATATTTGACGCTCGTCTTCGATCCGCACACGCATTCCGTGTATTCCGATGGCCATGTTTGGCCGAAGATACGTGTTGGCGAGGCAGTGCGTGACGGATTGGATGCTATGGCGATAACCGAGCATCTGGAGTATCAACCGCATATTGCGGATTTGCCGCATAAGGATCGCAATCGCTCTTTCGAAGAAGCGGCGGGCGCAGCCCGGTATTCGGAAGTACTTATTATCCCGGGAGCCGAAATCACTCGTAAGGCGCCAGCAAGCCACATGAACGCGATCTTCATCAATGACGCCAACAAACTCTACCATGTGCCTAATTCCGCGGAGCTGAACAGCTCGAGCGGTTTTCGAGATGCAGCCAGTAAGTGGCCTGCTCAGAAAGCGGTCAACGCCGCCAACAAACAAGGAGCTTTCGTCTTTTGGAATCACTCGTGGTGGGCCTCCGATTTTCCGAATGGAATACCGGTCGTTTCTGATTTTCACCAAAAGAATATTGACAAAGGAATGCTGCACGGGATCGAGATTGCCAATGGGAAGAACTATTCGGAAGACGCCTTTCAAATAGCTCTAGACAACAATCTCACCTTATTCGGAGCATCGGATGTGCACGATCTCATTGATTGGGATTACGAGCCGCACAAGGGAGGGCACCGACCCGTTACCTTGGTTTTCGCCAAGGAGCGATCTGCCGACTCGATGAAGGAAGCGCTCTTCGATCAACGAACAGTTGTATGGTTCAAGAACTATCTTATGGGCCGTGAGGCTCACCTGCAGCCGCTTTTAGAAGCATCCCTCTCGTTCAGCGATGCAGCCTATCAGGACGCCGAAATATTAAGCGTAACGATTCACAACAATTCCGACGCCGATTTTCACTTGCGTAATCTCAGCCCATACAACCTGCATCGGCATGCGGCGACTTTCACCGTACCGCAACATAGCTCCGAGCGACTGATGATTCGAACGGGCACGGGCGTAGGTTCCATCTCGATGGAGTTCGAGGTTCTAAATGCCTTCGTCGCTCCCAATGAAACGGCCCACATAGAGCTTTCGGCTGAAGTCGAATAAGTTTGATCTATGTTCCTAGCGAAAACGCGAGCCGAGACGTCTCGCGCCACCTTCTCATCGAAATAAGGTGGATCCCTGGATTATTCTACGAATTCCAAGAAACCGAAGTCTTCGGGCTCATGTACACTAGGATGCTCAGGATCGACCTCGAATAGCGTTCCCCATGAACGACGATTTCCGGTGGCGTCATTGCGATCTTGGCGGATCGCCTGAAAAGCCCAGCGATTGCCCGGAGCGACCGGACTGAATTCTGCAATCCCGATGAAAAGTTTCAAGGGAATAGCCAGCTCCATGGTCCAGCCCGTATCCATATCGGAGTTATCGTTAAGCGTGCCGTCTATGGAGACAGCGACATCGAAATCTGGATTGTAGGATTTAATCAAGCCCTGCTCGCCGTTTTGAAACTCGTTGAGGAAGATAAAATCGTTAGAGGCTTTGTACAGGTTGAGCTCAAACCCATAGTGCATGTTGAGTTGCTCGTTAGCAGGGATTAAAAAAATCTCCGCGCAGTCATCGAAGTAGGGCTGCCCATCGCGTTTGGTTTCTCTCGCTGTAATGTACTTATCTTTGCATTCAAAGAATACATACACATTCTCATCGTCCCAGAGCATGCGAAATTTCGTCTTCTGCCGGTCGTCAGCTTTTTCGTACCGTCGATAGTATTCTAAACTCCGAACTTCAGTCTGCTTCCAGGCTGCATCGAGCTTTCCGTCGATCTGTATCGCCGTATCTGCTTTCGATACCTTGAAAGGCTCGTCGGTTTCCTTTGATTCACAGGGCAAGGCGAGAAGAGCAAAAAGACTCAGGGCCGAGATTAGGCTTACGTTGATGGGGTATTGCATAATAATGGGATCAAGAAGTGATTAAGCAGTTATTGAAAAATATAATCGCCGCGATTTGGCTTGTCGACCAACTGATGCTAAGTGCCAGCGAGGTATTTAAGATAGAAACGAGAACCACCCAAAAAGACAAAGCCTAAGCAAGCTTCGAGGTATTAGACCCAAAGGGAATAAGAATCGCGGGATAAACCCGCTCCTACACGGACGTATTCAACAGTCTCTAAGAGGTTGCTTGTAGCGATAGCCTACGCGGCTTCGGCTATGACTTGTGAGACGAAACAAAAATGTAACCGCTGTTTGATGCATCCTGTAATGGTTGAAAATTCGAATCGTGAAATCTCAATCGAAATGATGATCTGCAAAATGGCTCTAGTCCGTACAACTGAGTAGGTTCTTCCTGATTTTGATCGGAACGCCGTTTTGGGGATACTCTCTCCGCAGACATTCTTTGATCCGTCCTATTGACATGAGCTTGAGCAATCGATCATGTTGTACTCTCCGAGATTTTGGTAATGCATCAATTATCCCAAAGAATTGTACAACAGGTATTTACCTACCATGATCGAATCTTTCAATCGCAAAGAAAACCGTCCGCCGAATATTCGCTCGAAAAATCACGGCTGGAAATCGGCGGTAGCCAAGTTTCAAAAGCCTAGCATCAAGCGAGCCATTGGTCAGTTGATCGACACGGTTGGGGCTTATGCGGCCACATGGCTGGCAATTTATCTTACTATCGGAATCTCATTCTGGCTTACGTTTGGATTGGCGATTCTGGGGGGTGGGTTGGTCGTCCGCGCGTTCATTATTTCTCATGATTGCGGTCACGGATCTTTCTTCGCTTCGAAACGGGCAAACTCGATTGTGGGATTCATTACGGGAGTGATTAGCCTTACGCCGTACCAGCATTGGCGCTGGGAGCATGCGAGACATCACACGACATCCGGAGACTTGGAAAGGCGAGGTATGGGAGATCTCTGGATCATGACGGTCCAGGAATTCCTCGAAGCTTCCCGCTGGACGCGATTTTGCTACCGATTGGCTCGTAATCCTATCATACTCATTGCCTTCGGGGCGCTTTTTCTGGTTCTGATAAACAATCGCTTTACCACCTCGAATGCGGGGAGGGCCGAACGTCTTTCGATCTATGGCACAAACGTTTGCATCCTGCTTGTGGCCTTCGCTATGAGTTGGCTATTCGGTTTCCAAACGTATTTATGGATCCATTTCGTCATAATTATGGCTAGCGGGACGTCGGGTGTTTGGCTTTTCTACGTACAGCACCAATTCGAAGGTGTGTATTGGGAACGTGGCGACGACTGGGACTTCGTTTCAGCTGCTCTAGAAGGAAGTTCCTTCTATCGCTTGCCAAGGGTTCTTCAGTGGTTTTCCGGCAATATCGGCTACCATCATATTCATCATTTAAGCTCCCGCATTCCCAACTACAATCTCGAGGCATGCCACTATTCGAATCCGCTTTTTCAGCAAGTCAAAGCGATGAATTTTCGCGATAGCATACGCTGCTTGAGCTGCCATTTGTGGGACGAGGACAACAAAAAGCTGATCAGCTTCAAGCAATTCTCGAAGAGAGTAGCGTGACTTCAGGCCCGGCTTGTATGTAGCGATTGCTTTCCCCTAGTCGTTCAACCGGATATTCAGGTGTAGCCTTTTTCAATCTTTTCTAGCTGAATAAATCGAACTTCTCGTTCGTCAAAGGGCCATTCAGCCGATAAAAAACATTTTAATACGCCATTTCATGCCAGCCGATACCTTTCGCGCCGTATATCGAAACGGACCTTTTTGATCCTATGAAAATTGTAACATTAGCCCTTTTATCATCGCTCGCCTTTCTTCTTGGATGCAATACGCTTAAGGAAACACGGGTAAATCTCGCATCGGGCAACTATGAATACGCCATTCGAACCTCGGTAGAGAACCT
>Ga0302122_10001142_pt1 | contig 16798 bp, 9 predicted proteins | sample CB21_SCM_MG_FD_203115 | JGI IMG/M metagenome (GOLD analysis project Ga0302122, IMG submission 203115) | Marine microbial communities from Western Arctic Ocean, Canada - CB21_SCM | ecosystem: Environmental > Aquatic > Marine > Oceanic | place: Canada: Western Arctic Ocean | collected 2017-09-28
ACCTCGACGCATTTTTGCACGACGTGGTTGCCGTGCTGGTCGTGGACGCACCGCAGGGCTTCATTCTTTAACTCTTCCACTAAAACGACCGCGTCCCCGGGCCCCAGCAACTCCAACGCTTTCTGCACGACTCTACAACCATAAACATGGGTACCCAACTCCACGGCGTGCTCGTGGATCTGGCGGAAGACGGCCTTTCTCGCTTCATTACTCCCTCTTGCCAGGACTTTCTGCACTACATAGTTCCCGAAGACGTCCGTGGCCAATTCTCGCGCCCGCGGCAGGACTTCCGCGAAGATCAAATCGCGCTCCGCGGAATTGCCCTTGGGGTCCTCCAAATGCGCCTGCAGGAACCGCGACCCGTGCTGGTCCCGGCACAACCCGGCGACCCGGCCTTTCAAATCTTCAGCGGGAAAGATGGGCAAGGGCGCGTCCTGCTTCGACGACGCGCGCCGCGGGGGCGCTCGCCGCTGCTGCGGCTGGACGTAGAGTGGAGGCGACTGTTGCTGGTAGTAGCCGTACGAGTGGGGCGACCCGGGCGGGCTTCCGTAATACGGCGGCGTGTGGGGCGGGCTCCCGTAGAACTGGGGCGCGTAGGGCGGCGCGTAGTGCATGGGCGGCGGCGGCGCGTAATGTTGTGCCACGGGCCGGTAGTAGACCCGGCCGTCCTCGCCGACGACGGGGACGACCATGGGCTGGTGCACGCCCCCATAAGCCCCGGGCGGGTAGAAGTGCGGCTGCTGGTACTGGGGCTGGGCCTGTAACGACTGGCCGAGGCCCGAGCTCGGGGGTGGCGGCAATGGAGCATCTGGCGTGGGCGCGCGCGGCAGCGGCGCGCGTCTTAGTCCAGGTTCGTCGCCGTCCATGAGCGTGCCGCTCAGGGCGGCGATCGAGGCGCTCAGCGACTCCAGGGTCTCCCGCGTCCGGTCGTCGTCTAGAGCACGGCCGTCTATCGTACTTGCTGGCCGTGCCAAGGCCTCGCCGTGGCGCCGCGAGCGCGCCCAGTAGTCCGAACTTGATGATCGGTTGAGTCCTTCGGCGTCCGTCCGTAAAGCGCTGGCGCCCTTCAACAAATCCTCGATCTGGCGCCTTTGTAATTCACCCAGCGCCTCGTCGCCGGCGTCCAATGGCGGCGGCGCCGAGAAGGGCCGCTGCGCCAGCTCCGGGAACGGGGCCAGGCTCGACCGCGGGGGGGCGACGGCGGCGGCCATGCTCTCTCTTTGGGACTCGATCTTAGACTATGTACAGGCTATGTGCAGCGCCTGGGGACTGGAGAACTTTTTGTACTTATGTGCTCCCGACTACGGGGGGCCCACAGGTCGCGCACTTCGGTGGGCGCTGGCGACGAACGCTGTGATGCTTTCGCTCAGCTGGCACCACTCCTTATACCCTTTGCGAGCAGCGGTTACCTAATGAATGTCCATTTGACACGTCGATTCAGACAAAACCCGCGCGAATCTGACCGAACGCCCGTCTCCTTCCCAACGCGTAAACGACGGCTTACGACACGTAGTCGCCGCAAAACACGCGTCACGCCGCACCTCAACTTTATGATTTGGCAATAATAGCTCGGCTTGACGATGGTTTGATGCTCTCCTAAAGCGGTCCAAATGAAGGCAGTCCAAACGCTGGAAAGAAGCTTTCCATCGTGGACTATAGCCATGCATACATCACTCCATTGATCTGCGCGAGAAACCGCGGCGGAGCGCCGCTGCAGGCAGCGCCATGGAGCCCTACCTGCCCAGCAGCAAGGCGCGCGCGCCGCCGGGCGAGACGCATGGCGCCGAGGGCGCCGCGCCGCCGTCCCGCATGCACCGCCTCACGTGTGCCCTGCTCCAGTCCTATTTGAGGATAGCGCCGCCGAGCGAGCGCGAGCTCTTGGAGCGATGGCGCGATAGTGCCACCGCGCCCCGGGAAGACGGCGCTCAACCGAAAGCGCCGCGCCGCGTCCTAACGCAGCCCTGTGACGGTATAACAAATGACGGCTGCGACAACGCCGAGGCCGAGTTGATCTGCTACACGGGCGACGTGCTGGGGCCGGGCGGCGAAGGACCGGCTTTTGAGGTCCTCGACAAGTTAGGCCGGGGCAGCTTCGGCCAGGTTTTTAGGTGCAGGAGCAGAAAAACGGGTCGGTTAGTGGCCATCAAGATCATCAAGAAATGCCGGTCCTACGCGGCCCAGGCCTACGTCGAGTCGCAGATGGCCCGCGCGCTCCACGCCCGGGACCCGCACCCGCACATCGTGCACCTCTTCGGCGACTTCAGCCACCGGCACCACGTCTGTCTGGTGTTCGAACTCCTGGGCATGAACCTGTACGAACTCTTAAAGCAGAACCAGTTCCGGGGGCTGCCGCTCCGTTCGGTCCGCCTCGCTTCTTGCCAAGTGATCAGCGCCCTGGAGCGCCTGGCGACCATGCGCGTCATGCACTGCGACCTGAAGCCAGAGAACATCCTCGTCGAATCAGGTTCGACCCCGACGCGCTTCAAGATCATCGATTTGGGGAGCGCTTGTGTAGAAGGGCGGACGGCGCAGCAGTACGTGCAGAGCCGCTTTTATAGAGCACCAGAAGTGTTAATAGCGGCCCCGTACGACGGCGCCGTGGACGTCTGGTCCGCCGCGTGTGTGTTCGCCGAGCTCTTCCTCGGGCTGCCCCTATTCCCGGCCGTCTCGACGCACGACCAGATTGCCCGCGTGGCGGACATGCTCGGGACCCAGCCCGACGAGCTGCTGGCGCGCGGCGACGACACGTTGACGTACTTCGCGTTGGTGCGGCCGGGGCCCCCACCCTCCCCCCGCTTGTGCCACCGGCGGCCCCCCTTCCGCGAGTCCCTGGACGAGTCCGTGGAGAGCCTGCACGCGCTGGACTTCGACGACGACGGCACGGACGTGTGCGACCCAGACGACGCCTTCTACCGGCTCAAGTCCGCCGAGCAGTACGCCCGGGAAAAGGGCTCTGGGCCCCGCCCCAAGACCAAGAAGTACTTTCAATACAAAGCCCTGAAGGACATCGTGGCGCACTACCCCGTGCGGGCGGGCCTCACGGTCGAAGCGACCCTGCACGAGAAGCGGACGCGCGCCACCTTTGCGCACTTCCTCGCGGGCATGCTCGACCAGCTCCCGCACCGCCGGTGGACGCCGCTGCAGGCGGCCCGGCACCCCTTCCTGGCCGGTGGCGACGTGCGGAGCTGGGCGCCGTGCCGTGACCCGCGCGCGGACGAGCGCCGATTGCTCCAGCGGCGCCGGCCGCCGGCGCGCCCGGGCCCGGCGCTCCGCAACCATGCCATGGACTCCTCCGCGCCCGGCTACCGGAGCGGTGCGCGCATCGAGCTGCGGAGCACCGCGCCGTCGTCGGCCATGGACCGCACGGAGCCGGGCCGACGGCCGAACCCGATGGACCGCTCCGACTCGAGCACGTCGTCGCGCTACGGCCCCCACAACCCGTTCCTGACGCCGCCGGTGAGCGGGTCGCGCGGGATCGGGTCGCACGTGGGGCCGCACCAGACGTACCGGCCCTACTGGCCCGGCCAGCTCCCGGCCCCGCCGCCGTTCCCCCCGCTGCGGCGGAACGCCACCATGACGCAGGCGCAGATGGCCCACGCGCAGTGGGAGACGACGCGGGCGCGGCCCTATGAGGCGCCCCAGCTCGCCCCGGTGTCCTACACGGCGGGCTACCACGCGCAACGGCAGGGGGCGGAGTCCTACGACTTCTCGCACGCGCTGCAGCGGCCGCACCAGGCGCCCCAGCAGCAGGGCTATCCCGACCAGCCGCGGCGGAGCGACTCCCTCCGGCGGGCGGATTCCCTCGGCACGCCGCTGCCGCCGGCGCCGCGGCTGAATCCGGGGAGTCCGGCCTTTGCGCCGCGGTTGCCGCCCCAGCCGGGCACGCACTACGCGGCGCCGGCCCAGTACGGCTACTACGCGGCGCCGGCCCAGCGCGCCCACCCGAACTCGCCGGGCATGCACTACGCGGCGCCGCCCCAGTACAGCTACTACGCGGCGCCGCCGCAGATGCCGCCGCCGCCCCATTTGACGCAGCCGCCGCCGCCGCCGCAAATCTTGGGCTCGTCGCCGCCGCTCAACATGCCACGCCCGGACAACGGTCATAATCGGTCGCGCCGCGGCGGGCGGCGCGGCAATAAATAATTACTACTACTACTACTACTACTACTACTACTACTACTACTACTACTACTACTACTACTACTACTACTACTACTACTACTACTACTACTACTACTAGAAAACGAATATCCCCAAGGGCGAACTCCAGCTAGGGCAGGGACCACAAACCAGCGGCACGGCAGATGGCACGGCCGCGCCAGCCCCGGCGTGCAAGTGTGCTACGGATAATCACACGCCTACTTAGCACTACATGAGCAGCCGCCCGACGCTCTTCCAGCCCTCCTCCTCGAGGGCCTTGCGGATGGCCTTGATGCGCTCGCGGTGGCGCTTGTTGTCCGCGTTGCCGCCGGGCCGCGTCACGGAGTGGTAGTCCACGAGGGCCGGGGGGTCCGTCAGGCCCGGCGCCGCAATCAAAAACTCGACGTCGTCCGTTTCGTCGGAGCCGAAGGGCAGGCTCTTCGGAATCGTGAACTCGGCTCTTAAGTAGCGCCCGTCGGCCTTGGTGCCCTTCTCCACAATCACCGCCCCGGGCTGCTCGCCGACGGCACTTACAAGCTCCGCGAAGGCGTCCTCGGGGGACTTGGTGAGGGGTGTGTACCCGCCCTTCCCGTCCGGCTTGGAGCTCTGGTAGGTCCAGGGCGGGATGTAGTTGTCCGTCTCGAACTTGGACGTGCTGATGCAGCCGCGCTTGATGCCCTGCGGCGGGCAGCTGTTGAGCTTGCCCGACCCGCCATTGCGCAGGCCAAGGGGCCCTAAATCCATGGGCGTGCCGGAATCGGCCAGCGCGGGCAGCGCGATGCCGCACGCCGCGCCGGCCGCGTTGCTGAAAAAGAGGCGCCGCGTCGGCTTGAGCGCGGCCGACGTGCCCAGGAGCAGTGCCACAAGGGTGCCCGCCATCCGAACTGAATATCTCTCTGTGACTACGCAGCCAGCCGTTGGATATCTTCTTTTTGGCAACGTATGCGACTACAGACACTTATTAGGCTCGCAATGACGTAGCTGGAGGCAATAACCCAAGTTGCAGCCGCGTGAAAAACCCGTGTATCACACGACGAGTTTTTTTCTCTTTTGCCAAAAGTTTCGCAAGCCCCGCAAATCGCACCATGATAAGCCATACGGTATGCTGAGAGGTATCAGCAGCTGCCGAAAGCGATGCGCCAAAACAACGGTCCGACGTGGCGGCACGTGGCCGTCGCATTAGGCGTCGGCATCCTCATAGGTGTGGCGACCACAATTAACCTCCTCAGCGCGGCCCACCCGTCGACGGAGTTCCACGAAAGCCCGTACGCGCCGCCGCCGCTCGAGCCCTACGTCCCGCAGAAGCAGCCGAAACCGTATTCGCCGAAGGTCGTCCGCCTCGCTGACACGGCCCGCGAGGACGGCGAAGCACGGCGGCCGCGCACGGAGAAGAAGAAGGAGCCAGCGCCGCCGCTGCGCAAGGAGAAGAAACGCCCCCAAAAGGAGAAGACGCCGGAACCGCCGCCCCAGCCGGTGAAGGCGCAGGTCGACGACGACACAGAGTCGGGCAACGACGAGCCGTCCTCAAACGAGCTGGAGGCCTGGGACCTCCACGCGTCCAACACGCGGTGCCCGTCCTCGTTGAAAGTCTACGTGTACGAGTACCCCGGCATGCGAGACATGGTGTGGCACAAGATAGCCGAGGACCAGCGCCGAGCGTGTCAGGAGGGCCCGTGCCGGACGCATTTCAACGGCGAGCACCTGCTGGCGCAGTTCACGCTCGAGCATGTGTTATACACCTTCTTCAAGAAGTCGTGCATAAGGACGAAGAACCCGAAGGAGGCGGACCTGTTTTTTGTTACGCATTTCGGAGATATACTCTATCGCGCGACGGGCCGCAAGAACGACCCGAGCCCCTGGGAGCAAGCTTTGTTGGACCTGGTGGAGAAGGGCGACGGCCGTGCCTGGGAGAAAACGTTCAATACCACCTCCAAATGGTGGATGCGGCGCGGCGGCGCGGACCACATCCTGGTGCAGCCGGCGCCCGTCACGGGCTTGCGGCACCCCAAGGGCGTGCGGGGCTGGGGCCACTACCTCCAGCAGCTCACGGCGCCGGTCTGGATTTCGCTGGAGCTGTCGAAGTCCTTTGCGGGCGAATATCCAGCCTGCGCGCGGAAGAACATCGTGGCGCCGTACCCCATTCCGGGCAAGGGCTGGCACAACCGGGAGTGGCACCGGGTCGCCGCGACGGCGCGGCGCAAGCTCCTGGACCCGCACCTGCCGCGCGGGCGGGGCCGACCTTTGACGACGTACTTCCGCGCGGGCGACCATGGCTGCGTGCCCGTGCGCAAGGCCATCAAGCGCGCGTTCACGAAGGCGGATAGGCGTAGGGGCGGCCTCGGGGACCCGGCCTTTGTGTTGCGCGCGAAGCCGGTGGCAATAAGAGACGAGGACACGTTCCGGCGGCGGGTCGCGGCCCTGCCGCGCCAGGCCGCCATGTTCCTGGCCGACTTCTGCCCCTGCCCCGAGGGCGACTCGCCCTCGGCCAAGCGGCAGTACGACGCGGTCCTCGCGGGCTGCGTCCCCGTCGTCGCGTCCGACGACGCCCTGTGGGCCTTCTCCGACGAAGCGGGCCTGGACGGGCCCCTGGACCCGTCCCTCTTTTCGCTGCGCGTCTCGGAAGCGAGCGCGGCGAGCCGGAACGCGTCGTTGTTGCGAGTCGTCGACGCCGCGGCGCCGCGGCTCGAGGCCCTGCGCGCGGCCACGGAGCGGGCGGCCTGGGCCTACCGCTACTACGCACCCGGCGACTACGAGGTGGACCCCCTCGTCGTCGGGCGCTTCCCCGACGGCGGCGCGACCAAAGTTCTGGTGCGGGAGCTCGAGCGGCGCGCGCGCGGGAGCCGGTGGCCCGCGTGCCAGATGGAAGGGAAGCAACCGCACATGAAGTTCACGAAGCAGTTTTGTGGGGCCGTGCCCGTGGCGGGCGAGCTGCGCAAGTACCGCGCGGCGCTTGCGCGCGCGACGACCGACCTCGCGCGCGCGCCGATCCGGGCGGCCATTGCGGCATACGAGCAGGGGCGGATCTACCGGTGATGCGGTCCCATACCACTAGTTAATTACTTGTTGTCAACCTTACGTGGGGCAGGGCGGAATGAGCCGTACGTCGCCAAGACACATATTTGCTTTCTAGCGCAGCTAGCGCTAGCTATAGCTGGGCTTCAGGTTCGGGTTTATCTTACGGGTTTTTGCTCCCACGCAAATCGACATGAAAATCGGCTTGGCGCTGCTCTTGGGGATCGCCCCGGCGCGACCAAGACGCGACGCAAGGTTGTCCGCCAGCCGAGAAAGAACAGCAAAAAACGAGGCTGCCCAAGCAGTAAAAAACCAACACCAATAGCAGTAAAAGAGCCCACACACCCATTAGAAATGGAGCACCTCATGGACGCGGTGGGCTGCTGCAGCGCCGACGTGTATGAGGACGAGGTCCGCTTCGAGGGCGAAGAGGCGCAGCCGATGCTGCCGGACCGCTGCGCGGAGGTGCTGGGGCTGGCGTCGCCGGAGGCCTCGTACATGGATCGCCGGAAGGCCTACATCCGGGCAGCTTTGGTCTTTTCGCGTCTTGTCGGGCCCGTGGCGCCGTGGCGCGAGCAGCGCGACTTCGAGCAGCGGGGCGCGCATTCGTTCGCGGACGTGGCCCAAGCCTTCGAAGGCCTGCGGGCCACCCGGGACGCGGCGCCGGGCTTCCAGCCGGACGACTTCTTGCCCCAACTAAGGTGTTCAACGGACGGCGGGCGAACTATTGATGAGGAGCAGCCGCCGGTCTCGGCGATGCTGCAGGTCGACGTCCGTGATGGTGGGGAGGGCGACGCCTTCGAGCTAAGCGTCAAGTTCTCGACGACGCGCTTCGTCCTGACGCGGACGCTTCGCGAGTTTCAGGCCCTGCACGCGTCATTACAACGGCGTGCGCCGGCCTGCGCAAACGCGCTGCCGCCATTGCCCCTCTCGGTGCGGCAGCCGGACGCCGGGGAGCGCCCCGCCGGCTTCTTCGAGGCGTTCGTGGCACCGCGGCGTCAGGCCGCCGCGCAGCCGGACGCAGCGCGCCGGCGGCTGCGGGCCTGGGTGGGACAGGCCACTGACTGGTTTCGGTATCGTGCGGTGTTCTTGAGGGTGCCTTCAAATGCGAGAAGCGAACTTAACCCCAACCGCACGCAGTCGACGACTCACCGGTCGATGCCAACGCAGGGCGCGCCGCCTCTACGACCCCGAGCTCCTGGCGTTCGTGGATTTGGACGCCGAACTTTTATTACGGTTGCACCGCGAGGACATGCGCGTCGCGCGGAATATCTTGGTGGCGTGGGGCGGACCGGCGACGCACGCGGTGCCGGCGCCGTGGGCGCGGAGCTTCGTCGAGGCCGTCGCGCCTCGGCGCGGTCGGAACGCGGACCCGCCGCTGCCGGGTCCGATCCGGGCGCGAGAGTGGCTCGAGGCGGACCCCGGCGAGGACTGGAGCCTCGTGACGCGGCCGGCCTACGTCGTCTTAGCATCCGTCTACGGCGCGGACGCGGAACTGGACGTCGCGATGCTGAAGACGCTGGTCAAAACGAACTCCGCGCTGCAACAGACCTTCCTCGGGCTCACGGTGGACGCCCCCTCGTAAGAATAAGAATAGTTTAGTTAGCGGCGCACCCGGCCGTCCGCCGTCAGCGCGTCGTCGTCGAGGCCCGCCCCCCGGAGCCGCGCCCGCAGGTCGCTGACGAGCTCGTTCTTCTTCTGGAGCTGCCGCTTGAGGTCGGAGAACTGCCGCGACGACGTCAGCTTCGCCTCGAGGCCGTCCTCGGCGTCCCGCAAGCGACTCGACAGCCGCTCGACCTCATCATCCTTGGCCTCGGCCTGGCTCCCGCTGGCCCGCCGCACCTCCTTCCGCAGCCGCCGGACCTCGTCCGCCAGATCCCCTTGGTCCCGCCCGGCCTGCTCGGCCTGCGCCTGCAACCGCCCCAAATCCCTCTGGAGCGTGCGGTTGTCCTCCACGAGCCGGTCGTTGGTCCGCTCCAGGGCTTTCTGCTCTTCTCTAGAAGCCACGTCGTCGAACGAGGCCGGGCCCTTGGGTTCCGGCGAAAAGGACCCCCCCTTCAGGGAGATGTCCTCGACCTGCCTCAACAACGCCTCGTCCTCGATCACGGAACAATCCACCCGCAACCGCACGCCGCGCGCCTGCGCGCTCGCCAACAGGTTCTTCAGCAACAGCACGTTCATGTTCACGATCTTCTTCAGATCCCGCTCCACGCCGTCCTTGACCACGATCTGCAAGTGGTCGAACGCACCCGTCACATCGTCCAACGAAAAAGGCGGGTCCACGCCTCCGATGCGGTCCTCCAAGCAGTCCTCGAAGTCGCCCTCGAGGGCCTCCAACGTGCGGTCCCTTTGGGCTTTGAAAAAAGTTATGAAGCGGAGCACCTCGCTCCGCGTCTCCTGGGGCAGGCCCGAGAGCAGGTCGCGCGACATGGCTGCCCCGGGTCTTTGTCGTGGCGGGAGGCTGGCGTACCGCGGCGGCTGGCGTAAAAGGGTGTCCGACTCGACGTGAAACGTGGGAGTTGGAGTCGATGCTGGTGGCAGGGCGTAGAAACACGCACGCGCATTCGAAGGAAGAGGGACACCCACACGTTAAAGATCGCACGGGTTTTGACATGGTCTGAAAGTCGGGTTGTGTCCCCGCTGCCGTAAGAACCGTTTCTTGTATAGCTGCGACAATCGCTCACGTCTTCGACGCGACGCAATCACGCCCCTCCTTGGCCAGTCGCCAGCAGGACTCGACAAACGCGACCTGTGGCGAGGCGGAGCCGCACGCCAGGCATAGTAATGCCACGCGCAGCGCTACTCGTGCTCTGCGCGCTGCGCGCCGGCGTTGTTCTGGCCGACGACGCCGCTAAAAACGACCCTGACGCCGCGCCCGCCGAGGCGAAACCCGCAGACAGGAAGAAGAAGCGGAAGCGCGCGGGCAAGGACTGGAGTAAAGTGGACCTGGACGCCGTCGACCGGGAGTGGGAGGGCGGCGACGAGGCTGACGAGCTCAAGACCGAGTCCCAGTTCTACGAGGAGACCGTCGAGAGGCGGCGCGACGCGAGCGAGGGCGGCTGGATGGACCCGGCGACGCTGACGCGGATGGACCCCAAGATCGTGACGCGGCAGCTGGCCCACCAGCAGTCGGAGACGGGCGCCGCGATGATCTTTGTCGCTCTGACCGAGAAGCAGATGACGGGGGCGAATAAAGGCGACGGCTGGCACGAGAAGGCCGAGCAGCAGTTCGCCGGCATCGTCACGGCCCTGCTGAAGACGGGCGGCCTGAACGTGCAGGCGTACCGCATCGGCGAGCGGAAGCTGCTCCTCTCGACGATGACGGGTTGGTACGGCAAGGACGTCGTCGAGTTCCTGGTCGAGCAACCCTCCGTCATGAAGGTGACGTGGGACTCGGTCGACACCCTGAACCCGAACGCGGCGCAGACGCCGGACCCGGAGGGAGGCCCGGCGCCGGCGAAGCCGAAACCCCCGCGCAGGAAGAAATGCCGGCGGAAAAAGAAGAAGGCGGATAGCGGGGACCTCTAACTAAAATTTTGTAGTACGTCATGAAGTGCGGCTGTTCACGAGTAAAGACGCCACGAGTGGACGCGGGGCTACTAGGAGGATAAACCAACCGTCCAAGAAGTGCGACACGACGCCCCTCCGCGACGATCGACCGCGTGAAGGCCCCGGCAAGCTGTCTCATCGATCCCCGCGCGCCCGCACGCCTGCATGACTACTATTCTTTCGTGCCCAACAGCCACACCACAAAAAGCGCAGTCACAAGGGCGACACTGCGCCGATGGTCCACGTCGCGTCCACGCCATCGAGCAAGCGCAGTCACAAGGGCGACATCGCGCCGATGGTCCGCGTCGGCCGCGACAAGAAAAATCGATGCACACGCCGTCCCACCTCGTTCGTCTGGTGTTCATCCCTCCTGGGGCGGACTGTGCGCGGTTTATTTTTAAGTTCGGGTTTAGGAAACTCCGATTGCAGTGCATTCGCAAGTTTTAACAAATTGGCCACCGTCGTCCACCCGCGTCTTCGCCACACCTGCCACCGTGCTCAAAAGGTCTGCCGGACAAACCACAAGCCAACACACTTGACGCGATCGAAAACGCGCGCGCTGCGGCAGCGAATACCCATCCCGCTTACTGGCAATACCAGGGCTGGAACGAAGTCGACTTCGATGACGGTATCGACAAACAAGCCAACTTCTTAAAGGGTATGCTACACGCCTTGATCATCGTGCTTCCGAACGACTTCTATTCTTTGTGCGACTTTGATAAAGACGCCGCTCAAGACATCGACATACAATTAAATCTGTACTGGGTGGACAACTATGGAGCTCTCCCTGTGGTCATCATGAAGACCTACGATAGCGGAGGCGGGAAGTACCAGAAGGAAATCTTCGTCGAGAAATTCAACTTCGCTAACGGGAATTGCATCAGCCAATACAAGGGAAGTGAGGAACTCTTCTACCTCGGAGACGGTAAAGGATGTTAGAAATGATAAACGCAGCGCCGCACCCCGCTATTGGGAAGAAGAGCGGGTCCCCATCGCGATGATCAATTGAACGCCAGAGGCCGTCGGAGACGCCGACGACCGCCGGAGCTTCTCTTGATCCTCCCCGCACCGCGGTGCTGCCCATACCCCTCCCGCGCCACACCGTAGGACATACGGTCTTCCAATAAAAATTAGAAACATATTTCTACCATGTAGGGCGCGCCCCAACCATCATTTCGTACACAACTCAACAACTAGTGGGGAACCTCGCATATTAGGGCTGGCGAAAAATCTAGCCGCGCAACGTCGCCGCGAAGCCGGCCGGCGACAGCTCCGCGCGCTCGCGCCGCAGCTTGGCGATCTTCTGGCGCCGCGCCCGGTCTAGGCCGGACGGCGCCGCCGGCGCCGGCCCGGGCGGCGCGGACGGCGGCGCGCTCCCGACGGCCATGGGCTTGCGGCGGCGCCGCGGCGGCTCGCCGAGGACGGACGCCGAGGGGACCACGCGCCGCGTCGGTGACGCCTGCTTCGGCGTTCTAGACGGACCGGAGGACGTCTCGAGGAAGTCCAGGACGTCCCGGTTCGTGCGCTCGATCTTGGGCACGGGGTTGGCCGAGGGCGGCTTCGGCGGCCGCGCGGTCTCCACGACGACCGGCGGCTCCGTGCTGGCGGACCGGCGGCCCCGCAACTGGGCGAGGCGCGCGTCCAGGTCGTCCAGGTCCGAGACCACCGAGTCGAGCGCCGAGTCGTCGTCGTACGACGGTTGGCAGTGCTCGCGCGGCGGCGGCGGCGGCAGCGGCCCGGCGTCGTCCGAGTCCCACGACGCCGCGACGAGCGCGCCGTGCTGGACCAGCGACCGCGATGACGCCGCTAAAGCGTCCTCCGCCCGGCCGACCGCCAACCACAGGGCCGCGGCCTCGCGCCGCGACGACGCTCGTAACTCGGAAATTTCCGACTCGCGGCTCTTCAGCGCCCGCTCCAGGGCGAAGACCTCCCGCGACGTGTGGGGCTCCGGCGGCGGCGGCGGGTCATCCCGCGGGATCGACTCCTGGTCCGCCTCCCCCTGGTCCTCGAGCCGCCGGGCCCGCCGCGCCTCGGTCTCGGCCGACGCGCGCAGCTTCTCGCCGTAGGCCACGGTCGCGGCGTCCGCGCGCGCGGCCTCCGCGACGCGCCTGGCCCGGTCCGCGGCGTCGTGGGCCGTCGCGAGCTCCCGCCGCAGCGTCTCGCGCTCCACGGCCGCGGCGGACACCGTCGCCGCCCGCTCTTCCACGACCGCGTCTCGCTCGTCCGCGAGGTCCCGCAGCGCCGCCCGGGCCGCCTCCGCCTGCCGCGACACGGACGCGTGCACCGTCCGCAGCGAATCCTCGAGGTCCGCCTGGGCCTTGGCTTGGAGACCCTTCAGCTCCGCGGCGTGGCGCGCGCGCTCGCGCGCGAGGACGGCGTCGACCTCCTTTCGTTCATCGTCGCGCGTGCTCTTGGCGTTCCTCAATTCCCGCGCCTTCGCCTCCGCTTCCTGCCGCGACCGCTCCAGTTCCTGCTCTAGTAACTGGGCCCGCCGCTCCATGCTGGAGATGGACGTGGACACCAGGTCGCTCACCAGGTTCAGGTCCTGCGATTGTACAGACGCCGGCGTCGCGGGCCGCTCCAGCGTCAAGGGCGACGGCGGCGCCTCGTCGGCCGCCTCGAGCAGCAAGCGCATGGCTTGGGTCGCCGCGTCGGCCGCGTCCCGCGCAAAGGCCGCGGACTGCAGCTCCGCCGCGGCCTCGACCGCGACCGACGCTAATCCATCCACCTTGCGCTCGACCCGGAGCCGCTCGTCGGCCGCTTCGAGCGCCGCGGCCTCGGCCTCGAGACGCCGCCGCGCCTCGGCCTTCGCGCCCTCGCCCGCCTCTGACGCTCGAAGGATCGCCGCGTCGCGGTCGAGCTCCGCGCGTCGCAGTTGCTCCCGCAAATCCCGCAGCGCGCCCTCCGCGTCCCGCTGCGCCCGCGTCTCCTCGACGGCCCGCGCCAGCGCCTGGGCACTGAGGTCGCGCTCCCGCGCCACCAGGGCCTCCACGGCCCCCGGGGATGACACCGTGGAGCGAGCGGCGGGCGACGACGGGTCCCGCGCGGCCAGCTCCTGCACACTTAAGGGCCTCAGATCCGCCGCGACCTCCGCCAATTGGCGGGCGTCGCCGTCGGACTTCGTGGCCCACCGGTCGCACGTCTTCCGGGCCCCATCCAACAACCGCCCCACGGCCTTGCGCCCGCCGTCGGTGATGGAGGCGGCCCAGTGCAGGGCGGGCAGCGCAAATTGCAATTGCTCCGGATGTCTACCGCCGACGCAGACCGCCACGATCGGTGGCGCCTCCGCTTCCACTAAACGAGCGGTGGCGTCCGTCTGCGCCGTCCGTGACCCGGGCAACTCGAAGGCGCCCCGGATGAGGTGGGTGCACTCGTCGAGTTGCGCGGCGCCGGCGGCGACACCCGCGCCGTCCCCGACGAAGCGCACGACGTGTATCGTCCGCGACGCGGCCTCGCGGACGTGCGACGCCACCTCCAGACTGGCCACGATGTGGCAGGGCTTCGTCTGGGCCGCCGCCGCGAGGTGCGCCGCGTCGAAGAGGCGCTGGATGAGTCGCTTGGTGACGCTCCCGTCGTTGTCGCCGCCGCAGGGCCGCTGCTCGCGCCGCAACAAGTCGGCCACGTTCCCGTGCGTGTCGACGCAGCGCAATGACAAGAGGAGCGGGTGCGCCGTCATGGACCCGCTCCCGCGCGTTCCGACTCGCGTCGAGGCTTCGCAGGCCGCCGCGGCCACGGCTTCCCGCTGCAGGACGTCGCAGGTGCTCGGGTCCCCGATACACACCACCAGGGTGGCGGCGCCCTTCGGGAGCGAGCCGTCGAGGCGCGTCGAGCGCGGGGCCAGCGCCTCCGCGAGCGCGTCCGAGAGGCTCGCGACCCCCGGCGGCTCGCCCCCGACGCCCGCGCCGCGGAAGATGGGGAAGGTCCTTTCCCAGACCTTGCACTCCCGGCCACTGCCGCCCGCGCGGCACTCGACGCCCAGCTGCGCCGACCACCGCGCGACGCCGCGCGCGACTGCGATCACCGAAGGCGTGGCTTTCACGAGCTTCGCGGCGTCGTCCAACCCGCTAGTGCTCCCTACGGCGGTGCCGAGCTGCTCGCGCGCCGTGCGGTGGACTATAGCTTGCCAGTCGACGGGGGACTTGGCCCCGTCCTCGGAGCTCAGCGAGGAGACGGCGCCCGGCGCCGCCTCGTCGTCGTCGTCGGAGACGGCGAAGAGGTACTTCTCGTCGACCTGGGACAGCATCGTGGCCGGCCGCACCCTAGATTTTGAGCGTACAACTGGCTTGGGGCTGTGCTCCTTTTATGCAGCCGCGGTTGCTCTGATCACTCTTTCAAACGCTGGACCCAACAGCCACGGTTTCTGAGCGGCTCAGAGACCCTCGTGGGGTGCCCAGGTGTGCGCGTCGAGGGTGAACTGACGGCCCGCTTTTTTTCGCGCTATTCGGTCCAAAACGGGTTTTCGTAGAGATTTTGCGCACGCGCACTGGCCTCACGCCCCCCCTTGCTGCCAGGAACCCACAGTCACCCTCTGCTCAAACGTTCAGCCGCCGGCAGCTCGCCCAGCTCCCCGCGCCCCGCCGCGCCGGCCAGGCCTCCCCAGAGCCTCATAGAGCTCTCCGCTGCGGCACCGCGCCTGAGCCCGCTGCGCCACCGAAAAAGCACGCCTGCGACGCCATGGCGACCTCCATCGCGTCCCGGCGCTTGTCAAGAGAATTGGCGGCCATCTCCAAGGAGCCCATCCCCCACGTCGTGGCGCGGCCGCTGGAGGACAACATTTTGGAGTGGCACTACGTCATCACCGCGACCAGCGGCACGCCCTACGCCGGCGGCCACTACCACGGCAAGCTCAAGTTCCCCGCAGACTACCCCCTGCGGCCGCCCTCCGTGCTGATGCTGACGCCCTCGGGCCGCTTCAAGACGAACCGGCGCCTCTGCCTGTCCATGAGCGACTTCCACCCCGAGAGCTGGAACCCCATGTGGTCCGTGTCCACCATACTGACCGGTTTGTATAGTTTCATGTTGGAAGATGCCCCGACGCTTGGAAGCGTGGACGCTACTCTACAGCAGCGGAAGGAGCTTGCAACACGGTCGCTGGCCTTCAATGCAAAAGACGAGACCTTCCGCACTTTGTTCCCGGAGCTGGTGGACGTCCACGAGGCGCGCAAGAAGGCGGCTTTATTGGCGAAGCCGCCCCCGGCCGAGGTCACGGAGCTGGCGGCGGCGCCGCCCCTAGTTCCGGAGCGGCGCGACGACGGCGGCGCGTGTTCTTTGGTCGTCGCCGGCGGCGTCGCGTGTGTGGCGGTCGTCGCGTTGCTCGTGCTCGGCGTCTGAAGACCTGTCTGGGGTAAGATAAGCTTGCTTCCTTTAAGACGCTATCGAGGAGTAAGACGGCCGCGGCCGGCCGCCCGCCGTCCTAGGGGCTAGGGACCGGACCTCTGGGCTTCCTTTAGAACGCACGCCGTCGGCGCGGCCCACTTGGGAAATGTCTTACGCGACGCGTCAGACGAGCGCCGAGTCCTTCTCCGGCACCGTCTCCAGCCCATACTCCTCCATCTCCTCGGCGCGCACCTGGAAGTAGGGATTGTCCTCGCGCGGCCGGAACTTGTAGCCCGTGGCCACGTAGAACAGGAGCGTCGCGCCCTCGGCGAAGATGTAGCGCAGCCACAGGAACTCGAAGGGCAACGTCGCGGCCAGCAAGAACACGATGATCCGCGTGAAGTACACGTACGCCACGACCATGACATAGAACTGCCGAAATAAAGTCAGCTTGCCCACCGTGTCCGCGGCCTTGCCGTCGGCCGCCGCCGCCTCACGGAGGTGCCTAATAGACCACACGATCGGCAACAAAATGGCCACGCAGCACACAATGTCGACCAAATGCAGAATGTCCCGCCACATGAGCCAGGACTTCGAGCCCAGGGACGCCTCCTCGAAGATCACTAATGCTAAATTGTCCACGACCTGGAGCACTAGAACAATAGCCACGATCTTCTTTTCTCGTCCGCTCAGGTAGGGCTTGACGATCGACCACCCGGTGCCCACCAGCAAAATGACCACGAAGAGCATGATGCCTTTTAACGAAGCGAAGACATAATAC
>Ga0302122_10001143_pt1 | contig 16791 bp, 14 predicted proteins | sample CB21_SCM_MG_FD_203115 | JGI IMG/M metagenome (GOLD analysis project Ga0302122, IMG submission 203115) | Marine microbial communities from Western Arctic Ocean, Canada - CB21_SCM | ecosystem: Environmental > Aquatic > Marine > Oceanic | place: Canada: Western Arctic Ocean | collected 2017-09-28
AAGCCCGGGGTTCGAGATACATTTTTGCCAAGACAGGCCTCACTCGAGCTTGAATTCGCCTGTGCACCCCCTAGCGCGGACCACGTGCGCGGACCGTCTCCGGACCGCTCCGCGACGACCGGGGGCAGCCACTCGCACGGCGCGGACTCCTTCTTCCGGGCAACAGGGACCGGTGCCGCGTAGGATGTACGACGCCATCGACGAGGCCCGGGCGCCGACGGAGACAAACCCCTTCGTCGCTGAGCAGGACTACGGTTCAATACACGGGGAGCAGCCGCGGCGCCGGCGGCGATCGAAGGTGATCGTCGCGGCCGGTGCACTTGTAATAGCCGGCGCCGCCGTCGCGTCCCGAAGGAGTCCGAGCGAGCTGAACCGCCTGCCCGTCCCTTTGGACCTGGCGAACCGCGCGAACTTCGACGACGACGCGGCGTTGAGAGACGGCTGCGTCACGATGGACAGCGACTTGTTCTGCGGCGACCAGGACGGGGCCCTGAGCGCGACCGTCGACCTCTTCGCGGCCATGCTCTCCACAACTAAAGCGAGTCTGTTGCCCATGCTCGCGAACGCGCGCGCCGTCTGCGAACCGGCCTGCGACGGCGATTCCTTTTTTATGCCCTGTCTATGGGAAGCGGCCGCGAACCTACCGGACGTGTGCGCCGCGACATTTGAGGCCCTCCCGCCGGCCGCGTCGCCGGTCAAGCCGGCGCGCCCGCAGCTCGCCGCGCCCGACCTCCTCAGCTGCGACGAGCACGCGTTCTGCATGGCTTGTGGCGCAGGCGGCTGCGAAACTGTGTTGGCCACGTACGGCTCGTCCGGCGGCGCGTCGGAGGTCTTTCCGGAGGAGCCCGCGTCGCAGACCATGGCGCTGTCCGCCTTGCTGGCTATTGGAAGGGACCTGCCGGCGCTCTGCGAGAGTATTGGGGTGCCGTTCGCGGGCGCATCAACGTACGCCCGGTGAGGCGTAAACATGTGTGTAATTATTACATGATGGCTATTTAATCCGGCGCATGAGGTCCCCCCCGACGACGCTCCCATCATCTAACACAACGGGCTGTTTGCGGATGGTCGAGTGCTCGGCCGCCCCGTCCGAGCAGGTGAACGCGAAGCGCTCGCCGTCCAAACACGTCGTCACGCAGTCGTAGCAGCCCGTGATGGCACTGGTGTGTTTGCCGCCCTCGGTCGCGTCGTAGGAAGGGTCGATACACGACTTGATGACGTTCGGCGCCAGCAGGAAGCCGCTCAATACGGGATAGGCGCACGTGGACGCGTCCTCGACGATGCCTTCACTTTCGACAAACTGCGAGAAGCGCGAGTTCACGCAGTCCTCGACGCACGAGACCTGCCCTCGCTTGCTGTCGTCGCTCTGATCCAAGGAACACTGGGTCGCGTACGAGTGCTTGCAGACGTCGTCGGCTGACGCGTCCGTGCTCTCGAGGCAGTACGCGAGCAACTGGTCGTACTTCTGGACGACGTTATCCCGCATCTCCTGCAGGTCGTACGTGCCGTGGTGGAGCTCGCCGTACTGGCCCCGGTCGCTGAAGAGGACGCCGCCGTTTGGGAAACCTTCCGACTGATACCCGGCGGCCAGCTGGATGAGGGAAGGAAACTTCGTCACCGGAGAATCGCCGGACGGCAGGCAGGGGTCGCTGTACAGCGGCTGACTGTGGCCCGTGTCGGCCTCCGTCTGGGGCACGTAGAGGTCGTCCTGCTTTTGACGGACGGACGTTTGCGCTTCTAGCACAGCTCGGTAGGCGCGGGCTCGCACGTCGTCCTTGCTACGGACAGCGCCCGCGAAGAGCGCGGAGGACACCAGGGCCGCTACACAAATGACGGCGCGGCCCTTGTTTAATGCGCGTGCCGGCGCCAGGGACTGCATTTCGTCGTCGAGCTGCTGGGGCGACATGGTACTGCGGACTGCCCGGTCGTGTGTGATCGGCTGCGCGCGGAGCTGGCGCGTCGACGGGCGCGCCTGGAGCGGCCGAGAGTGCGTGAGCCCTTTTGCGCGTGTCTCTTCGGACGGAGGAGCCGGTGTTCGGCTGCCGCGATTTGGTGCTGCTGGAGGCATGAAAACAAGGAAAGGGGGCAACTTGGCCTTTGGTGGATTGAGGGAGTCCCGCTAACAGGGCTAGTAACCGACCTATAGTCGGTCCAAGTCGAGCAAGGGAGTCGTCGCGCCGCGGAACGAATATTTTTTTAGTACCCGAAAGAGAGCGCGCAAGGCGTCCTGAGATCGCCACCGCCGCGCGCCGCCCCCGCCAGACTTCGGGCTGCCCTGCGCGCCGCATCGGTCGACCCACACCCGCGCGCAGCCAGGTGGTGCGTTTTTGCCGCTGCCGGAGCAGTGCCGGAGCCCCAAAAGCAATACCTTTCGGCAGCGGACGCGGCGCCCCAAGCGCACCGCAGGAGAACCCGAAGCAGCGCCGCGCGCCGCGTTGCGCATGGGCCGCTTCCCCTGCCCCGCCGGCTGCGGCCGGAGCTTCGACCACCCGCCCGCGGCGATCCAGCACGGCAAGTCGTGCGGGCGGCCCGCACGCGCGCCGCCGGCCAGGGTGGTCATCCTGGACCGGGGCCCGCTGCCCGTGACGCACGTCACGCGGCGGCTGTTCGAACTCATGCAGCGCGTGCCGGCGGGCGACCGGCCCGCCGCGTACCGCGCGGCCATCGCCGCGGCGCGGTGCGTCTCCGCCGCGGCGGCGGCCCGGGACGTCGACGCGCCGTCGGCCGTCTTCTCGGCCCTCGCGCGCGGCGTCGCCGCGCGGCGGGACGCCGACCGGGCCTCGCTCGAGCCGCCCGGCCGCAGGCGCGCCTGGTCCCCGGAGCCGCCACCGGAGGCCGAGGTGTACTACCCGAACGAGAGCGACGACGAGTACCTCGAGGACGAGTTCGAGGCGTCGCCCGTGCCCGCGGCCGCGGGGCCGCCGTCCCTGGGGGTGCACCACACGCCCGGCAGCTACGCCCATTTACTGACGCGGAAGACACCCGCGGACTGGCCGCACATCGGCGAGCGGCCCACCACCCGGACCGGGCGCGAGGCCTTCAAGGACATGCGCCTGGACGTGGTGGCCGCGGCCTGGGCGGCGGAGCAGGCGCAACACGCGCTGCCGGTCGCGATGGACGTCGAGCCGGCGCCTCCAGTCGCGCCCGTCGCGCGGTCGCCGCCGCCGCCCGCGGTACCGTCGCCCGGGGCGTCGCCGGGCGCGGGCGACGGCATCAGCGCGCTCCTGAGCGCGGTGGGCGACCGCAGGGGCGACCCGTTCGCGGCGCCGGCCGTGCCGCCCGTGTAAGATTTCAACATCACATAAGACACCCTAGTCTACCGGCGCCGTTAGCTCACCGCCCGCCGAAGAGTGCGGCAGCAAGCCTAGGATCCGGCCGCGATTTTGTCCGGCGGCGCGGCGCGTCGGATTCGGGCTCCGGCTCCGGCTCGGGCTCCGGTTCCGGCTCCGGTTCCGGGGCCGGCGCGGGGGCCGCCCGCGGCGTCTTCGCTCGCGGCGCCTTGCCCTTCTTCTTGCCCTTGCGCTTCGGCGCGTTGGAAGAAGCCCCTGTCGACACGTCCCAGTCGTCCGCCGACGCCTGTTTTACGGGCGGCGGGCGGCGGCGCTTCTTTTTGCGCGGCCTCGTGGCGAGCCAGCAGCACGCGGCCGCGCAGAGCAGCGCGAGGACCTGCGCCAGCACGGCGTTGAAGGTGTCGTCCGCGACCGCGGAGCGCGCCTTGCCGGCGAGCACGGCGCAGACGATCGGGAGCGGCGCGGCCCGCGCCCGGCCTTTGCGGTAGAGCGCGTAGCCCGCGCCCAGCGCCAGGGCCACCAGCGCCTCGCCGGCGATGCCCACCAGGCGGCGGAGGGTGACGAGGACGGCCACCGCGAGGACGAGCTGCACGGCGAGGCGCAGGTTTGGATCCAAGGCGGCGACGGCTCGGGTCGCGTCCGCGACGCGCTCGATAACGGCCGCGTCGGCCGCCGCGTCGCCGTCCTCGTCGTCCAGCAGGTCGCTCGGCAGGAACACGTGGTCGTCGAAGTTGTACTCGTCGTCCTCGTCCTCGTGGTCGACCGAGGCGGTCGAGGCGTGCGTGAGGTAAGGCGGCCGACCATGATCCTCGACGGCCGCGCCCTGGGCGAGCGCCGTCCGCCGGGTCGGTTCGGCGAGCGGCGGCACAACGGCGCTTAGGCCCGGCGGGGCGCGCGTCGGCGCAACGGCGCGCGGGGCCGGCGCGACGCGCGGGGCCGCGAAGGGCTCTGCGGCGCGCAGGTCCCGGCTAGCGCTCCACGGGGGGCTCGACGCGGCGGTCGCATCACGCGGCGACGGCGCGCGGAGGAAGCCCGGCGGCGGCGGCGCATCTGCACGCAGTGAGCGCGGGAAGCTCGGCGCTGTGCTTTGAGACGGTGCTGGCGCGGTGTCGAACCCCGGCGCGGATCGCAGCGCCGCGACGGCGCGCGGCGACGGTGAGCTAAAACCAGGGGGCGCGGCGAGGCCCGGCGGCGCGGCGAGGCCCGGAGGCGGCGCGGCGAGGCCCGGTGGCGCCGCGGCGAGGCCCGGCGGCGCCGCGGGAGCCACGACGCCGTCGCGCCCGGCCATCAACGCCCGGATCGCCGCGCGGTCCTGGCGCCGCATCGCGTCCTGCATGTGGGTCGCGCGCGGCGTGGAGACGTTCGCGTGCAGGCGCTCGGCGGCGTCGCGGTCGAGGCCCGCCTCGATCAGGTCGGCGACGGTCATCAGTTTCAGACAGTCGTCGTCGATCTCGTGCTCCCGCAGCGCACTGGCATAGTGTGAGAGGTTCAGCGAGGCGAGGCGTGCCTCCACCGCTGCGAAACTTCGTTTAAAACCGATCGGTGGCGCGCAGCCGTCGGCTCACCGCTGCTAAAGTTCAAATTTGAGGACCTGCAGCAAAAAGTAGCGTCTGCGCCGCCTCGAAGTTATTTTTCTTCAGCTGAAGCTTGGGTGAGGTCGTGCTCGTGTTACGTCGCTGGCGCTCCCTAAGGCTGGTGCTGGGGCAGTGTCGGACGGTTTATGGAATGCCGTACGAAACCCGTTTAGTGAAATTGGTTTTTTTCGTGTTTGGCCGCTAACGACATTATAGCAGTGCCTAGTATCGCACAGGTCGCAGTCTCGGCTCGTAGCAGTCCTCATACCGTTGCTGCTGCGCGTAGGCAATTTTCTGGGCGGGAATCGCAGCTGTATAGCCATTAACGGGATGGACCCGGCCGAGCGGTTAAGGAGCGTCACGCAACACCGGGATGCTCTCTTAGCCGAAGTAAAAACCTTGCAGAGAGACAAGGCCCACCTGCGCCGCGACGTCGAAGCGCTGCGCCAAGACCTGGCAGCGACGAGCAGCGCGCGCGACGCGGCCGTGCTCGAGACCGCGGCGCTGCGGCGGCGCGTGTCCACGGCCGCGCCCAGCGCGCCGTCGCTCATCGCGCCGCCGCCGCCGCGCGCGCGGTCGCGGGCGGCGCCGCCGCCGCGAGCGCCGCCAGCCGCGCCAGCAGCGGGCTTCGGCCTGCCCACCGCCCCAGCAGCAGGCTTCGGCCTCGCGGCGCCGCGCGCGCTCAGAGCCGGCGCCTTCGGCATCATGCCACCAGTACCATTACGCACGGCGTCGGCGCCGGCCGCCCCGCGGCGGGCGCCGGCACGGCAGATCCTCCCGCCGCGCAAGAAGCCGCGCGCGCCCGCGAACATGAAGGGTCTTATTGACGGGTTGTACCTCACGTCGGTCTGGAACGACGAATTGGCCGCGGACTACACGCGCGCCTTGTTAGATGACGTCTGGTGCGGGACCGTGCTGCCGGTGGCCGCGCTGAGCGGCGCGTTGGAACTAAGAGCGTGGCGTTTGGCCGGCCCCAAGGCCCAAGTGAAAGAGTGGGAGGCCGACAACCAAAAGGTGCACCCCTTCGACTCGGGCGAAGATACGCGGCGCATCGCCGCGCGCGCCGGGCGCAAGCAGGCGCGCCGGCGGTTAGGACACGCCTTAGACGACGACGCGGAGGACGCCTGGGCCTCGGCGGCCCAGAGTTCGATTGTCGGGAGCATGGGTCTGCCCGAACGATCGATGCGCGAGGCCCGCGTGACGTTGGCGAAGTGGCGCCACGCTTCGACCAATCGGCCGTGCCCCATCTTGCCGGACGACGTGTTCCTGAGTCATATCGGGCCGTGCTTAGATGGCAATGCCCTCGCTTGTCTAGAGGCGTCGTGCCGCTACTTCTGGGTCCCCCGGAAACACGGTTTGGGGCCCGCAAAGGCCGTCGCGGCGAAGCAGCTGGGCCCTTGTGAAACGTTTTACACGGCGTCGCCCTGCGAACGTTTACAAAAACGGTCGGACGTGGGGGCGCGGCTCCATGTCTTACGGGCGCGGAACCGCTTCCAATCCGCACTTCGGGAATGGAAGGAAGTGGTACGAGAAGCGCGACTCGCGGAGACGCTGGCGGCCCAGCGGGCTTGTGAATCCGCATTAGCCCTGCTCGAGGACATCAGAATGGCGCGGGACGCCATAGCGGCGGCCAAGGCCGCGCAGGACCATTTTGCGCCCGGCGAGATTCTGGAGAAGATCGTCGACTTTGAACAGACGCGGGAGAAGAAGCGGCTGAAGCCCTTCAACAACCCGCGCCAGTGCATGCTTGCGCCCAAGGGCGCAAAGTTCACGAAGGACGCCGCCGCCGGCACGGGGCCGAAGCGGGTCTTCGACATCTTCCGCAAGCCCGAGAAGCGGCGGCGCACAGATAGCGACGACGAGGTGGAGATACTGGTTGAGGTCGCCCCCGCCGAGCTTAAGCGAGCATAAGTTATGAGACAGTATATTACGAGAGGCCTCTAGATGTCCGCGTAGGACCCGATGCCCATGGGCGAGTCCACGCCGATGCCGATGATGGTGCCGTCGGCCGTCTTGACCGCGTAGCCCGTGCCCGGGCACCAGTCCGAGATGAAGCGCGTGGACTTGACGCCACTCACTTCCATGATCTTGGCTTGGAGTTGGTCGAAGGAGCCCTTCCCAAAGACGCCGACGTCGACCTTCCCGTCTTCCGTGCGCGGCAATTCGACGTCAATGACGTTGTAGCCGATGTCGCCCTTGGACGTGTTGATCTGCTGGATCACGTTCAGATCCGCATCACCAAACACGGACATGAGGTCCCCAAGCATGCCCGGTCGATTTTCCGTGATCACCGTGCACCGGTGCACGTGCTCCTCGTCCCGCGCGGGCATCTGGCAGGCGGGGAAGTTCACACTATCTTTAATGGTTCCGGTTTCCAGGTAGAGCTGGACCGTGTCGGCGGCCATGGCCGCGGCGTTGGCCTCCGCTTCTTCCGTCGAAGCTCCGAGGTGGGGGATGGAAATCACGTTTGAGCGGGGATAGAGGTCCTCGCTCACGGCGAAGTCCGTGATGTAGCGGCCGCCGCCGCCCTCCTCGTACCGCTTATTGAGGGCGGCCTCGTCCACGAGTTCACCCCGCGCGAAGTTGAGGATGGACGCGTCAGGCTTCATTTTTGATAAGAGCTCCTCGTTAATGAGGTGGTGCGTGACGTCCTTGATGTAGGGCGCGTGCAGCGTGATGTAGTCGCTTTGCGTGACCACATCCTCCAGGTTGGCCATCTCCATGTCGTGGGACGGTAAGCGCAGCGCCGCCTCCACGCTCAACGCGGGGTCGTAGCCCACGACGTCCATGCCCAGGGCGATCGCGGCCTCCGCCACGGCCGCGCCGATGGCCCCTAGTCCGACCACACCCAGCGTCTTGCCCGTGAGCTCCCGCCCGCCGTAGGCGCTCTTGATCTTCTCGATCTGCACGTGGGCCTCGCCGCTCTCGTGCAATGCCTGCATCTTCGTGGCGCCCTCGTAGATGCCCCTGGACGCCAGCAACAGCCCGCAGATGACCAACTCCTTGACGGCGTTGGCGTTGGCCCCGGGCGTGTTGAACACGGGCACGCCGAGCTCGCTCATGCGCGGCACGTTGCAGTTGTTCGTGCCGGCGCCGCAGCGCACGATGGCGCGGCACGTGAGCGGCACGTCGGAGTCCTGGATCTTGTGGCTCCGGAGCATGATGGCGTGCGCCACGGGCGGCTGGTCCTCGCCGGGCTTCACGCGGTACATCTCCGGGCGGAAGCGCTCCAAACCCTGGGGGCTGATCTTGTTCAGGGTCTTGATGACGAACCGCGTTCGAGGCTTGAGGTCGCTGAAGGCGCGGCGGGTGGAGCGCATCATACTGACTTTCTGTGTTTTGGTTTAGTTGCTGCAAAAACGCTGTACAAGGCGTTTCTTACAGCGTTTGCCTGGCACACACGAGTGCTTTGGTAATCAGCTGTAGTTGCTGCTGCTCTTGCTCTTGGACTTGAAGGAATGCGCAAGTTAGCGGCTGTCGAAGACGACGAGCGGCAGCAGCAGTCGAATTATCGCCAACCCGTGCGCGTGACGGTCGCAATAGACCTCCTGGCAGTCGTCGTCCGAAGCCGGTGGTCTAGTTTTAGTCGAGCAGGGGTCCCGCACTTGCGCGCCGCCCCGCGTCGCGCGCCGGGTCTCTCTGACACGTCGCATCGATGGCGCATGGCGCCATCGGCGCGGCCCGACATGGGTTTGTTAGAGAATGAACAATTAACAGACGCCCCATCACCTCATCGCCGCGCAAGAAGTCGGCGCCAGCCCCCGTATCAGGGAGACCGGCGCGTCACGAGCGCGCGGCGAGAGGGGTTCAGGCGCGGTCCAGCGCGAGTCGCACGGCCTGGGCCAGGTCCCCGTGCGCGCCCGTGGACGCGTCGTAGTGCACGAAGGCGGAGGCCTCGCCGTCGAAGACGAACAGCCCGCCCTGGTTGAGCGCCTGCGCCTGTTTAGGCGGGAGGATGAAGGCGTCGCCCCACTTGCCCAAAACACCGTTCAGGTCGCCCATGCCGCTGGACGTGAGGCGATCCAGAATCGCGTACGGTGTGCTAGGACTGAAGAAGGTCCGCTGCAGGCCGCTGTTCAGGCTTAGCGCGTCATATAAAACATTGTCCGGGTCCGCGAACAGCTTCGTCGAATCGTAGCCGACGTGGTCCGCTACTAATCGACCCTTGCCCGGCGTGCCGATTCCCACCGCCACGAGCGCCACGCCTTTGGCTTCTAGTTCCGAGCGCCTTCGCTCCAGCTGGACGAGGAACTCCTGGCAGAAGGGTCAGCCGAAGCTGCGCAGGAACGCGACGACGGCGACGAGCTCGGGGACGGCTTCCTTCAGCGACGTGCGCGTCCCGGCGCAGGTGTACAGCGGCAGGTCGCCAATGACGGACCGGTGCCGCATCGTTTGCGCATTAAGTGGCACGTCGCCGGTCATGACGTCGCAGCCGCAGTCCTCGGCTTGCGCGGCGAGTCTTGTGGCGCGACGCACGGTCGGCGCGACGAGCGCCGAGGCCTGGGTTACCAGTAACGCTAGGACGACGCGGGCCATGTGAACCAAATAATGAAGGCGGGCAGCGCGCAGAAGAGCACCGACACGTACGGGAGCGCGTAGGTGCCCTCGGACGTGGCGTATAACTTGATCTCTTCTAGTATGACGTCGTAGGCGGCTCCGGACTCGAGCTTTGGCGGTGCCCCTGCCTCCCTGGTCATGCACTCGCTCTCCTCGGTTGAGAAGAACGCGAGCAAGGCGACAGCGTGCACCACACGTTCTCGTGGAACGTCGACTATCGCGCACAGTTTACGGCAGCGCCGCACGCAGAGGATCCAATTGGCCAGGTCAGAGCTGACGGGCAAACACGAAAACCCGAACACAACAAACCTCCCCCCGGGCCCCGCCCACTAGTCCTAGCACAGTAACAACACAACAAACCTCACAGCAGGGTTTTCACACATAAAATTACTCGCACTGCAAGTCACTGGGCGGGCCGCCGGCGCATCTTCGCGAACGCAAGCACAGTGGCGAGGGCGCACGTGAACGCCACCCGCAAATTGTCGGCCAGACTCAGACGGTCGACCGACGCCGGGTCCCGTCGCAGGAGCGCCTCGAGCTCCTCGATCCGCCGCTCGAGGCGCTCCACGGCGTCGGCCGACACGCTTGGGCACTCGCCGTCGGGCCCCTTCACGCCATTGCCGGGGCATTCGCGCTTCGGCGCGGGCTGTCCCGAACCGCCGTTCCCCGCGGCGACCGGTCCGACGAGGCCCACGGCCTGCAAGCCGCGGTAAATCCCCGGCGCGTTTTGGTAGTTATAAACGCGGAGAGCCGCGGCCCGTCTTCCGAACCAACTTTGCGGTTGTATTGTGTCCGGCCCGTTGAAGTGCGCGTCCGCACGCACGTCCGGATCGCAGCTCTGGGGGCAGACGCACTCCACGTGCACGCCGCTCCCGGGCGAATAGCTCAGCATCCGGTTCTTCCCCAGCAGCGTCCACTCCCGGAGCGTTGAGATGTCCGACGAGGAGGGCTCCGAGGCCACGATCACGCCATACTCCAGCTGCTTGTAGTATAGCGTGGGGGGGTCCTCGGACAGGCTGGACCGGAAGCGGATGACGACCAAACTTGTTCCGTCGGACACCGCGAAGTTGAGGGACGAGGGCGGCAACGTGGCGGAGCAGTTCGTCACGCCCTCGGTCTCGTGCACCCGCAAACTCCGCTCCCTTAAGTCCGCGACGGTCGTGAGCATGGCCGCCCGCAACGCCACCAAGTTGTAGGTCTTGCGGTAGGGGAAGCCGGCCAGGTGCGACGCGAACACCGCGCCGGCCAGTTCGGAGTCCGTGTCGCCGCTCACTAGGCGTAATACTCGCTCCGGGAGGGAGGCCATGAGCTTCTCCTTCCACAGGGCCGTCTGGGCCGCCACGTGGCCGTTGTGCAGCCACGTCAGCGTTTGAAAAGCGAAGGGGTGCGAGTTCGTCTCCTTCTGTTCGGAGTTCGGCGAGGCCGCGCGCACGTGGGCGAAGACCGCCCGGCTCCGTAAAGCGACGTTCGTCCGCTGCTGGGCCTCCTCCACGCACGAATCCAGGCTCTCTCTAAACAGCATGGGCACGGCCCGGCCGTCGAGCAACGCCCGGAACGTCGCGTCGGAGACGTTGTCCTTCACAATGGGGTGCGAGGAGCGCACGCGTCGAGGGAAGGCCTCCCCCGCTTCGTACCAGGAGACGCCGTACCCGTCCAGGTTCATCGCGGCGTTGCGCAGGGGCACCTGGCTCTCGTCGTAGTGGCGGCTGAGCGAGAGCGCCGGGAGCAGGGGGCGGCTCGTCGCCAGGGCGAGCAGGTTGTTCTCGCCGTAGAGGAGGAGGCGCCGCGCGTCGATGGCCTTGGTGCCGCAGTAGGCGATGAAGCGGCAGGCGCCGGCCGTTTGGCTCCAGGCGAGCAGGGCGAGCAGGCACGTCATATCGCTGTGTCCGACTTGGCAGCGTGTGTGATTGTTCAAATCTCTGGGTTGCTCGGCGACAGAGGCGCCAGCGGTGCTCCCACTTGCTCAGCCAATCAATGCGAGTCCTAGATGGGCGTTCCGTGTCTAGCTACGTTCGAGAAACCAGGGACGTCATGCGGCGTTGGCAGCGCTTGGCAGCAGTATTGCATCTCTAAATGCCGCAAGCTGCAGGCGTACATCAATGGTTCAACTCGTCAGCGCGGTGTTGAGAGTGATCTTCGACACGTTCCGGGCGCCCGAGAAGAAAACCCCAAACTCGGGCGGGTTTCGAGCCTTTGAAAGTCGAGCAAAACGCGCTTGTAGAGCTGCAAATACGTGCGCGCACACGCAATTAACGGTCAGCAAGGACTTCCTCACTACTGTCGCCGAGCCACTTGCCACCCGCTGCATCTATTGCGCTGCAGCAACGCTGTTTGTTGCAACACACTGAGACCCGCGCGAAACCACAGCGGACCGCCACGCCGCCGGCGCGACACCGAAACAAGAAACAACCATGAAGTTCGAGCCCGAGCAATTAGCGGCGAAATGCGTCTTAACGCAGGACAACCCCAAGCGCGGCGGCTCCGCGGACCGCTACGACGGCTACAAGTGCGCCACGACCCTGCAGATGGTCCTCGACCTGGGGGGCTCGCGGGGCGACCTCGCGAACGACATCATCAAGGGCTACATCACCATCGAGGACGAGGACATTAAAGACGCCTTGATGGCCACCCGAAATGCCGTCGAGCTGCGGCCGCCCTACGAAAGTCAATACTCCTCGCCCGTGGAGCCGTACGTGCCCGACGACGCGGACATGATGGGCGTCGTGGACGCCGATAGAGACGAGGCCAAGAAGTACCTGCGGTGGCTCTTCGAGCAGCGCGTCATCAAAGAGACCAAGAAGAAGCGCCTCTCCGCGCCGCTGACCGGCAGCGACCACGCGGACAAGTGCGCCACCCGGAAGGTCATGTTGATCGAGTACGTCGTCGCGAACGGCGGCGACGGCGACCGCATCCGGAACGAGATCGAGGTCTCCTGCAAGCAGCGCGGGGACGGCGCGAGCGAGGGCGGCATCGACTACTACTTCCACTCCCAGGACGGCAAGCGCTACCGCTCCAACAAGGAGGTCTGCAAGAAGATGCTGGGCATCGACGCCGTGAACCCCTCGAAGAAGCGCAAGAGCGCGAAGATTTGCGACTAGCGGGGGCCTGTGTTAACTACTGATATCGAAACTAGGGATCCTCGCTCGTCCGAGGCCCCGTCGAGTGCATTCATCAGTGCGGGTTTTTGAAGACCCGCACTTTAGGAATTTGGTGACGTCAATCGGGCATAAAAAGGCGTGTAGCGGCGTCAAAATGCAAGCTGCGGACCGGAAATCGATCGTAGACATTCGAGCTGTACTTGCGGAGACTTTTGCTAAGCTATAGTACCCGAAGCGGTCCAAAAAGCGGGTTCATTGCACTTAAGTGATTTTGCGCTACGCAGCGGCCTGAGGCACCGCACACCGACCCTCGCTCTCTGGGAAGTTGTTCCCGGGACTACCGAGGGACGCTGGCGTCGACTCAGCGCGTCGCCGACGCCACATGGACACAAACAAGTGACGTCTCGCTCGCCGCACGCTATCGTTGGACCTTAAAGAGACGCCCTTCCCGTCGCAGGTCTAGCACGATGCTCCGAAGAGTCCTCCTCGCGCTCGTCGCGTCCGCCGCGGCGTTCTCCGCGCCCAAGAGCCCCGTCGCGCCCGTCAAGGCCGCGCCCGTGATCGCCGCCGCCGTCGTGGCACTCGCGCCGGCCGCCGCACTCGCCGACGTGAGCTTTTTGGAGGAGGTCGAGGGCGTCGCTCTGGGCATCGCGCCCATCGCGGGCGCCGTCGCGCTCCTCGCCGGCGGGTTGATCTCCAAGCTCGGCCCGGCCCTCGAGAAGGGCTCGCGGATGAAGCGCACGCTCGCGCTGGAGTACGCGGCGCAGAAGCGCTTCACGAAGATGGACAAGCTGGACATCAAGGCCTAGGAGTCTACGTCTTGTTTGGTGAAATACAATATACCTTACTAGGTCTCGAGAGCGAAGTCGAGAGCGCACACGCGCTCGGGGTAAAAGGGCCGTCAGAGCACGGTGGCGCTCACCGGCGTGGTGGGCGCGTGCAGGGGCCCCCGCAGCGGCGGCGTCGACGGCGGCGTGCCGGCCATCGTACCTAAAGCCGACAGCTGGACGGACCCGATCTCGACGGGCGGGGGCATGTCGGGCGACGACTGCCAGCTGTTCGTCTGGGCGTCGGACCGCTCCGCGTACCAGCCGTACGCGAACGCGCCCGACAGGGCGAAGCCGAGGGCCAGGACCGACAACCCCTGGATGAGCAACGCCTTCTCCCAGGGCCGAAAGCGCGTGACGTCGCCTTCTTGGGTCGAGTGGCGCATGCCCTCGGTGCTGACGCCGGGGATGAAATGCGCTATGCTCGCGGCGGACACGACCGCGGCGTAGCGCCGGCCCGACGCTGTCAACGGGCCGGCCGGTTCGTGCAACGAACACGTTTCAGCGCCTTCTTTGTCACAGTACGCGACGATGGAGGCGTGAAGGTCGTTGGTGAACACGTCGTCCGGCAACGCGGCCAGTGCGCGGTCGTTCAGCGCGCGTATGGACGCGTCGCCCTGGATAGGGGTGGTCGTCGCGAAGACGTGAACGGCGTCGGGAAAGGCGCCGTGGAGCTTCGCGTAGAGCTCCCCCATGGTCGCCTCGTAGGCGTCCAGGTCGACGGCGCCGCTCTCGAGCGCCGCCAAGCCCCAGTTGAAGTGGACCACTTTTACGGATGACGCGTTCCGGAAGCTCGCCAGCGCCGCGTCCACACAGGTGAGTACATCGTTGGCGCACGGCTGCAGCTTCGCCGTGGCCGTGAGCGCCCCGCGCCGCGTCACGAGCTCGCCGCGGCCCTCCGCGGCCGTGCACTGCTCCGGTGCGGGCGGCGCGTCGTCCAAGATAGCGTCCAACTCGGGGTAGAACGAGTCCATTATGGCGTCCCCGACGATGAGCGCCGCGGACGGCGCACCGCTGCGTACTGGTGTTATTGTGCAGGCGCACTCATCCGCGCCGACGGATGCGAGGGCGAGGGCCCAGGCCAGCACCGTGCCAGTTATTGGGGGCCTTGGTCGTGGAATGATCCTTCGGCGCTCGGCCATCGCGGCGCCCGGCTGCCTCGGGCGCGTGGTCTGACCACGATGCGCAGCGATTTGTGGGCAGCGCTGCCGGCCCGTGGTACCTTGTACCGACTCGTAAATCGTGTGGCAAGACCCGCGGCGATGCTGCGGGTTTCCCTCACGAAGCGCGAGAGAAGCTCGCATCGTCTGACACCTCCGCGCACAATATAAATTAAGCTTGAGTTATAAACGCAACATACACCTAGACAGATATCGACTCCGTCAGCGCGAGCCCGCGAAGCGTCGCCATCGTGTCCTCGTACTTCGCGCCCGGCCAGAACAGCTGCTCGCACACGCCGCACCGGTAGTACTCCGGCGCCTCGGCGAGGACCCCTGGCGGCGCCTCGCCCCGGACGTCGTCCGGGGACAGCGTGCGCCAGTCACACCCGTTGCAGATGCCGCACCGCGAACCCCACGTCATCACCGCGCCGCGCTCGCCGAGCACGTCGAGCAATTCATCGAATTGCGCGTCGGGTGTCTTGGCGCGGACCGCGTAGCACGCCGCGCCGCCCCGCGACGGGAGGCGCTTCCGCGACGACGCCACGACGACGAGCCGCCCCTCGAGCGCCGCGCGTCGTAGGTCCGCCTCGACGCGCGCCGCGACGACGTGGACGCGGTCGCAGCCTTCGATCGGCCGCCGCGGCGTCGCCTCGCGTCGCAGGACCTCGCCGGCGACCGCGGCGTCGACGCCGATCATCCGTAAGCGCCGTGCACAAGCTACAAGGGAAGCGTCGAGCGTGACGCGGCGCCCTGTATTGCCCGTGGCCAGCCGAACCGCCCCGCTCGACGTCGTCGGCGCGCCCTCTTCACCGCGATAGGCGTCCAGCGCGTCGTCCAGCGTCGAGAAATAAAGCGCCGGGTCGGGAAGAGGTGCTGCGACACGCGCCAGCGCCGCCCCGTCCTCGAATACGACTCGGTAGCTGTCGCCGCCCGCGGAGCCCCAGAGCGGGCGCTTTGAAGCCAGGAGGGACGGCGTCGCAACGACCGACGCGTCCCGCAGAGGTACGGGTGGCACGCGGTGCGGCGCCACGCCAAAGGCCTCGACGCAGCGCGACGACAGGCGTAACCGGCGCCGCGGCGTGTCTAGCGCCAGCGAAAGCCAGCGGAAGTCGATGCGCCGGTCCGCCTCGGCCACGACGAGGAGCTTCCTCTCGCCGGCCTCGACGGCCAGCGCGTTCACCTCGACGGCGTCTACGGGAATGGCGTCCGCGGCGACGACGCGACAACCAGGCAGGCGCGCGACAACCGCCCGTGCCGTCGCCAGCGCATCGTCGTCGTCGTCGTCCGCCGTGACCTCCTCCACGCGAGGCGCGGTCCGCGGAGTCGGGACGACGTCCCGCTCCGTCGGCGCGGCACCGCCCGCCCGCATCGCGTCGAACAAAGGAAGCAGCACGGCCGCGTCAGCTGCTGCGTAAGCGACTTGGGCCGGTGCCAGCGGGCGCCGGGCCCAGTCGCTCTTTTGCTGGGCCTTGTCGAGATAGCAGGGCAGCCAGCGCCGGACGACCGATGACAGCCCATCCGGCGACGTGGCCAGGTCGACGACGCGCGTCGCTTTCGCGAAGCCCGGTAGCGCGCGCGACAGTTTCGACACGTCCGCACTGATCGAAAATGCGACGATGGACGTGCCTTGGGACTGGAGGGCGTTCGTCAGCGCCGCCAGGGCAGTAGTCCGCGCGGGGCCGCTGAGTTCGATAAAATCGACGAGCCAGACATTGCTTTGTATGGCGACCTGGGCCAGTGCCACGGTGTGGTCCTCGCCGGGGCCGTCGGGTCGCCACTCGCAGTCGAGGGCCATTTCGGACGCGGCGCCGACGTCTGCGGCGAAGGCGTTCGCGGCAGCCGCATCGACGACGAGGCGTACTCTGCTCGCGTCGACGGCGAACGGCGTCGGGGCTACCGGCGGTGCGCCGCCGTCCAAGCGCTGTGCAGCACGTGGCGCGCCGAGGGCGCGCAGGTGGCCGGCGAGGTCGAGGCTTTGCGTAGACGTGAGTAGGGCCATTGCTAGCAGCGCTATCATCAAGTAGGCAAGGAGAGCAGCTCTCCTAGGAGCAGTTGCAGCGTCTCACAGCTCGAAAAGCTGCGTTTCTTTGGCTTGGCTATTGAGAAACAGCACTCCACTGGATTTATGCGAGCCCTTGCAGGCGTGTGAGTGACGCTATATCCAGCCTGTTTTCAACATGGACTATTCGGGAAACCCGTCAATTGCCTCGCACGGGTTTCACTTGAGAGGAGCTTATATATTATTATTGTTATTACGCTATTCGGGCGCATCAGGTGGTAGATGGCGG
>Ga0302122_10001145_pt1 | contig 16787 bp, 12 predicted proteins | sample CB21_SCM_MG_FD_203115 | JGI IMG/M metagenome (GOLD analysis project Ga0302122, IMG submission 203115) | Marine microbial communities from Western Arctic Ocean, Canada - CB21_SCM | ecosystem: Environmental > Aquatic > Marine > Oceanic | place: Canada: Western Arctic Ocean | collected 2017-09-28
TAGTCGCGAGCCTAACGAGCGAACCATCCACGCTTCTTGTTCTTCTTCCGACGATGCTCAGCGGCGGCCGGCGGCGTCGAGGCCGCTCGGTGGCACGTCGCCGGCAGCCGCTCGAGCCGGCCCACGATTGCTACTGTCGCTGAGAACGCCGGGATCAGAAGAGGCGCGTTCGAGTCGCGGGCCTCAAGCGTCGACGGTGCGAATGCCGGCAAGGAGAGGGAGTCACCGGCGAGTGACAGCACTACGGGGCCCGCGCCGTGCCGCGGTAGTATGAGCGACTCGGTCCGATTCCCCACGTTCACTATCAAAAAGGCGACGGTCCCGGCGCCATGGCCGCAGTGGGCGAAGAGTGAGAGATGAGGCGGCGTCGTCGCGGTCACGTGTAGGACCTCTGGTCCAAAGTGCTCACTGAACGCTCTCGCTATTTTAGCGCTTGGCGTCTCCGCGTACGTCCGCGAATCCAGCAGGCCGTAGACGCCGCCCAATAAAGTCTGCCGCGCGAAGAGCTGGGCGCCACTGGCCGCGGCGCGACCGAGCAAGTCCGCGTACCACAGCCCACCTGCGACGGCGTCGACGGCGCCCCAGCCGGAGCCCTCCGGGCTATGCGTGCAGGGCGCCGCGGCGACCAGCCAGCAGGCCTTGCCCAGGCGCCGCGCGAGCGCCACGTAGCGCCCGAGGATGCGCTCGAAGGCCGGGCGGTGTTTCGGGTCGACCTGCGCGGGAGACCGTGAGCGCTGCGCCAACGACCAACCTTCGGACCCGGAAACGCACGATGCCCGCCGGCACGTCCGCGTAGGCGCCGCAGCCGTACCGCTTCCGCGCCTTGCTCAGATACACGCTCGACGCGTAGTAGCTGAAGGCGACGACGTCGACCGAGGCCTTGGAGGCGTCGTAGACCGCGTCCGTCCAGGCCGCGGGCTGGTCGTTGTCCTGGTTGAGCACGCCGACGACGGTGGCGTCTCTGTGCTTCTTCCGCAGCAGCTCGAAATCAAGAGCCAGGCTTTGGGGTGATGCCTGCGCACCATTCACCACCGGAAGCTTCTGCTTCGACGGCCGCGGCGGCCGCTCGTGGAGCTCCTCGTAGAGCAGGAGCGCCGTCGCTTTTGTAGGCGCCGGGGCCGCTGCGGCGTCGAAGCGGCCGTACGCGTCGCGGAACGATGGGTTGACGTGCCACGCGAGGTCCGCGCCCGTTGCTCGACTAAACGCGTCGAGCGCCGGCAACACTTGGTCGCTGGCGCCGCCGTAGCCCCGCGCCAGGCAGTAGGGCGACCGCCAGGCTTTTTTCCCCTTGGCGTCGAGGCAGTTCGCCCGCCCGCCCGTGATGATAATGAGTGTCGGGGAGGTGCCCTGCACAAATCGTCGCAGCTTGGCGTTTGATAGGTTCGCCAGGCCGGCGCCGCGCGGGTCACTAAACTGGTTGCGCGACGCGCCGCAGTCCAAGCTCGACGGGTCTAACACGGTGCTGACGTACCGCTCGTCGACGCGCAGCGCCGTCGCCGCGATCTCGTCGACGACGACGCGCGCTGCTAGGGTGCGTGTGGTGAGGAGTAGTAGGCTTCGCATGGCTCTATGTGTCAGTAGCTATGCAGGAGTGCAAAGCACAAGCGCCGACGGTAATGGTAGCATTTGTGACCACCGTTAGCGACCGATAGTCACCAAACACGTTGAATGCAGACCGGATAAAACCCGTGTTCTTCAAAAATCACGCGTTCATTTTAGCGTTTTTAGCGTTTACGCGGCACTGGTGTGGCTCCCGGCTGGGCAAGTCGGGCCGAAGGGCTCGTGACGTCGAGCTACACACGCTTTGCTTGTCTGCGAGCAACTTTGGGCCCGCTGGGGGCTCCGCAAGGCTCTTTCAGGGACCAAGCTCACTTGTCCACCCGACGCCATCGAGCAGGGTAAGATGATCTCGCCGCGAGGGCGCGGCTTGGACGACGCCCAGCTCGCGTCCATCGTGCTGGGCAGCCTGGAGCACTTTCCCCAGTACAGAGACCGCTTCCACGCGGTGTCCGTGCGGGCGGTGGCCCACGACCCGCGCTATGCGCAACTCGCGCGGTCGACGACGGCACCGAGCGACGCCAAGGCGGCGGTGGTGGCCGCGACTGCGTTCCAGCAGGCCGCGGCCGCGATGGGCGCGCCGGCCGGGGCCGCCGAGCTGGTCGCGCGGTCGCTCGTCGCGGCGCCCGCCAACGCGCGGGCCGTGCTCGCCGCCGGCGCGGCCGCGCTCGGCGCCCACGAGGCCACGTTCCAGCGGGTGGCCGCGCACGAAGGGTTGTCGGCCAACGCCGCCGGGGTGGTCGCGCGCGGCACGGCGTCCATGCCGGCGCGGGACGCGATCGCGATCGCGCGCGCCGCGGCCGGCTCGAGTGCGCATCCTACAGAAGCCCCGCCCTGCGTGTACGTGCACCTGCCCGTGGAAGCCGGGCCCCAGGCGTGGCGCGCCGGGCTGTACGTGCGCGTCGACGACGCGGTGTACCGCCGCGTCGCGCAGCGCATCGAGGTGTCCCAGGAATCGTACCTGTTCCGGTGCGCGGTCGAGCATCGCGGCACCCTGTGGCTCGTCGGGTCGCAGCCGCGGCGCGACGCCGCGGGCCTCGCGTCCGGCTACGACCCCGCCGGGCGCCCGGAGGACGTCCGCGCGCCCTGGTACACGACCTTCGACGGCACGACCTGGCGCGAGCTCGCCGGCGTGCAGGTGGCCGCGCTCGCGCCGGCGGCGGCCGCGGCGCTCGCGCAGCGCGGCTGAAGGGGACGTTTTATTCCTCCTTTTGCTCTCCGGACGCCGGGGTCATAATTTTTATACGATCTGCGCTAGAGGTCCTCTGCTGGGGTTGCCTTTTTACCTAGAGGTCCGGTCCCCAGCCCCCAGGGCGGCGGCCGGCCGTTTTGCTCCTCGATAGCGTCTATATTAAGGTCGATCGATTTATTTTACATCGCGTGGGCGAGAGACGTCCTGCCGTTGGCTAGAGGTTCGTGCCGGCCCGCGAACGCGCGCGGCGGGCCTTCACCGTCGCCGCAATTTTATGGCATCTATGCTGTTGCTTGTCCTGGAGGCGGTCGTTTGCGGCCTTGGACTTCGTTCCCAGGTTCAGCGCCAAAACGCAGGCGCCGGTGCCACCTTCCCGCGCCTCGGCGGCCGCCGACTTCGCAGTCAACTCGCGAAGCTCAGTGGCTAACTCGCACGTTCCAAAGTGAGCCTGGCTCGCCTCGTAGTCCAAGCCGCGGGGCATCGCGAGTCGCGCCTGCATCATCTCGCCGGCGGCCCGCGCCACCCCGCTGCATTCGCGCACCAGCGTGAGCAGATCCAATACATCTGCGCGACGCACTTTTTCCGTGGTGATTTGTATTGGACCGTGAGCATATTTGAGCGACCAATACTTTTCGCGAATCTTGCCTTTCGCTACTTGTTGGAAATCAACGAGCCACGCCCCGATAAGACCCCCGCCGTTCTCTTCCACGTGAGCGCCCATGGCGTCGACCACGGCGCAAAAACGTCACGGCACGATTCGACACTGTCGAGCGTCGTCCCCGGGCCGTGTTCGTCGTCGGAACGCGTCCCGGTCCGTAGGTACAGCTTACTACCCTCCCACAACCGCAAGCCCTGCTTGGAGACTTTGCCCTCGAGCCCGAACGCATCAACCAAATATAGCCCCGAGATGAGCGAGTCCAGCGGCGCAGCATCGTTCACGAAGCCAAAGCGCGTCTGCCGACGACCGTCGAGCGTCTGCCGACCGTGGAGGACATCCAGAAGCTTCTGTTCAAAAAAATTGAGGAAGGCCTCGACGGCGGTCACGGCGTTCCCCTCGATGTCCCTATCTCCGGGATGAGCGGAGAGGGGCGGCGCCGGGGGCTTGGCACCGGGCGGCTGCCTGGCTGCTAAAATGCACTGCTCTTCCGGAACTGGCTCCCCGCCGGTGGACAGATATTGTGCCATGATGTCGCGCAGGCTGGTTGTGCGGCAGCCCCGAGGGTAAGGGATACCCGGAGCACGCGGCGCAAGAAGCTCTGGCTGCCAAGAGGCACAAAGACATGTGGCTCAGCTTGTGGCTCGTTGGTGGACATCGCACGCGTCGCCAAGCCCAGCACGCTTCCCACGGATCATGCGGCGGTCTGTTTTAGAATCCTCCCGGCACCAACCAATTCTAGTGCACCATCAGCCTCCCACTAGCTGTAATTTAGGCTAACTTCGCCGGCTCTCAGCGGACAATTTAGGAGCAGACATATCGCACCGCACAGCGTCCACCGAACCGCGCCGCACAGCCAATCACGCCGGCCAATCGCCCAACATCCACCACGCCGCAAGCGAACACCGCGGCGGCAGCGGCATAACGCGCATCCGGGAAAGCCATAGAAAGGGCAGCACCAGCCGCGCGGGCCGCGGCCGCGCACCGCCCGGGCGGTCGCCGGCGGCCAACTAAAAGGCCGCCGCGCGCCGGGAGCGCCGCAGCAGCGCCCCCCCCTATCACTCCCGGCCGAGACGCTCTCCCGGCCCTTCGAATCCGCAACTCACCAACCCCCCGCCGCAGGCTCTCACCATGAAGCTCGCCCTCCTCGCCCTCGCGGCGACGGCCAACGCGGCCTGCCCCAACTCCTGCTCCGGCCACGGCACGTGCGGCGCTGACGACACGTGCACCTGCTACCAGGACTGGGTCATGGGCGACCAGGACGGCGGCGACTGCTCGGACCGCCGCTGCCCCTACCAGGTGGCCTGGGCCGCCTCGCCCGACAAGACGGGCAACATCCACACCTACGTCGAGTGCGCCGGCGTCGGCATCTGCGACCGCGGCTCAGGCGACTGCGAGTGCTTCGAGGGCTACACGGGCCGCGGCTGCGGCCTCCAGACCTGCCAGAACGACTGCTCCGGCCACGGCGAGTGCGTCTACGCCGAGGACGTGACCTTCGGCACGGTCTGGGGCGACTTCTACGACGCCCAGTCCAACGCGGCCACGGGCGTCGGCGTCGGGGCCGTCAAGATCCCCCAGAAGCCGGCCTGGGACACGGGCAAGGTGCGCATGTGCGTCTGCGAGCCCGGCTACACGGACATCGACTGCTCGCGCCGCATGTGCCCCAAGGGCAACGACGTCCTCGACGAGCGCCTCAACCTCGTCACGGCGCTCAACACCCAGAAGCAGCACGTCGAGCTCATCGCCGCGGGCGCGATCGGCGACGGCCACGTCCACAACTGCATCGGCGACACCACCGCGGCCGCCACCGACGCGTGCTGGGTCGACTTGGTCGACAAATCGTTCGCCCTCACCTTCACGTCCAAGCTTAACCAGTCCTACACGACGAAGCCCATCGGGATCACGTCGATCGCGACAGGGACTGACCAGGCCGGCGCAGAGACCGCGACGAGCGCGGCCGTGCAGGCGGCGTTGCTCGAGCTCCCCAACTACGTCATCGACGGCTGCGACGTGACCTGCTCGTACGCCTGGGTCGTGGGCGTCAGCGCGCTCTACCCGTCCGTGCACTGCGACGTCGAGTTCACCGGGCCGTCCGTCGCGGGCCCCCAGTACCTGCTGGAGGTCGAGGCCGACAAGTGCGACTCTGGCTGCACGCCCCAGCTGTCGGACCCGGTCCAGCTCAAGTCCGCCTTGGTGGCCTCGACGGCGGCCTCCGACTTCAAGGCCCCATCTCCGTCTGCGGCTGCTGCTGTGGCGAGCGGCACAGGAACTGTTGGTGCTACAACTCTTACCGTAGATGATGCTACCCTTCTTGGTGATGCCACGACTGCCCCCACCGCTCCCTTCTACATTTTGGTCAACAGCGAGGTCATGAGTGTTACCTCCGTCTCGGGTAATAATCTGATTGTAGTGCGTGCCGCCGCCGGAACAGTTGATGCTGCTCACGCCGACGCGGACCTCGTATACCTCCTGACCGCAGGATATGGTGGTGTAGGCGCGCACCCGGACATTCTCTCCAACGTCAAGGAGACGGTCACGGCCGACCACAACTCCTACGAGTGCGGCCGCCGCGGCAAGTGCGACTACTCCTCCGGCGAGTGCGAGTGCTTCGAGGGCTACATGGGCGACCGCTGCCAGACGCAGACCGCGCTCATCTAGGACGTTTTCCACCCCCTACCAGTAAACTTTTCTGGTCAATATACATACGAGCCCGGGTGGTGGGGGCCGCGTCGGCGGCGTCGCTTCTAGCTTCCGTGTTTTACGGCCGAGGGCCCGGCGGCGGGTTTTTCGGCGCTAGCTAGCGCGCATGCATGCAGCGCGCGGTGCCAAGACCAAGAGCGCTGTCCCCCCCACCGGAGAAGCGAAGAGTCCTCTCGTGTGAGCGTGGGGCTGCGACTCCGCGGCTGCCCCAACGCTTTGGCGGCTCTACCGTACAGATCGACGCCAGCCGCCGGCGGCTAGAGACCAGCCGAAGCGATGGTCGGTCAGAGCTCCTCCGCGACGTCCAGCACGCACCGCTGGGACAGCAAGGCCTCCGTCAAGGGCCAGACGACCGTGACCAAGTCCGACCGACAGGGCACGACGCCCTGGCGCGGCACCGGTGGACGCGACCCCAATTCACTAGAGGGCCGGCCCCACGCCGTCGCCCAGACAACCCATCGCTTCCTGGACGTGTACGACACGTGTCTACGAGACGTGGACGAGTGCCTGGGCGTCCCGCGTGACGAGTGGGCACCGCCTTTGGGATATGACACGGGCACTACCTTCCGGGGCGCGCCGCGCCAGTGGCCGGCCGAGGCCAACTACCCCAGCGGCTACACGGGCGACGCGCCCTCTTCTCTGAGAGGCGCGTCCTTCCGCCGGGAAACGACCGTTTCCTCGGAACTCATGAGCGTCACGACGGACCGAGGCACGACGTTGCGCGGCGCGAAACGGGGCGGAGCGCGTTCGCAAAAGCGGGGCGCGCGCATGGCTACAATAGCTGGCGAGCTCCGGCGGGTCCAAGCTTCCACTCACGTCAATTGGGTGAAAGGCGAAGTACCGCGGCCAACTCTGGAGCGGTCGACAGTAGACCGGGGGCGCTTGTTGGGCGTCTCGTCAATGCCGTTGCAGACGGGCTACCGCCGCTTTATGTCGAAAAGCGGGAGCGGCGCGCCGCCGAAACACCTAAAGCCCCGGCGCTGCGGGGGCTTCACGGTGCTGACCAAACCTAGTGAACGGCGCCCTGGGCTCTCGAAAACGGACGCTTTGGCCGACGTCATCGTGGCCGAGGTCGCCCGAGACCGGCGCCGCTACGCGCTGCGGCTGAGCGGGACCGCCGCGTGCGCGCAGCAGTTGCGCGCCAGTAGGAGGCCGGGCGCCTCGGCGATCCTCGACCTCCACTTATTATGGCGGGCGTCGGCGTCGGAGAACCCGGACCCGTCGGTCCTCTCGCGCGCGCAGTTCGCGGGGGCTTTGAGAGGCAAGCTACCCGGCGGCCCCGCGAAGGCACCGGACGCCTTCTTCTCGTCGTTGGACCCGCGCAACTCCGATAGAGCGCGAGTGGCGGCCGCGTCCAGTGCGTTGCTCTTTGCGCACAAGGTCTGGCCCCTCGACGAGCGGGACGCCGGGTACGCCGAGGTGGAGCGCGCCGTGCTGAGTGCGGTACGGTCTTCTGCAGAATGCTACGACTTCGACGGAAGAGGATTGTCGTCGGACGACATCTCCGAGCTGCTGGATTCCGTCTGTGTGGATAGACAGGCGTCCGACCGCCTGGCAGCGCTGGTCGGCACGCACGCGCCGAACCACCCGCGGCACTGGCTCGCGCCCGTCTCCAAGGTGCACCCCGTGCCCGACGTCTGGGGCCTGGACGGCCGCGTGGCGCCCGGGGTGTTCTTGCGGGGGCTCAAGGAGAATGGGGCGTTGCTGGCCGCGCTAGTGAAGGAGAGCGCGCGGTACAAGGCCGCCGTGAACGCGCTCGCGGTCCTGCCGCGCGCGAAGATCGAGCGGTACCTCTAACTACAAGTTGTTGTCTTACACATCCACAGGCTTCGTTCCAAAGCTCACCCCACAGCGGGCGCCGGGGATCGGTCCAGCACCGTCACGAAGCCCTTCTTGATGTCGTGCCTCAGGTCGCCCGGCGTCCCGCCCAGCTCCACATACTCCGCCGCGGTCGTCGCCGCCATGTACTTCGCAAAGCGCTCGCCGGACGCGCCCCGCTTCGGGTTGGCCTGCACGACCGCGATGGGCGCCGCCCGCTTGACGAGGCTGCGCACATTTTCCTCGGGCGGCGCGGCGGTCGGGTCCGCCGGCGCCGGTTTCGGGCGCGGGCGCTTCTTCGGCTTCGGCCGGCACACGAGGTCGACCTCGTCGTCGGGGGCCTCGTCGGGGACCGCCGCCGCGCGGTAGGCCTTGCCGCCGTCGGCCAGCTTCGAGAAGCGCTTTGTGGGCTCGCGCCGGTGCGCGCCCGGCTTCTTCTTGGGCGGCGGCACAAAAGATTCCGGCGGCGGTGGCGCGAGCTTGACGGTCGCCGCCGCGACGTGGCGCAGCTCGAATGTCTTTGTCTCCTCGTCAAAGATCAACGCCACGTCGAGGGGCGTCGCCTTGGCGGAGCGCCCGCGGAACTCGCGCTCGATGCCGTCGGACGCGCGCTTGACCACGACGGCGCCGCTTGCGTCGTGCATGGCCGCTGTCGTGTCGTGTGATGGCGCTGGCGGCAGGACGTCGTAGGTGAGGGACCGCAGGGTCTTCGTGGAGACCTTTACATCATAAGGCGTGTCCTGCTGCCAGGGCGGCGCGGCCTCGGTCATATCCGCTCTCTACTTGTCGTAGCAGGACAGACACCGCCGAGCAAGCAGCACTCGACTCACTCACTCTCGATCGCGACCCCGATTTTGCTGCTGCACGGGTTTTACAGCACGGGTTTTATGCCGCTATAATCATAAAAATCAGGCCAAGCAGCCGCCTCACGCAGCAAACGCGGCTCAGCATTCGCATTACTCGTCAGGCCACCGCTCCGCACGCAGCAGCGCGACTCAACGACCAGGCCGATGCGCACACGTAGCATGCGACAGGACAATGACGCCGTCGCGCGCGCCCTGGGCGGCGCGCGTTACGTGGCGCTCGGCGCGCTGCTGGCCAAGGTCGCCTCGGTCACCTGCACCCAGGCCGTGCTGCGGTTGGCACCGGTCGAGGTCCTGGGCGTGGCGTCCGCTCAATTGGAGCTGCTGATGAACGCGCTGCTGTGCGTCACGCGGGACGGCGCGCGCCTGGCGCTGACGCGGTGCCGGTGCAATGAGCTCCACGCGAGGACCCTGGCGTGGACCTCATCCTTCCTCGGCATGGCCCTCGCCCTCGCGTGCAGCGTGCTCGCCCACTTCACCGTAGCTGCCTCTACGCCGTACCGCGCGCGCGACGCCCTGGTGCTGTACTGCCTCGCGGCCGGTGTCGACGCGCTGAGCGAGCCGCTGGAAAGTTTAGCAAGGCACCACGTGCTGACCGCCCCGCGGGCCGTCGCCGAGCCGGCGGCGGCGCTGGTGCGGGGCGCCGTCGCCGCAGGCTTGCTCTTCTACCGGCCGGACCTGCAGGCCGCGGCCCTCGGCTGGGCGCAGGTCGCCGCGTCGCTAGCCGCCGGCCTCGCCCGTGTTGCGAGTTGGCCAACAAATTTGGCGATGACGCCGGCGTTCGCCCGCAAGGATCTAGACCAAACGCTCGTGCGGGACGCCCTGCGCTTCACGGGCCAGGCGGCGGTCAAGCATGTAGCGACGGAAGCCGATCGCTTCGCGGTGGCGCTGCTCGCGACGCCCTACGAGGCCGGGTTGTATGCCTTCGCGACGCACTACGGGGCGCTTGTGGCGCGCCTCGTACTGGCACCGTGCGAGGACGCGTGTAGGATCGCCCTGGCCAAGTGCGCCGACGAACGACGCGCGGCACAGATCGGGGGGGCCTTCGCCAAGGGCGCGCTGTACGTGGGCCTGATCTGCGCTTCGATCGGGGCGCCGTTCGCCTTGACCGCCGCCCGGCTCCTCAAGGGGAACTCTGCGCCGTTGCAAGATATACAAGCGTGCGGCGCGGCCCTCGCGAACTTCGCCCTCCAGGTGCCCTCTTTGGCTCTGAACGGCATTTCAGAGGCCTGTGCCCACGCGCGCGCGGACTCGCGGGCCCTCTCTTACTTAAGCGTCGCGCACGTCGGCTGCGCGGCGCTGTTTGCTCTATTAGCGCGGCCGGCGCTCGCGTCCGCCGGCCCGCCGGGCCTCGTCGCGGCGAGCGGCGCGGTGATGGCACTGAGGGCGCTCGGCGCGGCAACCTTGGCGCGGCGCCGCGCGTTCCCGGTCGCGGGCGGGGCTTTCTTCGCCGCCGCCGCGCCCGAGCCCGGCGTCTTGCTTGTGCTCGTCGGCGCCGGGTTCATTGCGCGGCGGTCCGCGGCGGCGGCAACGCCGCTCATGCACGTCGCGGTGACGGCTGGGTTGGGGGTGCTGTGCCTCGCCGCGGTGTACGTCCGCGACCGCGTGTTCGTCGCCTCGCTGCTGGGGCCGGCGGGTCGTCGCGCGAAGGCGGAGTGAGTTTGCCCTTGTTTAATCGTAATGTCGTGCTGTGTATACTCTAAGTCATTCGCATGTGTACGTTGAAACCCGTTGAGCACACCTGGGTGCCCGAAACGCTAGCTCGACAATTCGTCGTACCCGTTTAGTAGATTTGCTGCGCGGGTTTTTCATTTTTTTGAAATAGATAAGCGCCGCTCATACGCACGCTAGTGGCCGCCTACGCATCGTCGGTGCGAGCGAAATCGCCGTTTGTATCACCGCTGCATCGCTGCGCCATCCTGCTACGAGCCGTACCATGCTGGCGCCGCGCAAGACGCTCTGGTCCACGCCCGACGCCGGATGCGAGGCGGCCTGCCGCCTGCTGCGCCTCGGCGACAGAGACAAAGTGGTCGACGTGGGCTGCGGCGACGGCCGCTTCCTGCTCGAAGCGGCGAGGCGCGGCGCCACGGCGGTCGGGCTAGAGATCGACGCGGACCGGGCGGAGGTGGCGCGCCGGGCGTGCGCCGGAAGCGCCGAGGTCCGCACGTGCAACGCGCTGGACGAGGCGCACTGGACCGAAGCGTTCGACGACAAGGTGACCTGCGCTTTCTTATATTTGGTGCCGCGCGGGCTGCGCTTGGTCGCGCCGCGACTCTTGGAGCGCGCCAAGACAAAACCGATCCGGGTCGTGACCTACATGGCCCAATTGCCGGGCGCGGTATGTGTAGAAAAGACTACGATAACCCCAGCCCACCAGCCGTCGGCGGCGTGGCCCTTATATGTGTACGACCTGGGCGTGCGGACCGTGTCCGTGTTGGTGGTCGGCCGGGACGCTTCGCTAGTTATAGGAGCGATCGCGAGTTACGACGCGCTGGCGGCCGACGAGGCGCCGGCACCGAAGTCCAGCGCCGTGGCGCGCTTTGCGCGGGGCCGGTACTGCCTGACGAATATCAAACTGGAAACGGACGGTGAGGGACCCTTCGACGGATACATTGTCTTAGCGTCCGACAAGTGGCGGGAGTACGCGACGGCCGCGCACACGAGCGACGCGACTCTACGTTTGCTAGCGGACGCCGGGGACTTCCGCGAGGACCACGCGAAGTGCGCCGTGGCCATAGGCTTCGAGTACGTCCACGCCGTCGACGCCCTACATCCCAAACACGGCGCCGACGAGCGGGACAAGGACGGCATTCCCCGGATCGTGGAGGCGCTCTGCGAGGCGGACTGGTCGTTTACCAAACCGGTCGAGACTACGGGTCCGCACGTCCGCGTGACCGGCCCCGGCGCGGGACCCTTCTACCGGGCCCTGTGCGTGCTGCTGGGGGCGGCGCCAAGCGATGAAAGCGGGGAGAGCGCGTCTTGCGTTTTGGCAACGAAGTACTACACGACGCCCCTGACGCTCTCGCTGGCCACGACGGACGCGACCGAGGCCGTGATTTACTGCGGCCCGCCCTCCGTTGAAGCCGAGGCCGCCTTCGCGGCAGATGTGCGGATGCGGCTGCTCGTGGTGCGGGGCGACGACGCGGCTCAAGCGTGGTGCGCGCAGCATGGCGTCGAACTCGTGTCCGAGACGCCGGCCGCCGCCGCCGCGCGGTGCCGCGGGGCCCTCGAGGCGACGTTCTGGTCAAGCGTGGCGCCGTCGTCCCGCGTGCCGCCGCCCGCCGCGCGAGCACCGGTCGCGCCGACAGCGTCACCGCCGCCGACGGCCGCGCGAGCACCGGCCGCGCCGACAGCGTCACCGCCGCCGCCGCCCGCCGCCACCGACGGCCTCGCCGCCCTGGAAGCGCGCGCCAGCGCCGCCGCACGCGACGCGCCGTCAGCGCCCGGCATCGACGCGTTCGAGACGGCCATCGACGCCGCGCGCGCGACGGGCGCCGAGGGCCTCTCCGACGCGGACCGGCGCGCCCGCGCCGCCGACGTCGCGACGAAGATGTTCGAGGCGCTCGGCGTCGGCGACGAGTCCGACAGCGACGACGGCGCCCTCGAGTCTTTGTGCTTGGGGGCGCGATAGTAATGAAGACGGGTTTCCTTCAAACTCAAGCGCTGCACTTTAGGCCGCTGTGCGCCACTGCGGCTCGATATACAACGACTGAGCAGGACACGCATCGCTGTCGTACTCACAGCTTCGATACATCGCGAAAAGAGCGAGGCTCTACGCGAGCACACGCCACAGATGGCACAACAGAATACGATGATTCTTCGTGGCCTGTTCGTGCGTTTCATCATCCTGGTAGGAGTCAGCGGCTGGCAGCATTCACTACGGCCACTCGGTCATCGCTGCGCGCCGCTCGGCCGCCGCTCCGCGGGGCTCACCGACAGCTTTCACGCTGAAGGCGACCAGAGCGGCGCGTTCCAACTGTCCGGCGTCTGGAAGTTGGAGCGCCAGCCCGACGACGTCGTCGAGGCTGTGCCGATTCAACCGTCGAACCCTTCTTGGAGCGGCGACCGCTGGAGCGACGTCGTGCGGGAGATGGCGCGCAAGCAGCGCCAGCAGGAGTTGGTCGCGCTGGACGCGGCGGGTAACTGGCGGAGCCCGTCGGGTGCGGATGTGGAGCTCCGAGGTAAGTGGTCCATGGATAATAACGCGGAAGTGACGCTCGCGCGCTACGGCCGCCACGGCAACAGTGTCCTGGAGACGTGGACGGGCCAGTACGACGCTTCGACGAACCAGGTCGAGGGCACTATGTTAGAGGGCGCGTCCGAGCCGGAATATGCAGGAAGATTCTCGCTCACTCCAGCGTTCCCTTCCTTACAACCCGTGGTCGAGAACACCGTGTTACGGACGAACGAGACGCGGTGGGGTATGCCAGACGTCGCCGGCGAGTATACGCTCGAGTTCCAGGGCGACGGCATGCTCTCCGCCATAGACGTCCAGCTCGGCGCTGACCGAACCTGGACCTCGGTGGGCCTGGCGGCGGCGCACGCGCGCGGCCGAGCGACCGGGTCGGCCCCCACGCCGTCGACGCTCGCGGGCACGTGGAACGTCTTCGAGGGCGACGTGAATACGGCGTCCGGCATCGACGGGGTCGGGCCCCGCGTGTGGCTGTGGCTGCGGCGCTCGGCGTCGCATGGCGTGCACCTGGAACAGGACCGGCGCTGACGCGGCGTCCTTTCCGATCGCGGTGATGGCGTACCGGTGACACCTTCACGACGGTTTCGTTCAACGCAGGCTGTACCTAGGACGCATCGCCGGCGCGGCCGGGAACGCGACGAGCGTCCGACACATTAAGGGACACGTCGCCGTGGGCTGGGCCGGGGAGCCGGCCTTCATCGGGTCCTTTCGGCTCGTGCCGCGCCACTAGACTCCCACCTGTTGTAAGTTCACACAAAATTTACGTATGCCGCCGCAGCTTGGCCGCGAGGATGAAGTCGACGTCCTCCTCCGAGTCCGACGACGGGCACTCGGACGACTCCGACTCCGGCGCGGACCCACCGAAGGCCGCCCGCCGTGCTAAACGCAGGCGCGCCCGGTCGCGCGCCCGCTCGTCCAGCGCCGGAGGCCGAGCGTCTTCCTGCACCACGCAGTCGCCGCGCTCGTCGATGCGCTCCCCCACAACGCCGCGGCCGCACTCTTCAATAATGGAGTTCTCGAGCACGAGGGGCGCCTTGGAGTTGATGCCCAGGCCGCAGAGCTGCACTATCGAGCCGCGCACGTGGAGCGCCGCGCCATCGTTCACGACCACGCCGATCTTCGCGTGCTCCACGACGGCATCGTCCAGTAAGCACGTGCCGGCCACCGTCAGGGCGACGCCTCTTTCGTGCGCGAGGACGCACCGCCGGACCTCGACGCTCGCGGTTTGCGCGACGCGCACGCCGCCACTCACGTCCACACGGTCCAGCGTTACGCCCGTCGCGTGGACCTCCACCGCGTCGATCGTGGCTAACGCGTTGTCGCCCACCAAGGTTAGCGCTCGGGCGATGACCAGTTTTTCTCTGTAGTTCCCGGGCGTCACCCTTATAACCGAGCAAGACGTATCAGCCACAGCCGCTCTTAATGTAGGCGCGTCCCGCGGCACGAGCAGCGTTGTGGTGCGGCCCTCGGCGCGGTTTAGAAGCGTCCGCGCCGCTTTTCCCACGAGCGTCGCGTCCGCGACGCAGCCCTTAAAGTCGCGTCGACACAGCCGTGCGCGCGCCCGCCGCAGCCGCGCCTTCGTGAGCGTGGCCTCGGGCGCCGCCGTCAGTTGGAGGGCCGCGTCGCAGGCCCGCTCGGCCTCGCGCGGCCTCCCGCAGCGCAGGAGCGCCTCCGCGATATTGGCCTGCAAGGTCGCGACGTCGCAGCCGTGCCGCAGGGAGCCGGTCCAGATGCGGAGGGCGTCCTCGTACAAACCCTGGGCGAACTTCTCCTTGGCCGCCTGGCGCTCCGCGGCGTAGACGGCGCCGGCGTCGGCGTGTGTTGTGGCACCCTCCGCAGCAGCGGTCTGGGCGGCCATGCTGAGCACTCTAGATGCCTTGATCGCCCGCAGGCCTCATTTATTATTTATTTAGATGGCCTGTTAGTGTTTGGTATGGCGAATTCGTGCGCCTTGGGACGGCTACCTTGCTTTTTGATGAACAAAACCCGTCTGATAAACCCGTCAAAAGCCCCGCGCAAGTATATTATACAGCAAAGCTACGCTCGCCGCAACTTGGAGGGACCTAGCGACCGGCGCGTGGTTCACCAATATACCACCCTTCGGCGCGGAACGCCTCAGGTCTCGACGGAGCGCCTCAGCGTGACGGATTTTTGATATTGGGTTTCATAAACATTTGCCCGGTAAACTGTACGCTGGCGACCGTCCCGGCGGAACACGTCCTATCCCTCCTCCTGATGCCGCCCCCGCTCGGGCCGATAGCGCGCCGCGTCGTGGCCAAGCTCGCGCCGCACCTCGGGAAGCTGCAGCAGGGCCTCGGACGGACCCTCGCCCGGGTCGTGCGCCGCGGCCCGAAAAAGCTCGCCGGCGCCTCAAAGCTCAAGGACGAGGCCGCGCACGCGGCGGAGAGCTTCCGGGACAAATTGTTCGTCCCGGACGTGCCCGCGGCGCCCGAGCTCGTCCTCGAAGCACCACCGGTCGCGGAGGCCCTCTTCACCGCCTTCGACGTGCTGTTGCTCGTCGGCGCGCTCGTGGTCTTGGGCTTGGTGGCCTGGCGGAACTGGCGGAGCGACGCGGCCACCGTTAAATCCGCGACGCCGCGCGCGAGCCGCACCGTGACCCCCGAGGACAAGAGGGGGCCGACCGAGCCGCGCACCGTGCCCGGGCGCTTCGCGGCGGTCCTCCGCGGGCCCCTGTCGCCCGGGTTCGCCTCGCCGCAAAGTTTCGAGGAGCGCCGGTCGCGGCGGCCCGAGCGGCCCAAGCCCCGCTCGCCGCGCGGCGCCCCGGGCACGGCCGTGTCCCCCCCAAAGCCCGGCCGTGCCGTGTCCCCCGCGAAGCCCCCGCGCCCGGCGCCGTCGCGCGAGGCCCGGACGGCGTTCGTCTACTACGGCCTCGAGCAGCTGGGCTCAAGGCCGAGCACCCGGCCTGGTCGCTGCGGCAGATCGGGGAGACGTGCGAGGGCCGCTGGGCGGCCATGGGCGCCGCGGCGCAGGCGCCCTACGCCGACCAGGCCCGCGCCGACGCGAGGCGCTACAAGTCCGAGGCCGCGGCCTACCTCGCCAAGATGTAGTTGTAGACGTGGGCGGGGTAAGCAAAACTAGTAATTACTACCGCGTCTTCTTGGCGGCCTGTGCGGCCTGCTGCTTCAGGCGCGCCGCGAGCCGCTCCGCGGCCGACGATGTGTTCGAAACGACCGCGGCGGACGCCTCCTCCACGAAGACCCCGGACGCGACGCCGCGCCCCAGCTCCCCGAGCATGAACGTCGTCCGCGTCCACATCAACGGTATGGTGCCGACCGTCACCAGGGCGACCAAGAGGAAGAGCGCGGGCCCGCCGTCGAAGCCCGCGGCGACGTAGAGCCGGACGTACGTGACGTACAGCGGCAGGATCAGCAGGTGGCACCCCGTCATCAGGAGCGCGTACAGCACCGACGCTACAAAACCGCCCCCGCTCACGGTCCAGAGCACGCACCCCGCCGACCCGCCCTCCATGGCCGCCGCGGCGCCCACCGCGGTCAGGCAGCGCACGAGGTCCGTGGGGTGCGCGCGGCAGCCGCCCCATATCACTGCCGCTAGTAACATGGTCAGGTTGTGGTGCGCGGTCATCATCCAGTCCGACCGGAAGAGGAGGAGCTCCCGGAGCTGCATCCCCGCGATGCCGGGCGCGGCCTGCGCGGCCAGGGCGCAGGCCCACGACGTATCATTTGTAAGACCGAGGCCCGTCAGCGCGATTACTACGGATGCGGGCGCGAAGAACAGGCCCTGGAACAAGCCCGAATAGAGCCAGGCGAAGAGGGGGTATTCCCGGAAGCG
>Ga0302122_10001146_pt1 | contig 16781 bp, 10 predicted proteins | sample CB21_SCM_MG_FD_203115 | JGI IMG/M metagenome (GOLD analysis project Ga0302122, IMG submission 203115) | Marine microbial communities from Western Arctic Ocean, Canada - CB21_SCM | ecosystem: Environmental > Aquatic > Marine > Oceanic | place: Canada: Western Arctic Ocean | collected 2017-09-28
CTCCGCGGGCGCGCGCGCGCGCTGGGGCGGCGGCACCGCCGGCGGCGGCCGCTTCGGCGGCGACTTGCCGGCGGGCGCGGGCCGCCCCTGCAGCCAGGTCTTGTTCTTGGGCGGCGAGTGGAAGAGGCGCTGCGCGGCGAGCTCAGCTATCTCCGCCCGCTCCTCCGCCGCCGAGGCCCGCCCCTCGAGCGTCCGCGCGCGCGCCTCGGCGCGCGCGGCGCGCTCGAGGGCCGCGGCCGCGGCCGCCTCGAAGGGGTCTTTGGTGGGCCGTCCCGGCCGCCGCATGAGTTTCGGCGACGGCGTCCGCGCGCGCTCCGCATTCTGGAGTCGCTTTCGAAGTCGCGCGATCTCGCGGCGCGCCTTCACGAGGCGGCGGCTGTCGTCGATGACCTCGTCGACGCGCAGGCGCGCCGTGACGCACGTGGCGCGCTGCGCGAACGCGAGTGTCGACGCTGTCTCATCATAGGCGTCCTGGGCCGCCGACGCGGTGGCGATCACGACGGCGCGTGTGCCGCCCCCGAGCGCGTCCTGCAATAAACGCGTGAGCACGCTATCCCTATAAGGCACGTGGCCGCCGCCCCGGTGCGACTCCGTCGACAGGTCCGCCAGGGCCGCGATGCAGTTGCCTAGCGCGCTCAGGGACGTGTTGATGGCCCGGAGCTCGCGCGCGAACGTCTGGTCCGCGGCGGCCCCGTCGGACCACTTCTCGGACCCGGCGAGGTCCACGAGCGAGAGCCGGGCGCGGCGCACGACCGTGCGCGTGCCGGCCGTCATGGGCGTCTGCGCCGTCATGGGCGTCTGCGCCGTGGACGGCGGCAGGTCCGAGCCCGCGAACTGGCTCCACCGCGCCGGGTCCACGTCGTCGCCGCCCTTCTCCACGGACTCGACCTCGAGGGCCAGCTGCAGGATCGCGTGGCTCCGCGACGAGTGCTCGTTCGACTGCGTCGAGCGCGTCGCGCGGCCCTTCGTGCCGCGCGCGACCAGCGCGAGCACGTCCGCCGCCGACGCGACCTGGTACTCCGACAGGCCCCGCACGAAGACGGCACCCTTGGACCCCAGATTCGAGGGCGCCTCGCGCACCTGGAGCGCCGGCGCCCGGGACGGGTCCGGCACCAGCAAATCCTGCACGCGGTCTCCATAAATCTGGAGGTAACTACACTGGACCTTCGCCCGGATGATCGTGCCGTCGGCCGCGCCCGTGGTCAGGGTCTCGAAGATGGCGGCCGCCGCGCGCGGGATGACGCCCGCGTCACCGGGGAGCTGGCCGGCCTCGGGCGCGGCCGGCGCGCCTAGCATCGTAAAAGTTTTGCCAGTGCCCGTCTGGCCGTAGGCCAGGACCGTGGCGTTAACGCCCTTGCGGGCCACGTCCTCCACGGCGGGCGCCACCCATTCGTAGACGTCGCCCTGGCTGCAGTCCTCGGGGAAGACGCGGTCCAGCGCGTGCGTGAGCGAGGCGTCCTGGCCGTGGCGCGCCTTGATGACGACGGCGTCGCCGTCCGCGCGCAGGCTGCGGAACGCCTCCTGCGGGAGCGGCAGGAGCCGCACGGCCGCGCGCACGCGCTCCTCCATCTGGGGGTTACTGGCTCCTCTGAATTGGGTTCCCTCCTCCTCAGTGCCGGTGCCTTAGCATGGCGGACTGTCCTGGCATTGCGAACTGCCCCGAAAGGGCTGCCGACTGTCCTGGGGCCTCGTGTCGGGCTGCTACCAGCGTACGATATGCGCCGGACATCCAAAAAGAACCCGCACGTTAGATTACCGGGTTTTCTCCCTGTCGACACGCAGCGCGTTCCTTGCCCCGAGCACGGCATCACTGCCAAGCGCGATCGAACGAAAGAAAATCATCGATGGGCACTCGACGGCCGCCGACAAAAAGCACAATGTGAATCGGCTGCCCTGCCCGGCACCAACATGCAGCCTAGAGTGTGACTCCCACATCGCGTCGTCGTAGCAATTGATTACCACCATCATGCGACTGCTCTACGCCCTGTGGGCAGCCTGCGCCGTCGCTGACGTCTTGAGGCTGCCCTTGAAGACGACGCATCACCGCGGCACCGCCATCACGCAAAGCGTGCGAGCACGCCACCGCCGCCGCCTCAAGACCACGATCCCGATCGCCGGGTGCAACGACGCCGTCTACTACGGCGACATCTCGCTGGGCACGCCCGGTCAACGCCTCCAGATCATTTTTGACACGGGCAGTGCGGACCTCTGGGTCAACGGGCAGCTCTTCGACGGCGCGCAGTCGGGAACCTACGTCGGTGACACCTACTCTTTCAGCATCCACTACTCGGACGGCGACGGCGTGAGCGCGGTCCGGGCCTTCGACACCCTCACAGCGGGGAGTGTCGTGGCGCCGAACGTTGCCTTCGGCGAGGCCGCTGCGATGGGCAACTTCTACACCTGCGGCGCGGAGGACGGCGTCTTCGGTCTTGCGTTCCGGGCTATCTCGCGGCTGGACAAGCCGACGGCGTTCGAGACACTCGCGCCTTATCTCGATGAAGAGATATTCGCGTTCTCCGTCCCGACGGACGCGCTCGCGGGTGAGATCGTGCTCGGGGCCGTTGACGAGAGTCGGTTCGTCGGCGAGCTGCAGTGGATCGACGTCTCAGTGCCACATAAGTACTGGACGGCTGCGCTGACGGCGGCGTCTATCGGCTCGCAACCGCTCACGGGTTCCTCCGCGGTTTTCGACACCGGGACGACGCTGCTTGTAGCTTCTACACCAAATGCCTGGACCCTGGCGCGGGCGCTCGACGCTTGGTGCTACGCCTGGGTGAACGCGACGGGCACGTACGACGTGCGGCCCTGCGTCGAGGCTGACGACGCGTCCCCATTTCCGGACCTCATCATGGCGCCGTGTGGCGCAGGCGAAGACTTGATATTTCGCTTCGGCGACGTCGAGGCCCGCGTGTCGAACGACCAATACCTCTACGGCCAGGAATGCGGCGAGGGCCAGTTCCGCGACTGCCGCGGCGTCTGCTGGGCTAAAGTTTACCTGGAATGGGTCGACGACGGTTACTGCGACGACGGCTCCGAAGGCATCTTCCTGAACTGCCCTAAATTTGGTTGTGACAACTGCCCGCAGAAAGAGTGCCTCGCCGACGCGGCCTATGACGCGTGTCTCCTCTCAGTCGCCGCCGATGATGCTTTAGACTCGTGGATTCTAGGCGACGTGTTCTTCTCGTCGACCTACGTCGCATTCGACCACGGTAACGCGCGCTTGGGCCTCGCGCCGCTCGCGTCCGGCCCGGCGCCGGTCCCGGCGCCGACGGCCGACTATGGCTACTACGGGGATGTAGATGACTACTATGGGGATGCAGACGACTACTACGAGGAAGAATATGACTACTACGGGGATGGAGGCTACTATTCTGGGTCCTCCACGCCCCCGTCGCCTGCACCGTCGCCCAGGCCCTCACCGAAGCCTGTGCCCGCGCCGACGGCCGCGCCTCTGTCGCCCAAATCGTCGCCCGCGCCGACGGCCAACCGACCGGCGTTGCCGTCCTATCAGGTTCCCGCGCCGACCGCTCAGAGATCCGAGCCCCGGCGGCGTCGCCGCGCCCGGACCTCGCCGGCCGCGAAGACCGCGCTCGCCGCCACGATCGTTGTCGTAGTCGTCGCGGTCGTCGCTGCCGTCGCGATCTGTGCCTGGAGACGATGGCGGCGGCGCCGGCAAGAAACGTACGACAGCGTCGAACAGGCGACCAAGGGCCTTGAACTCTCTGACCTCGCCGTCGAAGAGAGCGGCGCATGGATCATGGACGGGACCGTTAATCCTATGGTATAATTTTACATACATAAATTACGAGCGGGACACCTCCCGCCATTTCGAAGCGATGAGTTCCCCGAAAGTTCCGGGGCGCTCCGTAGAACACGTCTCGGCTTGGCACAGCAAGACACTCAGCTCCTGCTTTTGCGACTCGGTCGCCGGCGGTATTGGCGTGAGCGAGTCAGGGTAGAAAAAGTACACCAACGACAGACGCTTCTCCGGCCCGAGGACGACCCGGTGGAACGGCGACGCGGTGTTTGCGGCGAGCGCCATGAAGTCTCCGGCATTCACGATCAACGCGTTCCTCGGCGCCGACGCTTTGCGCCAAACGCCGCCGTCGTCGAACTCGAGCGCACCGGCTCCACCCGCGACGTCGTCGGCGACCACCAGCGTCAGTAATCCCCAATCCGTGTGCGGACTGGAGCCGGTGAAGCCCTGCGCGTAGGCGTCGTACGCGAATAACCGCGAGAGCGCTTCCTCCGTCGCGTCGCCGTCGCAGCAGTCCTCCAAGCGCGTCGCGCCGGCCGCGACGGCCAATGCGACGACGCGCCGTGCCGCGCGCGTGAAGTTTGCGTGGGCACCTTCCAGGACCGCCCTCGCGCGCCTGAGGTGTCCTGCGCCACAGAGCGGCCAATGATTCCCGGTCGCCCCGAACGCGAAGCCCTCCTTCGCCTCGCGAAGCCCAAGCGCGCCGGCTTCGGCGCCGCGCGCGAGGTAACCGCGTTGGCTTCCCTTTGCGTTAAGCCTTCGCTTCGTCGCCGCGCTCGTCTTGTCGATGAGGGCGCGGCCGGCGGCCAGCGTCGCGTCGACGTCGACTCCGTGATCGACGAGGGCCGCCGCGCCGACGCCGCGGAAGGCAGCAAGTAGTTCGTCGCCGCTGTCACTGCTACTGATGTCGACTGTGTGGAGGTCCAGTTTGTTCCCGCATTCGTCGCTTAGGATGGCTGCTGCCAGGACTGCAGAGACAATTAGCCTGCGGTGCGCCATCGGCGCGCCAGCGATGGTGTGGCTGGCGCAGCAGCAAGCGATAGTATATATAATCAAACGACAATCGCCCTTTTGCCGCTTTTGCATCGATGCGTGGAGCTGTGCCGGTTTTGCGGTGGCGTGCTTAGGTACGGGCTTTTGCGGCTCCTAATCGAAGTAGCCGCAGCGCTCCCGGTAGCCACTAGTTCGACGGTTTCTAGCTGGAGAGCATTTGTTCACTCGCGGTCAGACGCCTCAAACCAATTGCGACGAGCGCTTTCACGACGATATTCCTGGCAGCTCTTACACAGCCCACAAGACTGTAATGACTCTCAGCGCTTTCGCGATCAGCGCTGGCGCCGCGTGGCGTACTGCGTGCAGCCATCAATCTGAGCAATTTCTTGCTCGTGTCGGACCAGACCGGCGAGACTCCGCGAGGCATATCGCCGTCGCTTTGTGGAGCATTGGCGCAGCGCTTGGGAGTCCCGCTCGAACTCGTCCCGTATGCCAAGCCGGGCCTGCTCGCCGACGCCGCGACGAACGACGAGTGGGATGTGGAGCTGATCGGCGCCGAGCCGGCACGCGCGGCGACGATCGATTTTACGAGACCCTACGCCGAGCTGGAAGCCTCGTTTCTCGTACGCGACGACTGTCCAGCGCACAAATGCGACGATGTCGACGCCGCCGGCTACTCAATCGCGGTCTCTAGGCGAGCCGCGTACGCGCTAAAGCTCGAGGCGTCGCTGGCATCCGCGACGCTCCGGCAGACAGCCGAGCCAGGCCTTGCTGCGAGCGCAGATTTGTATTTCGAGGATTCGTGCGACGCGCTCGCGGGCTTGAGGCCGTGGCTGCTCAGGCTAGTAGAGGACGACGCGCGCTTCGCGGGATCCCGAGTGCTCGAGGGCCGCTTTCATACCGTCGAGCAGGCCGTCGGCACGCCGCGCGGTCGGGGCGACGCGGCGCTCCCGTTCCTGGAGGCGTTCGTTGCCGAGTCGACGGGCGGCGGCCTCGTCGCCGAGCTCATCCGCGAACACGGGTGGAGGGGAAGGTTGTTGTGGCGTCGTAAGTCGAACTTACTCTAGAGGTCTTCGTTCTTCGGCCATGGTGCCCAAATGTCTCGCACCACCCCTTGCATGCTTACGCATGCGTTGAAGCGACATTGTTGCAGTAGAGGAAACCTCCTGGACGGGTTTTTCAGAGCTCTCCCGCCTCCTTTGTCCCTAAGAGCTCACTGCAAGGAGCTCGGACAGCCGTATACTTTACCAGCACAGCTATCCAGACACTCACGCTGCCGCCTCACACCCGGATGGGCACGAAACACAGCAAGCCAAACAAAATGAGCGCACAGCACACGATCGATGCCACCGGCGGTGATGCCGAGGTGGCGTACTTTGCCCTCGGCTGATTTTGGACCCCGGAGCCCACCTTTAAGGCGCTCCGGGGTGTGCGCGCGACGAGAGTAGGGTACACCGGTGGGCAGACCGACTCACCGACGTACAATAAAGTCTGCTCCGGTAAAACCGGGCACAGCGAAGCAGTCAAGGTCGTCTACGATCCATCAATCTTGTCTTACGCGGAGCTGGTGGACACGTTCTTCGGTCTGCACCCGTACCAGTACGAGAGCAAGCCGCAGTATATGTTGGCGTTGTTCTATCTCAACGAGACGCAGAAGGAAACTGCCCAAGCGAAGATCGATGCGCTTAAGGCCGGCGGCGCCAGCGTCGCCACAAAGCTGCTCCCGGCCACCGTGTGGCACGACGCCGAGGAGTATCACCAGAATTACCACGAGAAGAACCGTCCCAAGTGGTAAATAAGGGAGAAGTGAGACGCCCCGTGACCTCCCGGCGCGGCCTCAACAGATGGCGCGCCGGGGGCGACTTTTTGCGGCTTGCCTTCCTCCCACTCTGTTGTGTATTCCCTAGTGTAAAAAATTGACCTCCTCCGTAGAGTATTAGATAGATACACAGTTCTTTTACCACAGAGCTTCAATCACCCGTGTTGAGCATCGCCGAGACGCGCTGCATGATGTAGTCCTGGGCCGGGTCGTAGGGCATGTCCTTCGAGGGAATCTCGAGCACCGTCGGGATCGTCTTCGAGTAGTCGTCGAGCAGATGGCGGATCTGGGCCGCGACGTGTTGATTCACGAGGATGGTGCCCACGTCGTCCCGGTTCGTGAACTCGAGGAAGGCCTTCTCGATGTGCTCGAGCGGCGTGCCCTCCTTGACGACCAAAAAGTTCGACGACTCCGCCGTGCGGTGGCCGACGCCCGCGAGGATGAAGCCCGTGACCGTGTCCTCGTCGCCGATGATGGCGATCAACTTGCCGTCACCGCCCACGAGGCCCGCCATTTGTGTTGCCGTTGCGGGGTGCTGTGTCGACTGTGGTGCAGCTGTGCTGCTGTGCTGCTGTGCTGCTGTGCTATACAGCACAACGATGCGTCGGTTCTCGGCGCTAATGGGCACGCGTTCACCAGTTAACTATTTCTCCGCGTAACGCGCCAGCTGGCTGTCTGCGCAGCCTTTTATCCCGGTCGCAAAGGACATGTGTGAAACCCGCGCGAAACTTTTAAAGTCCTGGGGGGCGGGATGAGTATTGAACGCCGCAGCCACACCTCCTCGAAACCACCAATACCCCGCCCGGAAACCCGCGCGGCCAAGGCAAACTTTTAAAAGCCGACTGGCAAACAGGCTGCGGTGCGCGCCGCGAAGACGTAGACTGGGGGCAGCCCAAGAAACGAGCGAACAAACGATGGCCTCCCTCCTCGCCACGTCGCAGACGGGCGACGCCCAGCTCGAGGAGCTGCGCTCCAAGCTCGACACGGTCCTGCGCGACGCCGACGCCTACGGCAAGATCCGCGAGGCGCTGGACGACGCCAAGGAGAACCGCGCGCCCGACACGCCGCAGAAGGACGCTCTGTTGCGGCGGCTCATGGCGGCCGCGGAGCGGAGCCCCGCGCCCGAGCTCCTGGGCGGCTCGGAGTCGTTACGGGGCGCGCCCGTTGGCGACGTCCTGGCGCTCAAGATCGAGGTCAAGGGCGGCGCGGCGTTCCTGGCGGAGCTGGCCGAGACGGACGGCGCCGCGCGAAGTGTGAGGGCGCACCTGGCCTTCGACCGCCAGCGGGCGTCTACGAAATTAGCCGCCGCGCGCGTGGACCCGGAACTGCGGGGCTGCTTCTTCTTTGAGATCGCGCGGCCGGCGCCGAAGACGCCCGGCGCGTGGCGCAAGCTCATCCAGGGCCGGGCGGCGTCGCTGCGAATCGCGGTCACGCGCGAGCGCGTGGGCAACACCTTATCCCACAAGCGCGAGCTCGTCGCGACGGCTTCGTTAGATTGGCGCAAGGCTTTATTGGATAAGGGCGGCGCGCGGTCCATCGCCCTAAAGGCCGCGGGCCCCGACGGCGTCGACGGCGAGGTCGCTACATTAGATGTTGCATTGGATGTGGTGGCCATCGGCGGTCAACTGGACCTGCCCTTCCAGAATGACGACGTCGAGGACGCGATGCGCAAGGCCCGGAGCGAGCACGCCGAGGCCGCGCGGGGCTTCTACCTGTACGCGAAGGAGTGGTGGGACGGCTTCGCGAAGGGGGCCGGGCAGGACCTGCAGCAGCGCGAAGTCAAGTTGTTTGCCCGGGACGAGGCGGGGGAGATGCGCTGCGTCTGCTCGTACGTGCACCCGCTGCGGGCGAACCGCGTGCTGGACGGGCCGCACCAGGCGGCCCGCTTCGTGTCCCTATTACCGCTGGAGAAGGCGGGCAGCGTCGCGGGGGGCAACGCGGACACGTGGCACACGCCGCTGGCGACGTGCGCGCGGGGCTCGGGCGACGTCTGGGACCACGCCACGCTCCTCTGCTCGCTGCTCCGGGGCTACGGTTTGGACGCGCGCGTGTGCGTGGGCGCCATGGCGACGCAGCACGGCGCGCAGCCGCACGTCTGGGTCGCGACGTTTTTGCGGACGTCGGTGGACGCGTCGGGCAGGGCCCGCCTGCGCGTGACGGCCTGGGAGAGCGCGACGGGCCGGCGGTGCTCGCTCGCGCCGCTCGACGCCCAGGCCCGCGAGCGCTACCTGAGCGTCGCGTGCGTCTTCGGCGACGACTCATTCCACGCGAACAAGCAGCCCAGCGATGCTATATTAAGGTGCTCCTGGGACCTGGAGGACCAAAACGCGTGGTTGGCGTTGGATTCGCGGCGGCTGGCCGCGCTGGAGAACAACGCGGCGCGGAGCGCGATGGCGGACTTCGCGCTGGCGCCCCCGCTCCGGGACCCGCGCCAGATGGAGCTGGCCATGGAGCGCGAACTCAAGGGGCTCGTCGAGCGGCACCGCGAGGCGTCCAAGGGCCTGAGCACGCACTGGGACGCGGATTTGGGCTACATGCTCCAGCCGTCGCTGGCCGCCTACGAGCAGGAGCGCGTCACGGGCCACGCCGTGGACCACGCCGACTTCCAGGACGCCGTGCGGCGGCGCGTGCCGCGGGGCCACTGCTTCAAGGGCTTCCCGACATGCTTCCCCCACGCGCACGCGGGTCGGGCGCTGGCCGCGCTGGAGCGGGGCGACCTGAGCCGGGACGTCCTGGACACCGAGGGCGAGCAGGTCACGCACGCCCTGCGCGTGCGCGTCTTCCCCTACGCGGAGAACGTGTGCGCCGTCTGGGTCATGCTCGCGGTGCACTACAAGAAAGCGACTGCGTGAGGGGGCTGCGTCGGCCGGGGCGGCCTAATTATTCGCCCCAATCGTGTGTGTGTGACTGCTTTAGTGACGACAAAAAAATCGGACCAAAATCGGGGCGAACCCGCACTCGGCTCACAGGGAGCCCACAGCGGCACGCCGGCGTGCACGTACGCTGCCCAAATTGCGCATCTTGGGGAAGCACACAGTGACACAGCCCTGTCATCGTACCCTGCCCAAATTACATCCTTTGGGAAGCATACAGCGACCTAGCCTACCACCATGCGCCGCGCTTGGCTGTGGTGCTTGGCAGTCCAAGCGATTGACGATGCGTTGATAGTCAGGCACCCGACGGTGGCCGAGACGCCGCGCGACTTCGACATGTGCCTCCAGGAGATCCACGTGAAAGACAAGGCGCGAACGGTACGTTTTAGAGGTAACGAGACTTCGCTGACCTGCGCGGCGCGGACGGTGGCGTTGGGTGGCGGCGACGCCGGCCACGCGCAGACGATCGAGCACATCGCGCGCTTCCTCGAGCACCGGGCGTCCATGGCGCTGATGGGGCGGCGCGAGTTCCGGCGCGCGCTCCGCTGGGCGACGCGCGGCGGCGCGCCCGCGGTGCTACTGTCGTCCCAGGAGTGCCCCGAGGGCCCGGTGGACGTGGACCTCGCGGCCATCCTGGACCGGTTCGACCCCTGGCTGGTGCTCGACCTGAACCACTTCAACGCCGACTCGGAAACAGACTGGGCCTTTTACCTTGGGGATCGGCCCCTCGCGGCCTTCGCCATGGCGTGCCGGGCGACCGCGCCGCTGGGCGATGGCGCGTTGCGGGACACGCTTGCGTACGCCTTCGCCGCGCTGCTGCCCGGGGCGTCCGTGGAGCTCGTCGTCGACGCGGCGCGATCCGCGGCCATGGACCGTCTCCTGCTGAGCGCGGGGTTCGTCTTCGACCAGCCGCACGATGCCGGCGACCGCGGCCCCCTGCCGTCGATTTTAGAGCTCCCCGTCGCGCCCGGCGAACTCCAGCGGGAGATGGCTTGTAGAAACGGCGCGGAGTCCGTTTTAATAAAGGCGTGGCGACCGATTGATTTCATAGCGGACGCGCGGCGCGTCAACGCGCGGCCGCTGCGCCACGTCGACCGTGTCCACGTGCTCAACCTGAAACGGCGGGAAGACCGGTGGGACACCGTCCGGGCCAAGTGCGACCGCGCGGGCTTCGCGGAAAAGGGACCCCGGAGGATAAATGCAGTGGATGGGGCGACGCTGGACGTCGCGTCGGAGGACGTCAAGCGCGTCTTCAACTTAACAAATTGGAGATACGGCGGCGCCAAGAACTGCCACCAGGACCACGGCTACCGGAGCCGCGTCATCGGCTGCGCCATGTCCCACATTAAAGCGTGGCGTCTGATCGCGGAAGACCCCGATAGACATAGCATGCACCTGATTCTAGAGGACGACGTCGAGTTTGCGGTCGATTTTGAAGCAAGGTGGGCGGTGCTGGGCGCGCGGCTCAAGGCGGACTACTCCTGGGATTTAGTTCATCTAGGCGTGCTCGACGACCGGAACCTGTACGACGATTATCCCGTGGAAGGAATGAGTGGAGTGCGGCGCTTCTCGGCCGCGCAGCGCAGCTTCGGGGCGGGCGCCTTCGCGTACCTGATCCGCCCGCGCACGGCAAAGTGGTTGCTCACTAAAGCGTACGAGCTGGGCATCCAGCAGGCGGTCGACTGGTGGCTGGTGGAGCGGTTCGGGGATTTTGTGGCCTACAAGGCGGCGCCGCCGTTGTGTGCGTCGCCCCAGGGCGAGGGCCGCGACTCGGACAACGACGAGGATTATGATCAGGATCGCCTCGTGCTCGACACGTATCTTGACGATGAAAAAAACTCGACCCTGGACTCGCTCCGCATCACGGCCCCGGACCCCGGCTCGCGCGTCGAAGTTAATAAAACGCTGGAGGTGCGGGTGGAGATGCTCGTGCACGGCGACCCGCACGCCTTCTTCCTGGCGCGGCAGCTCATGCGCTTATGCTATGACGTGCACCGGCTCTCGCACTACGACGACCCGCAGCGCGTCTTCGGGCCCCTGTGCCTCGGCCTCGCCAAGGCCAAAGAGTATCACGTGCCCGCGGCGACCTTCACCGTCCCGAGCTGGTACGCCCTCAACGCGACGCTCGTCGACGAGTTCGGGGAGAAGATTGAGGGAGCGACCGTAGTGTTCGAAGCGCGAGACCTACGAGACCTCGTGGACGTGCCCGAGACCTACGAGCTGCCTCCCGCGTTGACGCCCGACGCGGCCGCCAGGTTGGTGCCCATTGAGGTCTCGCTCAACGGCGCCTTCACGAAGCTTGACTGCGCGCGGCACCCCGACCTGTTCGACTGCGTCCGCGACTTCTGCGTGGGCAACGAAATCGAGCCGGCGGTCCAGTGCATGGCGTCGCTGATCTCGTCGTTCCAGGCGCAGGTTTTGTAAACTTGAAAGTTTTTGTATCTTTTCTTTCTTTTCTTTAGTACATTCCCTTTACGAAGGCTGATGATGTGGACGTTTAAGTCTCCATCGAAACTTTGCAGTTTAAACATTCACTTAGGGGTTCAAGATCGCCCTCACGAGCACGTCCGCCGCGCGACGGACGTCGGCGTCCGTCGTGTGGCGGCCGACGCTCAGCCGCAGCGTGCCGACAGCGAGCTCCTGCTCGACGCCGACGGCCCGCAGCACGGCGGAGACCGCCGTCGTGCCCGAGTGGCATGCGGCCGACGCCGACGCCGCCACCTCGTCCTTGACGGCCGCCAGCACGCTCGACGCGACACAGCCGCGCACCGCGAAGGACAGCACGTTCGGGAGCGCGTTATTGGTGTCGCCCGCGCCGAGGGGCCCATTCACGGCGCAGCGGCTCGCGCCCAATTTTGCCTCGAGCGTCGCCCGCAAGGCATCGCGCTGCTTGGCCGAATGCGCGGCAATCCAAGACCCCTCCGCCAGCCAGATGTCCGCCGCGGCGCCCAGGGCCACGAGGTTCGGGACGGCCTCGGTGCCCGCGCGCCGGCCGCCCTCCTGCCCGCCGCCGTGTAAAAGCGGGGGCAGGGGCGCATTTTCGCGGTGGAAGAGGGCCGCCACGCCCTTCGGGGCGCCGAATTTGTGGCCCACGAGCGTCAGGTAGTCCACCTGCAACGTCGCGACGTCCACGTCTATTTTTCCCACCGCCTGCGCCGCGTCCGTGTGGACCAGAACCTCGGGATCGACGGTTTTGACCCGCGCCACGATGTCTTGAATAGGCTGGACCGCGCCGACCTCGTTGTTCGCGAGCATGATCGAGACGAGGGCCGTCTTCCCCGGCCGCACCGCCGCGGCGACCTGAACCGGGTCCACCAGACCCCGCCCGTCCACGCCGACGCGCGTCACCGTGCAGCGGCCCTCCGTCTCCAGCGCGTCGACACACGCCAAGATCGCGGGGTGCTCAATTGTGGAAACCACGACGTGCGTCCGGCCGTCCCGCAGACTGGCGACGATGGCCCAGTTGTCGGCCTCGCTGCCGCAGCTGCAGAAGGTGATTTCCGTGCTGCGCGCGTTGACGAGCTCCGCGACGGAGGCGCGCGCCTTCGTCACCGCGTCGCGGCACGGCGCGCCGTAGGCGTGGCTCGACGACGGGTTGCCCCAGTGGCTGTAGAGGTAGGGCAGCATGGCGTCGCCCACCTCCGGATAGATGGGGCACGTCGCCGCATAGTCGAGGTAGACGCAGTTCTTCTGCTGCGGCAGCGCTTTTGGACCGCGCCTCCGCAGGCGCAGGGCCTGGGCGACCGCTGCAACTAGCGTTACGACGAGAATCGCATGGATGGGCGTGGTGGACGGCATGGCCACTGATGCGTGCATGCGTGCTGCAAAAAATGTAATGGGCTTTTGGGTGCACGGGTTTTATGTACACGGGTTTTGAGTGAAGGAAGCTACACCTCTGGTGAGCGGCACTGCAGTCCTTATTGACGCCATTACAGTCGTTTGTGGTGAAGCAGTAAGCAGTAGGCAGCAATTCCATCGTCAGACAGACGTCCTAAAAGAGCTCTCACACAGAGCTCTCCAAAGCACAACTCAACATGCGGCAGCGCCTGGCGTCGCCGGCTCTGCTGATGCGCCGCGCCCTCGGCCGAGCGGACGCCGCCAGGCGCTGGCGCACAAAGTCGACATCACGCAAGGAGGAGGACCCATTCCACAACCGTGCCACGGCGATGAACTTCGAGAGCACCGCCGAGAGCGCGAGCTGGCTCCAACGTCTCACCGGCGTCGGAGCTGAAGCGCTAGACGCCACGACGACCGAGGGAGCTGATGCGCCACGCGCCGCGACCACCGAGTTCGAGCGCTACAAAGCCGCGGCCAAGGCGGCCGTCAAGACTGACGCGGGGCTGAAGAGTGGCGACGAGCTGCTCTTCGCAGGCGAGGACGGCGACTGGTTGCGGAAGCTCGAGGGGTCGTCCGACAAGCCGCGGACGCCGAAGATCACGAAAACCGCCCGCACAACGCGCCGCCTCGAGGCGATCTCAAAATTCGACCTCACTCCACGCGAACTCAAGGCGCGACTTGATACTTATGTGATTGGGCAGGAAGAAGCGAAGAAAGCCTTGAGCGTTGCGCTAACGGATCACTTCCAGCAGGCACGACGCGTCTTGGCCGACCCGGCCGCCCACCTCGACGAGCCGTACCACAAGCGCAATGTGCTGCTCCTGGGGCCCAGCGGCGTGGGGAAAACGGCTCTGCTCCGCGCCGCACGGCTGGCCGTCGACGCGCCGCTCGTCACCGCGGACGCGACAGCGTTCTCCGCCACAGGCTATGTTGGGAGAGACGCCTCCGACGTCGCGGCGCAGCTCGTGGCGGCTGCGGATGGGGACAAAGACCTCGCGAGTTTTGGCGTCGTATGTGTGGATGAAGTAGACAAGCTGAGAGCGCGCGAGGGCGGCGCGGGCGGCGACGTTCATACACGCGACGTCCAGAGCTCGCTGCTCAAGCTTATAGAGGACGCCGAGATCGACCTCGACGAGCGCGGAGTGGGAGGCGCCGCGCCAAAGCGCGCACGTCTTTTAAATCCGGACTCGACTTTCGACAACCTCTTCTCGACGAAGCACGTTTTGTTCGTGTTTTGCGGCGCGTTCACGGATCTAGTCGACAAGGAGCGCGTCACTCCCGACGACTTGGTTGAGGCAGGTTTGATCAGGGAACTCGTCGGGCGCCTGGCGGTGCGGGTACGCCTCGACGCTTTGAATGTTGATGATTTGGCGAGCATCCTCGACGTGAAGGGGCCCGCATCGCCGCTGACACAGATTAAGGGCGAGTTTGCGGCCTACGGCGTCGACGTCGCGTTCTCGGACTGCGCGATTCGGGCCTGGGCAGAGCGCGCGTATGACGAGCGGACCGGCGCGCGCGGCCTCGCGACGGCCATCGAGGACACGCTCCGGGGCTTCAAGTACGAGCTCCCTGGTTCGGGCTGCGACTCTTTACGCGTGACGGCGGAGCTGGTGGCGGAGCCGGGGGAGGCGTTGAGGAGGCTGTTGTCATAATGTGTGTTCAATGAGCGGTTCTTCGCGAGGTGTGTGGAGCATCCTCTCCCCTAGCGCCAATGAGTTCTAAGCTAGTCAACAAAACAAAATTAGCTTTCGGCAGAGGTGAGCTCACCCCATCGAGGCGGTCGCCGCGGCGGCCACCGCAAAGCCGACGCCGACGAGCGCGAGCGCCGCAGCCGCGCGCTCCCGGGCGCGCGACGGCGACGCGGCCCGCGGCGCGGCGACGGCGCGCGCCGGCCGCCGGTGCGCCGCGGAGGGCCCGCCCGCAGCGTCCTCGATGTCCACGGCACCGCGCTTCTTCTGGAGCAGCTGGCCGCAGGCGCCCGCGACGTCGCTGCCCATGGTCTTGCGCACACAGCAGAGGAGCCCGCCTTTCGTCAAGACGGCCTGGAAGGCGCGCGCGCGGTCCTCGGCGGGCCGGGCGTACGGCAGGTCTGGCGTCGGGTTGTAGGGGATCAGGTTCACCATGAGGCGCCCGGGGGAGCGGTGCTTGAGCAGCTCACCGAGGGCCTCCGCGTCCGCGTCCGCGTCGTTGCAGCCCCCCAAAAGAATGTACTCGATCATGACGAGGGGCCCCTTTGTCTTGGAGGGCAGCTTCAAGGACACGTGCGCGTCGACGGCGTCCAAGACCCGATCTATAGAGTGGCCGCGCGCGGCGGGCATGATCTCGACGCGCTTCGTTTGGTCCGGCGCGTGCAGACTTAATGCTAAACCGACGCGCGGCTCGTCCCTTCCTAATTGTACGATGCGCTCCACGATGCCCACCGTCGAGACCGTGACGCGGCCTGCTTTCAAAGCGAGGTACTGGCTGTCCAATAACACGCGGCAGGCGCCGACGACAGCATCGTAATTATTGAGGGGCTCGCCCATGCCCATGAAGACCACGTTCCGCGTGAGGGGCTCCAATGATCGCGCCATGAGCACCTGCTCCACGATCTCGCCTCGACTCAAGTCGCCGCGGTGGCCCATGGTGCCCGTGGCGCAAAACGAGCACGCCATCGCGCAGCCCACCTGGGAGGACACGCAGCAGGTCACGCGCGTCGACCGTAATGTTGCGTGGCGCATGACCACGGCCTCGACCTCCTGGCCGTCCCGCAGCTCGACCACGAGTTTGGTCGTCGTGCCGTCGCTCGAGTCGTGCCGCGACGCCATGCTCGTCGACCGCACCGAGAACGCCTCTTCGAGAAACGCCTGCAGCTTCTTGGGCAGCTTCCTTTTCAGCGCGCCCCAGTCGACCGCGTCCCAACGGGTGATCTCGGGATGGTGCGCCAAATAGGTGAGCAGCGCCTGGCCGTGGCGCCAGTCCCAGTTCGACTCGGCAAACGCCTGTTGGAGGACGTCCACGTCCCAGATGGAGGGCGGGCGCGCCGCGGCGGCGAACTTGCGGCGGTGGCCGCCCATTTTCGATGTAGAGCTGGTGCTTTTTATTTTGTTAGCCTCCCTGCTGTTGTGGTGGTGTGGTGGGCCAAGCTACAGACTGCCCAGGACGTGTATCACTGCAGCGACAAGGTGTTTTGATACAGCACAACGTGTGGAGGTATCACTGCCGCACAACGTGTGATAAGTTAAAGTACAAGCCCAAAATCGACCCATGGCGAAAACCCGCGTTGAGCTAGAGCAATGATAAAACGCGCCAAGCAGTTGTTCGAGTATCGTTCGGTTGGATACCAGTCCAAGGAGATCAATGAGGCGCTTATTGGGGGGTAAAAAATGTATTTCCTTGATTCGCTGTGCTGAGCGCGGCCGTAGCTGGTCGCCCCCTGCCCCGTACCGTTAACGGTGCGGGTCACACAGGCCCTAGTAGGTTTTGCGCCACTAGCCCCTAGTGTGTTTTGCGCCGCTCGCCA
>Ga0302122_10001149_pt1 | contig 16759 bp, 12 predicted proteins | sample CB21_SCM_MG_FD_203115 | JGI IMG/M metagenome (GOLD analysis project Ga0302122, IMG submission 203115) | Marine microbial communities from Western Arctic Ocean, Canada - CB21_SCM | ecosystem: Environmental > Aquatic > Marine > Oceanic | place: Canada: Western Arctic Ocean | collected 2017-09-28
TAGGTGTGGCGAAGAGGCGAGCGGCGAAGAACAGCGTTCTGACGAGCGGCGCAAAACACACTAGGGGCTAGTGGCGCAAAACCTACTAGGGTCTGTGTGCCCCGTACCGTTAACGGTACGGGGCAGCGTATGCCACACTTGGCCTACCACGAGACGAAACGCTTCCTTTTTTAGTGAGCTAGCACCACGCTAACCACGATGTAGTCTTGATCTGGCGCCAAGTCGCCCCTCTTGACTTTTAGTTTGCTGCACGTCGGGTTTAAGACAAAATCGAGGAGCCGGCCGCCGCCCTAGGGGCTGGCTTAGCAAATGTCGCGGTCCCCCGGGCGCGGGCAAGTCTGCGCGACGCCTCGATACATTGAACCGCGTACGTTTCTCAATCCGTCGTCAGGCTTTGAATTACATTGATCACTTAGGTCACCCACAAGGCTAGGCCAAGCCGAAGCCCGGCACCAGCACGTCGGCCGTGGGCTCGTCGGCATCGCGCGCCGCGTCCACTTGACTCTCGTCCAGATCGTCGAAGTGCTTGCCCTTGCACGAGCAGGGCAGCTTGACCCTCCTGTTCGCGCGCAGCAGCTGGAGGACGCTCTGCTTGAGCGCCATGGCCACCGGGTCCCGCCGCTCGCGCGGCGTCTCCATGCACATCTTGGGCGGTAGCGCGTCGCAGGGCCGGAAGTGCGCGTGCAGGATGCGGGGCGCCGTGGCCATCATGGAGGCGCACTGCTCCTTGACGTTTTCGGCGGCGAGGGACTTCGCCCCCCCCCGCCGCGCCTTGCGCCGGAGCTGGGCCTGGCCCTGCGTGTCGCCGGGCCGCACGTTCCACGACGGGTGGATGAAGACCGTGTGCGCGGCCGCCGCGATGGTGAAGGGCGGCTGGTTGTTGCCCTGGTACCACAGGGGCGAGCCCGTGATGTGCCGCACCAAGACGCGATCCAGCTTCTCCACGACGTCCGCCTCACAGTACGCCTGCAAATCCATGGTGAGGACCCCCGCGTTCACGTGCTGCCTGACGTTCCGTAAACCCAGCTCCTGGACCAGGGGGTCCCGGAACCGGAAGCGCGGCTTGTAGGCGGCTTTGCCGGGGGCGCACCGCCGCGCCGCCGCCACGAACTTCTCGGACGAGAGCGGCGCTTGTATCAATTCCGTCAGGTCGTCGTGGGCTAACGTATCAGCATCTAAGAACACGGCCCGCCGCGCGCCGAGCGGTAAGAGAGCGAGGTAGGCAAAAAAACGAGCGTGGTTGCCCAGGGAAGTAGCAAGCTCCGGGCGCTGGCCCTTGAAGCGGCGCTGGGCGCAGCAGAAGAGCTCCAGGACGCGCCGCACGCGGGGCGGGTAGCCCGCGTCCTCCTGGGGGAAGAGGATGAACGTGACGCGCGCCGGGAGCTTCTGCGCTTGCACGTCACACTTCTTGTCGTCGCCCATGAGCTTCGCCAGGGACCGCCGCGCGCAAAACGGCACGCCGTGCCCCACGTGCATCTTCTTGCCGGCCACGCTGATGATCGCGCCGCACAACGCCCGCGTGAAGTCCTCCAAACTGCGTGGCGGGATCGTCAGGATGAAGGCGAATCGGAGGGACGAGGCGTTCTTCGACGCGTGCACCACGGAGCTCAGGGACGCGACGGCCGAGAAGGCGTGGTCCGCGAGCTTGGGGGACGCGTCGAGCGAGAAGACGATGGGCGCGTTGGCCGCGTCCGGGTCGAGGAGGACGGCGCGCGCCGTCGCGAGCAGGGCGACGAGGACCGTGCCGCGGAACATCGCTGCGGCCGCGTACGGACAGTAGCGCAGGCAAACCGCTGCGGCGCGCGCAGCAATTATTACCGCTCAGGGCTGGAGCACAGCTGCGAATTGATTCAAGCGTTGGCGCGCGCAGCAATTGCCGCTCAGCGCTGCGACGTGCAGCCTCTCCTCAGAGAGAATTAGCAGGCAGTGTCCAAAAGAGCAGTAGCCGTGCTTCCCGACGTTTTTGACAAAAAATTCACGTTTGGACGCGGGTTTCTCGACGGGTTTTTCTCAGGTATTAAATGACATTGCTCAGGTCACACGCGTCGTACAGACGAGCTGCGTAGTGGTGACAGAGCTACTTCGAGCGCGGTGCAATAACAGACCGGCCTGCGACGCTCTCTCAACCAATACAACCAGGCTGCCCTGGGTACAAACAAAAGCAGCATCAGTCTGGGCGACACCAATGAATGGTGATACCCTCACGATAGCCCGCGTCCTGCCGCGCACCACGGCCGCACTGGACCCGGGCGCCATCGCGGCGACGACCGCCGAGGCGACGCTGCGCAGCCTCTGGGCGGCGCCCGAGACAAAGACTGCCGCGCGCGCCCTGGTCGTTGCTGCGGGCATTGTTGCGGTAGCGTACCCGCCTCAATTCGCGACGGCTGCGGCCCTACTGGTAGCGACCGCGGTCGTGCTGCACGCGAGCAACGCGCTGATGCAACTCGCGACGTGGTGGCGCGGCGCGCTCGTGCTCTACGCGGCGGCGCCGGTCGCTATGCCTGTGCGATTGCCTCGGCCGGCGCGGCCGTCAGGGTTAACGGCGTCGCGGTCTTAGTCGTGGCGGCGTGCGGCGGCGCGGTGCTGGCCGGCGCCGAGGACCTGCCGGCGGTCGCGTACGCTGCGTGGGCGTGCTACGGCGGCGCCCCGCGGCGAGCCCTCCTCGCGCTCGGCCTCGCTGTTTTTCGGTGGGCGCTCACGTCACCGAATGCGGGCGGCGCGGTTGGCCGCAAGGCCCTCCACGAGAGCCGCGCGGCCGTGCGCGCCGCGGCGGCGAAGATCGCTGCGGCGCCGCTCGAAGACCTGTCGCGGGAGCAGCTGTTTCGGGCGGCGCTCTTGGGCCGTGTGGCCCGGGTCTGGAACAACGACGCCGCGACGGCGAACGACGCCGCGGCCGTCGTCCTCGAAGTGGTCGCTGCCCTGGGCGCGGGCGCGGCGGGCGCCGGCGTCGTCGCGCTGGCGGCGCTGGAACGGCGTCTGGTGGATGAGCGCTTCGACGACGACGAGACGGCCGCATGGGCCTCGAGCCGCGCGTGGGAGCTCGCCGACGCGGCAGCGCCTGGGTACTCGTGGGCCGTCCTGTCCCGCGCGCTCGCCGCCGCGCCGGGCCTGCTCGCATTCATGTGGCTGGTCGCGCGGCGCGGCCCCACGGTCGCGGCGCCATTGGCGCCGGTCGTCTGGCGCGATTTGATGAGGCTGCGGCGCCTCGCAGAGGCGTGCGCGCAGAGAACGCGTGCGTGCGAGGAGGCCGCCGCCGACGCGCGCGCGGCCGCCCGTCGTGCCACGAAGGCCGGCACAGCTGCCGCGGCGCGCGAGGCGGACCAGTGCCGCTGCGCGCACGTGTTGCTGGATAGGGATGGCGGCCTCGATTTGATACTTGTAGATACGAACGCTTTGGCGGCCTGACAAAATCTAAGAAAGCTGGCAACATACCTCGACTCACGCGCGTGCCGCGTGTCGCTGCGGACACTGCAGACGTCGGCGCGCGTGCGACGGCTCGCGACGGGGGTCGCCCGACTCTCGGCGGCCGGCGCCGCGGCCTACGCGGCGGGGGGCGACGGCGGTGCGGCGTCAGCCCTGTCCCTCTCGATCGCGCTCGCTGGTGAGGCGAGGTTGCTGCTGGGCGGCGGTGGCGCGGCGGCGGCGTCGCGCGACGTGGTCTACGACGCGGCAGCCGTCCTCGAGAACTCGCAGAGGCTCTGGCGCGAGTATGGCTGCCAGGACTGGGTCGCGGAGCAGGCGTCCGAGCACTATGACTGGTGGGCCTGGACGGCGAAGTTTTCGGGCGGCGCGGTCGCAGGTGCGGCCGTCGGCGGGCTTCTCGCGGGCCCCGTCGGTGCAGCTGCCGGTGGTGCGCTGGCCAGTGGTGGCGTCTACGGCGTCGTCTCCGAGGCGGAGCCCGCGCCACCGCCGCTCCCTCGGTTGCCGCCGCCCGCCGAGACCGACGGGTGGTCGGACGTCGCGTCCAGCGACGAGGAGGAGGAGGGTCGATGATGATGTTGTTGTGGATAGTGTGCATAATTTGAATTTTCTATATAATCTCTTTGGGCTACGCAAATATACAAAACCTTTTTTGCCGCAAAATACCCGCACGCACTAAAGCGCGAGTAAAATATTCGACGAGTGCGGCGCACGGGCCCTACACTGCAACATCTCCCAAATCTGAAGTGACAGTAGACGCATTGATTGCACCGCTTTGCTGCACGCAACATTTTGAGCGCTGGGCCAACAAAAGCCACTGAAAAAGCAGGAAAGCACCATGGCCGCACTCCTCGCCCCGGGCGCCGGCTGGGCCAACGAGCCGCCCTGCTGCCGCGACTGCGGCGACGTGCACATAATTGAAGGAGACTTCAGCGGCCAGTGCCCGACGACGGCGCCCAAGGGCCCGCCGCCGCCAGGATTGGAGCGCCTCGGCCAGCCGCGCAAGGCGCTGTGCGACGACCGGTCGTACCGCCTCGCAAAGTTGGCCAATGGCATCCGCTGCGTGTTGATCAGGGACACGTCCACGGACAAAGCGGCCGCAGCCTTGTGCGTCGGCGTGGGCGCCTACGCCGACTCGAAGGACCTGGCGGGGCTCGCGCACTTCCTGGAACACATGCTCTTCCAGGGCACGGCCAAGTACCCCGCGGACAACGCCTACAAGCAGTACGTGGCGCGGCACGCCGGGGCGACGAACGCCTCTACGTCGGGAGAACAGACCTGCTTCCAATTCGACGTGGTGGACGAAGCCTTCGGCGGCGCGCTGGACCGCTTCGCGCGCTTCTTCCGGGAGCCTCTACTGCTCGAGTCGTGCGTCGACCGGGAGATGCACGCCGTGGACGCGGAGCATTCGAAGAACCTGAACGACGACGGGCGGCGGGCCTACCAGGTGCTCCGGGAGTCGGCGAACGCGGCCCACCCCTTCTCGAACTTCTCGACGGGGAATCTGGAGACGTTGAAGGTCCCCCGCATACGGGACAAGCTCCTCGAGTTCTGGCGCGACCGCTACGACCCGGAAAACATGACCGTGTGCCTGGTCTCCTCGCGGCCCCTGGACGACCTCGAGGTCTTGCTCGCCGCGCACTTCTCGGGCATCCGCCGGAGCGCGGACGCCGTGGACGCGGTCGCGGCGGAGGCGCCGCCCCTCTTCGCGGACACGGGCGTGATCCACGAGCGCAAGCCGGTGCGGGACCTGCGCGAGCTCCGGGTCATGTGGCCGCTGCCCTTCGGGCTGCGGGGCAACTACCGCAACGGCGCGGAGCGTGTCGTGGGCCACGCGCTGGGCCACGAGGGCCCGCGCTCCCTCCTCGCGAAACTCAAAGCCCGAGGCCTCGCGCACGCGCTCAGCTTCGGCGTCGCGCCGTCGCTCGAGGACGCCGCGTGCCTGTCCATGCGCGTGGAGCTCACGGAGGCCGGCGAGCGGCAGCGGTACACGACGGTGTTGGAGACGTGCTTCGAGGCCGTCGGGGCCCTGCGGCGGGACCTCCAGCGGGACGCGCGGACGGGCGGGCGCCTCTGGGGCGAGCTGGCGGCCATCGACGCGGCGACCTTCGATTTCGCCAGTTCGCGGCGGACGGCCTACGCGATGGCGCCCTCGCTGGCGCGCGGCCTCCACACCGTCAACGGCGCGCACGTGCTGTGCGGCGGCCGGCCCGGGCTGTGCGGCGACGCGAACTGGTCGCCGCAGCGGGCCGCGCTCCTGCACACGTTGGTCGCCTCGCTCGCGGACCCGGCGCGCATCATCGTCCACGCCGCCACGAAGGACCCCGGGGTGCCGTTGGAGACGGAGTGCTGGTACGGCGTCGAGCACGGCCGGCGGGAGCTCACGACGGCGGAGGTCGCGGCGTATCGCGCGGCCGTTGTGAGGGGCGCGGCCGCGACGGACCTGGGCGCGCCGGCGCCGAACGCGTTCCTGCCGGATGAAGCGAGGCTCCGCCTGGCGCGGCCGGCCTGGCGCGACGCCGCCGCCAAGGACGCGGCGCGGCGGGCCGCCTCGGCCGCGCCGCCGGCGCGCCGGCGCGCGGGCCGGCTCGCGAGCTGGTGGAAGCCCGACGCGACCTTCGGCCAGCCCAAGGCCTACGCGCGCTGCCGCGTCGCGTCCGAGGCCCTGGGGCGCGGCGGCGCGCGGGGGCGGGCCTGCGCCCTGCTCTGGGTGCACCTCGCGTTGGAGAACCTGGAGAAGCCCTTGTACGACGCGACGTGCGCCGGCCTGGACTACGACGTCTCCGATGCGTTCTTCGAGGGCGGCGTCGACGTGTACGTGGGCGGCCTGGCGGGCGGCGCGGTCTGGCGGCTGCTGGACGTCGTGTGCAAAGAGGTCGCGGCGCCCGCGTGGGACGCGGACGCGTTCGAGCGGGTGCGGGACCGGCTCGTGCGGGCGCTGCGGAACGTCGACAAGAGCCGGGCGGACTCGCACGCGTCCCGCTGGCGGCGGGAGCTCTGCGACGAGGGCCGGCCGACCGTGGGCGCCGTCCGCGACGCCCTGAGTACTGTGACCATCGCCGGCGTGCGGGACCACGCGGCAAGGGCGTTGGAAGGGTGCCGCGCGCTCGTCCACGTCCACGGTTCTGTTGATGAGGACGACGTCGCCAAGGCCGAAGCGGTCATCGAGGCGCGGTTCTTCGCGGACGACAACGGAGGCACGTGGCCCGCGCGGCGCCGGCTCGCGGCGCCGGCTGTGAACGAGCCCCTGCGGATCGCCCGGTTCTCGCCGAACGCGGAGAACGACGTGGATTCTGCCGTCTTGAAATGTTACGATCTGGGCGCACGCTCAGACATAAAGGCCTACGCCATGGCGTCCCTCTTGAACCACGTGGCGAAGGAACCGTTCTTCACGCAACTGCGCACGCGCGAGCAGCTGGGCTACCTCGTGTCGCTCTCCTATTCCTCCTCGCGGGGCCGGCTCCTGCTCGTGCTGCGGATCCAGTCGCAGCGCGTCTGCGCGGACGAGGTGGCAAAGCGCATCGAGGCGTTCCTGGCCGCGTGGCGGCCCGAAAGTATCGAGGACGCCGACTTCGCGGCGGCGAAGGGCGCGCTCGCCAAGAAGTGGCGCGAGCCCGACCGCTCCATGGCGTCCGAGGCGGCGGGGGCCTGGGGCGCCCTGCTGGCGCCCGACGCCGACGGCGCGCCCAGCTTCGACCGGGCGGACCGCGTCGCGGCGGCGGTCGAGGCCCTGGCGCTCGGCGACGTGCAGCGCTTCTACGACGAGCACGTCCTCCGAGCGCCGCGCCTCGTGGACGTCTGCGTCTTCGGCCGCGACGACGAGCACGCCGGCGACGACGACCTTCCGGCCGTGCCCGCGTACTTCGACGCGCCGGCGCGGGCCGTGGCTGAGTAGTCTTTTAGTTGTGACTTTCGCCTCCTCCGTCCACTTCTCCGAGGTGAAACATGCTAGCTTAGCGGGTAAATGCAATAGAGTATAGTAGCACGAGAAAGACTTATGACGATGATCAGGGCGATAAAAGTCACGGGGATGGCAGTCATGGGGAGGGTCGACGCGCGCCGCTCGCGTCACTTCCTTGCGGCGATCTCGTTCGGGATCTAGACCCCGTCCGACCAAGCGCCGGGGTCCCCGCGGGGTCGGTCCTGGACGGCCCGCCGCTGCTCGTCCGTCGCCACGCCCAAATGCAAGGCGTACGCCGGGAGTAGTTGTGGCAGGGCCGCACGCACGCCACGCCCGCCCGGATTCTGCATGTTCTGGAGCTGCACGCGGGCGGCCCCGTGCCGGCGCAATTTCGTACAAATCGTCTCATCTTTCGATACGACCGTGCCGTCCGGGCTCAGCGAAGTGTTCAGGGTCTGCTGCTACAACGCCACCCGCGGCGACGGCGTCCACCCCAACGGCGACTCCGACGAGAGCAGCGTGCACGTGTGCGGCTGCGCCTCCACCCAGCCCGGCGGATCCAGCTTGACCTTCGTATCGATAGTGACGTCGTCCGGGCTCGACGGCGGCTCGAGCACGCGCGCGAACGGCTCCTGCAACGTGCGTTTCGGCGCCGTGATCCCGGGCGTCGTGGGCGCGGCCTCTTCGGACGAAATCGACATTTTGCCGACGCCGCCCGCGAGGACCTCTTCAAAGGCCACGAGGCCCGGGGCCACCTGTTCGGGCAACGGCGAGGCGCAGCGTGCGAAGACGAGCTCGCGGCGCGGGGACTTGACCGTCTCGACCGGATCGCCCGCCGTGGACACCGTCACGTTGCACGGCGCGGAGGCCGGAACGTTGCCCGCGCGGCCCGCCAGCAGCTTGCGCACGGTCTCGAGCGTCGCGCGGTCCTCCGCGCGGTCCTCCCGCAGCTCCTTGCGCAGCGACGCCACGGCCCCCAGCATCGCGGCGTTCCCCCCCTTGACCGACGCGCCGACCTTGTTGGTCGCCTCCAGGTTCTCCTTGACCAGGCCGTGCGTCGCCGTGTGCTGGTCGTCGTTGCGCGCGTCTCGTAGAAGTGGCGGTCGGCCTGGTTTGCGAGCGTCGCGGCCGTCTCGCCGTTGCCGAGCGGCACGACGTCCGCAAGGAAGTGCCGGAAGACTTTTTCGCCGAGGCCGTTGAGCAAGGCGCGGACGTTCAAGATGCATTGCTTTATCTTCGTGCCGTCCGCCTTGCCCGAGGTCAGGAAGTTGTTCGGCGAGAAGCCGAACACGGCGAGCCGCGCCGCGAGCTTCGACTCCCCTCGGTTCTTGAGCCAGTCCTGCACCATGGCCTGGGTGATGCCCTCGAGCGTTTTGCCCAATATTAAGAGCGAGCGTCTGGCCTGCGAGTTCGTTTGTCGTCGATTAAAACAGCGCGCGCGCGACGGTAGTGAAGGCGACGGTACGCTGGCGCATACAAAACTGCACGAGAGGACCATGAAGAGCTCCTTCATGAGATCCTTATCCGGCACACACTGGAGCTTGCAGAGGTCGAAGGCCTCCCTTAAGTCTACAAGGAGCTGCGCCAGGACGGAGTCCCGGGCGCGAGATATGATGGACACCGCTTTGGGGTCGGCGCTCGCGATGCTAAATGATGCAAGGAGGGAGGTCATCTTGGGTGCCTTTGCTTGGTTTGCGCGGCCGATTCAGGTCCGCGGCGGCGATCGTTGGGGACGTTTGGCAGAGAGAGATTTGCGCACGCCGCGACTACAATGGCCGAGGTCGGCGCGCGGTTCGAAAAGGGCGGCGCGGTACTTCAGGAACCGGCTTACGCGGCGGATAGCTTCTAGCTGTTTTCCAGCGTCGCTGGAGCAGTATGGGAGACATTGCGCGCACTCCCTAATTTCACATTCCGCTCGCACAAACCCGGCTCAGACACCCTTCAAAGGGCGTCGGGGAGACGCCAGGGAGTCTTCGGGTCGCAGGACTGCGCGGCGGGGGATAAATGTTTGCACGGGTTTTGTTTTTGCCATACCCGCACGAACCTTCGATCTCATGGACGCAATCGCGCCATCCCAAACCCCCAAACCCTTACAATTTCACATTCGGGTGGCCTAGAAGACTGCGGACCATCTCCTAGCATCAAGGTCGCCAGGAATCACCGCGCGCAGCATAAAAATGGGCAGCCGAATGCTGCCACTGTAAGCAGTCGGGCCTCTTTGGCGCTGCCGCACGAATGGCACAACGCCGCTAAAAGGTCGGGGCCGGAGCCGCCACCCGCGTCTCCCGCGCCCGCGCCCGTGCTCTAGCCCGCGGCGCCGCTGACCCCGAGCCCGCGGCGTCGGACGCCGTCGGCATCGCGTCCGACGTGGACCCGACGAGACGTGCCAGCGTCTGCCGGGAACCTGCCGCAACAGCTCGCGCTGCCCCGCGCGCGCCGGTGCCGCCGCTCGAGGCCCGAGATCATCAGGACGTCGTGGCGGTCCTGCGTTGCGCGCACGTTCTCCAGTTCTACCTCAAGACGCGACGGCGTCGCCCTACGCGACCTGCGACATCCGATGCGGCACGACCGGCCGCGCCAAGTGACCGGGGCCGAGTGGCGGAAGCTGCGGGGCCGCTACAGCTTGTACAAGTGGCACACCCCGTGCTGCACTCCCCCCCCACCCATCCTGAAGACATGAGTCCCGACGGGGGGTTTGTGACACCCCCCTACCCACCTCCAACCCTCACCCCCACCTCACTTGTCCTAAGGAAAATACCCCTCGTGGCGCATCTGTTAAGGCGCCCCGCGTGAGCCTAGGTTATTTTGCTCAAAGCTCGGAGCATTTGCCGGGGCGCTTCAACAAGGAGGTGTGCTCTAACACCCGGGTCCGAACCTTGTTGGGAGTCAAGTCGTCTATCGTCCGCGGCAGAGCCTCTCCATTTCGCAGCCCATAACGTTGCTTGAACGGGAGTCCCCATCATTAGTTCGTAAAACGCAAGATCTTACACAGCGACATGATCACAGCCAGCGCGGACACTGACCGTGAGGAGGAACAGGATATCTCGGCCCAGGAGGTGACTCTCCTCATGAATCCGTACCTCACCCGGGCGCAGCGCGTACACCTCATTTCAAACACATTCCGGGCGTTGCCCGCGGCCGCCCAGAACGCGATTGACACGGCGGTACACGCCCAGGCGGTTGACACGTTGGCAGCTGCGGCGGCGGCGGCTGCGGCGGCGGCTTCCGACCGCCAGTCATTACACGAGAGCGCCTACATGCAGGTCCACTTCCAGGAGCTCGTCGTGCGCAACGAGTTAGACATAGAGCGCTTGGAGTCTGGAAGGCTGAAGGCGCACAAGCGCGCCGTCTTGCGCCTCGAGGGCGACATATCGCGCTTGTATGCTGGAAGTCTGAAGACGCACGAGCGCGCCGCCGCGGCCGAGACGGAGCGAGACTTTCTGAAAAGGCGGAACGAGGGCCTGCAAGCCTTCGTAGAAAAACTCCAAATGGCCGACGCGGCCGAGCGCGCCGCCCTCCTCCAGTGCCCCGAAGCCGAAATGCGACGCCTCTCGGCGCTTCCCCAACTCAGGCCGGCGCGCGAGCGTGCCTGAAACAAACCAGCAGCCGCCGCCCGGTTTATTCCCAATCTGTTAAGGCGCCCTGCGCGGGCCTACGAGGACCCCGTAATAGAGATTTATTCATTAGCCTTTGCTTCGAGCTAGGCCACCGCTACGGCGCCAACGCCTGCTGTGTATCATGCAGTACTACTACTTAGGTTCGCAGCATCAGGCTCCACGCGGGCCGCGTCGCGATGAGGGCCTCGAACACGAGGGCCTGCTGCGTCTTGCCCTTGGACGCGAGGAAGTCGGCCTGAGCCCGGAGGAACGGAACGGCCAGGAACGCGTCCGCGAGGTCCCGCGACTCGCGGTCGTTCACCTGCAGCAGCGCGGCCGTGTCTCCGTGCCCGCGGTGGGCCTTGACGTAGTCCGTTCCCAGCCGCGTCCGTAACAAGTCGTGCGCCGCGTCCAGGAGCTCCGCGGGCTCGACGCACGCGTCGATCAGCCCCGCCGCCGCCGCCTCCGCCGCGGCCGGCGCCCAGCCTTCCGCGCCCAGCATGCGTTCGGCATTGACCCCACCCATCAACCGTTCGAAGTGCACGGAGGAGCAGCCCTCGGGCGGCACGCCCAGGCGCGCGAAGGGCGTGCTGAACGTGGCGTTTGTCGAGGCGACGACGCAGTCCGCGAGCGTCGCCGTCGTCACGCTGGCCCCGATGGCTGGGCCGTTCACGGCCACGCACAAGGGCTTCGGGAAGTTCAAAAAGGTGTCGAACACTTTCTTATTAAAAGTGTAGATGGTGGCGTGGAGCTGCTTGGGCCACATCGGCTTCAGGGTATTGCTTAAATCCACGCCGGCGCAGTAGTACGCGCCGCTGCCCGTCAGGATCAGGGCCTTGCAGTCCGCATCGTGCGTCGCCTCTTCGAAGCGGCCCATCATGCTCCGGAGCATGGGGTCCGTCCAGCCGTTGTACTTCGAGGGGTTGTTCAGCGTGACCGTGCGGATGCCTTCTTTCTGGTCGACGAGGGTCAGGTCCCGGTTTGTGGAGAGGGGCCGCAGGGCCCTCCTCCGCAGGAGGAGACACGTGTGGCGGAGCATCGCGTCCTGTGGGTACCGTCTTTGGTGGAATCTCAAGGAGTGGCCTCTGCTGCGAAGTTTGTCTTGGTGCAAGTGCACGCACGGTTGCGACCTGCCGTGGGGTTGTTATCTTCTCAACGTCTGGACTTGAAATGCGAGCTGTGAAGCACGCAGAGCGCGTTCAACTCGCGTCGGGCTCTGGAACAAAACCCGTGCCGGCGACAAATCGGGTTTGCCGACGCTGTCATCGTACGTGATTGAACGCTCGCGATTGCCGCTTAGTTTGCCGTCTCAAGCTGCGCAGCATTCGTGCGTTCCACTTTGCTCTCCCGGCATCGAGCTCCGGTGCCCTGCGCCCGGCAGCGACAGTTTGACGGGTTTCAAGCTGCTCAGCTGAGGGCCGAGGTGTGCAGCACAGCGCCCAGCCAGATGGCCACCCAACCATCGGCGCCGCGCGTCGCCCTGGTCACGACCCTGCTCCTCCCGCGCGGGTCGGCGGGCGTGGTCGCGAGCTTCATCGAGTGGCACACAAAGATAGGCATCGATGCGCTGTACCTCTACTTCGACGACGACACGAGCGACGAGCCCGAGGGGTGGCCCCAGGCCGACCACCCCCGGGTCGTGCGCCGGCGCCGGAGTCCAGGAATGCTGGAGGAGCAGAAGAGCCTCAGGTGCTGGGCCCGCTTCGGACCGTTTCATGAAACGGAGGTCCAGGCGCGCCAGGCCCTGAACGCGGAGCACGCCTCGCTCCACGCGAAAAGCGACGGCTGCACGTGGCTCCTGCACCTGGACATCGACGAGCTCTTCCACGTCACGAGCCCGGAAGCGTTGGGGACGCACTTCGCGGACCTGGAGCACCAAAAGGTGGGCCACTGCACCTACGCGAACCACGAGGGCGTCGCCGAGAGTCCAAACGTCGAAAACTACTTTAGGGAAGTGACCCTGTTCAAGTGGAACCACCACTCCCTGCCATTGACGAGTGCCGTCCAGCGGTCCATGGCCTGGTGGCGCGCGCGGTCCGAGCACGGCCAGTACCTCCTCTGCTACGACTGCGGCAAGAGCGCCGTCAAATTAGTGGAGGGGATCGAACCGTCGTCGCCCCACGCCTGGCGCACGCCGTTGAAGCGCGTGTCCGCGCTGGCGGACGCGCGCTTGGACCTGAGCGAGCGCGTTCCAAACCCGGGCGCGATGCCGTGCGTGCTCCACTACGTGTCCTGCGGCGTCTTTTGGTTGCGGACCAAGTACGAGATCCTGGGACGCTTCGAGGACAGCTGGTTCGGCGGGAGCCTGCCCATCGCGCCGTCCTTCCATCTGGACGCGCGCGACGTCGTGTTGGCGAAGGACGAGGCGGCGCTGACGGCGTTCTACGACCGGCACCTCGCGCCGCCCGCATCAGAGGAGCTCGAGGCGCAGTTAAGGGCGGGCATTTTAAAACGCGTCGCGGCGCCCTGTGACCTCCTGGGCGGCACTGTGCGGCAGGAGCGCCGGGCGGTTGTTGTGGCGCCGCCGCCGCCGCCTCCAGACGCCGGCTTCTCGTCGGAGAAGGCCTGGATCCTCAGCGCGGCCGCATCAAAGTTCCTCTAATGTATAACGTGTTTTAAGCATCTACCACTCGATGCCGTGGTGCATGGAGAACGTGACCATGGGCGGGTCCAGGTGCCCCACGTCGCCCAACGCCCGCAGACTGACGGAGCCCGTCGGCCGCACGACCAAGTACGTGACGGAGCAGTTGAACGTGCACAGGCGCAGCCACGCCTCGGGCGGCAGTTGTAATGCTCGTAGCGTCATGTAGCGGATCACGTTCCCGTGGCAGACCACGACCTCGTACTCGTGGCGCGCGCCGTCGTCGCGGGGCCCCGCCCGTTTAAACGTATCTCTAAAAGCCCGCTCCACGCGCGTCTGGTCCGTGCGCACGGCCTCGTTGCTATAGGGCCGGCCGGGAATCACTTGCGCTGGTCTCCCCTCGTTCAAGTCCGGGTTCGGGGCCGCGTAGGTTAACCGGTCCGACGGCAGGCACGGCATAATCAAGTCCGCCGTCTCCTTGGCCCGAATGAGCTCCGACGAAATCACTTTGATGGGCGACTTCGGCGAGCCCGAGTCGAACAGAGCGCGCAAGCGCAGCCCGGTGGCCACGGCCTGGTCCCGGCCCAGCGGCGTCAAGATCCGCTTGTCGTCGTCCCGCGACGTCTCGTCGTACTGGCCGTGCCGCACGAGCAAGATGTGCCGCGTCGGCGCCGGCGGCGCGCCGCGCTTCTTCTGCTCCGCCCGCAGCTTGCGCCGGCCGTCCCAGTCGGCGTCCCAGGCGGGGTACGGCACCTTGGGCACGAAGTACTCGGGGAGCTCCTTCGTCTTCTTGGGCTTGAGCGGTTTTGTGGCGCGGGGCTGCATCGTGTCCTCGCAGCGCGCCGCGGTCGAGGAGAAGAGCGCGGCGGGCGCGGCGGCCGGCGCGCAGCGCTGCGCGAGGCGGCGCCAGGCCATGCTTGCGGCGCGGGCGCTGCGGTTTTGCTGCTTTGCTGTTTGCAGCTCTGAAAAAGCAAAAACACTTGCCGCAAGCAGCACCGCCTCCTAGCCGTTGCAGCTGTACTTGCCGTAGGCACGCAGTCGAGACCGGACGTGCACTTGCTGCGCCCTGCGCGTCAGATATCCAACTCGGTGCTGTTTCGCAAGCCAGCGAAACCCGAATATTCAAGAGTTTAAATGTGGACACTGGACAGGTCCAGCAGCACTCCTCGCGCAGCAGGAAACTCTAGTGCTACTCTCTAGCCATGTGCGCTCCCCGAAGCGCCCGCTAACGGCGCCGACTTTCCGAGTCGCGGCGGCGGCGACGCCTGCTCGAGGGCATAGTACACAACAAAGTTAGGCGTAGTCGCACTCCTCCGGCAACACCATACCGGAGCGCTGGATGACGACTCGCGCCGCCCAGTGCGCCGCGTGGACGCAGTCCTCCACGCTCCGACCCAGTAATAGCTGGGCCAGGAACGCGCCGGCGAAGGCGTCGCCGGCGCCGTTCTTGTCCAGGATGCTCTGGCGGTTCAGCGGTGCCACGGCGAAGGCCTTGGACAGGCCGTTCTCCACGACGACGGTGTCCCCCGCGCCGCTCGTGGCCACGACGACGCGCCCGCGCGCGCCCGAGTGCTTCGGCAAGGACGCGAAGGTGATGCACAAGGCGTGGATGTTCGGGTCCGCTCCGACGTCGAGCCGGCGCTGCCGCGCGAGCTCGATCATTTCCCTCCGATTCCCGATGAGCAGGTCGACGTGCGGCAGGACGCTGTTCAGGGCCTCCCCGAAGTGCGCGCACACGTAGGGCGCGCCCAGGTTCAAGCAGAGGACCTTGGCCTCGCCCCGCGACGCGCAAAGAGCACAATGGGCCCCGACGGCCTCAACGGCGTGGACGCCGCCGGCGTGCGTCAGGAAGAAGCCGTCCGTCACGATCACGGTCGCCTCCTCCAACAGGCGCGCGGGGATGTGTTCCTCGAGGTGCCCCGGGTCGTAGTGCGTGGACGCCCCGAGATCGGCGACCATGGTCCGCGCGCCGTCACTCCGGCTCACGAGCGTGGCGAGCCGCCCCGTCGGGCGGTCCGCGTCGATCTCGTAGGTGGCCCGCAACCCGGCGTCGACGGCCAGCGCCGCCAGCCTTTTTCCGTCGGCGTCGTCGCCGGCGCGGCCGACGTAGCCGCACGAGGGCCGCACTTCCTTCTTCACCGTGCCGAGCATCCAGGCGCACACGCGGCACGTGTTCTGGGCCGCGCCGCCGGCCTCGTACATGGTTTGCGTGTCGTGACTGAGCTGTTGGAAGAGCGGCACGTGCATCTCCTCGGCCAAGACGACGGAGCCCCCCTCGAGCTGGTAGCGGGCCAGGGTCCCGTCCCCAATAGTAAGGGTCATGCCCAGGACCGGGTTCCCGCAGCCCAGGAGGCCGCCCAGTTTCTTGGCGGGGGCCATCAGTGGCACGAGCCGCGATACCGGGCAGCGTTCGTGTGCTCCGGAGGACCGGTAGGGCAGGCCGGCGCGACCAAAGCCCCAAAAACCCGCGCTCACGGACCGCCCCACGGGGTGCGGCGCATCGGTCCCCGATCCGAACCGAGCGATACGCGAGGCCAGAACAGTTCGCTAAAGCAACTAGTGTAGATATGTAAGCATAGTTAGGTTTAAAGTAGCGCATTCAGTTTTACGGCTGCTCATCTTAATTCATTCTAATAAGCGCGCTACGGTGCCGAAACTGCGCGACCACCCGCCGCGGCCCCTCCAGGGTTGCCTGAACCCCCGGGATCCGGGCGCGCGGCGCTTTTGCACGCCCTGGGCAGTCTCCGCGGCCAAATAGGCCCAGGGGCTGCCTAACGCCCTTATGCACCGCCGCCCACCCCGCCGCCGCCGCCGCGGGCCACTCACATGTGCTTCCCACAGGCTAACTTTCCACCATGCGCGAAATCGTCCACGTCCAGGCCGGCCAGTGCGGCAACCAGATCGGCGCCAAGTTCTGGGAGGTCATCTCCGACGAGCACGGCGTCGACCCGACCGGCACCTACCACGGCGACTCGGACCTCCAGCTCGAGCGCATCAACGTCTACTACAATGAGGCGACGGGCGGCCGCTACGTGCCGCGCGCCATCCTCATGGACCTCGAGCCCGGCACCATGGACTCGGTCCGCGCGGGCCCCTTCGGCCAGCTCTTCCGCCCGGACAACTTCGTGTTCGGCCAGACGGGCGCGGGCAACAACTGGGCCAAGGGCCACTACACCGAGGGCGCCGAGTTGATTGACTCGGTCCTCGACGTCGTGCGCAAGGAGGCCGAGTCCTGCGATTGCCTCCAGGGCTTCCAGCTCG
>Ga0302122_10001151_pt1 | contig 16749 bp, 10 predicted proteins | sample CB21_SCM_MG_FD_203115 | JGI IMG/M metagenome (GOLD analysis project Ga0302122, IMG submission 203115) | Marine microbial communities from Western Arctic Ocean, Canada - CB21_SCM | ecosystem: Environmental > Aquatic > Marine > Oceanic | place: Canada: Western Arctic Ocean | collected 2017-09-28
CCCCCCCCAAATTATTTATTCGCCGCGCGCCCCAAAAATGCCGAACTGCCCAATATAATTGAACGCCCGCGCAGATCGCCCCCGACGTGGAGGTCGAGCAGCGCCCCCAGTTCCTGTACGCGTCCATCTCGCCCAAGCTCCGCATCAAGGGCAAGGGCTTTGGCACAGACCCGAAGGCGGTACATCCCGTCTTCGTGCCGCCGTTGGCCCGGAACGGCCGGGCCTTCTACAACCTGACGGTCACGGACACGGTCATCTCCATCGGCCTCAAGAAGGGCATGCGCTGGCCGACGTCCACGACGGGCGAGAGCTCGACGCTCTTCCTGCAGTCGCTGGTCATCGACCACCAGGGCGCCGCGAACCAGCTCAAGAACGCCGTGCCCGTGGCGACGATCATCGAGCCGCCGTCCGTGGTCCGGGGCGAGGACAAGCTGATCTACATGACGGGGACCAACCGGTTTTTGATCAACGGCACGCACTTCCGCGAGGGCAACATGGCCCTCACCTTCGATCCTCCCCTTGTCAGGGACGTGGACTACGCCCTGGCCGTCAGAAGTCCGACTGCCATGCAGCTCGTGCTGAAGACGGAGCGGAAGTGGCGCTCGGACGGCGAGCCCGGGCCGTTACGGTTAAGACGCATCGACAGCGGCGCGGGTGCTCTACGTATTGACCCGCGCTTCGGCGGCGTCACGGTGGCCGAGGTCCAGGTCGACCTGGGCGGCCACGGCGTCACGGCGAGCGCCAACCCCACCAAACTTTTATATCAGAACGCGCCCTCGCTCGAGGTCAAGGGTTCCGGGTTCTCGCATGTCGAACAGGTGGACAAGTTCGGCCCGCCCCGCCTGCGCTGGGCCAACGGCCTGTTGGGCCGGGGCGTCAACTATACGGTGAGCTCCTTCGACGACAACAAGCTGGAGATTGTATTGAAGCCCGGGAGTTTGTGGCGTAAGAACGGCGCCAATTTGCCCGCGCCGTTGACGCTCCTCGCGGCGGACGTCGGCTCGGGTTTAGTGGCCATCGGCGCGACCGAGGCGCGCAAGGGCATCCGCGTGGCCACGATCTTCGAGTGCCCCGTGGTCCGGCCCCAGCCTTTGACTTCCTTATTTAGAACGCATTCTGCTCAATTATGGATCACGGGCGTCGGGTTTACCCGACCGGACACGCGCGGCGGCCTCGGCGGCGAAGTGAAGCTCGAGTTCGAACCGGCCCTCAAGGTCGGCGTCGACTACATGCTCACCGTCTTCAACCGGACCCACGTGCTCGTGAGATTACGGGAAGGGCGCGCCTGGGCGGCGCAGCCCGGACCGTTATATGTGGTGGGCGTCGACGGCGGCGCGGGGCCTTATGAGGGCTTCAAGCCCGCGGCCGTGGCGCACATCGTGCCTGACGCCGACTCGCACCCCTCCGGCGTCGAGGTGCAGCGCACCAATTCTCAGATCCTCTACCAGACGCCGGCCATTAGACATTTGGAGATCCACGGGACTTCGCTGTCCGTGGACGCGCAATTAGCCTTCTCTCCTTCGCTATTAAAGGGCGTGGACTACAAGGTGCTGCGGGCCACGTCGGACGTCATGGTCCTCGGCCTCCTGGCGGGCAAGATGTGGCGCCAGACGGCGGGGCAATTGATGCTCATGTCCGTCGACACCGGCAGCGGGCCCGTGGACATGGCCCACGGCACGGGCATCGTCGTCGCGGATGTCTCGGCCAACCCGACGGTCGCGACCTCGACGGCGCGGATCACTACGAGTACCACTCGTAGATTATCGATCTACGGCACCGGCTTCGCCATCGACGGCACCGAGCTCACCTTAGAGCCCACGTCGCGGGCCGCCTACGACGTCGAGGCGGTCTACGAAAATGAAGTGGTATTACGTTTGCGGGACGGCAAGTCCTGGGCCGCGTTAGGCTCAGCAGAAAACATGCCCCTGGTCGTGACGAAGATCGACACGGCCGCCGGCGAGTACATCTTCCAGGACACCAACGGCAAGCCCGCGCCGGTCACCGTGGCTTTAGTAGTCCCGGACTCGGCCGCCACCTCGTCGAACGGTGACGTCATGCGGTGTGATGACACGTGCATGTGGGCGAACGACGGCGTCTGCGACGACGGCAGCCAGGGCGCGCGCGGCAAGAAGGAGGAGGAGAAGGGCGGCGCCTGGTGGGAGGACGACGACCTGGGCGGGTGGTACTCCGATGAATTAGCCGAGGACCTAGGCGACGAGTACGACTACGGCTACGACTACGACGACGCCTACGGCTACTACGGCGACGACGCGGCCATGCCGGCCTGCGTCAAGGGCACGGACTGCACGGACTGCGGGTCGCCCCTCGAGCTCATGGGCGGCGACAACGACGCGACCGTGTCAGAACCTTTAGGCGACTGGGACGACGACGAGTGGTTCGACGACGACTCCGAGGAGTGGTGGGACGACGACTACGACTTCGGCAAGGACTGGGACGGCTTTGAAGATGACGAGAGCGGTGCTTTAGGTATCATCTCGTCAGTCCAGCCGTCCGTCGCGTTCAACAAGCGGCACATGACGCCCGAGCAGCGGGCTGCCATGAAGGCGGGGGTCTTCAGCTGGGCGGACCACCCTGCTTTATCTGCGGTTGCCGCCTTGGTGGGCGCTCTCGCGGCGGCCTGGGGCTGCGCGACCATGCGCCGGTCGGACGAGGCGCCGAAGGAGAACCCCTGCTGCGGCGGCAAGTTCAAGGAGGCCCAGGCATAAGATATCGACCTTCCCCCACCCCCTCCCTCGTCGATATGTGTAACCTTTCTATCCTATTTTATGCATTTTGAGTTTTACCTAGAGGTCCGGTCCTTAGCCCCCAGGGCGGCGGCCGGTCGTCTCACTCCTTGATAGCGTCTTAAGAACGCCGTCGACGCGGCCACGGGTAACCGAGCAAATATAAGTTGCGTCCTTAAAACGTGGCGGGGAAGGGAAGGGAGTGGAACGGGACCAGCCGCGGCGCCAGCCCGCCGCGGCCGCGGGGTGCTTCGGCCCGGTCGGCCCGGACCCCTGCTGCGACACGCGGCGCGTCGGCGCGCGCCGCGCCGCGGCATGCGCCGGCGCCGGCCGCGCGGACGCCTGCTGCATCGCGACGACCGCCTGTTGGGCCTGCGCCTGCTGCATGATGAACTGCTGCTGCTGCATGCTCATCATCATCTGTTGCCTGCGGGGACGGACCGGTGACGCCGCGACCCGGGCGGAAACCCCAAACGACGCCTCTCGCGAATCGCGGCGACGCCCCGCCCCGCCGCCGTCATCGCTCTGGGTGATGAATCGGACGCGGGAAGTCACGTCTGCTGCGCCATGATGGCCTGGTGCTGGTGCGCCTGGGCGATCTCCGACTGCCGGTGCGCCGCGGCCTGCTGCTGGTCGTAGGCGTTCGGGGCTCGCGATGAGTTCCGGCGGTGCTGGGTCGCCTCGATGGCGTTGATCGAGGGGCTCGGCGCCACGAGCTCCGGTAAAGCGGGCCGTAGATCATCTAACGACACGAGGCCCGAGAACTCGCCCGGGTCCAGGTGCGCGTCCTCGTCCGGCCGGTAGTCATAGGACTGGCGCCGCTGGATGGAGTTCGGGTCCCAGCCGGTCACACTGGTGCGCTCGCGCGGCCGGGAGACGGACTTGCGCCGGCGCGCCGGCGTCGCGGAGCCGTCGGCGCTCCAGTCCGACGGCGGCGCCCGGGCCATGGGCGTCGGCGGCGCGACGGCCGCGAGGGGCGACGCCGGGGGCACGAACGTCGCCGGGGCCGCGGGCGGCGCGTTGACGGTCCAGAGGTTCGCTTGCGTCTGGGCGGCCGGCGGCGGCGCTATGGCTTGCGGTGGTCGCGGCGGCGCGAACGCCTGTTGCGGCGGCTGGGCCGGCGGCCGCGGCGGCGCGGCGTTCGCGCCGTTCTGGGCGGCGCGCCAGCAGGGTGTTCCGCTCTGGGCCAAGGAGCACGTCACGAGGCTCGAGACCGAACTTCGTCCGCGGGTCCTCGCCGCGCTGGAGCCCTACCTCGACGGGTCCGACGACGACGACCACGTGTACTCGATCAAGAGCGAGGGCGTCGTCGGCGCGTTGCAACTAGAGGGCGGCTCGCCCTTCGAAGCGCCACTGCTCCAAGCGGTGGAGCTCGCCAACGCGCAGCTCGCCGGGCAATTGGCGGACGACGCGTCGTCGGCCTTCGGTTCCCTGAAGGACCTCGCGCAACAGGTCGTGACTGGTTTAGACGTAGAAACAAGAGGGGCGATCAAGGAGGCGGCCCTGACCAGCCTTAAGACCGCATCTTCGTCCAGCGCCGCGATCTTCGGCGTTTTACGGTCGGTCGGCAACGCCATGGCCAACTCGATCTCTTCCGTCGTCGCGGCGGTGCTCTTCGTGCTCGCCGTGTATGAAGCCCTCAAGCAGGACACGGACTACTTGACGGCATTACAACAACGCATCGCGCCCGGCTGCGAGAAGCAGATGTCGACCCTGCGCCTCGTCTCGGAGAACGTACTGGTGACACCCCTACTCATAGCCGTGTCGCACATGTGTATCACCTGGGTCAGCTGCCTCCTGACGCGGGCGCCCTGCGGCGCGACGGCGGCGCTGGTCTGCGGCGTCGTCGCGATTTTTCCCCTTCGTGCCCGTTTTCTTGGTAGTGACGGTGCCGTGTACGCTGGCGCTCGTCGTGAGCCGCGGTTATATTACCGCCTTAACTTTCGCCGCGGGGCACTACCTGGCGTTGGGAAAGGTGGACACGTACTTCGAGGAGTCGTCGAAAATGCATCTGCTGGGACTGCCGAGCGCGCTCATCACGCTCTCCATCGCGCTCGGCTTCGACCGCATCGGCACGGCCGGGCTCGTCCTCGGCCCGCTCGTGCTGGCCGTGGCGGCCATCGGCCTCGACGCCGCGACGTCCGCCGACGACGACGTGGACGACGCCTGGGACTCGGGGGAGGAGGACGTGCATTCGACGGCGGCGCCGCACCGGCCGGCGCGGGCCATGTTCGCCTCGGCCTCCGATCTGACCGCGAAGAGCGACGGCCCGCCGGACCTGCCCCCGCGCGACGGACCGGCGACTGACAAGGCGGCGCCGCCGTTGCCGCCCCGCGGTCCGTCTCACGCCTCTCCTTACGCCGCGTTTGCGGAAAAGTGAGCCGCGCGTCGTCGGTGTTGAGAAGAGTAAGAAGTGGTGATTGCTTGCCGCGCCAGTTCTCGACCAACGAAGAGAAACCCCCCGGAGCAGTCCGAAGAAGCACCCTTCCATCCCAGGAATGATAGCAATTGTGCGCCTAAACCCGCACGAAAGGAAAAGTTTTTGTCTGATGGCCTTCAAAGGACGATCTTCAGCGTTCAAGAGGCAATCGGGAAGCATACAGGGGTCCCCGCGGGCAGCTTCGATTTCTCATCTCCGATCGCGGTCAGCACATTAGCACGCGGTCATTGTAGTAGCAGAGCCGGTTGAAACGCAGCGTCCTCAGTTTCACTTATGGTTGTCGGGTCATAGATGTCGGGCGGCGGACACAGCGGTTGCTAGGCTCCGTCATGACGCCCCGCTGCAATGGATTCGGTCAGTCGGCAAAATGATCTCTGGCCGGCCATTGAGCGCTGCAAAGGCGCTGCCGCTGCCGCTCACGCATGACTGCCATCTTATCCGCCGCCGCCCCGCAGGTCCATAAACCATGCGCGCCGCCCTCGCCAAGACCGTGAAGCCAGTGCTCCGCAGCAATGTGCGGAGCGTCTCCGGCCTCCTCGAAGGCTACGGCGACCACGTCTTCAAGGGCGCCACCGCCGAGCCGTACCTGGCCAAGCAGGGCCTCTCCGCCGCGACGCTCAGCAACGCGGAGTGGACCAAGGACGCGGCCATGGCCGACAAGGTCGCCGCCGCCGTGTTGGAGTGGGCCACGGAGAACGACGCCACGACCTTCACGCACGCGTTCCAGCCGCAGGGCGCCTCGGGCGTGCGCCACGGCCTCGTGGGCATGGTGCAGAACGCCTTCTTCAAGTTCGACGGCGACGGCGTGCCGGTCTGGGACCTTAAGGGCAAGGACCTCATCCAGGGCGAGACGGACGGAAGTTCCTACCCCAGTGGCGGCCTCCGCGGCACTCATTGTGCCGGTGGTTACGTCCAGGTGGACTCTTCCTCCCCTATCTACTTACGTGGAGACACGATCTTCATCCCGTCCTGCCTGGTGTCGTTCTACGGCGACGCGTTGGACGAGAAGACGCCCCTCTTAAGAAGTGTGGACGCCTTGAACCGGGAAGGCACCCGCCTCCTCAAGCTCCTGGGCTACGACACGCCGGGCCTCGGGTCCAACATCGGCTTAGAACAGGAATTGTTCTTAGTCCCCAGAGACAAGTACACGGAGCGCCAGGATTTGATGCTCACGGGCCGCACGATCATGGGCGCCGACGCCCCGCGCGGCCAGGAAATGTGCGACCACTACATGGCCGCCCCGTCCCACGCGACCGCCGCCCTGGCCTGCATGCAGGAGATCCAGGCTCAGTGCTTCCGCCTGGGCATCCCGCTGCGCACGCGCCACCGCGAGGTCGCGCCCAACCAGTACGAGTTCGCGCCGCTGTTCGGCACGGCCACGACGCAGATCGACCAGAACTTGGTCGTGATGCAGATCATCGAGGAGACGGCGGCCCAGTACGGGTTAGCTGCCCTCCAGCAGGAGAAGCCCTTCAACAACATCAACGGCAGCGGCAAGCACAACAACTGGTCCATCGGCACGCACGACGGCGTGAACTTATTGAACATCGGCCAGATCACCAAGGCTGCCGGCGACGACGCCTTCCCCACGATCATGGCGGCCATCGTGTCGGCCATCGACAAGCACGGCGACTTGATGCGCATGTCTATTAGCTCCCCGGGCAACGACTTCCGCTTAGGGGCCTGCGAGGCGCCGCCCGCCATCGTCTCGACCTACTTGGGTGACGACATGACCGATTATTTACAATCGTACGCCAAGGGCGGCGGCAAGTACGAGCCGGCCTCCAAGGAACTGGACATGGGCGTCGACGGCATGCGCAAGATGGAGATCCCGGCCCAGGACCGCAACCGCACGTCGCCCTTCCCCTACGGCGGCCACCGCTTCGAGTTCCGCGCCGTCGGCTCGGCCCAGAACGTGTCGCTCGTGAACGTCGTGCTCAACACGATCACGGCCGCCGCCTTCAAGGAGGTCGCGGACCGCATCGAGGGCGGCGAGACGGCCCAGGCCGTCGCCGCGGACCTGATCAACACGCACGTCCCGAAGGTCGTGTTCAACGGCGACAACTACGACGAGGCCAACCAGGAGATGCTGACGAAGCGCGGCGTCTGGCGCATCGACTCGGGCGTGGACGCCATCTGCCGCTTCTCGGACCCCAAGAACACGGCGCTCTTCGAGTCCATGGGCGTGCTCAAGGCGAACGAGTGTGCGGCCCGGCAGGAAGTGCTCCTCGACCACTACGTCGGCACCGTCGACATCGAGGCCAAGTGCATGGTCGACATGATCAACAAGCACGTCTTACCCTCCGCCAAGGCGGCGGAACTGCCCCAGGTCGCGGCCTTGGAGGCGGCTCTGGCCACGCTCGGCAAGGGTATCGAGGCGATCCACGCCTCGGCGGGCAAGCCGCAGGCCGACCTCGCGCGCGTGCTGCGCCTCGAGACAATGATCGACATCCGCGAGGTGTGCGACGCCGCCGAGGGCCTGTGCCCGGCGGACCTGTGGACGCTCCCGACGTACACGGATCTCCTCTTCCTCGACCAGACGACGAACGTGGACAAGAACTACTTCCCTTAGGGCGCGCCGCGCTCTCACGACCCCCCCCTCCCCCGAACGCGCGTGCGCCGCTTTGGGCAAGTGTACATAGACGCGAAAAAATAATCTCAGGATTCACTCATATAGAGTCAACGTTCACGCCTAAAGGAACGACACCATGTGCTTGAACAGGTCATCCTCGCCGGAGAAGGGCCGCGCAAGCTTGACGATGACATTGCTACGTGCGGCATCGGAGGCCTCGAAATGCCCCATTATCCTTGCGTGGATCTCTTTGCCCGATAAGAGGACGCCGTTGGCCAAAGGGTCGTACGGCGGCGGAGGCGGCGGAGGCGGCCGGAGCGCCGCGATGCTGCGTTCGGCCTGGATCCAGTCGTCCGTCTCGGCTGCTAGGGCCACGATGCCTCGCGCGATCTCGGCCTCTGCGGCGAGGTCGCAAGGTCTTGGCGACTCCTTCTCAGCGGCCAGCGCCAATAATTTGGCCGCGACTGTCCGGAGTTCGCTCACGGGCAGCTTTTCCGCCATGCGCATCATCTTATCAGCGACGCCGTACTCGGGGTGCCGTTTGTACTCGTATGCATTATAGCGGCGTCGGCAGGCCAGGAGCGGTAAACGAGCCTCACGTCGGCGACACTTTGCCCGCCCTCGCGCTACGGTCGCCCATACCTTCCGCCAGGACCTCATTTCCTCTTCGGCGCTCTCCTCCGGAAAATTGTAAATATACGCCGCTTTGATCTCTTCGAGTGTCGGCGGCAGCGCGCCCAAGTCAAACAACCTCCCGAACGTGGCCAAGACGCTGTCGTCCGACTGAGCCTCAGGTCCGCCGAGGCTCGCAAACATCGAGAGCGACATGAGGCCGGCCATTTGCTCGTGACTGAGGACGCTGTTCTCGAAGTGTGGCAACGCCCAACCCCTCGAGACAGAGACCATCGAGTCACCACTGAGGCACTGACTCACCCAGATGGACCTAGGTAGAGCTCAAAAAGTTTACAGTTCGGTGCGACGAGAGCAAAGAGAGCGCGCGCACGGGTGCGTTGAGGTGGTGTGCACGATGACGCCACAATTTTACGATCAGCGAGTTGGAGGCTGAACGATGCTTGCAAAACGGGTTTACCACCACGGCCGGGTTTCAAGCAATGAGCCTAGCGCGTCCCGCGCCCTATTAGACGTTTGCAAAGAACGTCTTGCGTGTCGCTGTGAGCACACACATCTACAGGGACGCTGTTTGAGCTGCCTGACGTAAAGCTAATCAGTATGGCCCAGAGTTCACCAATCGACACGGCACTCATAAGTCCGCTGCATGACGCCGCCGCGGACGACAGCTCGACGGAAACGCAGCAGAAGAGCGCGCAACGAGTGCTGCGGAATTTTCACGTGTTGGCGGCCGCGTTCAGCCTTAACCACGGGTGCGTGACCGCGCTGGTGGCGCTCGCCGCCTCGGAGCTCGGCGCGTCGCTCGGCAACACGACGCTCTTCGTGCTCTACGCGTGCTACACGCTCTCCGCGGCTTTGCTAAGCCACGGCCTCGTGGCACGCGCGGGCGCCAAGCGGACGCTCGTCCTCAGCCTTGGCGCTTATTGTGCTTATGTCGCCTCGTACGCCGTGGCCTTCTTCACGCCCATGCACAATATCGTCATCGTCGGCGCGGCGATCGGCGGGCTGGCGGCGGGCTGCCTCTGGCCGGCCCAGGGCGTATTTTTTGCGAGGTCAGCTGAAGCCTACGCCGATGCCGCCAGTATTTCCCAAAAATCGGCATCGGCCTTGCTAGGAGCACACTTTTCGGCGGCCTACCTGGCGGGCGAGGTCGGCATGAAGTTGTTGGCCAGCGCATTCGTGCCGGGTGGTCCCTTATTTGTGGCGTACTCGTTCATAGCAATCGCCGCAACCCTGGCTGTCGCCACGCTCGTCGACGACGTCGGCGGCGTCGCCACACCACCGCCGTCCTTTGCCGAGTCGGCGATGGCGGCTTGGCGCCTCTTCCGCCGGAACGCGCTCTGTCGTTTGCTCGTGCCGACAAATTTGGCATTTGGCCTCAGTGCCGCCTACCTGAACGGCTGGTTCCTAAGCGCTGTGGTCTCTGCTAGTCTCGGAGTTCGTGCCGTAGGCGCCGTCTCAGCCATCGTGGTCGCCTCGGCTGCGGTATTAGCGCTACCGCTCGGCCGCCTTGGTCGCGCACTCGGGACGCAGCGCCCCGTGGTTGCGCTCGGCGCGGCGTGCTTTGGGCTCTTCGGCGCGGCGACGCTCCTCTTCAGTAAAGCGACGCTCGGGTGTTGGGGCGCGGCCGTCGCAGTAGCTCTCGTGTTTGGCCTTGGGCGCGCGACCTGGGAGGGCAACTTCAAGGCGAGCGTGGCAGACGACTTGCGCGACGACTCGACGGCGGCCTTCGCCAACGTGACCGTACAGAGCGGCCTCGCGTCGACCCTGGGCTTCCTGCTCAACCGGAGCGCGTCGCCGCGGGTCATGGCGACGATTGTTATTACGTGCGCGGGGGCGGCGGCGGTGTCGCAGGTCGTCGCCGCGAAGGTCCGTGGCGAACCGCGCACTGCCTACGCTGCGACCGACGCCGCCTGATTGATGCCCCATCTGTTTTGTCCTGTGTATCGTGTAAACTATATTAGACGTTCGCCCCCGCGGCCCGCGCCGCCGCCATCAAGGCCTGCCGCCCGCTCGGAGCCGGTAGGCTCGTCGCGCGCTCGTCGTGGAACACCAGCGGCAGCAGCTTGTGCTCAACGGGCTCAAAGGGCTCGAGTTCATCATAAAAGTCCCGGTAGCCAATTTCATCTTCGCGCACGAAGACGCGGTCCGGCCGGTCCTTCCGGATGGATGTCGCGTCCAAATCTGGCAGAGGCATCGCATCACTTGTCACAAAGCTGAAGGCGATGGCCTTGCGGGCGCCGCGGCGCGCGTCCTGGGGCGGCGACGTGTGGAACGTCCAGCCGTCGTGGGCCGTGCAGTCGCCCACGTCCAATGACGCCACCCTCGTAATAGCATAACGCGCGGCAATGAGCGGCCCGAGCTTCTCGGGGTTGCCGTACCAGTACTCGAACCCAATGTCTCGTTGCGAACCGACCGCGAAGTGGAGAAAGGAGTCGCCTTCCCCCAATGGCCGGTCATAAGGACACCAAAACGTCACGTAGCCCCGTCCTCGCGTATCCAGGGGCACTAACTGTAAATCCCGGTGCCAGCCGGTAGAGTTGTTCAGCCCGGCGCCATGCGCGGGATCCTTCACGAACATGGCTGTTTGATACAAATGGACCTTGGTCGCTTGGAGTAACGACGCCGCGGCCAGGCCCAAAGCCCGGGTCGTCGCCACACTTTCGACCACACTCTCGACGCGGTGCACGTTCAGACCCTGGAAAAATGGGAGGGACAAATTTGTGTGGGTGCCCCGTCCTCCTCCAGGGTGCTTCCCGCGGCGCACGGAGCACCGCAAGCGATCTAAATAGGCCTCGACGCCCCGCCGCCCTTGATCTAATAGAGTCGCATCCACCGGCCCGCAGTCCTCGTCGTGGTCGCGCACGTCCACGTCGAAGCGGTCCCGCATGAACCCCACGGCGTACCTCGCGTATTGCCGTAAAGTAGCCTCGTAGCCCCGATCTATAGCGGCCGAGACCTCGGGATCTCTTAGTTCCGGCACGCACTTGACGCACCGCAACCAGCCCTGGGCCTGGAACGAGACCATCTGGCTCAAGGTCAATTGCGCCCGATCTCTTTTCGGGACGCGCGGCGCCGTCGTCCGGGGCCGGATGGCTTTTCTGGGCTCTTGCGGCCCGTCGTTTTCCCAGAAGCCTTCCTCCTCCAGGTCGAACTCCGCTCGGGCCGCGGCAATGGCGAGGAGGAGCGCCAGGCGATGGAGCATCGTGGGCGGTATTTGTACGCTGCCCCGGCGGCGAACGGCTGGAGCCTGGCTCTTTGGGCTGCCCCGTAGGTACTATGCTATGATGGAGCGTGCAGGCTTTGGGCTGGTTCCGCGCACGCCAGTACTGCAGCCGCAAATTGGGCTGGTTGCGCGCACGCAAGTACTGCAGCCTCAACTCCAGTCGACGTCGCACGTAAGAAGCTTCGGGTTCCATCTGTGGACCCGCACTATTTAACGCTATGCTGTGCTGCAGCGCTGCGCTATCGGATCACACCCGGCCACGCGGCTGACCGAGGCTGCCTATTAACCTCCCAACTTGTAGCCCACGTCCCCCGGTTGCTGCCCGCGGGATCCTTGAATCGAAGCGGGACGGCTTGTGCTCCACAGCAGACGACAAAGAGCAGGATGCGCGAGCTGCGCGTCGAGGGCGTGCGTCGCCCCCCCTCCCGTGGCAGTCGGCCACCAAATGTACTGCCGCGCCATAGTCCGCGCTCAAGTCTGCGCCAAGCCCGCGCCAGTTTTAATCAGTCCGGAGGCGCGCACGAGGACGAGGGGCTCGCGGACCTCCGCTCCACCTTCACGGCGCCCGACGACGCGACGGAAGCGACCTCAATAGTTTCCTACGACGACGAGGCCGCCGCGCCGGACGCCATCGACGCGCTCTATGGCGACGGGTCGAAGGAAGAGCATAGCGCTGGGGCCCCCGCGCCGGCCCCGGGCGCAGACCCGCTCCTCCGGTGCGCGTGGCGGGAAATCGGCTCCACGCGGGGCCTGCACTTCTGGCCCCGAAACACGCCGCCGAAGGCCATTTGCTTGATGCTGCCCAGCACCGACGGGGGGTTGGGACCGGGCGTCGCGCGCTACCCGCAATCCCTAGATAGCTGCGCCGAGAGAAAGGGCCGCGGCGCCCTCTTCCTGCGGCTGGCGCACGAGCTCGCCGCGGGGCGCGTCCACAACTGGAAATATGAGGACACGGGGTCCCGCTTGCAACGCGTCACCGATGCGCACGGTAAATGGAAACAAGAGGAAATCGCGGGCGACGTCGCGTCCCTGGTGCTGGATTATTCGCACGTGAACAAGCGGCGCCAGAAATTAGCGAGGAGCGGGTCGCTGGAGACGGCCGTGGACGACGCCTTCGTGGCGGCCACGTACCTGATGGAGCGGCATGCAAATGCGTTTTTGCTCATAGTGGGCCACGGCTTCGGCGGCGCCGTCGGCTGGGCCTGCGCGGCGCGGTTATGTAGAGCGGGTCACGGCCGTCGCGTGGCGGGCATGGCGTGTGTAGCGGGCCACGCCTTCGGGGGCGACGCTTATGATTTGAGACGATTGTCGACGCCATTATGTATCGAGGCCTCGCGGTGCCCGTGTTTATTTATCCACGGCTCGCGGGACGGGAACGTCGCGCTGCAGATCTCTGAATTTTTACATTCGAAAGCTTTGGCGCGGGCGCACGGTTCGAGTTCGCTGACGATCGTCTCGGGGGCGGACCACGGCTTCGCGTCGCGGCGCGACGTCGCCTTCTCTGATTTACGTGACTGGGCGCTCGGCACGCTGCCCAGTGGGCCCGTGCCTCCCGTCAAAAAGCGGAAGAAAAAGAAAAAGAAAAAGAAGGACGAGCTTATCGTCGTCGACGACGACGACAACTCCGTTGAGGACGTGGTCGACGCGACGCCGTTTTCGCGCGTCATCGGCAAGCGCGAACCGACTGGGCAGCTGTACAAGGTAAGCGTCGACCAGTACGGGCGCAGCGCGGGACTCCAGCGGGCGGCGCCGCCGCGGAACCGCGTCTCGCTGCGCAAGGTGCGGCCGGACCAGTCGTCGAAGCTGATGAAGTACCCGGTATCCGGCATGACCGGGTTCTGGGAGTTGGATAAGTAATAAATAAATAAACTTCCCGCGGCTGCCCGAGCGCGCCCGAACTAGATTTACACGGGTAAAAAAGAAATAAATGAGCTCCCAAATTAAGTTAGCACCATAGTCGGTCAGCGGGACCAACTGTTCACTCGAAATAGCCGGGGAACATACCCTCGCGGCTCCCTGAAATTAGTGCCCCGCGGGGACATTCGCGGATGAGTCTTACGGGTTGCCAAAGTACACTAGCGATTGACGCCGCCATTCACCGTCCAGTTAGTACATTATAAGTACTCCGGCCCAGTTTTCATCCATATCCGACGGAACTGGGGCCGATAGCCCGCGCTCGGAGGGCGGGAGAAGAATTTTACTAGACACTTGCCTTCGTTAGATGTGTTTATATCCCTTTGGTAGTGGTAGAGGCCATACATACCACCAGAACGATTACTGAGCTTGCTTAGGTGTTCCATAAGCTCCGCGCGGTTCGGCGACTCCGCGACCCCACGTTTGTATAAGTGTGGGGTCGCGAAGTCGCGGAACCGCGCGGTGTCTGCGGAACACCTAAGCCATCTCAGTAGTCGTTCTGGTGGGTTGTATGGCCTCTACCACTGTCAGAGAGATGTAAACACACCTAACGAAGGGAAGTGTCTAGTAGAATTCTTTTCCCGCCCTCGGAGCGCGGGCTATCGGCTCCGGTTCCGTCGGATACGTATGAAAACTGGGCCGGAGTACTTATAATGTAGTAACCGGATAGTGGATGGCGGCGTTAATCGCTGGTGTACTTTGGCAAGCCGCAAGACTCATCCGCGAATGTCCCCGTGGGGCGGTGATTTCCGGGAGCCGCGAGGGTATGTTCCTGGGCCGCTACTCTGAAAGTTTTGGTCGCGCTGACCGACTATGGTGCTAACTTACTTTGGGAGCTCTTTTATTTCATACTACCTACCCCGGAAGATACCAAAGTCCATTTTTGGGCCTTCGGGCGGCCGCGGGAATTTCAAAACCATGTTCATTTCTGACGGACATGTGTTGTTAGACATCCTACCAACACAACCTAATTACGCTGACCACCCGGCCGCAAGTATGGCCCATCTTTGGATGATCGCGAAGGGCGCCGCGAGGTGTAATGCAAAAAGCCCTCCCCCGTTAAATTAATTTTGGCTTGGGCACCAGGCCCCTGACTCGAATCGCCACCCTGCCCACGACGCTCCTATAGTATAACTTTCTTACGCCCTACCCGAGGGCCGCCCGCCGCGCCGTCGCCGCGATGCCCTCGGCGAGGACCAGCTCCCGCTCGATGGACCCCCGCTGGAGCGTCCGCCGTCGCAGCGTCGCGCCGTGCTCGCGAATAAGGCGCTCGGCCTTGTTTTTGTTGCGCGTGGGGTTCGACCAGTACGTGACCCCCGCCAAATCGCCCTGCAGGCCCTTGAGCCGGAGCAGCTCCGCGGCATCGAGGCCTCGAATACCCTTCTGCTTCTTTAGGGCGGCGAACTGCTCTTCGATATCATGTTTCACCTGCAGCCGCTCGGCCGCCGGCATGGATTTTAGCGTCCGGTGCCCCAGCGAATTGAACCGCGAGGACCACATGCTCACGGGGTACCACGAGTCCCGCTTGTCGTCCGTTAGCTCGGGACCATCGCCCGAGACGGCGTCCAGGGCCGTTCTAATGTGATGTAAGGGCGGCGGCGCGCCGCACGGGATCTTCCGCCACGCCGAGCCGCCCGGCGGCATGAGACTTACGGCCATGAGCTTGGGATGGTGGGCCGGCGCGCCGACCGCGATGCGCTTCTGCATCGCGTCACTCCTTTTCTGGACTCGCTTCGCCTCGTTGTCGGCGCGCTTCGTGAGACTGTAAGCGTGCTTCACGGCCGACATCGACGCCATGATATCATTTAACGAACCGCCCCGCGAAAACCCTAGGACCACGGGCCGCGCGCCCTCCAACCGGCTTACCACACTCTCGTAGTCGCCGGCGTCGCGCCCGTCGACCATGGTCACCGCGTCGCCGTTTACACAACCGGCTGAGTGCGCGGCGCCGCGGGGCACCACCTGGACGACCACCGCCCGGTCGTCGCTGCGGCGCCGCGCCAGGCTGAGGCCGATGCTGCCCCCGTCGAAGAGGACCCGCGCCGGCGCCGGCGTCGGCCCCGGCTCCTCGAACTTCACGGCTGGCTCCCGGCCCATGCTTCCTTCGTGCTGCTCGGTTGGCTGCTGCCCAGCGGTGTGTCGGCTGCCCTTGAGAGTTGTTGGCGCTGCGCACGGGAGACGCTTTTCGAGCTAGTGGGCTCCTCATGGATGGGGAGCGACGAGTCGCCTCCGGGATGGACCGTGGAGAATCCGCACGCTTCTTTCTCACAACGACTTTCGCGCGGGTTTTATGGGCTCTGGGCACACGCCTATATAACCGTTCGCGTGCATAACTAATCAATCGAACGCGCACGAGAATGCATGTGGTGTTCACTGGCTGTCTGCTCATCAGGCAAACCGCATCATTCGTGCGGCCACCACTGCCCTCGACCGCTGCGGTACGCCTGAGGGCGAAGCTCGGGCCCGAGGGCCTCGCGGAGCTCCAGACCAGGCTCGACGAAGCCGTCCTGGGCGAAGGCGTCGTCGGCGTCATACCCATCGATGCGACGCCAAGTACGCAACGGCTCATCGGCGAGGGCGTGCTCTTCGACGCCGCGCCCGACGCCACGCCGCTCAACGCCGGCAGCTTCTTCGTCCTCGCCGCCCTTACGTTCGCCGGGCTCGCCCTCTTCGTCGCGCGCAATTTCGAGCCCAACCCGGACGCCCGCGTGTCCCTGGACCTCGACGCCGCGCCGCCGGCCATCTTCGCGGAGAAGCCGTACTACGTGGTGCGCTGGCGGGCGCGGCGGGACCTCGTGTACGAGAGTCTGGACTCGGTGGCGGCGCGGGCGGCCGCGGGCGCGGACGTGTCGGAGCGGTGCACCTCGCTCCTCGAGGCGAACGTGCTGATCCGGAGGCTGGCCAAGGCGGACGCGGGGGTCGTGGCCCGGACGTACAAGGTGACGGGCGCGAGTGTCGTGGAGCTGGAGATCGGTGAAGGAAGCGGCGCGGCGGACGCCGAGGACGCGTGGGTCGGAGACTTTACCGACATCGTCAACGCGGCACGGGGATCGCCGGACGCGCCGCCGACGCGGCGCCAGGCCTCCGACGCCATTGCTGGCACGGCGCCCGTCAGCAGCGACGCCGACCGCCAGGCGATCTGGGACGACCAGCTCCAGGAACAGGCGGAAGAGGAGGCCGCCGCCGCTCGGACCGACGTCGACGATCAGTGGTCCGCCTACCT
>Ga0302122_10001152_pt1 | contig 16746 bp, 10 predicted proteins | sample CB21_SCM_MG_FD_203115 | JGI IMG/M metagenome (GOLD analysis project Ga0302122, IMG submission 203115) | Marine microbial communities from Western Arctic Ocean, Canada - CB21_SCM | ecosystem: Environmental > Aquatic > Marine > Oceanic | place: Canada: Western Arctic Ocean | collected 2017-09-28
CCCGGCGGGGGGGCCCGGGGGGGGCGCCGGGCGCCCCCCGGCCCCCCCCGCGGCCCGGTTATTTTGCTTCCTTTCGGCGGCGGGTGGGAGCGGACGCTGGCGCGGACCTCCATCTCTTGTGCCTGTGCTCCTGCGGCCAGCAGCGCCGTCAACAAGAACATGGCCCGGGCCATGCTGATGTGCCTCGGTCCCGTCGGCTGCCTTTTCGCCGTCGTTTTTTGGCGGCGACTTAAAATTTTACGACGATGCGGCGTGTTCGATACTAGAAGTTACAACACTAGCATGTCGGGGGTGCGTGCCACGGATGGGCTGGGCGCGGAGCCCGGGAGCTTTCCCGGCCGCGGAGGCTCGTGGGTCTCGCATCGTGCCGGCCGGGGCAGAGATGTGAGTACAGCTGTATCGAAGATTAGTACGAATGACGCAGGGGATTTTCCTCGCCCCGTTTTGGCGCCATGCACTGTCGTGAAGAACCGGGGGCTCCCCATGTTTAAGTGCTCGGGGCGCTCGTTGGCTTGGAAAACCCGAACGAGCAGGCCACTCGACTGCGACGCTCGACGAGCAACATTAGAGTCGCATCGCAGTCGGCATTGAGCGTCAGCAAGCTCCATACATTCATTATCGAGGAGTCTCGCGCGCAGCGCAATTATCGATCTGTATAGTGCCCAAAACGCAGTGCTCTCTCGATCTGTGTGAATTATGATGCTCCGGCTCCTGCAGCGTGCAGCACGCCGCCCGCCGTCGCAGCGCTGCTACGCGTCATCGACGGACGTCGAGCACCGCGTGCGTTCGAGCTCGACGTCACACCTAGATCTCGTCGAGCTTGACCGGTTCTTGTTCCGCGCGCCGCGGGAGCAGCTGTGGGTCCCGCCGGGCGGTCGCGGCGTCTTCGGTGGCCAGATTATGGGCCAGGCGCTGCGGGCGGCTACGCTCGCCTTGGATGACGATCAGGATTGGCGGTGCCACAGCAACCACTCCTACTTCGTCGATGCGGTCGATCCGAGCAGAGACGTGCTCTATCGCGTCCGCGAGACGTCCACGCGCCGCTCCTTCGCGACGCGGTCGATCGACGGGATTCAGAACGGCAAGGTGGTCTTCGAGATGATCGCCTCATTCAACGTGGATCGAAGCCTGCCGAGCGACCCCGCACCGCCGGAGCACCAGGACGCCATGCCGGAGGGCGTGCCGCTTCCAGATGATTTGCCGTGCTACCGCGACGGCGTCCGGGAAGCGCTCGACCGGCTTCACGAGGACAGCCCGTACCGGAGCTATTTCCACCAGAAGCTCGACTCGCCCGTGGACGTGCGCTACTGCGAGCCGCACGATCCGCTCGACCCGGACCCGGCGCCGCGCCCGCCTTCCAGACTGATGTGGGTTAAAGTGAGCCGGCCCGTCGACCGCGACGGGGGCGCGCGGGGCATCGACGCGTGCCTGGCCGCGTACATCTCCGACGGGCCCCTGCTCTCGGTCGCGCTCCAGCCGCACGGGATACTGTTCCCCAGTCCGAAATTGAGCGTCGTCGCCTCCCTGGACCACTCCATGTGGTTCCACGCGCCGTTCCGCGCAGACGAGTGGATGCTCTACGACATGCGCTCGCCGCGCCTCGTGGACTCGCGGGGGCTCGTCTTCGGGTCGGTGTTCCAGAACGGCGTGCTCTGCGCGACGGTCGCGCAGGAGGGCCTGCTGCGGCTCAAGCGGCCGGCGGCGGACTAGGACTGCGCGCGGCGTCGCTCGCGTCGATGGCGCCGGAATCTCGCGTCGGCTGGGCGCCCCCGACGCCAACGACGCGGGAAATCAAGGGAGAAAATCAATGTGTCTAATAATGGTTGATATAACTTACTTTAAAACAAAAGGTGATGGGGGGGATAGCGCCGGCGGCCCGGGCCCGCCCAGGATGACGACGGACGGCTCCTCGTCCTGCAAGTCCGCCACGCTCCGTAGACACCGCCGCGACAGCCAGCCATTTAACGGCTCCACAACGCGGCACCGCTCGATGCCGACTTTGCCGTCGGGCCGCGTCGGCAATAACCGGTGCTCGACGACGCGCACGGGTTGCAAGGTCGGCAGCAGCGCGACCTCGGCCGAACTTAAATCAGCCCCCGCCCGCACGAGCCCGCCGTTCTTGCTCTTGATGACGTGCGAGGCGCCCTCGATGTTCAAAGTCACCTTGGGCGACGTCGGCGACGCGGGGTCCGTGGCTGGCCGTGCGAGAGGCACGGGCGGCGCTTGGACGATGTCCGCGAAGAAGGCCGCCACGACCGCGAGACCGTCGTTGAATTTGGGCGGCGCGTGGTCCGCCCCTTTACACGTGACCCATGTGGCGTTCTCAAAGGTCTCGTAGAGCTTCTGGGTCGCGACCGCGGGCACCACCGGATCCCGCTCGTGCACGCAAAACAGGGCCTTGGTCGCGCATGCTTCAATTTTCAAGCGCGGGTCGCGCGGCGGCGGCGGCGACAGCGCCACCACGAACCCGAAACGGTGCGGGAGGGCGCCCCGTTCCCCCAGGTTGGCTAAAGCACAAGCGAGCGCGGCGCCCTGGGAGAACCCGAGCAAACCATCAAACGGGCCCTCCCTCTCAACAAATTCGTCGACGTGCTTCAGGGTCGCGTCCAAACGGGCGTACTCGCTGCTCTGGGACGCGTTCCACCACTCGCGGTAGGCGCCGTACTGGTCCGCGGGGAAGTACTCGCGCACCGCGGCGTCCTGGCGTGCCGCCTCGTCGCCGGTGCAGGCGTAGGGCGCGTCCAGGTACACAAACTTCACGCGGTCCTTCAGCTTCTTGAGCCAGCCCCGCAGCATGAGCTGCACCTCCAGGATCTTGGCGTTCGTGCGGAAGCTGTGGAGGCAGAGCACGCGCAGCCGCGTCGCCTCGTTCACGCCGAACTCCGACGCGGTCGCGGCGCAGCGGACCTCGTCGTCGCTGCGCGAGGGTAGGCAAGCCACGTTGCAGGCCATCTTTGTCCCGCGCTGTGCTGGGTTTTGGCGCTGCAAATAGCGCTTTGCCTCCGTTTTCTCTGCGGTCTGCTGGCAGCAGCGAGGTATATCAAAACTATGAATCTTCCGCCCGGTGTGATGGACGAAACTCCATCAATGTGGCGTAACTGGGCGCCTGAATGCGTGGAAGTGGAAGTTGCAATTGTAAGGCGACCGGCCGGGTTTTTCCGATTTTGGGACGAGTCCCTTGCGCACTAGTCCTGGAAGCGCAACAGCCACGGCCAGTTCGACGCAGAACTGCAACGACCCACCACCGATGACGACGACGACGGCGACAAGTATAGTAAAGTCGTTGGTCATTATGTAAGGTGAGAAAAAGCTAAAATGTCACGCGTCCTCGACGAACGCGAGGAGCCCGCCGAGCGCGATCGCGCCCGGGCCCGAGCGGCCGGCGCACACGTGCCGGAAGACGCGGCGCAGGTCGCCGTCGCTCAGGGCCGCCGGCGCGATTTTAAGGGAGCGGCGCACGGCCGACCGGAACTCGTCCGCGTCGAGCGCGCCGTCGCGCGGGAAGAGTCGCGAGAAGTCCGGCCCCGCGGCCGTGTAGCCCGCGCGGCGGAGGAGCCGCCGCGCGCGGCCCAGGGCCGCACTGGCGGCGCGCGCGGCGTCCTTGCGGCTCCGGCCCCGCGTCAGGGTCGCGCCCAAGGCCTTGCGCTTGGGCGACGGCGCGTAGGCGAGGCGCGCGGCGGTCAGCGGTGGCGGCGGCGGCGACGGCGACGTCGCCCGCCAGGCCGGCGACTGCGGCCGCCGCGCGCGCGCGGCCTCGACGCGCCGGTTCGCGAGCGTGCGGCGCTTCTCGACGACCGTCGCCGTCGCTCGCACAAGCTCGGCGAGTTGGCGCGTCTCGTCCCGCAGCCGGGCCGGCCGCGCCGAGGACCGCGACGACGGCACGGGCGAAGGCGGCATCCGCACCAGCGGCGGCGGCGGCGGCGACCGCGCCGTCTTGAGCACGTTGGGCGACCGTGCGTTGGAGGACGCGGGCGACCGGGACACGGGCTTGGCCGAGGCCGGCGAGCGCGCCGCCCGCGCCGGCGGCGTCTTCGCGGGCGAGCGCGCCGGCTTGGACGCCCGGCGCGGCGCATGGCCGTTGAGCGCGGCGACCGCCGCGTCGCGCTCCCGGCGCGCCGCGTCGCGCTCCCGGCGCGCCGCGTCGCGCTCGGCATGCGCGCCGTCGCGCCGGGACAGGGCGTCCGACAGCGCCGACGCGAGCTCGGCCAGCGTCTGGCTCATGTCACATGCGCCCGCGGGCTCCGACACGCGCCGCGCGACCTTGTGCGCCGGGACCGCGGCCCGGCGCGGCGCGCGCCGCGGCCGAGCTTTCGGCTGAGCCGCTTTCGGCCGGCCGTCGGGCGGTTCACAGGCGAACCAGACCACCCAGCCATCCTCCTGGCCGAGCGAGTCGACGGACACGGCGGACCGCGCGGGCGAGTACATGGTCCCGCGGGTTTGATGCGCACAGCGAGCGGCCGGCGGGTACCTGTTTTTAGATTAGCGTGGAGCAGGAAGGACGCTCCACGTAATGTGCGCCTGGCGGTCCCGCGGCGGTGCCGAGTGGAGTCGCCTCAGCGAGGCCCGGGCGCACGGGTACGGTGGCGGGCTTCGGCGAGGCTGGATAGCATGGGTGTGGCGAGTGCCAATGCCGGGACGGGGGCGCCGGCGCCCGCGATCGGGCCGGCGCTGGCGACGGTGTACGCAGAGGTCCTCCAACGAAGTTGCAGGCTGCCCGAGGGGCCCGGGGGTGGTGTGCAGGCTGTTTTTATGCCACACGGGGCTGTGAGATCATGGTCCTAGAGCGCTAGTACGTGCGCATCATGATGATTTAGGGGCGCCTGCGCGGCAAGCTCCCCTGCGACGGGTGCCGGGAAGCCGGACCGTTGCGCCGGCCCGTTTGTGCAGGAAGGACAGTGCGCGCCGCGCCTCACGCGGCCGCGCGTCGCGCGCCCGCGCCGGGGCGCGACGTACTCACGCCATCGGTGCAAGCGCAATGGTATAGAAGCCACCGGCGCGCCCCCCTGACGAAGCAGAGGAAGAAACGAGACGTTACGCAGCGACTAGTACCGCATGCCCCGGAGGCCGCCGGACCAGTGGCGCATGTTGCCGGCGCGCATCTTATTGCCCATGTAGGTGCCCTGGGCGTCGTTCTGGTGGAAGGGCAGGGCCGCCTTGAACAGTTCCGGCTGGGCCGTGCGGGCGAGGTCGCTCGCTTGACTTTTATGAAAGGACGGGTCCAGCCTGCCCTCGCCCAGGTTCAGCGCGCGCGACCGCGCGCGCGGCAGGTCGGCCACGGGCGAGTTTAAACGAACAGGCACCTCCCGGAAGTAGGCCGGGTCCTTGGGGTAGAGCACGCGCCCGCCTTTCGGGTCGGGGTGGACCCCTCGTCTCTGAGTCGTCATCGCGTCCCGATACGAGGGGTCGATATGCTTCAAAGGTGGTTTGGTGCCATCAAACCCGGGCCGCGTGAAGGCGCCGATCTCCGAACTTACTAAGGATTCTTCGGCGCACCTTGCTCTCCGCTCCGGGCTCGCGTGCTGCCAGCTCGATGCTTTGCCAATGACCAAGTTCTTCTCAAACATCACGTCCGTCTCACTGCGCCACGTCGGGAAGCGCTCCGACGGGGGGCCCTCCCTATAAATGCCCACGCCCTTCCCACTGGTGTGCCGGTGGATGCTGCCCTTCATGACGCCGCGCCGCGCGGGCGGGGCGTCCATGGTCTCGCTGTCCTCGCGTGGCTTTTGTCCTCGTGTGGTCGCTGCCCTTATGTGTGTGGCTTTTGTCCTTGTGCTAGGCACTAGTGTTTGGAGCGCTATGCATGCTCTCCGTAAAACCCGCACACATGCGAGGCACCCGATAATCCCGCCGCACCTACGCTTGGCAAGTGGGCCTGCCGGAGCGAGTGACCCAGTGGCGGCGCCACGGACGACGGACGGGCGGCGAAATATTTAGTGTGTACCACGTTACTCTTTCGAGCGCGGGTGTGGCTCCTCGACACACGGCCGGGGGGGTGGAGCCAGGGGGAACGTACGAGAGATTCACGACCGAGGCCTCGACTTGCGCGAGAGCAGAGCTTCTAGTAGAACGTCTCGTCCTTCTTGTAGAACGACGTGGCCAACGAGATGACGTGCGCGATGCCCTGCGGCTTCGTCGAGGGCCGCTCCAGCACCGTTTCCTCGTACTGGTCGTAGTTGAGGTACACCTTGAGCGCCCGGACCCACTGGACGCAGATGAAGATCATGACGGCGATGATCGTGACCGAGCAGATGAGCGCGCCGACGGCGTCGGCGCGCGCGCCGTTGACCTTGCGCTTCCAGCCGCACGCGGCGATGCCGACGCAGACGGCCGTGATCGAGCGGATCGAGTCGGCCATCACGTGCGAGAGCGAGCCGCACATGTTCATCGCCGAGGCTTTCTTGTCCGCGACCTCGGTGCCCGTCACGGCGGCGCTGCGGACCTTGGACATGCGGGGCTGCATCGTCGCGGGGGCGCCCGGGGTCGTGTCGGGGGCGCCCGGCGCGCCGCCCTCCATATCACAGGCGGCCGGCGCGCCCTTGGCGTTGATGCCCATGTCGCCGGGGTCGCCCCAGATCGAGAAGGCGTACATGCAGATGAGGTCGAAGACGAAGATGAAGCCGCCGAAGATGATGTTGTACCAGGCCGGGTGGAGGTCGTCCTTGATGGAGCCGCCCGCGAGCGTCCCGATGATGTCGACCAAACTATACGCCGTCATGCCCGTGAGGATGCCGATGGAGATGCCGCTGAAGAAGAGCGAGATCTTGGCCTTGTCCAGGTCCGTGAGCTCGTGGGACTGGCGCCGCACCTCGGCGTAGATGTTCCCAAAGGTAGGTCACGACGTCGATCTGCATGGCGATGGTCTGGAGCGACATGGAGTTCGCGGCGATCGCGAAGAAGAACTGCACCGCCGTGATGATCTGGAAGAGGAAGGCGCAGACCTGCGGGTTGGCGGCGTGAGTGAACCTGTGCCCTCGCGGTAGAATCGGTACGCGCTAAGTTTCGCTTTGTGAGCTCATGCACGGCCAGGCGGCGGGCCGAGCGGATCGAGCGGGTCGTACCTGGTCACGTGGGCTCTCTATCGGTCCCGAACTATGCGTTGCGAAGAGCGTAGCTGTCGCCCAGCCCGGCGTTGAGCTGGCGCGGGGGTTTCAGAGTGCACAAACACCGTTACGCGCGGCCAGAACCTTGATGTTTTGGGTCCACTCGCACCCCATGATGACGGTTGTTTGCTATAACCTGCGTTGGCCGGCGAGGTCAAGAAATGCTGCGGTTTTCGATCGATTGCAGTTTTGCGAGCCGTTTTCGAGCGCGTCTTCTGCTTGCGACGTCACGTGACGCAGAGCGTTTACGCGCGGGAAGTGAAGTGGCGCCGCCGGCGCACGGGTGTTGCTCTCTCGCGTTAACAGCGCAATGTCCAGAAATACTTGAGCCGGCGCGTGCATGAAGAAGCTGTCTACCGAGAGTCACACAAACGACTTGGTATTGGTGGAGGCCCCGCTCTACACATAAAGGGAAAGCCCGATCCCCTGAGATCGTTACTTTCCGAATAGTGCGGGTTTTCGCTATCAAAGTAGTCACACACACAATGTATTCCTCGACGGCGTCGACGCGCTTCGCGCCCGCCGAGCGCCTCATCCTAGAGGTGCGTCTTAACTTACTCGCCCCCGTTGTTTGCGACCGTCGCGAGCCACGCCTCCACGGCCGCCTTGACCTTGGCCGGCACGGCGGCCGCGGGGTCCGCCCGCCGGGCCGCGGCCACTTCACACATAGCGCCCAGGTCGCCCTTGGCCAGGACGCCGCGCGCCGCGACCAGCCACCCGATATCCAGCAATTTTCGCGTCAGGGCCTTCTTGCCCGACGCTCCTTTCAAATGCGCCGCGAGCGCGACCTCCCGCTTCCTACCTTTTTGTGCTTTAGAGGGCAGGTGGAACGCGGACGCGAGCGTCGCTGTGCCCAGCGTGCCCACCGGCACCGCCCGGTACAAAAAGCGCGCGTCGATGTCGCTTGAATCCTCCTGGTCGACGACGACGCAATCCCGCGTCCGCACCTTGGCCGCCCGGTCCCGGGGCTGGTCCTCACTCCGCTCGAGCACGCGCTCGGCCGCCATCTGCACGGTTAATGCCGATGCTTCAAAGGCCTCCGTGGCCAGGCCGCCCCCGATCCGCGGCGCGATGATGAGCGTCGGAAAGCTGAAGGGTCCCCCCTGCACATCCTGCCGTGCCATGGCCTCGCCCTGGAGCTCACTGACCAGCGCCACTTCGTACGGCGTCAGAGCCAAGGCCGTGTCGTCGTCCTCGGCCGCCTCCCTCACGACCGCGACGCCCACGACCCCCAGTCCGCACATGTTCGCGACCGCGAACACGTCAGCATCCCGGGGCCCCACCGCGTGCGCGGCCTCGGCGAAGCAGGTCGCGTTCTCCTTGCGCGCGCCCCGCCGCCCCAAGAGCCAGGCCGCGTGGGGGCCGCGCCCGCTGAGCTCCTCGACGGCGTCCTGGCTCAACCTGCACATGTCGCAGACGCGCTCAAAGGACTTGACGTAGAAGACGCCCTCCCGCTCCCGGATCATCTCCTTCCACGTGTTCGCCCGCATGTTCTTCTGCTGCCGCCTGGCCCGCAGGTACTTCTTTTTCTGTAAAGCTGGATAGGGGCTGAAGAACGCCTCCTCCGCCTCCTCTTCATCCGCTTCCTCGACGAGGGGTCGCTCGTACACGATGGCGCCGTGCTCCAAGTGCTCCGCGGCGCACGCTTCCAGACACGCGTCGTCCGCGAAGAGCTCGTCCGCGCCGCTCCGCGCGTGGAGCTCGTCGAGCGTCGCGGCTCCCTCAAAGGCCACGCGCTTCACGGCGCCGTCGGCCTTGCGCACGCGCACGATGAGCGGCTTGCCGCCCTTCGGCGCGGCCGCGCACGCGACCGCTGCGAGGACTGCGAGCCTGGCTGCCAGAAGCCGCATTTGGGAGGCTGCTCCTGCACGATGGCGTGGAGGCGTGATGCGTGTTTTTGCGGAGCTGTGAGTGAGACCAGTCGAGACACCTAGCCGATCGGTGCAGAGACTGCGCGCTGCGCAGCTGTGCTTTGCACTTTTTCAAGTTGCTCCGAGGCGAGATTTTGAGAGAGGTCGCGGTACTCTCTGTATTGATGCGTGGGCACCCCCATGGATTCCCCGAGACGCCGCCCTACTTTTCTATATCTTGCTCGATTCGCCTTTCAGGGCGACACGGGTTTTTTTCCCGCAGCTTTTGACAAGAACGCACATAGCAGCTAGACGAGTGCGTGTTGCTCGCAATCTGACGTGAGTAGCCCTCGAAGAGCTGCTGCAAAAAATACAAACATAAAGCACACCCAATGCCACCAGTCACGGAGTAGAGATGGACGACGCCGGCCTCCCTGCACAAACGGAGGACGAATGCGTGGAAGTGGGCGGCTCGACGCTCGCAGCGCTACTGCTGGAACCGTTGCACCAGCCGCGCGCCCACTACGGCCTCCTCTTCGGCGTCGTGCAGCACGCAAGGGCGATCGCGCGCCGCAGCAGCCTCGCCAGTGCGTCCGGCGAGGACGAGGAAGAACCAACAAAAACGACCGTCGTGCTGAGCCACGCGCGCGGAGTCGATACAGCCCTCGCCTCAACCGTCGCGCCGGAAGCTGTTCAGGTGGTCGGACTCTGGGTCGCGCGCTACGCCGCGCCGCCCGTGCCCACCTTGCGCGACGTCGCCGCGGTCGAGCGCCTGCGCGAGAGCGCCAGCGACGCCATTTTACTCATTGTAGCGTGCGACGGTGCCAGCGCGAAGTTCCGCTGCTTCGTCGGCGGCAGTTGTGTCCGACCGTGCCGCGTGCGTGTGCGCACGCTGACGCACGACTCGCGCCAAGAGTACGAGAACTGCCCGGACGGAGTACTCTTTGGCTCGGGCTGGCCGGCGCTGCGGTCGGCGGCCGCGGCGCCGTTCGACGAGACTGGTGCGACCGCCGCGTTCAAACGCGACCGCGGTCTCCTGGACGACCTGCTCGCCGACGGCGCGCGGCTGGGCGGCGAGGCGGACACGCTCGAGCGCGAGGCGCAATCGCTGCGATCGGCGATCGCGGCCGCGCGCGCGGACCGCGAGGCCGACGCCACAGCGGCGCACGACGCGGTGCGGGACGCGGTCGACGCGGCGGCGCGCGCGGCGCTCGAGGCTGACGATGCGCTGAGCGCGGCGCGAGCTGTCGCGGCCGACGACGAAGCGGCGGCCGACGCTTCGGCGCTGAGCGCAGCAAGGGCTGTCGCGGCCGACGACGACGCGGCCGCGGCCGACGACGCCGAGCTCGTCGAGGCGACGCGCGCCGCGGAAACAGTGCCGCCCACGCCGCACAACTCGCGCACCGATCTGGTCGACGACGCCGACGCCACGGACGGGGAACGCACCGCGTCGCCGGCCGACCTCGTAGCGATGGACGACGGCGCCACCATCGCCCAACTCCAACGGGACATGGCCCTCGACGACTCAGACGACGACGGCAACGCTGGCAGAGAAGCCGACACTGACGCGGCGCCACCGCCCGCTGCCCCCGTTACGCTGCCGCCCGAGCCCCCTATCGACGTGTGATAATGTTGTTAAGGTTAGATGGACTTCCCCCGCCACCGCAGCTTGGGCGTGATGGCCGGCCGATGTTTGTAGAAGTCGTCGATGGCGGAACGAGTAGAACGCGAGTCCCGGAGCCAGGCCTCGAGGACCGGCTTCAGATGGGCGAAGTCGGGCTGGCCGTAGCAGCGGATGAGGTTGGCGCGGTTTGGCGTCGACTTCAGCAGGAGCTTCCCGATGCGCCGCTGCCAGCCCTGGTTGTACGGCGCGGTGGTCCTCAAATAAGCGGCCGTGGCGCTCTGGACGACGTCCGCCCCGTTGGTCTTCAGCAGTTCCTCGAAGGTCGCCGCGACCTGTTGTAAAATGCGGTTCAGCCAAAAGAGGGCCATGGTGGGGCCGTGGATGTGCCGGGGGTCCGGATCATTTAACACGACCGTGCCCACGTCCTTCACCAGCGGCCCGAAGCCGGCCTTGCGCAGCTTCTTCACGTTGCCCGTCAAATCGGCCCGCGCCGCCCGCGACAGCAGGGGCCCGTAGCTGTCGAAGGCCGGGATCAGCGCCTGTGACGCCTGGAGGAACGCCTCGGCGTCGATGCCGGTCACCGGGCCGCGCCGTTTCGCCGATCGGAACTTCTTCGCTGACGAGATGAGCGCGGCCGTCGCCTTGTTCTTCTTGCCATAGATCGCGGGGAGCGGCGCGTTGAGGCCGCGCAGCACGAACGCGACGACGGCGATGCTCGCCGCGATGACTAGGCCACGTTGCCTCCGCGGCGTCGAGGTGCCGTTTGGCGTCGTCGAGGTGCCGTTGTTCTTTGCGCTGCCGTTAGCAGAACCGCCGTCTGTGCCGTTTGGAGAACTGCCAGTCGTGGCGCGCCCCTGGCTTGGAGAACTGCCATTCGTGCGCCCCTGGCTTGTTGCAGCCACAGCGCCGCCTGCCGCCTTTTTGGTTAATTTGGGCCACCGCATGGCGTTTCTTCGTTGCTGCCAAGGTGACAATACTGCTGACGTGTAACGCGAGCTCTTCCAGTAATCCGGGCACCGCTGTTTTGCAAGTGCTGCGGTCGGTGCACTGTTTTGCGACTGCAGTGCGCAGGCATCACACAAACATTTTGATATCGCGCACCCTTCCAAAGCCTCAGATTCGCGCCATGAGGACTACCACACGCTTCGCGCGACGCGTCGTGACGGGCGTGGACGCCGACGGTCGACTTGCATTGTCCGCGCGGCAAGGAAGTGGCCTGTGCAAGCCATCGCCGCGACCCGCGACCGACTCAATTAACATCATTACTTCTCCTTCTTGCCCTTGCCCTTCTTGCCCCCCTTCTTTTTGCCCCCCTTCTTCCCCCCGCCCGCCCGGGCCCGCCGCCCCCGGAAGAGGGCCTGGATCTTGGCCACGCCCCGCTCCAGCTTCGCTCTTTGTTCATCCGCCACGGCGCTCTTCTCCTTGATGAGGCGCTCCTCCTCGGCCTCGATCGCGAGGTCCTGGTCGATCACAGAATAATAATCGGCCAATTCCGCGTACTCCTTCATTTCTACATCGTACTTCGTTTGCAGCTCGTCCACCTGGGCTTGGATCGCCAGCATGTTCACGTCGTACTTTTCGATCGTGCTCCGCAACTCCGCTTCTACTTTATTCTTCCGCCGCCGCCACAGCAAGGCCTCGTCGGCCTGGGCCTGCATTTCATCCGCCAATTTCGCCTCTCTTTCAGAAACGACCAACGCCTGGGCCTTGCACACCTCCTCGTGCTGCAGATTCAAAACCTGAATTTTTGCTAAACTTACCGCGTCTCTTAAAGCTTTTTCGGCGGCGTTGGCTTTGTTGTGTTCGTCGATGCCCGAACTTAACATCGCGCAAATCTTGGACGCGGTCGCGCTGTCCTGTTCAAAGCGCTGCAAGGCCCGGTCTCTTTCAGCTTCTACCAAAGCTTTGGTCTCGGCCGCTTGTCTCATTTTTAGGTTAGCATGAGCTACATGGTCCTCCCGCTGTTTGGCGTGCTGCACGGTCTCCCCCAATCTTCGTCCTACCAATTCCTTCAGGTCCAGCAGCGCTTGACAGAACTCCTTGCTCTCTTTTCGGTCGTTCCCGTACCGCTGCAACACCGCGAACGTCCGCGGGCTGTCCCGCAGACACCGACAGATGCGCCGCGCGCTCTCCTCTAATTCAACTTTGTCCACCCTACTTGCCCCCTCCAGCTCCCAGTGCCGCGAGAAGACCTCGTAGGGGCCCGGCTCGAGCTCCGCGAGCACCGCCTCGTGGGCGCGCTCGGGCACGTACGATAAAAGCATGAGCCGCTCGATACTGTCATCCAGTATCGCCACGACGCGGTTGCGCTCGCCGTTCGTGATCTTGTGCATTGTGCTTTGTACCCAGCTGGGCCCAGGTGAGGGCTAGCTCCTCCGACGAGAACTTGCTGCCCGTGCGTCCGAGGGCTCCGAAGGGCTGCCGTGCGAAACGCCAGTGACGCCTCGGGCCGCGGGGCCGGCCTACTGCGTCCGTGGATGGCAAGCCCAGGGGCGCTGATTACCCCGACTCACGTGAACGCCACTAGCGCACGGCAAATCATATTTCGCAGTACTATTCATATTATTACACATCGCCTTCTCCAGATGCCTGTTTCGCCGAAGTACCAGCCGCGACGTCGGCGTCGGCGCGCGCGTCGGCGGCCGCGCCGCCGTCGGGCGCCGCCTCCTCCACAGAATCTGGTTCCGCGGCAGCCTCTACATATCCGGCGTCGGAACCGCCGGGCGCGGCAACCACCGCATCATGTTCCGCCGCCTCCGGGGTCTCTTCCGCCGCCGCCGACGTATCCGACGCCTGAGAGACTTCCTCATCGGATGCCGCGGTCTCTGCCTCGGCGTCGAGGTCCGCGCGCGCCGCGGCCAGGATGTCGCGCTTCGCGCCCTCGTACTCGTAGAGGCGGTCCAGCGCGTCCAGCGCCAGCAGCTGGACCCGCTTGTCGCGCGACGCGACGACGAGGCGTTTTCCAACGACGGCGGGCGCCGCGTTGTACGAGGCCGCGTCGTGGCGCCACCGCACGGCCCCGTCCGCCACGTTGACGGCCGTCAGCTTGAGGTCCGTGCCCGCCATAATTAAAGCGTCGCCCGCGAGGCGCGGCGCCGTCCACCGCACTTCACCACTCGCGCGGGTCCAGCTCACGACGCCACCGCGCGCGTCGACGGCGACCAGCGCCGCGTGCGTCGAGACGACGAGGACGTGGCCCACCAACAGGAGTGCGACGACGGGCGCGCCAACGTTCAGTGCCCACACCTCCTCGCCCGCTTGCGTATCTAGGGCATAGACCTTGTGGTCGTGCGACCCCGCGTACACGACGCCCGCCGAGAGCACGAGGTTCGCCTCGACGGGACCGCCCGTCTTGACGCGCCAGCGCACGCGGCCGTCGTGCGCTCGCAGCGCGTAGACGTGCGCGTCGACGCTGCCGGCGTAGACGTGGCGCGCGTTCGCCGCCGGCGCGCCCGTCACGAGCTGGTTCGTTGGAAACACCCACTTGAGGGCGCCGGTCGCTACCCGGAGGCCCACGACGTTCGGGCCGACGCCCCCGTAAATGTCCTCACTCACAACAATGCGGCCGACCTCGCCCGCGTTGTCCGCTCTCCAGCGCTCCCGCCCCGTCCGCGCGTCGATGAGGCGGAGCTCGCCCGAGCGACTCCCGACGACGACGGCGTCGTCCGTCGCTGCCACGGACGTATAGGGCCCGCCATTCAAAAACCAGGCGGGGGCGCCCGTCTCCGCATCAATACCGTAGAGCCCCTCGGCGAAGCCCGCCGCCACGACGACGCCGCTCACGATAACGGGCGCGCCGGAACTGAGTAACGTGTCGGCCTTGAAGCGCCACCGGATCAGGTCGCCGCCGCTGGACTCGACGACGCCGCGCGCCTCGACGGGTGCCTCGACGGCTTCCTCTATTTCACTGACGGCGGCGCTCTCCGCTCTAGCCTTCCACGCCTCCGCCGCCTCGAGGTCTTGTTCTAGACCCGGGCCGCCCGCCTCGTAGGCGAAGGCCAGCGCGAACATGGCGTCGACGTCCTCGCGCAGCTCCACGGCCTGCTTCCACCGCTTCGCGGCGTCGCGCAGGTCGCCTTCCTTGTCGTGTTTGATGGAGCTGAAGGCCAAGAGCTCCTCCTTCGCCTGCCGTCTTTCACCTTGTTCCCGGCCCCGCGCCGCCTCGAGCTCTCTCATCCGCTGCGTGCGCTCGCGCCGCCTGTCCCGGTGGAGCCGCATCTTCTCGGCCTGGTCGGACCGCGCCGCCCAGTGGGCCCCCGAGGCCTCCTCGGCCTTCAAGCGCCGCCGCTCTAGCTGGTCGCGCGGCGCCAACGTCTGAATGGCGCGCGCCTCCTTGAGCGACTCCTCGGCCTTCTTTTGTAGTTGCTCGGCCCGGGCCATCTCCCGCCGGGCCTTGAACCGGATGTAGGCCGCGCCGTCCGTCGGCAGCGGCTCCTCGTCGGCCGCCCCCCAGGTGGGCTCCGTGTCCGGCTCGGGCTCGTTGGGCTCAGGTTCAGCTTCGGGCTCTGGATCGGGCGTAGGCTCGGACTCGGAGGATGCGTCGGGCTCGGTCTCCGGCTCCGCTCCTGGATCCGGCCGCGTCTCGGGCTCTGGTCGCTCTTCAGCCTCTGCATCGGGCGCTGCGGCGGCGTCCGCTTCCGCCTGCTCGGCGGCGAGTCGCTCCGTCGCCGCAGCCTCCTCGGCCGCTTCCCGTTCGGCGTCGGCTCGCTCCCGTTTAACTATGCTCTCGGCTTCGGCCGTCTCGGCCGCGATGCGGTCTGCTTCCGCCGCCTCGGCGAGGCGACGCTCCTCGGCGGCCCGCGCGGCCTCGGCTGTTTCCGCCGCCAGGCGCTCGGTCTCCAGTCGCGCCTGTCCGGAGGCCTCTTCGGCGGCGACGCGGTCGGTCTCGGCCTTCTCGGCAGCGACACGTCCCGCGTCGGCGGCGTTTCCCGTGAACAGGCGCACCGGCTCGTCGCGGTCCGCTTCTGCGCGCTCACGTGCTGTTTTTTTGCCCTCGGCTTGCGCGCGACGCTCGGCATCGGCCTCCGAGGCGGCGGCGCGTTCCTGGTCCGCGCGCTCAGCCTCTGCTTCGGCGACGCGGTCAGCCTCCACAGCGAGGCGTTCCCGCTCGGCGGTCTCCGCGGCTCCGCGCGCGGCCTCGGCCTGCTCGGCCGCCGCGCGCTCGGCCCCGGCGGTCTCGGCGGCCTCGTCGAAGAGGCGCGCCGCCTCGGCGCCGGCGTCCGGCCCCGGCCACTTTGCCTCGGCCGCCGGCGCCGCGCGCAGCCGGTCCAGCCGCGCGCGCAGGTCGTCGCCGCCACTCTCGTCGCGCCGCAGCCGCTTGAGGACGTCGGACGCCGACGCGCCGTCCGGGGCGGAGGCATCGGTGCCCACGCGGTCCAGGATGTTTTTGATGCGTGCCGAGGCGTCGTCGGTTTGCCCTTTTATGACCACCGCGAGCCATAGTACGTGGCGCAGCATGGTTCTCGTCGATCAGGGGGCGTTCTGGAGCATTTCTTTGGCAGCCCAAACGCGCGTGCGATGCACCATTCGGCAGGGTAGGGTAGAATAGCGGGCAGCCAAGAAACCCGCGCGCAGCTATTTTGGCACCGGCTCGTACCCGCTCGCGGGGGGTAGCCCCCCCCCTACGCTTCCCTAGGCGCGCGCCTCCCAAAACCCGAATTGACTATATTTACTCGACCGGCTCGTGAGAAGCGTATACAATCCCCGGATCCGTCGCTGCGGCACCTCGAGTTATTCTCCAACGAGATTACAAACCCCCGCCGGGCCTAAAAGTAGGGGAAGCCCTTGCCCGTGAGCACGGCCTGCGTCACGACGCCCGAGAACGCGAACATGGCGAGCCGGCAGTGCGTGATCTCCATGAGCTTCATCTTGGCCTCCTTCTCGGGCGTCGAGCAGAAGTCCAGGGGGTCCAGGCCGAAGTCACCCGGCACGCGGTCGCTGCCCATCCACATCATCTGCGCCACGCCGAAGGAGTGCACGACCTCCACGAAGCTGAGCCAGAGGAAGATCTGCGACATGGCGCCGTACTTGCACGCGACGTCGTGCGCTTCTACCGAGGACACCTGGTGCATGTCGCCCGGTAAAGTGAAGCCCAAGTCCGTGGCCACGAAGCCCACCCATGCCAGCATGCAGATGCGGCCGTGCTTGATCTCCGCCTCCCGCAGCCACTTGA
>Ga0302122_10001153_pt1 | contig 16735 bp, 15 predicted proteins | sample CB21_SCM_MG_FD_203115 | JGI IMG/M metagenome (GOLD analysis project Ga0302122, IMG submission 203115) | Marine microbial communities from Western Arctic Ocean, Canada - CB21_SCM | ecosystem: Environmental > Aquatic > Marine > Oceanic | place: Canada: Western Arctic Ocean | collected 2017-09-28
AATATCAATTTTGATTCCAATCAAATTTGATTTGATTCAAATCAAATTTGTACAACTTGATATTTTTTTCAATCCTCCGAGAATATCAATTTTGATTTGAATCAAATAGAACACCCAAATTTTTTGTTTATCACTACACATATCACCAAAGACAATGGTCAAAGTTTCCGCCCGCCAAGTTCGTTCCATGCGCCGTGACTTGCATAAAACAAAGCAAGAGGCCGAGTGTATTCGAAAAAAGGCGACTGTAATTGCGGCAAAGCTGGTCATCGAAGAGCATACCAGCAGTATACTGTGCGCGTCCCTTAAAAATTTCAGCGGGCCACTTTACAAGTTGCAGCACAAGTACAGGAAACTTTATCATGCTTACGCACGAAAGAAGAACGAGAACGACCATCTAAAACGCGGCATTTTACAACTGAATGCACTGCGCAAGCATCGGAAGCAGTGCGCTGGAAAAACACGCTGCATAGACATTTAGGTCGTTGTGTAAACATTATTTTAAAAAAAAAATATTTTTACATTTTCATATCTTTATTTGTGTATATGTGGCGATTTGCCCGTCCTGGGTTCTTGTTTTTGCTCGTATAATTCTTGACCGTCTTCTTTCTGGCGCATTGTAACTTTTGCGCCATTTTAAGATGCTGGTATTTCTGGAGCGGCTGGTATTTCTGGAGCGGCTGGTATTTCTGGAGCAGATGCTGGTATTTCTGGAGCGGAAGCTGATTCGTGTATTATCATTGCTGCAACTACTTCTGCCTGGTCTAATTCCCAAATAATTTCCAACAATTTTTTGAGGCCACATTGAACATCTTTTACAACATTATTTGCTGTATAACGATATTTCCATTTGTCAGTACCGTGACGCTGACGTCTCAAATCATATTTTTGGTGGAGTTCTGTGAATTTTTCTTGACTAATTGTACCAATACGTAAACCTTTTGATTTTTCAAATCCTTCAAAACATCGTGAATCTGAGGACTTTTTTTGGCGTTTTTTTGGTCGTACGTATGAACAAGATGAGCTTTGTGCATCCTCCTCCTCAGCCTCCTCCTCTTCTTCCACCTCAGCCTCCACCTCAGCCTCCTCCTCAGCCTCCTCCTCTTCTTCCTCCATCGACTCTTCTTGTGAAGAATCATCCTCTTCTTCCTCCATCGACTCTTCTTGTGAAGAATCGTCCTCTTCTTCCTCCATCGACTCTTCTTGTGAAGAATTATTATCTTGTGAATTTCTGTCCAATTTACTTTTTATCATTTGTACTATAATTTCTGCTTCCCAAGTTTCCGTTCCTGTGTCTATCAGATGCTTTGAGTGGACATGGTGTACCATTACTACACTTTTTAAGCGCAAACGCTCAAAATTGACGTGGTATTTCTTATCAATTTCACATTCTGTAAGAAACGTTTTTATTTCTGGTGAAAGTGCAATTGGTGGGTTAATTTTGTTGTAAACGTATCGAGCAAGACCACATGGCATGATGATAGCTAATTCAGAGTACGTAACACTCTTTAAAATACTGTCGTTAAGCTGCAGTGCATTGATAGGTGCGAAGAATCGTTTGTCTACACCCTTGTTGGTTAGATATTCTTTTGTTTGTTGATCCATTGTTCCTTAATAGTGAAAAATAGTATAGAAATAATTCCTTGTAATTTCTTGTAATTTCTTATCTTTTTTCCTTGTTGCCATTTTTTTTGCTTGGCCATTTAATTTTGTCTGATGCACTCGAAATTTTCGTTTGCTTTTTTTCTGGCTTTTCTGACCAAGTTTTACTAATTATCGGAATAGATGGCCAAAAAAATGCCAATAAAACGAAGAAAACGGAGAATGATTGCTTAGTCGCGTGTAGCCTCTTGTACATTTATTGGTATCAGACGCACGAAAGAAGAACGAGAACGACCATCTAAAACGCGGCATTTTACAACTGAATGCACTGCGCAAGTATCGGAAGTAGTGCGCTGGAAAAACACGCTGAATAGACATTTAGGTCGTTGTGTAAACATTATTTAAAAAAAAAAATATTTTTACATTTTCATATCTTTATTAGTGTATATGTGGCGATTTGCCCGTCCTGGGTTCTTGTTTTTGCTCGTATAATTCTTGACCGTCTTCTTTCTGGCGCATTGTAACTTTTGCGCCATTTTAAGATGCTTTTGCGCTTCGCTTTGTTTGGAGGTTGGGGTGTTGTCAGTCATGAGTGTAAAAAGTGTAAAGAGAGTATTGTTCATATATTTTTGATTTGATGTCGCGAAGCGCCAAATTTCTCTGGCAAAAGTTTGAACCAAAAATTACTTTGGTGAAAATTAGCTTTGCGACAATGTTCAAACTTTATTTTCTCAGGACAAAATGAATCGTGGTGATTTTGTAAGTCGGGTTTTTGTCACATAACTCTTGGTTAATATGATGCCAATCGACACATCCATTTCCCCACGAGTTGCAGTATAAGACTTTCTGGCCCGAAAACTCATCACAGACCGTGCCCGCAAAAACATGACCTCTTTCATCAGAGTCGCTCACTCGAACAAGAAAACCACGTACATTAGGATTTCGCGCCATTTTGTCTACCCTTTCAAACGGATTGTACAAATCAACCCTCATTTGTGATTGTGCCATCCCTTGAAACCCTAATTCAATGAGTGCAATGTTTTTTTCCTTGTTGTTCTCAAATATTTGTAATTTTTTTTTGAAGATTGTTTCTGTTGCATGCCAAACTTCATATCTATCTGGTCTGTCTTGTATTTGGCATGTTACATTTGAAATCACATGTTGGTCAAAATAAACATTGAACGCATCGTGCCACGTATCAAGCGTTTTAAATATAAATGTTATTAGAAAAGCTGCTGAACCACCGTTGATAATATCCGCCCGCGACATCTGGTCGGTTTGATGCACCGTTTTTCGCCATGTCGCTGGTAACACTGGGCATTCTCTAGTAAAATCAACTCCAGAATAATCTTTGGACAAAAAGGAGACTAAAGATTTGATGGTGGGGTCTACTTCGGGGATATCCGATTCCTGCAATTCTTTTCGCAGCAATCGATTGTCTTCCTCGTCGTCGACACATTCCGCGAGCTTGTTGAGGATGGTAAACTCGTTTTGAAAGAGCGCGATGACCGCCACCAGGTAACATATGCCGACGTTGCCTTGGTTCAGATGAAATTTAATACAATTTTGTGGTTCTATCATTGGACTCGAACGGTCTGGCGAAGACGAACGCGTTGTTTCTCCTGAAATTTGTGGCCCCACAACTCGAAGCATTGCTGATAATCCGTTTGCATGCAAACGACATACTTCGTTGGCGCGATTCCGATGACAACCAGCGTTTTTCATCATTTCAATGGTCGCTGTATCACAATGACAATACGCAATGTCCAGAGGTGTTTTCGAATGCTTGTTTTCTGCATTTTTTTCAATGTCCGGCACGGCCAACAATTGTTGAATAATATTTTTGCGACATTTCTCGGCGGCAAAATGAAGCGCGGTGTTCCCATAGTTCGTTTTTTGGTGGACGTTTAAGCCCGGCACGGTCAACAACATCGGAACAATAGTGGGATGTTGGCGACAAGCCAGCATGAGTATTGTCTCGCACGCTTCCGTCCATTGTCTGTCTTTGGTTTGTCGATTTAGTGCTTCCACACCGGGCATTAATCCTTCAACTAGCGTTGGTTCAACAACCCCTTCTAAGTAGTACCACAGGGGTGGCATATTGGAGACGCCTGCGCATATGGTAGGGTTAGCGCCAGCAGCCAACAGCCGTCCAACGTATTCGTTTATTTCTTCTGTCGCCACGTAACAAGCGTTGACGAGCGCCGTTTTACGGTACCCGTGGTACTCGTTGTGTCTAACACTCTTAACATCGGCTCCCATTTCCATGAGGACGTCAAACATATCGTGGTGACGACATCGAATGGCTTCCATGAGAGGTGTTCCACCGCGACCCTGATATTGTTCGTTCACGAGACCATTCACGTTATCACGCTCCACGTAATAATCAAATAGAAATGTATTGTTGGCCACAATGGCGGCCACCAGACGATTCTTCCAATACGAAATATTTGGCGCTCTCGGATACCACTGCTTTAACTCCCACGCTGCGCTTACACGTTCATTTGAAACACCAATATCCTTGGCGATTTGACTCTGATTACTGGGAGAAAACCTTTTCTCTTTGGCGGGCCAATTCAAATATATGGTTGTGAGTAACTCAGACTCTTCGGGAGTGAGTCTGGGTCTGTTTTTGAATTCGCGATAACGCTCTCTTCCGTTCCGGGCGTACAGACGTCGTTTCCACACGTCGCGAACAAGTTCTGAAGAATAACCAGGGATGCTGTCGACAACGACCGAGGTGAGCGACTTCTCTCGCCGTGGGAAGTTGTCGTAAATATCCTGTAAAACTTGTTCATCTTTTTCCGAAAACAGTGTGCGCTTTGCGTTCAACTCTTTTAAAAGTGTCGCGTCCAGAATCTTCCCTCGATTAGGCCATATCTTTCGGATGTGGCTTCTGAGCGCGGCTTCGTTCTTTGGTGAAAAGATGTACGGCATGCATGCTTTGACGAGAGTGTCCAACACAGCTGCCGTCAAATTGACTTTGCCACGCGGCCAAAACCGATACACCATTGTTATCAATTCTTGGTCGGTCATTGGCGCCGTGACGTATCGGACAAATTGGTGGAACTCCGATTTGCTCTCGGTCATTTGATTGAAGGGATGGCAATTATATACGGTAAAAAATCCACAAAGCAATAGTTTTACAATATTTAGCGACGGTGCAACAAACAAATGTCAGAGTTCAAAGTAGGCGCGAAAAAGGCCGTGACTGCGGTAGGCCATTTATTGTACGAGATTCATGAACAAGAGTTAAACAATGTGACCGCACGCCTTGTTCAACAAACGAATAAACCGATAGCGACGTACTGCACGGCCAGTGGGTACTGGTCATTCGACGTGGTGCGCGAATTTCTGCGCGAACGTGGCATGAAATGCACGCTGGCAGCACAAGATAATACATGGCTATTAGACGCTCCCAGATTTTTACGTTCAAATCCTGCCATGGTTGGGTTTATTGACGGTGATTTGTTGGATACGTTCAAATGGAACAAAACACATTGGTCAACCCAAAAAGATTCGGTACTTGTTCTTCCTAAAAGACGCTTGTTTGCCGTCCACAAGATGTGGATTCCTATCGAAAAATTCTATGGTAAAACGTTTCACGTGACGACAGACGATGCGCCGTGGGTGCGCCACGAGTATCAACCATCTTCGTGTTGGCGCGGAGAAACTGTCAACTACGAAGGTTGCGAAAATGCCGTCAAACGCCAAATGAAAGCGCACAAAAAGTCAGCCATTATGATGTCCAACAATAGAGAAATGCTTCTTTGCTCTCCGGGCAAAAGGGGATGGAAAACCGAAACGTTACTCAGTTATGAATGCATGCCGATAGTAGATGCCGCACAACAAGTATCCGAAGAATTGTCCACGATTTTGGTACGACATATAGAGACGTTAGAGCCGGGTCATGCTGCCTGGTCAGTGATGGCCCATGCGTTATTTAGTGCCTACCAACATCTCGGTGGTAAATTACGCGCTGAGGATTTGTCGCGTTTGACGCCAAATGAATTGAAAACACTCCGCGCCTACGAGAAGGGCCTGATCAAGGTAACAAAACAAATTCAGCATATAAAGGCGAATCGCACAGAATAAATGGGCGGGGGCACATCCAAAGTTGAAGTACTCAAATGTCCAGACGGTTATGACAAGAGAAAATTCCAAAAAATATGCACGCTCTTCGATAAACTCGATAAAGACTCTAATTTAGGTGTATCTTCTGACGAAATTGAAGATATTGCCACACATCATGTGGCAAATTGCATCCTTAGAACGGAAGGTCAAATCGCGGCGAAGGGAAAAGCCTTGGAAGTGGCCAAAACACAAATCACTTTGGACGAAAGGAATGCCATCGCCAAAGTGAAACATGGTTTTGAAATGCGGCGACAACAAGAAATGTTGGTGCACACTGCTGCCGTCGAATCGCTTGAAAATCGGAAGACGGCTTACGAAGGACTCGACAAAGATGGTAAAGCTAACACCTTTATCAAAGCAGTGTCGGGCCCTGGTGACATGATTACGTTTTGGTCATTTTTTGAATATATGAAGACCCGAACGGGTGACATGAAGAATATAAAAGAGTAACTATAAATATTTATTATGGCTGGAGCGCCAAATGTTATTGTATTTCCACGCCATTAAATCAAATTAAGTTGAGTATATAAACATTATATTATTGTTGTAATGACCAACGTATTTGTTTGGACAAAAGAATGTAAGAACGAATTAGAAACTTTAAAAGCAGGACTAGTTGCTGAAACGCGTCAATTAGAATCGATAAACCTAGAGGGACGGATATCACACCTTGAAAAAGAGCTGTCGAGTCGAAATAAACAATTAGAAGACCTCAAAAATAGTGTTGTTCTGAAAGAAAGGAAGGAAACTCGTATTAGACAACATAATACACAATCGTTGGAACGGATGAATAGGTCTATCATTAAACAAAAAGACCAACTACTAGGGTTTGAAAAGATGCTAGAGGCACACATGCACGATGCTATCGAACAATCGCAAGAATTGGAATACCTTAAACAAGAGATTGTACGATTAAAAGATTCCGCATAGTTGCATGTTTAATAAAGAAACGACTACCAGTAAGTGTTCAGCAGCAGCCGCGCGCAGTAAAACAACGAAAACACAAGTCGTGCAGACAGTAGGAGCATGTGACTACATGGTCAACACACACGTTTAAACGACAATCCTCGCAATAGAAAAGTCCTTTGCGTCCACGTTTTTGTGAGCAGGTGCCACAGTTATGGACGGGTGCTGTCCTGGAGACAAAATCGTTCCAGTGGTGATTTGAAAATGCGTCTGTCAGTTCTGTATTTTTGGTTGTCCGTCGCCATTGGCAGATATCTTTGGTAGGCAGATACTGAAAAATTTGACCCATGAGGGGTTGTTCGCCAGAGACCCAGGTGTTCATCGTCTGTCCACTGTATGGAAATAGTGAAGTATAAGTATATTAATCTGAACATGTTCGTATTTTTTGGCGCGAACTGTTTTTCTCACGGTGCTATCTACCATAATATCCAATAATAAAATTAATACTATAAATACAAGCCAGACTGTAGATAAAAATGTATCGCCAGCACATTCCCAAATACATTCGATTTCAATCTGCCGAAGGGTCGGTCACCGAACTCATTGCGGCCACCGATTTGGCCGCAAAATTGTCCGGTTTAGGGTTATGTGACTTGCATTCGGCCGCTGTACAAACGCATTTCGTCGGCGAAGATTACGTCGCACAAAAAAACATTTCTAAATGGACGAAACGCGAAAACGACGAGCTGGTCGCCCTCGAAAAGAATTTGGATATTTGTGTTTTAAAGGCGCGTATCGATGTCGTGGACAATGCTGCGTCGGTTCCCAGAAATGAAAACACGTCCGTGGCCACGAAACAAGACAACTCAAGACCATGGCAAATGGTGAAAGGCCGCGAAAAGGGACAATTATGTGGGGGCTATGGCGATATCGACAGTACAACGTATGGCGTTTTAGTGGAGCACGAATTCCAAAGATTATCCGGTCAATCCAGATTTGTTGCATTCCCTATGGTCGACATGAATGACGAATTCGGGTCTCATTGGAAACGTGATGATGATTTATGTAAGTCAAACGGCTTTAATTATGGCGACGCTGCGCATTTTAACCTAAATCATGTTCGTTTTTCTTATCGCGAATACCGCCAAATTCTTGACACTCAACGCAGAAAAAAAGACTTTCGGGGTGCCTTTTCAGCAGTTACGGATGGCAATCCCATGGCAGAATACGGGAATTTGTCGGCTAAATTCAAAAAACAGTACCTGCGCGAGAATGGTATCCTCGAGAGACATGATATTTTGTACGACGAGCCCGGTGAAGATTTGCCGCCTGCACTAGAACTCGATTATAAAACCATGTTTGAGGAAGTGGCCGTCACAAGTCGTTTCGGGGACATTGAGGAGGTCGTGGAAGACTTGAAATTCGACCGTCGTCTTTTGGCGGACAAATATTTGGGTACGTCTAATTACTTTACTCAATTAGACGTTCCTCCCATTATCATGGGAACCGTCCTTCGAGATGGCACTGCGGATTACCACAGTGTGTATTATGAAGACAAAAATGCTATGGGTGAAGTAGGCAAATGGGCCACGGTTCTCATCGTACGGCCAACGAGACGCGCCAGCCAAGACGGACGATTTGAATCCGAAGCCCAAGAATATGTCGAACGATACGCGTCCAAGCACACTTTTGTGGTCGTTTTGCCCAATAGAAAGGGGTATTCTGCCGGCGATTCGAAGTTTTACTGTTGGCGTGTGGCTCAACACTTGCACGACCACTGGTCGAGACATTTATCCGGCGAGACGTTGGAAGAGTACAACCGAACGAAGAGACGCTGCATCATACAAGACGACCAAGTCCTTCCATGGTTGCATGCCGTTGTCAAATTCAATGATAAATCCAGAGGCAATGACGCGTCAAAGGAAGAGAAACGTGTACAGCGCTTGGCCAATACAGATGCCGAAACCGCCATTATAAAATCGGATGCGCCGCCCGCCGAAAAAATCGAGGCGCTTTACGACGAAGTAAGCGATAGAATTTACATCAACAATACCGACAAAAAAAACACACCAGACGCACTCAACAACGACCAATACAAATTTAGAGCAATTGTTCGGGACGTCAACGGTGAATCTATGATGGCACCGGGCAACAGTCGTTTTCCACTGACGCATGCGGCGGCATTCATGTACATGAATCGAGTTTCAGACATTATGCAAGCAGGCATCGTTTGTGCCAACCAAGGCGACCCCATCAAGTGGAATATTCCATTGAAATATAAACAAGAAGCCATGTGTTGTTGGTTGATTAATTTACATTTAGTCGAGCCTGCTTTATTTGCAACAGAGGGGAAGCCCTTTCTCCAATCGGCTCTTAATCCCGCCTTTCAAGCGGCGGAAGATTTAATGATGTTTCGAGTGGCGCGCGACCGCGGTGTAAAAGTCGTCACGTGTTCCACTGTACGGTGGAGAAAAGCGCCTTCTTCCAAGCATTCGACAGCCGGCAGGTCGGACGTCTCCAAAGAAATTCCGCCGCCCTTTAGGCCTATCATAAAATACCACGATATGCTTCGTACAGTCAGGCGATTTAATACATTTCCCGCAGTCGTTCACAGGCCCAAATGGCCCGCATTTCCGCCCGGTCTTTCGATTGAAAGCAATTGTTGGCCATTTTCGAAAATAGGCTGGACAGCGGCTCTCAAAGGTAAAAAATGGTACGCCCGACAATTTTGGATAGAATATTTAGACAGTGTTTATTCGTGCACGCCTGATCTGATGAAATTGTCATGGGGAACTGATGGAAAGGCCGATGATAAGAAAGAATCCGAAATCCTTTTCTTGTCGGGTGGATATGGTGCCAGACATCGCTTTAATGTAGTTGTTCTCAAAATGTTGGACGCTGTATTACGGGGAAATGTTCAAGAAGGCGGCGAAGTTTCGGACATCACTGAACAATTGGCCAGCATGTCTATAGGCGGCGAAACGAAAATGAGCGCTCCTGCCAAGAAAAAAAAGACACGAAAAAAGAAGCCCCCGGCAGATTCGGACGACGAAGACGATGAACCACAGCAACCCAGAAAGCCTTCTAGACGCAGAAGAAAACCAAACCCTAGATATGATGATGGTGCAACAAAAGAAGAAATGGATACGTTATAAAATGCCGCTAATTGGTCACAATTATTGAGTTACACTATTTTTTACGTGTCAGTTTTGCATAAATGTTACATCTTCAAATTTAAAAAGTCTGCAACTTGCTGCCGGTCTATGGGATTAAAACCAATAAGTAGTCCCTTTTTCTCTACATAGGCAGCTACCGTTTGTATGGCATCGTCGTACAGTATATCACAAGTGTATTCCTTCTTTTCATTCGTAATCCAACATCCACGGACTCGTTTATCGGGATGTCGAATTTTAGCATAAGAGGCATACAATAATGCTTGGTCTTTTACTTTTTTGCGTTTTTGGGTCGGAGTTGTGCGATTAATAATTTTACACTCAACTGCCAACAGACACATGTCTTTTATGGCCAGAATGTCGCCGATACCAAACTGTGATCGATTTCGGACTGGATACCATTCTTGGTCAGTCGTCCATCCGTGTTTTTCCAGGCGTTTAACAGTGAACGCAACTAAATCTTTTTCTTCCATCATTCTTCTTTAATATTGATATTAGTAAATATATGATTATTTTTCTAAAACTTTAGGATTTGTACAGCCTTAGGATTATTTCTCGAGATTTTTCTAGATGATTTCTCTAAAGCTTTTGTGTATACATTTTGTGGAATATGTTACTCAAAAGGGTTTCTTAGTTTTCAGAGTAAGAGTCTATGGTCAACATGTCCAGCACAGAAATGGTCGTAGCTTTTATGGCACATTTAGAAGAGTGTCCAATGTCGAATGATTTTCAGGAATATTGGGCAGGAATATGGAAACCACTAACACAGCGATGTTTAAACGTGGCAAAATATCAATTTGTCCTGCAGAAGGCTTTTGAACTATTTAAAGTTCATAAAACTCTAGTCAATAGTTCTGGCTCTTCGACTTGGTCTGATATCTTTGTCTGTAAAGAAGAAGAAAAAATCTTGAAATCGTTGTGCAGATATGTCAAGCTACAAGAAGAAGAACTTATGGACTTTGGTTTGAATCACCATCGAAACCGTTGTCGTAAGTATTATCGAGAGTCAAACATAACAACTTTATAATTGTAAAATACATGTAAAATACATGTATATTACATTTTTATTTGGCCGCTTCGCTGATTGTTTGTCCGTACATTTCACATTCCACCCGCGCGTGCGGCAATTATTTCTTCTTGTTAATTTTTTTTAGTATAAATACACACCAAAACGAATACAATGAATACCAGAATGTATCATCTCGGTTGTTTTACTGTATTTAGTTTACTTATGTTGAGCGAATGGTTTTGTCTAGCTATTTTAGCAGTGGCGTGGGCATTTCAAATTGCCCACTTTATTTTTACGTTTATGACTTTAAAAAGGCCACGATATGAGGGTGTCAAACAGCGCTTTGAACGTGAATATTACCACAAAACGGGTGTCTCTATTATTAAGCCGTTGTGCGGAGACGGGCCGACACTTGAAGAAAACCTCGAGACGTATTTTACCCTCGAATATCCATTGTATGAAATTATCTTTTGTGTCGAGAGCAAAGAAGACCCGGCCGTCGCCATTATTACAAAGCTCCAGTCGAAATACTCCACTGTATCTACGATTATATCCGAAGGCCTCGAGGAAGTGGGCATTAATCCCAAAATTAATAATATGATGACCGGTTACAAGGTCGCCAATTATGATTTGATTTGGATAGCCGACGCAAATATCGTGGCGTCTGACGCAGCGTTACAAGATATGGTGGACAAATGCGTGGACGGTTGTCGATTAGTGCATCAGCTCCCGTGGGGTGTTTCGGGCCCGACGGTGGTGCCTACTCTTGGGGCCATGTCCTGCGGTTCAATTCTGGAACGATGGTACTTTGCCACTGGACACGGGCGTCCATATATGGTCGTCAACAATACGATTTGTACGTGTCTTAACGGCATGAGCAATCTTATTTCAAAGCCCCACTTGGATAGGATTGGTGGCCTTGAAAAGTTTGCTAATGTGCTGAATGAAGATGGTGAGATTGGTGTGACATTTGACCAGTACGGCTACGAGACCGCCATTTGCAAGCACGTCGCGATACAAAATTTTGGCGCGTTTGACATTTGCAAATACTTGGACAGACGCATTCGTTGGGCCCGCCTGCGCAACAATTACGGCAAGACCGAATACATTGCTCCGTTAGAGATGATTATTGATAATCACATTATTGGATATTTTTGCCTCGCTATGTTGGTGGCGTATCACGAATCGGTCAGCGCCATGTATCTGTGGTGGCACGCCGGTGCCTGGCTTTTGATAGATGCGCTCGTCTTCATGATGATGGATTTATCGGTCGCGTTACCAAAGACATGGCAGAGCAATATTTTTGATTGGGGAAGGATATCGAATAGGCCCAGAGGGATGTATTTTTTCTGTTTCAACCTGTTGGAACATTATACCATGTGGATTACACGCGAATGCATAGGAATGTACATACGATTAAGAGCTTTACAAACGACACAAGTCACTTGGAAAGAAAAAGAATTTGAGTTAGATGAAGAGCCCGCACCGGACGAAACAAAGAAAGACGAATAAATTTACTATAAAAAGCTTGTTATTTAATTTATAAGATGGCTTCCCTGTTGTGTTGTGCTGCGTGTGAAACGGCTTCTTGTGCTTGTCAGTTAGGCAAATGTTTTTGCACGGACGGTAAAATGTCCGTCACTCTCGCGAATGTCATTTATTTACTTCTGTTTGCCGTGTGGACGTTCGCGGCATTTGCGTTGCAAGAATGGGGTGCACCCCAATTCGATTTCTATTCGTTTAATGTGGGGTGTACGGACATTCCTGGCATTGATGTTTCGGCGTGCAAAGGTGAAAACGCCGTTTATCGCATATCTCTGGGAATGATGGTGTGGTTTATCCTCATCATGGTAGGTAATGTGTGTTCGAAACGATTTCATACCGGCTTCTGGGGGCCTAAAATACTGGCGCTATTGGTATTGACCGCAGGTTTGTTCTTTACGCCCATGGTGGGACAAGACGGTTACGTTCAATTTGCGCGCGTCATTTCAGCCGTGTTCTTAGTCTCACAGCTCGTGTATTTCATTGATGCAGCCTACAGTTGGAATTCTTATTTCGCAGACAAAGCGTACGGTGACCTATATGATGAAAATCGTAATTGGGTGGCCATCGCTCTTATGACGTGTTTTTTCCTGATGTTAGCCGTGGCAGTGGGCAACATTTTACTGTACATCTATTATGACCATTGCACGCGCCAATCCATCTTTATCACGGTAACTCTATTTCTTATCATCATTGCTACAGTATCACAACTCAATATACAGGATACAGACAGTTCTCTGGTAACGTCTTGTATCGTTTCAGCCTACGCAACATACTTGTGCTGGTCTGCAGTGTCCTCTGATGAATGTAATCCTGACCAAACACGGACGCAAGAACAGACTATACTTACATTTTGTGTAACGGCCGCTTCGTTGATATGGTCGTCGTACTCGGCGGGTACCAGGAAAACCACCATACAGTCTACGAATATCATTCGTTTGACAAAGGAGGACGACGAGGACGTCGAGGAAGACGAAACGCAATCAACCGACGGAGTCTCGATGGTTATGTTTCACGCGTCCATGGCCACCGGGTCTGTCTACATGTCCATGTTATTGACTAATTGGGGCACGGTCGCCGGCAAACAGTCGGCGGCCCAAATGTGGGTCTCCATTATATCTCAGTGGATATCGATGCTATTATATGGTTGGACTTTGATAGCTCCCAGATGTTGTCCGGATAGAGAATTTGGTGAAATTTGATTTGATTCAAATCAAATTCGAATCAAAAATAAAACATACAATGACTTCTCTCGTATCTACATGTCCATGGCAAGTCGCCCTTGATGGCGACTATGGCCCTCTTTGCAAACATATCCGCGACACCATTGAAGTCGCCGCCGATGTAGAAGTCGTTGGAGCCATGCCACATATCCCTATAGGGAGTTATTCGGACGTGACACACGTCGAGGTCTTGCTCAGAAAATCACAAGAAAAATTATTCCGCTACAAAATACGTGCTTCGGCTGCCACCACGGGCGAACCTTCTCTGCAGGCGTCCACGGCCCTGGCACAGTTGATTATGAACGACCCGCTTCTTTTGGCGGGCGTCACCGACTTTGAGTGTTCTCCAGGCGCGAGTTTTATCGTATTTCGTGGTCATAGCGTTGACCTCTCGAAACACTTTGACGGCGAGTGTCTAAACGTATCTGGCGTTATCACCGAAATTATTTGCAAAGTTTCTTCAGACACATCAGCGGCCGTCTGTAACATTGGCCTTGTGCCCATCAAGACATCAGTGGCCTTTTTGGCATGTGAAGACAATTCCGAAGGCAAACATCGCTTCTACGAAGAGGCGAATATTCGCAAATGGATTGTGGAACACGGCACCGCTCCGTTTACTCGGGCCTCCGTGTCCGCCGACGACATTTGTGTGGCAGGCCCAGCGGCCGTTCCCATCCAAAAACAGCCTGCACTGCCTCTAAAACGCAAGGCAGTTGAAACGACCAACACGGCCATTAAAAAGGCACGTCCCATCAAAAATAAGCACATTTGTGCCGTTTGGGACAGGTCTGGTTCTATGCGTTCGATGGGCACAACGCCTCTAGAAGGGCTCCAAAAATTATTACAAGACCAGAAGGCCATCGCTACGTCGTCCGGAAATCCTACCAACGTATCTTTGTACACATTCGACAACGAGATGGAAGTGCCTGTGGACAACCAAGACATTTTGTCCGTTGACGTCAACAACGAATGGATTGAACCACGTGGTACGACGCGTCTCTATGACACCATTGTGACGGCCGCCACTACGTTCAAGAAAAACGTCCTCGAAGGCGAATCTGGCGTATTCATCGTGATGACGGATGGCGCTGACAATGCGAGCGAGTGCTCGGCCAATACGGTTAAGAAAACGCTCGATTCGCTGCCGGACAACATTGAGTGCATTTTTATGGCGGCAAACATTGGTGACGCACAGGACGTTGGCGCGTCGATGGGATTTAATGAAGATACGTCACTGACCTTTACGACCGACGCTTCCGACACAGCGTTTCGCTGCATGAGTCAATCGGCGCTACGCTCAGTAACCGGCGGGTCGGCTGCGTTTACAGGTATGGAACGTCAATCTTCCGTGAACAGAACAGACAATATGAGAGCGAGAACGTTATTCTAATCTTTAAAAAATTGTACATTTATATAATCATCGATGTTTCTGTTTACTTAAATCTATTACTAAATCTTACTCATTTTCGTAATGAACGCGTCAAACCCTTTGAACGTCGAATTAAGGTACGTGTTGTCGGTCAGCATGACAATCAGACCTTTATACAGCATCAATTACTTTAGTTAACTACACTCTACCTTCGAACACGCGCTTAAACGTGGGATGTCTCGGGACACCGGCGGTCGTTATCTCAAAGTAGCCAAACGTAATTTTGCAGCCAATTTTGGGTGGCGACCGGCGGTCAGCGTCCGTAAGACCACTGCCTACTTTAAACATCTTGCCTCTGTATTCGCAAATGAGTGCACCACACATGTTACGATACTTGCCAGTGCCGTCTTCATAGCCAATGACGACACATTCGGCGTCGTGCATCGGTTTGACTTTCAATAGCACAGATGTGCGCTTGTATTCATAGTTCGAACCCGGTTTGCGCAGCATAAGACCCTCACCCCTTGCATTCGTAACAGCTTCCAAACGCGCGGGTAGTTCTTCAGCATTCAAACGCACTTGTTCGCACAAATACAGATGTTTTTGTCCATTGATAATAGTGGCCAATGTTTGTTGGCGCTGTTCAAAGACACCTTCTACACACGGGGCGTCAAACACATGATATTCGAGCCCTTGCCATGATTCATAAGCGGCATCAAGACGCCGCACGAGTCCAGATGTTTGGCTAAAGTTTCCACGGCCACCAAAGAGTTCGCCGTCGAGAACTACATCTCTCGGGAATTCCGCGCAAAATTCGACAGGCGCATGAATGCGATTTCCAGAACGAGACCAGAAGGTTTGCCCGTCCCAGATGGCACGAACGCCGTCAAGTTTTTCGGAAACCCACCAGTTATGGACATTATGAGATTTATAATTCTTTGCGAGCATTACCGAGGGCCCAATGGGCATTCTAGGCGCTTGTGCCACGGGTTCAGTGCTAAATCGTGACCTACACCAAGATTCTTTGACAATGGTCACGTCCAATTCTTGGGCCTTTTGAACTTTTTTGGAGGACTCGTTCAGGGCACCATTAGGCACAACCAAGTGAGTGGTTGTTCTTGTCACGGTTTTCTTAATGTCCGCAGCACCTTGTTTGCGCAATTCGAACGCAAATTGCGTTTTCGACTGGCTGAGTTTACCATCTAGGCAGAAAATAAGATTGTTCATTTTAACTAGATACGAATGAATGTTATAGTTTTTGTGGATTTGTTTATGGATTTGATTTGATGTCGCGAAGCGCCAAACGCTATCAAACGCTGGCCAACATTCTTTTCAAACGCTGGCCCACATTCTTTTCAAATTTTGATTTGATGTCGCGAAGCGCCAAACACTGGCCCACTTTTTTCAAATTTTGATTTGATGTCGCGAAGCGCCAAACGCTGGCCAACACTTTTTCAAATTTTGATGTCGCGAAGCGCCAAACGCTGGCCAATATTTTTCCCGAAATTTGATTGCAATCAAACTTATTGTTGGCCCACATTCTTTTCAAATTTTGATGTCGCGAAGCGCCAAACGCTGGCCAACTTGTTTTCAAACGCTGACATTCTTTTCAAATTTGGAGTTGATGTCGCGAAGCGCCAAACGCTGGCCCATTTTTTTAATTACAATCAAAATGTCATCTGTCAATTGGTCTGGTTCACCAAAAAACTGTCACGTCATGTCCAAACTTGTGCGGTCGAGAAAAACAATTGGCTTGTCCCATCTATAAGCAAATTCT
>Ga0302122_10001156_pt1 | contig 16721 bp, 25 predicted proteins | sample CB21_SCM_MG_FD_203115 | JGI IMG/M metagenome (GOLD analysis project Ga0302122, IMG submission 203115) | Marine microbial communities from Western Arctic Ocean, Canada - CB21_SCM | ecosystem: Environmental > Aquatic > Marine > Oceanic | place: Canada: Western Arctic Ocean | collected 2017-09-28
CGGGTGTAGGTAACGTATCGTTACGGTTAAGGTACGATGCGTTATAATTGAACGAAAATATAGGGGATGCGTATGCTTCTATACTTTGTACCGGTCCTCTACCACGTTCATTTTCATATATTACCTTGATAAGTATCTGTTGAATACCTTCACACGGGTTAGGTATAGTTGACCGTATACTACTATTAACGAAAGGTGTTGACGGCATTTATATATACTTACATTTATTCCTTATCTGGTTTTATAAGAATTTCAGGTGCATCATCAACTATATCTATAACATATCTATTTTCATTATCTGTGGGAGATACTGTTACGATTCGACACTTATCGGTACTGATCATAGTTTGGTCAGAAACTTTAGTTACTGGTATTGTAATGGGACGACACAAGAGCATCCACATTTTATATAGGTAAATATTTTAAAATGTTTGTCACTTTTTGTGATTACCAAGAAAAACTTTTTTTTAATATATACAAAGTATCTCCTTGAGAAGGATGTTCGATTTCAAATATAATTTTTCTTTTTACTAATCACTAAAAGTGACAAACTTTTTATTTATATACTCTATGTTTCCTATTTAAAAGTAATAGTATAATAATATAAAAAATGGGTGAAGACACAAAAAAGTATATACAGGAAGGTATACACTTTTCAAACGATATAATGGATGCCATTGAAGATGTTTCTCATAGGTATCAAGAACACATTTCCGTATCATTGGAAATTGGTCATTTTGATGAAATTAATAAATATATGATGAAATTGTCTAGAGCTCTCGTACGATATAATCAACAATATACAGAACTTGTAAAAGATTTTAAAGGTGAAAAAGAACACGATGATGAAAAAAGGGGGTTAGAAACAATAACTGAAGAATGAGTAGATGATACAACAATATGCGCAACACGTATATAAAATACTTGGCCCCGGTTATAGTGAGCGTGTGTATCACAATGCAATGGAAGTTGTCTTACGGAAAAATGGGATACATTACGAAACGGAGAGAATAGTTCCTATTGTGTTTGAAGGACACACAATAGGGAATCTTCGCGCCGATTTAATTTTAAATAACAAAACCGTAGTCGAACTGAAATCGGTTAAAACCATGAATGACGTCATGGTCACACAAGCACAAAACTATCTACGCTTGACGGGGTTTACGGAAGGGTACCTTATTAATTTCCCTACATCACTTAACACCGATTTAGAGGTTAGGTATGTAACTCTAGATCTTCAATCTGATTCATCATGTACATAAATGGAATCATTTGGTAAATCTTTTTCCATTCACCCTTGGATTCCTCGTAATACTTTTTAGGGTCTTTAAGCCCCTCTTTTATAATTTCGTTTATCTTTTCTGTGTAGAACTTGATTTCTTCTAAACAGAAATTGTAATATGGATCGTTGTTCATTATCTATATTAAAGCTTTTATCTTTTAAGCTTGTCATTAATGTTTTGGAAAACTTCGGGTGTGTTTCGCTTTTTGTTCGCAAAGTTTTTGAGCATGTTACTCAAACTATTGTATACAACACCTCTTCTCAAAGGGTTCATTTTCGCCTTAGATTTTGTTTTCGATTTTGGTTTTGGGGAGTCTGGGAACTTATTATTCGTTTCCTTTTGTAACTTTTTAGATTTACTATTACGTACTGGGAAGGCCATTTTAGTATATATTTAGATTTTAAATCGTCGGTATATATTCCCAATGAAGGACCTCACATATCTTTTTCCATATGACATCCTGTTGGTATAACTTTTCCTTTGATTTCAAAAGTGGAAAATATTTAAGATATTTATCTTCACTCAAAAGTTCACAAAATTTATAGAGTACATACGAATAACTCAAAAAGTTTTTTCTTTCTGGTGGACAGTTATCATCGAACGGTTTTTGAATATCCTTGAACATTATACGCAGTCTTTCTTCGAGTTCCTGGGGCATGGACGGTGGTTTTACCCCACTTATGATATTCGTTATATAAGGGACGTGTTCATAGAACTTATTTAGTTTCAGTTTTTTCAAGAGTGTACGAACGCGTGCGTGTGTAATCTCATCTAAAACTTTTACCTTTATTTTTTTGAGTTCGTTACGTAGTTGTTCTATTACCTCGGGAGGTATAGTTGTCGTCTCTTGAGCTTGAAATTGTGATAACCATTCATTAAAATGATTTTCACGTTTATACGAATAACTGACTATCTTTTCCGACGTTTCCTGTTCTTCTCTATATGTCAACTCTTCACTTATAAGTGTTGCTAAAATCGCACCACAATTATCACATACGAGGTCACTTGTATCTGTAAAATGAAACACGTTACTTTCTGGACACGTGGGGCACACTTCACGTTTCTTTTCTATAGGTCTATCTATATTATTTAACTTTTCTACGTCTATTAGGTAATCATTAAATATATCTTTCCTCTGTAGTCCTGATGTTTCTTTACAGTTGAAAACATTATTGGTACTTACTTCTTTTTTAAGTTCATCTGTATACAATTCCAGATACGGCATACACTGAATTATATACTGTGACATTTCGTATTCATATTTCGATTTATTAATGGGGTCGTCTCGAATAGACTGTTCCCATGTTTCTACTTTATTGGTATATCTACTTAAAAAATTACCTTCCATAATAATTAAATATAATGCTCGGTAATCTTTTAACTAACGTTATTTTATGGGTGTACTCTACATTAAAATCACTATTTTCTAGCCCGGACTATAGAATCGCGGATTCATCAATGGAATATTTTTTAGATCGTACAAAAACACCTTTACCGGAAGAACTCGATGAATTCTGGTACGAAGAGCGTAATGAATGGGATGATGACACCGAAAGTGTTTTCAAAACATTAAACTCCACTGATTATAAAGAGACGACAATTCCCGAAAATGTTACGAAAACGGTGGTTCGTGTTAAATATTGGTACAATAACATAATGTATAAATATTTAACGTATGATATGGATCACCCATGGCCACCACCACGTAAAAGTGGGGTTGTATTTAACATGCCAATCGTTTCAGCTGTTTTGCTCGATTCGGATGATAAACCAGTTAAGGATATTTTAAACAAGATTAAACGATACGCGGGTCCACGTAAAGATTTCCATAACGAAAAAGTTAAAATAAGGGATATGTTATATTATGATATAGATACACTTGAAAATGAATTCCCAAAAATAAAAATAAAAAATGCGATTGGTATGACTAAAGTCATAAGTACTATAGATGGGTGTATTACTGATCTTCGGGTACCTTAGTTGCTAAGTAAAATTTTAATTCACCCAGATTAGCAACATTATACTTTAATATCAAAAATCTATTCTGTTCTTCCTGCATAATTTGTACTGTAGAACACATACTCGTCGCTTTTGTAAATATATTCATGTATCGAAGGGAATATTCACCTGAAATTTTGGGACTCTCTTCCGTACATTCAATATTCGTTTCCTGGTTTGCAAAATCACCCATACACTGTAGTTTGAGGTGTGTACCTTCCCTGGTTATCTCTATAATATTACCAATATTGTGCATATCTCTACATATTCTCTGAAAATCCATGGATGCCATTGGTGTAATTGTTGTCATGGTCATATCTGGTACTTCAATTTGGTTTTCATTTATATCGAGTAATTTCAAAGCAAATTTAGTACATGTTTTTTTTGTTTCGTTATGAATTTCAATATTCATAAACTCTTTACAATTTATACTCATTACGAGAACATCGTTATTTGTAATGGATTTAAGAAGTTTGAATGTGTTCGCGACATTTATACCCGCAATTATATCGGTTTCACATGTATATTCTTCGAAATTATCTGATGAGAGATACATGTCAACCAAGGATGTACGAGCTGTATCGAGAGTTACGATGTATATACCATCAGGTTTAAAGTATATATTTACGTCATTGAGTATATCTTTGAGTACTTCAAAGGTTGATTTTATGGCACTCGCCTGAATTGTTGCCAATTTCATATCTAAAATATATGAGTTTTAATTCTTTATGTTCTTGTTATATGCATCCGATACACTCTGATTAATTTTATCTTCAAGTTCTGATGTCATGGCTGGTTGTAAAGTTCTACCATAATCATCTAAACCAAACAAGTCTCCTGAACCTTCTCCATCTCCTTCTAAAGATGTTGTTGAACAACCACCAAAGTTACACGTCTCTAATTCTTTTACAGGTAAAAGTGATTCTAGCCAATTTCGTATTTCATTCCCGACTAAAAGCTTACCATTTTTGGTAAGCATTGTTGGAACACGTGTAATTTTATTTTTATATTGGGGTGGTATACCCATTTTATTAATATTATGATATTTAACAATTTGTTTGAGTTGTGCATGTTTATTAATATAGTCAATTATATCCAAACTATGATTACACTGTGGACTATAAATTAGAAGGGACATATCTTAAATTAGAGTTTACTTTTTTTTATCTAAAAAAACACATTTTTATATATTTTTTTATACACACGAGATACACGAAAAAAATAAAAAGTTTGTCACTTTTACTGATTACCACAAAAAACTTTTTTTTAATATATACAAAGTATCTCCTTGAGAAGGATGTTCGATTTCAAATATAATTTTTCTTTTTACTAATCACTAAAAGTGACAAACTTTTTGTTCTATTATTACTATAAATAAAAATAATTCTTAATATTAAATAATGAATACTATACTATTGATCTTATTAATACTTATTGTACTCATGACCATGTCCAGGACGGAAATGTTTACAGAACAATTTGGATTATCTGGATACACTAAACCAATGAATTCCGTTTTATTGAAAGGTACTGATACAGATTTATCTGATTATGAAGAATCAGGTGAAGAAATTGAGGTATCTAATGATCTTATGCAGGAAATGGTTCTTGCAACAAACAAAGAAGTTTCTAAAAAAACCGGTCTTTGTACGTATATTATTGAAACATTATCTGTAAAAAAATATATAAATACGAAGAGTAAACAGGAAATATACAGATGTATGTTCATGTCGGTGAAACATAAGGGTTTTGCTGTAGGATTTTCAGTGACGTCTGATTTACGAATTATTGATGACCGTGCAACTGTACTAAATGTGAGAACACAACCTATAGATGTTAATCCACCATCGGATCCAAGTATTTACCAGAAATCAATAAAGGGTAAAGAATTTGAAGATTATTCAGAAGTTAGACGGAGTGAACTTGATATGGTTAATAATACAAAAATAATAGATAAGGTTATATCTGATCCACAAACCATGTACGGTAAAATTAACATTTAAAACTCTAAAATAATTATAATGATCAGTATTGATGAAATATCACGTATAACTGAAAAGAGGAATCATTTGAAAAAGGAAACGTATACTAAAATTTACGAACAGATTTCAAAGAAGATACGTCAGTCGGTAGATTTAGGCCATAAATATTTGTTTTGTCAGATACCTTCTTTTGTTATGGGGTACCCTCATTTTAACAGAGCAAAAGCGCTACAGTATGTAAAACGACAATTTGAAATAGGTGGATTTACAGTCCAGATTATAGGCGAATACGAACTATGTATTTCATGGAAACCGAATAAAAAATCACGAAAAAATGAACAACACGAACATCCAGAAGACACAGAGGATTTCCCCACACTCGTAAACCTTAAAAAAGCAGCAAATAAATACAGGGGAAAATAATTGATGCGTGAGACTTAAAGTTTAAATATGTAAATATACTACAAATATGAGTGATCCTTTAAATATACTCGTCGAGGCAAAACGTGAATACATAGGTCAATTATGTTTACTTATGTGTCCAGTTATGATCGAAACGTATGAAACCATGTATGAAGAAGCATATAAACTTACAAAAGGTAGAAAGGTTCTCGTAATGTACCAAAAACTTCTGAAAGAAGTCCCCAATTGGAGTGATGCTATGTCTAAACAACACACGGATAATATATCAAATAGATGTGCGTGGTTTAACGACTTGTTAGCTGCTGTTTTTGTAAGTTGTGTTAAAATTTTATCTGCTGTTCGATTGAATAAAGATAATAAGAAAATCTCATTGAAACTTCCAACGAATGAAGTTTTCATTCAAACGTGTTATAACAACGCAGCCAAAGATCTGTATAGAGACCCATACATTTATCACGAAACGCAAAACGAACACGCGAGAAACGATAAATTATACGAGCGTTTTTGTGTATGTATCGAAACATCCGTAAAAGAACTCATACCTGTACAACAGATTTTACAAACGTATATGTCTCAAACACAAGAGGGACAGGATTTAGATCTCGATCAAGATGAAGTTGGTGATTCTGAAGACCCCGACCTCATTGATGGGTATGAAGAGGAAACGTCAGAAGAGCCATTTGATACTGAACAATCTATGGAAGCCCCAATGGAACAATCTATGGAACCATCTATGGAACCATCTATGGAACAAACTTCACCATTCGAAAACGAATTTCGAACTATTGATACGAAGCAGCCGCAACAGCAACAGCAGCAACAACCACAACAGCAGCAACAACCACAACAGCAACAACAACCAGAAGATGATGAAGGTGTTTTGTTTCCAGATGCATCCGAAACCCGTGCAAAAAAAGTTGGGTACTATTAAATGGAGTTTGAAGACTATTTAAGAGACCCCGCGTGGGCCGGAATAATCGCCGGTTTTATAACCGCAGGATACATACACTTTAAAGCAAAGATTAACAACGAAGGTAAACTTCCAGTAAGTGCGTACACGAAACCAGCTGCACTTATAGCAATTTTAGTATTTTTTATTGTTACTAACGGATTAGGTAAGAAAGAGACCATATCAACGGAACCATTTTAATTTTCTGACTTAAAGATAATATACGTATTTACAATATAATATGACTTCCGTGACCGCATTCAATGATATGATGGGTCAATTTCTTGTGGAATTACACAAGACATTTCCAGAAGAAAAAGGCTTGAAAAAGTGTTTATCGGCTTTAGATTTAATGAAAGCTTCTAACCCACGTTTAGTTGTAGACGGGTTTATGCAGGGTGTTGCTCCGTATGCCGATAAGATTTCGTCCAAAGACGAATCATTTTTCATTGAAGAATCTAAGAATTTAGATTTTATGAAAGGTGTAAACCTCGAAAAACATTGGGGGACTGCTTCCGAGAATACAAAAGGTGCAATTTGGCAATATGTTCAGACGCTATATATGCTCGGTACAACCATTAGTTCTATCCCAGAAGACACACTTTCCATGATTGAAACAGTTGCAAAACAATGTGCAGATAAAATGGGTGAAGATGGAAGTGAACTCGATGAAGCCGCGTTGATGAAAACCATGCAGGGTATGTTGGGTGGTATGATGAAAAAATAAACTCACTATATATAAATGACATCTTGGTTTGAAGATCCAAAACAATTGGTTCGAGTAGAAAAAGTTCATGAATTTTGGCCGTCAAAGACACAAACTTCAGCAGACCGTGTTAACGCATCAGCTCGTTTTATTATTTATGCGACATGTATAATTTATCTTATAAGACGCGATCCACGTATATTCGTTTTGGGTGCAACCGCACTCGGCGTTCTTTATATAATGGAAAAATCTAATATGGTGAAGGAGGGTGTTATACGACCAACAAACGTATACAATAATGTAGATAAAGCGTGTTCTATGCCAACAAAGGATAACCCTATGGGAAATGTTCTCATGACAGATTATGCAGATAGACCAGATAGACCCCAATCGTGTCATTACCCAACCGTAAAAACACCAGTAAACAATTTCCTTACAGGTGATATTAAATATGGACCAGCCCGTTCGCGTTCTTCCACACCAGAATCTCAGAGAAACGCATTATCTAGACAATTTGTAAGTATGCCAGATACTTCCATCGGTGGTACACCATATTATGAATTTATCCATGGTAAAAGAGATAATACGTGTCGCCAAGACCCACGATTGTGTAATCCAGACGCAAGGGGTGTTCAACTTGAGGCGTTTTCGGGTCTCGATCCAAATGGGGATAAGAGAAGTGGTATGCACAGAGGCTCTGGATTAGGAGCTTAATTTTAAACAATTTAATAATAAAGTAGTAGATACTCGATTTCCATAAACAAAATCTTTTGTAATAATAAATGGCGTATCAACTCCAACCAGGAATGAAAGTGGTTCAAGATCACGCGGTTCCCGCCGTTTGCGCGACCGAAGAAGTTTTTGTATATCCTCAGCCCAGTACCCTTAACTATGGGTCAGATAGACCAAACACTATGTTATATGGTACATCTCCATATATGGCAGGTAAAGGTTCTCCAGCACAATTTATTGATACATCGGATCAACTCAGACCACAAAGTACATCTCGTTTCAACAAGGTTTTAGCGAAGACTTACGAAAGAAACTTTCACCCACTCCAAAATGTCGAGTGTAAGTTACCACTTAGAACACAAACCTATGAACCATCGAGTACCAGAGCTGAAATGCAAAATGGATTGTTTCAGCAAAGATACCTCAATAAAAATCTCGCTAAGAAATAAGAATGGCTGATCCTATATCTATAATGGCTATAGCCGGCTTAGTTTATGCCGGTAGAAAATTAAGTCAACCAGACGAAAAATATACAATAGAGGGTAATCCAATAGAGGAAGAAGAAGTAGTTTCGGATTTCTCTAACATGGAGGTTACTCAACAAACAGACTATTTAGGACCTTTATCACCATTAGTAGAACCATCGTATAATTCAAAAAGGGAAATGGGTTCGTTTGCTCAAATTGCCCCACAACAACGTTCTTCGGGTGGTGAAGTTTTGTCTATGAGAAATCGTATGTATGATGCGGGGAGAATGAATAATCTTTCACCAATTGAAAAACAACTTGTCGGACCAGGTTTGGGTGTTGGACCAGAAGTTCCCGCATTTGGGGGTAATCAACAATTGTTCCGTGTTAATCCAGAGAATGTTGGTGCGTATCGCTTAACGACTTTACCTGGTAGGTCAGGTCCAGCCTTTGATTCTAAGGGTGGTAGACGTGGTATTGTCGGTGAAGTTGCACACAATAGACCAGAAAAGACAGCCTTTTTACATGGTCGTCTTCCTCCAGTTGCAGGCAGAGCACAGGGTATGACTGGTAGAACACCAAGAGCGGAACACGAACGTACAAAGAGAACAACAAATAGATCAGAAACCGGTTCGAGAACTGATACATTAAATTTTGCATCTGCAAAGAGAACTGTTTCTGCACTTACACGTGCTCAGGAACCAACACGAAATAAAGCTGACGGTGCTATAGAACAATATCAATACAACAATCAACCAGCCCCAGGCATATCGAGTTTTCTAGGTGGATACTTGAATACCCCAGCGACTAAGATCGGTGAAAAGAGAACATACGGTTCTGCATACACAGCCGAAGAGCTTACGAAATATGGTTTCAGACCAGACGATCGCCGTGGTAAACCAAATAGAGCTGCGGGTCCAGGACGAATGAATGTTCGCGCCGATCCACTTAACCAGGGTGGTATGGTTACAAGTGTTCGTTCCGATACAACAAGAATTGATGGTAGAGTAAATGCCGCAAATGGCTCTTGGACACAACAGTACAGAAATAACGATTATCATAAATTCAATGCTTATAAAGGTCATGAAAATCCAAATGCTACAAATATGAGTTTGGATACAGCTAGAAGACAACTTTCAAGTAACCCATTAGTTCATAGTCTTTCTTAAATAAATATAAATTGAGACATACACTCATTAAAATATTGTTCATATATTTTAATGAAGGTACATACCTTAGATATAGACAGTGGTGAACGAGACCCAGTTTTGTATTCAAATCCAGGTGATTATGTTGTCTACCTAAAAAACCCTATTTATGACGTGACTAAAATTTCACTTATATCAGCACGAATTCATAATAGTCAGTTCCTTATAAACGATCTTAACAATACGTTCACAATAAACAGTTCAACTAGTAACTACGATATAACAATACCAAACGGAAACTATGACGGTACAGATCTAGCTTCAAATGTCGTTGTAAATTCAAATAGTAGGTTATCTGGATCTACGTATGATAAAGATACAAATTCTATAACGTTTGAAGGTCCAAATCAATTTAGTTTTGATTTCTATAACGGTACAAATGGGTATAAATCGAATGTCACTGGTAAAACAACACCACACGATATATTGGGTGTAATTGCCTCCAACGTATTCTCTACATCTATCTCTCCTTATAAATTACATACTGGTAGCGTCAATTTACAGGGTACAGATGCAATTATTGTTAAATTGAGTAGTGGTTCCGACGAATTTAACAAAACTGTATTTTCTGAAACCCCTTTTTATACCGGGCGTATACTTCTATGTGGAGATGTGATTAACTTTTCGGGTGTTGACGATACAGTTGAACATAATTTTGATTCTGGATCACAAAAAACGATATCGAGTTTACGTGTTCAGTTTTATTACAGTAGTAATAATCGATTAATACCATACGATTTTAGAAATGCGAATCATATACTTAAACTGGCAGTGACGTGTTCTACTGATAAACTTGAGAATATTGCTAAAGTGGAACGAGACTTTTCTCTTCCACCACCTATGAGTATCCCCGAAATGGAGGATCCGCGTAGATGGGATGCGTTTATATCTATATTTATGGTAGTTGCAACCGGTTTATTTTTATTATTGGTTATGCGTAAGCCTAAACTTATCGAGTAACCGCGAAGATTGGTTGGGTTGGCTTTTGCACACGAGTGGAAACACGAGAGATACCGACGTAGACCAAGATGGACAAGAGAGTTGTGAACAAGGCCGTGAGCGTGTAGTTCATACCACCGTTCTTGTTGACCTTAACAACTTGGTTAACGATCCATCTAACCAAGTCCATCCACGAGAGGGCGGCGGCGAAGGAGAATCCAGCAACGACGGCGTTGAGGGATTGGGACTCGAGTTCACGAGCGACGAGCGTAACAGTTTCAGCAGCAGAAGACATTTTTATATATAGTATCCTGAGATTTTAATCAGGGAGTAGTTCCTCTTCAATTAAAATTTTTTTATAACATTTGGGTTTCATATACCCTTTTAACATACCGACATTTATAGAATCTATACCCGAATCAGATTCCGAATCTGTTTCTGTATCAGAATCAGATTCCGTATCATCATCACGTAATCTAAAATATTCAGAAGTCGTCACATACCCCGTTGGTTCCGATGTGTTCATTACTATCTATAGCATTTTTTAACATCGATTCCGACGGATTTTTTGGTTCCCATGCATCCCAATTATCGTACGCCATATTCATTTTAACGAATTTATATTCACGTCCCGTATAACGTGTAAAAGGAATCTCTTCATCTTCAAACTCGATGTCTTCTTCCTGGTCTTCTTCATCGGAAGATTCTTCATATATTTCCGGAAAATGTGTTCCCATTTTTTTACCAACTTCGTTCATGGCACAATATTTCATGGCATATTCCATATCTTCACCAAGTACCATATCTCGACCACACGCCGTAGCGTATTCGGCTGCGAGAACCATAGTTCTTTCGAGTACGGGCTGGATAATGTTAATAGCAGAGTCCTGGACCTGCTCAATTAAGTTTGTAGTTGCGTCTTTTTCTTGTTGATTCATTATAAATTAAACAGTGTTTTAGCAATTCCGTTTTCTACACGGAGTATGTTATAACTTAGGCCTAAAACTCTAAGTTCTCTTTTAGCCAAGTTGTCTGGTAATATCTTGAGTTTTATATCTTGTTCTTTAATTAAACTAAAATTTCTTTGTCCTGTTGGATACCACCGTTCCGGTTCAAGTGCAAAACTATACGAATAATATCTTCTAAATAATTGTGTTCTTGAATGGTGTATACCACTCTGTATTGCGCGTAAGTTTATGACATTACCTGTAACTTTATCTAAAATAACGGAATCGTCTAATTGTATTTCAAGGTTTTGTAAATGTTCATAATTTACGTATTCACCGTTATACAATTGGTAATTTGAATCATAATCAAAATTAGTAACAAATATAGGCACAGGGTTCACTGAATAAAGATCTACCTTTATAAGTCTTTGAATTATAAAAAAAAGTTCTTTTACGGGGTTTTTAAATTTAAGTTTATGTTTAACATCAACCATAGAGTTCGCATTTGAATCCTGTGGTATTATAGATTTACTCTCTTGTATTTGTGTGATTATATAATCTATTTTTTTACTTAATAACATCTGTTTTTCTTCTTCATCTAGAGAAACCATTTCAGTTGTTAATTTTAAACTTTTTATAAGTCCTTTTGTTTGTATGTAATCACTTAAATAATAAATTGAATTATTATTTGCAAGGTCGGTTGTATCGTACCCCCAAACACAATCTTTTAGTTCTCTAAGTTTTATAACAATTTCTATTTCCTGACCTGTTATGGCACAAAGTGGCACAGCGAGTTCGGGATTATTATAAAAATAAAATGGTATATCAACAAAATATTTAGTATCAGAAGTTGCTAAACCTAGATACCCTGCAATTTTAGCTTGTCTTACATTCGTACCTGAAAGTTCTAAAGGTGGTTTACCAATAAGTTTCGCTAAGTTATGTTGTTTTGTTTGTGTAACGTAATTATCTGAATATATAGCTAAGAAATCACTTGGTATACGCTGAATAACCTGGCCACCTATCAGAATTTCAACATACTCAATCATGGCATGACCTATAGACTCAACGTATCCTATACCTTCGATACCACCTACTAAATTCTGTTGTATACTAGATAATTCAACTTTCATACTCACTGTCTTAAGAAGATCACCTTGGTTTTGTGGTATGGTACACCGAATAGTGTTTCCAAATTCTACTTCACCTTGAACGTCTAAATCAACAAAGAATGGTGCAAAATTGGTATGTTTTTGAAAATTCTTTATGAAATATGTATACTCGGGGTCGTCTGTAAAAAAAGCGTCCTGTGGACCAGATGTTTCTAATTGAACACGACCAGCCATTACTAGTATAACTGACTAAAATTTTAAACCCCCAAGTCCGCTGCTTATACGTAAAACGTTATAGTTTACAGCGTATACGTAAACTTTGTGTGCGAAACTCGCGTCTGGTGAATCAAGTTCAATATCTATCAAATTATGTGCTATTCTACTCATATTGACTTGACCGGTAGGGTAATACGTTTCCGGTTTCAACGAGAAACTATAGACACCAAAGTTATTACCCGTTACACCCGTATAATACTTTAATGGTTGTTCGTAACTGAGCATTAAATTATCGGCATCTATGATTATGTTATTGTTAAATTTCATGGTAACTTGTTTTATTGGTTCGTATTTGTATACGTCATCACTAACAGCCATAAAAAACATTTCCTTGACCGGGTTTTTAAAATTAAGCATACCAGATTTTTTAGATTCACCCGCTTTAAACTTGAATTGAGACAATTGGAGTTGAGTTATAACGTATTCTATGGGGCGTGTAAGTAAGAAATTCTTTTCATCTTCAGTAATAAAAAAGAAATCCGTTACAAGTGAAACCTTTTTAATCGAAGACAAAACACTCGACGGTGGATCAGATACACCACCACCTGTTCTCGTGTATGATAATGTGACGTCTGCGAGTTTTTTAAACTTTATGCGTACTTCAACAAGTTGTTTTGTTAAAGCACACACGGGTATAGCTAAACTCGGGTTTCTAAAGAAATAAAAGGGTAAAAATAAACTATAATCCCAATCGTACGTCACGTCTATATAATTACCGTGTCCCGTTAAGAAATAGAGGGTTTGATCAATATCATCTTTATTACTGTGTATTTGGTCATACATGTAAATATAATCACCCGTTATTCTCTCTATGGTTTGACCACCAATAATGAGATCAGCGTATTCTATTAATTGTGCACCTATAGATTCGCGGTATCGAAGCGTTTTCACGTTTATCTGACCACCCATACCGTTGTGCACAGAACAGTAATAGTATAAAGTTGATGGTGCACCCACTGGTACAACAAATGTAACGGTATCTGTACCCGGATTCGTAACACCCGTTGTATACTCTCCAAATAAAGGTACACTAAATCTATAAGCTTCACCACTAGACTGTCTCAGAGATACTTTACCTGGGTACGTTGTAGTATCAATACTATTCGGGAAAGCGTCAGTTGTATCGTTATCAGACCAGGTAAAGGGAGATACTTTCAAAACTTTTATCGTGTTAGTTGACGGTGTAGATGGTACTGCCCAGTTTTTTGTTAAATTTGACCATAGTTTATAAACATAATGCGTTGCTGTATCCAAACTTGTGTACCTCTTATAATTGTAAAAAGTACCGACACGGTCAACGGGTGGTAATTCGTCGGGTGGGACATACTCAAATCTAAACGGATGACCATCTACGTGACTTAAATTGTTGAAGGTATACGTCGTACCTTCGTATAAAGTCAATGTTTCCTGTTGGACACCATCTATAAAGTATTTATTTCCCGAACCAGTCGATTGAAACGTTACATTAAATGATTGATCAGGTGTCGTTGGTTTAGGTAAAGTAAATTTAAGCATCGTACTTCGAATAAGATCCCCTTTGTTTTTTGGGATACGACATTCTATCAGTGTATCATAATCAATATCACCATCAAAAGGTGTTTCTATAGATTCAATTGAAAATTTAGTATGTCTCCTAAAATTCATAAGGAAATACGAAAACTCGGGTTCCCCAGTAAGCCATTGGTCCTGGATACCCGTGATAGCAAGGTTTAATCGACCAGCCATTCTTACTTTACGTGAGTAAAATTTTATTAAATAAAACGACACGATATTATAGATGAATCTTCAGTTGAGAAAATTTAAACCTGAAAACATGGCAGACGATAAAGTATGTGTTTTTATAGGTAAACGTAATACGGGTAAATCAACCCTTGTTACTGATATTCTATATCATAAAAAACATTTACCAGCGGGTATAGTTTTATCAGCAACGGAAGAAGGTAATCATTATTATCAACAGTATATACCAGATTTATTCATATACGGTGATTACGATAGAGAAGCTATTGAACGTGTACTTGAAAGACAAAGAAAATTAGTAGGGGGTGGTAAAAAAAATTGCGGGGCGTTTCTTCTTTTAGATGACTGTATGTATGATTCGAAGTTTATGAAAGATAAGTGTATCAGACAAGTTTTTATGAATGGTCGTCACTGGAAGATATTTTTCATGTTAACTATGCAGTACTGTATGGATCTACCACCTGCACTCAGGGCAAATATTGATTACATCTTCATTTTACGTGAAAATATTATTCAAAACAGAGAAAAACTGTTTAAAAACTTTTTTGGTATTTTTCCATCATTTGAGATGTTTAATAAAGTTATGGATTCGTGTACTGAAAATTACGAATGTTTAGTATTGGATAATACTTCTAAAAGTAATAAAATAGAGGATTGTGTATTTTGGTATAAAGCGTCACTTCGTAAAAATTTCAGAGTCGGTGCACCAGAGTACTGGCAGACACACAAAAAGATGTTTAACCCGAAACACGGTAACATGAAAATGGGTGACCCAAATTTAGTTAAAAGGAACACACCCTTTAAAGTTACGAAAAGGAAATGATAAGATCAATTGCTAAACGAATGTATACAACTTTAAACCTACCTACCAACAATATGACTGTCGTATATCCAGTTTATAATGAAATAAGTATTGATACACCAGATGGCAGTGATGATGGATATAGAATATTAGTTGATATATGTCATACTACAAAAACCGTTTATATAGATAATGATATGTGTGATTACGATAAATTAAATGATTTACCCAGAATCATAAAAACATTCGGGTGTTTGTATCCAAACTACACTCTTCAGGACAATAATGCGTAATCATTTAAAAGCAAAAAACTATGTACATATAAATGGCGACAGACCTTAGAACGATGAATCTTTCAGACAATGGCGACGGTATGGTATCTCTAAATAATAACCAAGGGACGTCCTTCGTGCCGAATATTCCCCCTGAAAAAAATGTGAGTGAAAATAAACAGACAATGGACTCTACTTCGATTTCCGATATTATGGGCCAAGCCGAGGAACCACTCGAACCACCAATGATGGGCGCCGATCCAAGAATGGCACAAATGCATATGCAAGCTCCAATGATGATGGCACAACAACAACCAGTACAACAAACGACTGAAAAAAAATCTGAATCTAAAAATCCATTCAACCTTACTGATGACCAGTTCCAAGCACTCATTGTAGCTGTGTGTGCTGCGGCGGCAATTAGTAAGCCAGTTCAAGAAAAACTTGCAAACTTCGTCCCATCGTTTTTGAACGACCAGGGAAATAGAAGTGCAATTGGCTTAGCGTCGACCGGTATGGTCGCGGCGGTCGCTTTTTACCTTGCAAGAAAATACGCTTAAATAGCATTATAATGTTTATACATTCTCTTTCCAAAAATGAAATAGGAAATGAGAAATCCGAACAGTAAACCAACTGCGCGAAGTCCTAAAACAGTACCAGTACTCTTCGTAGTTTTACCATAATCTTTAAAATCCTTTTCAAACCTTTTGTTTATTTGAGAAACACCTGCAACCATACCCATACCTAGTAAAGTTGACATCATTAAAAATGGTGCATCTATAGCTAAACGACCAATTAAATTACCACCACGTGGTAATATAGTAATGACTAATGGTGTAACGACCATGATTATAAACATGTTTAACCATTTATCGTTTAAAAGTA
>Ga0302122_10001165_pt1 | contig 16610 bp, 13 predicted proteins | sample CB21_SCM_MG_FD_203115 | JGI IMG/M metagenome (GOLD analysis project Ga0302122, IMG submission 203115) | Marine microbial communities from Western Arctic Ocean, Canada - CB21_SCM | ecosystem: Environmental > Aquatic > Marine > Oceanic | place: Canada: Western Arctic Ocean | collected 2017-09-28
TCAAAAATTTGGTTTTCTCATCCACTGCTGCCATTTTTGGGAATCCTGTCGCTGATAAAATTGATGAAGATCATCCCAAAACCCCAATCAATCCTTACGGCAAAAGTAAACTAATGGTTGAAAATATGCTTAGAGATATTTGCTCAGCCTATGACTTTAATGCTACTTGTTTTAGGTACTTTAACGCAGCAGGGGCTTATGAATCAGGGGAAATTGGTGAGGCTCACGATCCTGAAACACATCTAATTCCCAATATTTTAAAATCAGCACTGTCTGGTAGCAATGAACTAAAAGTATTTAGTGATGACTATGGCACTCATGACGGGACCTGTGTGCGAGATTATGTGCATGTAACTGATCTTGCCCAAGCACATTTACTTGGACTCGCATATATGAAAGAGGATAAAGGATTTTCGGCATTTAACCTGGGTAATGGTAATGGGTTCTCTGTACTGGATGTCATTAAGAGTTGTGAGAGGGTCTTAGGTAATCCTATACGATATAAAATGGACTTAAGGCGTTTAGGTGATCCAGCTGTGTTAGTGGCTGACAGCCTTAAAGCAACTCATAATCTTGGTTGGAAACCGGAATTCAGTGATCTTGATGAAATAATCAAGAGCGCTTGGCATTGGCACGGTAGCTGAGAAATATTGGATGTTAGTGCGTTGAATTTGGTTGGTTTGATTTATAATTAGTTGCGACTGACGAAAGATTTCATCCCTATATAAAAAATTATGCAGAATGGCTAATAAAAAAAATGAAAGTGACTCATGATTAAAGCAGTAATTATGGCGGGCGGCTCGGGTACCCGATTGTGGCCTTTATCCAGGGCGGCACACCCTAAGCAATTTTTCGCTCTGGATGGTAAAGGTACTATGCTGCAGAATACGGTCAAACGTTTGTCGGGCTTAGATGTCCAATCATCTGTTGTTATTTGCAATGAAGAGCATAGGTTCTTTGTCGCGGAGCAACTGCGTGAAATTGATAAGTTGGATGCTATTATTTTGGAGCCCGTAGGAAAAAATACGGCACCTGCAATCGCACTTGCGGCACTTCTGGCGAAGGAAGACGATCCTCTACTGCTTGTCCTTGCTGCTGATCATGTAGTCCAAGATGAAGTTATGTTTACGAAGGCTGTCTCTGATGCTCTCCCTTTAGCCGAATCAGGAAAGTTGGTGACCTTTGGTATAGTGCCGCAGGATGCCAACACAGGGTATGGTTATATAAAGCGAGGTAAGCCGAAAGATACTGGTTTTATTGTCGATCAGTTTGTAGAAAAGCCATCAGGTGAGGTAGCTAAAGATTATTTGAGGTCAGGCGAATATTATTGGAATAGCGGTATGTTTTTGTTTAAGGCAAGCCGTTACCTAGAAGAATTAAAGAAGTTTCGTCCCGATATTTACCAAGCCTGTGAATCAGCGATGGTAGACACCGACTCTGATCTAGACTTTCTAAGGATTAATAAAGATAAATTTGAAGCATGCCCTAGTGAGTCTATTGACTATGCCGTGATGGAAAAAACTAATGACGCTATTGTTGTCCCAATGGACGCGGGTTGGTGTGACATAGGGTCTTGGTCATCACTGTGGGATGTTAGTAAAAAAGACGGCAATGGAAATGCTGTGGTTGGTGATGTAATGCTCAATGATTGCAATAATTCGTATATTAGAACTGACGATAAATTAGTTTCAGCTATTGGCGTTAATGATTTAGTCATTGTGGCTACTAAAGATGTCTTGCTTGTTGCACACAAAAATAATGTTCAGAATGTCAAAAAAGTGATTGAACACTTAAAGCAAGAAGATCGACCTGAGTGGGAACTTCATCGAGAAGTCTATAGACCTTGGGGTAAATACGATTCGATTGATAGTGGTGAGCGATACCAGGCTAAGCGGATTACAGTAAAGCCGGGTGCAAAGCTAAGTGTTCAGATGCACCACCATAGAGCTGAACATTGGGTGGTTGTCTCGGGGACAGCAAAAGTTACAAATGGTGATAGAACCTTTATTTTGTCTGAGAATGAGTCTACCTATATTCCCAAAAGGGAGGTGCATGCGCTCGAAAATCCAGGCAAAGTACCATTGGTAATTATAGAAATTCAATCAGGTTCGTACCTTGGGGAAGACGATATTGTGCGTTTTGATGATATATATGGAAGGGTTGATAAATAGTAAACCTTGAACTAATAATTTAAGAGATGACTTCTGTTGTCGAAACTTTAGAGGATAAATTAATGAAAAAGAAAGCATTGATCATTGGAGTAACCGGTCAAGACGGATCGTATTTAGCTGAATTCTTGTTGGAGAAAGGTTATGAGGTACATGGAATTAAACGCAGAGCCTCATCTTTCAATACTCAAAGAATAGATCATATCTATGAAGATTCGCATATAGAGGATCAAAATTTTGTTCTTCATTATGGTGATCTTACCGATTCCTCAAACCTTACTCGTATCATCTCTGAAGTGCAGCCAGATGAAGTGTACAATCTGGGTGCTCAGTCTCATGTGGCTGTTAGTTTTGAGGTGCCAGAATATACGGCTGATGTCGATGCTATGGGCACGCTTCGATTGTTAGAGGCTATTCGTTTTTTAGGTTTAGAAAAGAAAACCCGCTTTTATCAAGCCTCATCATCAGAGTTATATGGCTTGGTACAAGAAACCCCACAAAAAGAAACAACACCCTTTTATCCTCGTTCACCCTATGCAGTAGCAAAGTTGTATGCCTATTGGATCACCATAAATTACCGTGAAGCCTATGGTATATATGCCTGTAATGGTATTTTGTTTAACCATGAATCACCAATACGTGGTGAAACGTTTGTAACCCGTAAAATCACTCGAGCATTAGCACGTATAACGTTAGGCCTTCAAGATTGTTTATTCCTTGGCAACATGAATGCGCTACGTGACTGGGGACATGCAAAAGACTATGTTGAAATGCAATGGCTCATGCTTCAACAAGACCAACCAGAAGATTTTTGTATCGCCACAGGTGTGCAATATTCAGTACGTGATTTTGTTAATGCCGCCTACGATCACATCGATAAGAAAATTCGTTGGGAAGGCAATGGTGCAGATGAAAAAGGCTATGACACCGAAACCGGTAATTGCATCGTCGCAGTGGACAAACGTTATTTCCGCCCGACAGAAGTAGAAACATTATTAGGCGACGCAACAAAAGCAAAAGAAAAATTAGGTTGGGTACCTAAAATTACTTTTGAAGAAATGGTTCACGAGATGATGGAAAATGATCTGAATCTCGCCCAGCGAGATACGTTAATCAAAGAACATGGTTTCAAAGCCATTTAATTATAATGAATAAAGATACCAAGATTTATGTCGCTGGACATCAAGGGCTTGTCGGTTCTGCCATCATGCGTCAATTAGAGACGCGCGGCTGCACGAATCTGATTACCCGCACACATAAAGAACTTGATCTTATTAATCAGTCGGCAGTGCAAGATTTTTTTGCAACAGTAAAACCAGAGTACGTTATTCTTGCTGCAGGAAAGGTAGGGGGTGTTCATGCCAACAATACTTATCCTGCGGACTTCATATATCTAAACATGATGATAGAAGCAAATGTCATTGATGCAGCATATAAAAACAATGTCACTCGATTATTATTTTTAGGTAGCACCTGCATTTATCCGAAAGCTGTTGCCCAACCCATGCGTGAAGATTCATTGTTAACAGAAGTGTTAGAGCCCACAAATGAACCGTATGCTGTAGCAAAAATAGCAGGAATTAAACTTTGTGAATCATACAACCGACAATATGGCACAGATTTCCGTTCAGTCATGCCAACAAATCTTTATGGCGTTAACGATAACTTTCACCTAGAAAATTCACATGTCATACCTGGACTAATGCGTCGATTTCATGAAGCGAAATTAAATAATGATGCTGAAGTTGTCGTCTGGGGCACTGGAACACCCATGCGTGAATTCTTATTTGTGGATGATATGGCAGAAGCATCATTGTTTGTTCTGGAACTAGATGAAGAAATTTACCAAGCCAATACTAAACCAATGCTTTCACATATTAATGTTGGTACAGGAAGAGATGTCACCATTCGTGAAATGGCAGAGACCATGAAGCGCGTTGTGGGTTTTAAAGGTGAGTTGAAATTTGATAGTTCTAAGCCTGATGGTTCAAAAAAAAAGTTGATTGATGTGTCTCGTCTAACAGCAATGGGGTGGACTTATAGTGTTGAACTGAAAGAAGGGTTAAAGAAAACCTACGATTGGTACAAAACAATAAATACCCAAGAGAGTAATCTATGAAAATAGTAGTAATTGGTACAGGCTATGTTGGACTTGTTGCCGGCGCATGTTTCGCTGAACGTGGAAATAAGGTTACCTGCGTTGATATTGATGATACAAAAATAAATAACCTACATAAAGGCATTCTCCCTATTTATGAGCCGGGCCTTGAAGAACTGGTCAAAACCAATGTTGAGCAAGAGCGATTATTTTTTACTACTTCGATAGCTGATGTTATTGATGGTGCAGATTTAATATTTATTGCTGTTGGTACCCCTCCCGGAGAGGATGGTTCTGCCGATCTTCAATATGTACTAGGCGTTGCAAGTGATATTGGTAAACACTTGACTGATTATGCAGTTATTATTGATAAATCGACGGTTCCCGTTGGAACTGCGGATACAGTAACTGCGAAAATTCAGGTAGAACTTGATAAACGAAAGCTTGATATAACGTTCGATGTAGTCAGTAATCCCGAATTTCTTAAAGAAGGTGCTGCAATCGAAGATTTTATGCGCCCTGATCGTGTTGTTATTGGCGCAGCAAGCGATAAAGCTGCAGAAATAATGCATGACCTGTACAAATCGTTTGTACGTAATCACCAGCACATCATCATTATGGGCATCCGTGATGCTGAAATGACAAAATACACTGCGAACTCAATGCTAGCGACTAAAATTTCATTTATGAATGAAATAGCAAACCTCTGTGACATCCTAGGTGTCGATGTTGAAAATGTGCGCCAAGGTATCGGTTCTGATAGTCGTATTGGTTTTTCGTTTATATACCCTGGTTGTGGCTATGGAGGTTCTTGTTTCCCAAAAGATGTACAAGCTTTAATACGTTCCGCAAATTCAGCTAATTACGATGCCATGATTTTAAAAGCGGTAGAACAACGTAATAATCTACAAAAATATCGTCTCTTTGAAAAAATTGTTGACCGCTATGGTAAAAATCTAAGTGGTATGACTTTCGCGTTATGGGGTTTATCATTCAAGCCCGGCACCGACGATATGCGTGAAGCTCCATCTAAAATCATCTTACATGAGCTAATTGCTGCCGGTGCCAAAGTTGTTGCATATGATCCTGTTGCCATTGAAATTGCTCGTGAGGAATTGCCAAAAGAATGGTTTAAACATGGGCACTTAAAATTGGTAGAACACCAGTATGAAGTGTTTCCTGATGTTGATGCTCTCATTCTTGTCACGGATTGGAAATCATTCAACACACCAGACTTTGAAAGAATGAAAGACTTAATGAAGTCACATGTTATTTTTGATGGACGAAACCAATACCAACCAAAACTTATGCATAAGCTAGGTTTTAGTTACATATCAATTGGAAGGGATGCAACAAATGGATAATTATCATCGTAAACGTATTCTTATTACAGGCGGCGCAGGTTTTTTAGGTTCTCACCTCAGTGAGCGTTTATTAAAAGAAGGCAATGAAATCTTATGTCTGGATAACTTCTTCACCGGCACTAAAGGTAACATTGACCACTTAATGGATGACCGTAACTTTGAATTGATCCGTCACGATATTGAGTTTCCTATTCATCTTGAAGTTGATGAAATTTATAATCTAGCATGTCCCGCTTCACCACCACATTACCAACATAATCCAATTCATACTAATAAGACTAGCGTACTAGGTGCTATCAACATGCTTGGCTTGGCTAAACGACAAAATGCGAAAATTATGCAGGCATCAACCAGTGAAGTTTATGGAGATCCTCAGGTTCATCCTCAAACTGAAGATTATTGGGGTAACGTAAATCCGATTGGTATTCGCTCTTGTTATGATGAAGGTAAACGATGTGCGGAAACATTATTCTTTGATTACTATAGAGAAAATCAAGTTAAAATTAAAATTGCACGAATTTTTAATACCTACGGTCCAAATATGCACCCCAGTGATGGCCGTGTTGTTTCAAACTTTATTATTCAAGCCCTAAAAGGTGAAGATATCACCATTTATGGTGATGGTTCACAAACCCGTTCATTTTGTTATGTTGATGAGTTGATTGATGGCTTTATTCGTTTAATGGCAACAGATGCTTTTACTGGGCCGGTTAATCTAGGAAACCCAATAGAGTTTACTGTTAAAGAACTTGCTGAAAAAATTATTGAAATGACTAACTCGAAATCTAGGTTGAGTTTAAACCCGTTGCCGCAAGATGACCCTAAACAACGACAACCCGATATCACACTAGCGAAGAAAGAACTTGGATGGGAACCCATCATTAAATTGGAGGAAGGGCTGAAATCAACAATTAGTTATTTTGAAGATTTAATTAAGAATAAGGTGATTTAATATTAATATATTAAATCACTAGTTTCCGACTAAAATCACGGCCTCAGGAATTAAGAGTATTGTATATATGTGTGGCGTAGCAGGAATATTTTCATACAAGGATAATGCGCCAGCTGTTAATCCACACGAATTAAGACTAATACGTGACCACATGCGTAACCGGGGCCCGGATGGTAAGGGTGAGTGGTACTCAAATACACATAGAGTGGGCTTGGCTCATCGTCGTTTATCAATAATCGATTTGGATGAGCGTGCTACGCAACCCATGGTTAGTAAGGATGGTCGATATGTCATTTCTTTTAATGGAGAAATATATAATTATCGCGAATTGAGACAAAAGTTAGAACAAAAAGGGTGCCACTTCCGCACAACATCAGATACCGAAGTCATTCTTCATCTTTTTGCAGAGAGAGGTGTGGCGATGTTGCAAGAGTTGCGCGGCATGTTTGCTATCGCACTTTGGGATAATTACGAAAATAAACTACTATTAGCTCGAGACCCGTATGGCATAAAGCCTCTTTATTACTCAGATGATGGATTAACGCTTAGAGTCGCTTCTCAAGTTAAAGCGCTACTGGCTGGCGGGAAGATTTCTCGTAAACAAGAACCTGCTGGCTTGGTTGGGTTTTATCTTTTCGGCAGTGTGCCAGAACCATTTACACTATACGACAGCATCCGGGCAGTTCCAGCCTCTAGCTATATGTATATTACTACTTCAGGTCCCTCTAAGCCAATGGCTTACTTTTCTATTCCGGAAACATTATGTGATGCGGCCCACGCAATAGGCAAACTTAAACATGCAGAGCTTCAGCAAGTTTTTCGAGAACATTTACTCGATTCTGTAGGACATCATATGGAAGCTGATGTACCTGTTGGTGCTTTTTTGTCTGCAGGCATTGATTCTTCGGCGCTAGTTGGCTTAATGGCGGAAATATCAGGAAAAAGAGGAGCACCAATTACGACAATCACACTGGGCTTTGATGAGTTTAAAGGATCCCAAGATGACGAGGCACCATTAGCTGAAGAAATTGCCGAAGGATACGGCACTAACCATATAATACGCAGGGTAAGCGAGTTAGAATTTCAGGAAGATCTCCCTAAGTTTATGGAAGCTATGGACCAACCTAGCATAGATGGGTTGAATACCTGGTTTGTAAGCAAAGCAGCAAGAGAGCAGGGTCTAAAAGTGGCGGTATCAGGGGTTGGTGGAGATGAGTTGTTCGGTGGTTACCCGTCGTTTAAGGAAATACCACGTTGTGTTCGTTATTTTTCGGCACCCTCAAAAATACCGGGGTTAGGTGATTTGGCTACAATTATTGGCAGCTCTTCGTGGGCTACCAACACAAAAATTAATCCGAAGTTTTGGGGTTTGCTAAAGTATGGTGGTACCTATCCTGGAGCCTATTTATTGAAGCGAGGTCTCTTCATGCCATGGGAGCTTTCGAATGTTTTAGACCAGGATGTGATTCTGGCAGGTTTAGAAACGTTGAAACCAATGTTAATGATTGAAAAGGAAATTAGTCCAGATCCTGGGGCAGCGTTTCAACGCGTAGCGTCAATGGAATCCTCTTTGTATATGAAAAATCAATTATTGAGAGATAGTGATTGGGCAAGCATGGCGCACTCGCTAGAAATACGCGTGCCACTAGTTGATGCTGAATTATTAAACAAGTTTGCGCCTTTGATAGCTACCATTAATGGTGATCAATGTAAAAAAATGTTTGGGTTGACTCCGATCCCGCCTATTTCAGATATAGCTTTAAACAGAAAAAAAACCGGTTTCAAAACACCGATAGAAAAGTGGATGAAGAATATGAATATTGGTGATAGGGGAGATGGGAACAGTGGCACTAAAAATTCACCCTGGGCCAGAAAGTGGGCACGGACAGTGATTAATTATCAAACTTCAGGTGATTTTTCATGAAGCGTGCATTGCTTATTGGTGGCACTGGTTTTGTAGGTTGCCACATGAAGCGTTTATTGAGTGCAGAGTACGAAGTTGTATCGACAGGAAGTGAGTGCGATATCAGAGACAAACAAAAAATTACTTCACTTGTAGAGAATTTCAGGCCTGACGTTGTTGTCAATTTTGCCTTTATTACCACTGTTAAAGAGACATTTGCTAACCCTGAGAAAAATCTCGAAATTGGCTTTAATGGCATGCTGAACGTGCTTATGGCTCTACAGAACATTAACTTTAAAGGAAAACTACTCAATATCAGTTCCAGTGAAGTGTATGGTCATCCAGACATGTCGTACCTGCCGATGACAGAGGCAACGCCACTCAAGCCCATGAGTCCTTACTCGGTAGTCAAAATTGCTGTCGAAGCACTTTGCTATCAATGGAGTCAAAGTGAAAGCATGGATATTGTGACTGCACGACCATTTACCCATGTCGGACCGGGTCAAAGTGACAGGTTTGCGCTATCCAGTTTTTCCAGGCAAATTGCAGAAATGCAACTTAACAGACGTAAACCTGTGATGCGCGTAGGTAATCTGGATAGCACAAGAGACTTTACCGATGTGAGGGATGTTGTGCGGGCATATGATCTACTTCTAAAGTTTGGGAAAAGTGGTGAGGTTTATAATATTTGTACAGGCCGAGAAACTAGAATGGAAGTGTTGCTGAATAAAATGATCGCTAGCTCTGGCCTTAAAATTAACGTGGAAAAGGATGAGACACTTCTTAGAAGCGCAGAGCAACAGCGCATTTGTGGTAATAATGAAAAGTTACGAAATGAGACTGGCTGGCTCCCAGAAATTTTATTAGAGCAGACACTGGTAGATATGGTGGACGAATGGAAAAATCGTTTAACTGCTAATGACTGAAATGAGAGCCGTGTTGTTATTAAGCTGTAAGATAGCAGGTCAACTGCTAGAATATTTATTGGTATAATTGAGGAGATAGTATGCACCTTACATATAGAAAGACTTGTAGAATTTGTGGTTCATTGGCTCTAACCAAGGTTATTAATCTTGGAGAACAGCATTTGCAGGGATCGTTCATTAAGCCGGGAAAGGAGCAACCTCCAATGAGAAAAATCTCTACGGAACTCGTTCGCTGCAATCCCATGGTAGACGAAAATGCTTGTGGTCTACTTCAGACGGTAACGTCGGTTCCGCCGGAAATTCTCTATTCAGCATATTGGTATCGTTCGGGGACAAACCAGACGATGCGAGATCATCTTAAAGGCATTGCAGACGATGCTATAGCGATGGTCGAAAAGAGCGAAGCTAGAGTTTTGGATATTGGTTGCAATGATGGAACCTTACTGAAAAATTATCCTGCGGGATATATAAAGTTTGGTGTCGATCCATCTGATGTTGCACAAGAGGTAAACGGGGGCGTAACAGTTGTTCAGGATGTCTTTCCATCAGTAGAGTTGAACTGTATTCTGGGTGATGAGAAGTTGGATGTTATTACATCAATTGCCATGTTTTATGATCTTGAAGACCCCTCGGCTTTTGTTAAAAATATTAAGAGTGCCTTGAATGAGGAAGGTATTTGGATTTTTGAAATGTCTTATATGCCAGCGATGTTAGAAATGAACTCTTACGATACAATCTGTCACGAACATCTTGAATATTATAGCTTTGCAGTAATTGAGAATATGCTGGCGCGAAATGATATGAAAATCGTTAAAGTTGGTTTTAATGATATTAACGGTGGCAGTATTCGTTGCTACGCAACACACGAGAATAACTTTAAATATAAAAGTAAAAATAATATTGAATCAATCAAAGATATTCGTCAGCAAGAGTTTGATTTGGAACTAGATACAGATAAACCTTATAAAAACTTCCAGAATAGAATAAATAAACACAGAGAAGAGCTCTCTTCATTATTAAAGAAACTGAAGAGTGAAGGCAAAAGTATCCACCTTTATGGTGCATCAACAAAAGGCAACACTATTTTACAATGGTGTGGCATTGATGATTCTATTGTTGATTATGCTGCTGATAGAAATCCCGATAAAGATGGCGCAAAAACTATTGGCACTGATATCCCCATAATCAGTGAAGAAAAATCTAGGGCCATGAACCCAGATTACTATCTGGTATTACCATGGCACTTCAAAGCAGAGTTTTTAGACAGAGAAAAAGAAGCCATAAATAAAGGTACAGGTTTTATTTTCCCATTGCCTGAAATAGAAATTATCAAAAAGTGATCGTTTAAAAACTATTATTGAGGACATACCATGAAACAGAATAAGAATTCTTTGAATAAATTATGGTGGGATAATAATCCAATGACTTATATTGAAGGTGAGATGAATGGCTGGGATGAGCAAAAGAGATTTATTCACGACCAGGGCCAATTCAAAAAATTAAATAAAGACTATCTAGATACTAATCCTTATCTAAAATCTTATTTTGAAGATGATAATGTTAAGCATTATTTGAAGGGGAAGACAATTCTAGATATTGGGGCAGGCTGGGGTACTTCGGCTTTATTGCTTGAATCATGCGGAGCTAAAGTTACTGCAATTGATCTTTCAGAAAGTAGTCTTAGTGGGGCCAAAAAGAATAATGAATTTTTCGGGAAGGGGGGTATTAAAATTTTGGAGATGGATGCAGAAAAACTTAATTTTTCCAATGAGACATTCGATTATGTTTATTCTTGGGGTGTGATACACCATTCAAGTTCAACTGAAACTATTATAGAGGGAATCAGTCGAGTAATGAAACCTGGTGGTCGAGGTATGGTTATGGTGTACAACCGACTATCCATCAGATACTACTTGATAGGTTTATGGTATCTGTTTCTAAAAGGGAAAATATTTAAAGGGGAAAATTTTCAATCAGTCCAAAAGTATTTTACTGATGGGTATTGGCATAGGCATTTTAGTTCTGATGAATTCAGTCTGTTGTTGAAAGAATATGGCCTAAATGTTAACAAAATTGAGTTGACGAATATGCAGCGTAGGATTTTTCCTGGTATCAAGGAAGACTCTGCATTTGATCATTGGTTAAAAAGAAAATTCGGATGGCTTCTTGTGGCTACTTTCTCTAAACCATTGTGATGCATATTTCTATTATTTCTTAACGCTACACTTGGTGTGGTACTAGTTTCTGATGTTGAAAGTATAAGGACAAATACTATGCGTGCTATTGTATTGGTGAGTGATGCTTATGGTGGTCGTGGGGGTATTGCGCTTTATAAGAGGCATTTCTTGAGGGCTTTGTGTTCTTATCCAAATATGGAACAGGTTGTTGCTGTTCCGCGTTTTATAACCTACGATCTTGAAGAAATGCCCGAAAATCTTTCATATGTAACTTCTGCAGCGGGCAGCAAACTGAAATTTTTGAAAGAGTGTCTTCGGCAATTGTTTTCGAAAGGGAAGTTTGATTTGATTGTATGCGGGCACCTTCATCTATTGCCATTTGCTTTTTTTCTCAAGCTGTTTTATCGATGTCCGGTGGTGCCTCTAATATATGGTGTCGAAGCCTGGATGCCGACTACTCACGGAATGGCTAATTATCTTTCTTCAAAAGTCGATGCGTTTATATCTATCAGGAAGCTGACAGCTCACCGATTTAAAAAATGGGCTGGTATTGAAAATGCTAAGTTTTATTATTTGCCTAACTGCATTGATGAATCAAAATATGGTATCAATGAAAAACGAACTGATTTGATGGGTAAATACAACCTCTATGACAAGAAAGTCATTATGACTGCGGGTCGTATTGACCCTATAGAATACCCTTTGCACTTGAAACCACTCAATCAAAAAAAAGGTTTTGATGAGGTTTTGGAGCTTTTGCCGGATTTAAGAAAGCTGGTTCCAGATATTGTTTACTTGGTTGTAGGTGATGGTAATGATAAAAGTAGGCTTGAAAAGAAAGCTAAAGCTCTGGGAGTTAATGATATTGTATGTTTTTCAGGTTATGCGCCTGAAGAGGATAAGGCTGATTTTTATCGGCTTGCAGATGTTTTTGTTATGCCTGGGAGCAACCCTCTATTTGATCGTTACCCGTTTCGATTTGTATTTCTAGAAGCATTGGCATGTGGCGTGCCCGTAGTCGGTTGCAGTCTTGAAGATGAATCTGAATGCAGTGATTCTCTTACACAAAAATTGATTGTGCAAGTTAATCCGAACGATAAAAATGATGTTAAGCGTGGAATATTACAGGCACTTGAAATTGGTAAAGGACTTATTCCAGGAATTGAAAATTTCTATTACGTAACCTTCGAAGAAAAATTACATGGCTTTCTAGATAGCATGTTAGTTCAGTCGAGGTGAGATGCTTTTGTCTATAGAAAAGAAGTCATTGTGTCACCAATATCAGCTTGTCAAATGAGCTATAAAAAATATAAAAACCAGTATGAGCACTAACCGTATTATTACAGGCTCATTAGCGAGCTACTTAAATACGTTTGTATCGGTGTTAAGTAACTTTATTCTGGTTCCCCTGTACCTTTTGCATCTAGGTATTGAGCAATATGGACTATGGCTGCTAGTGCAGAGTGTCGTAAGTTACTTAGGATTTTCAAACCTAGGTATAGCGCAGAGTGTATCGAATTTAATTGCAGCTAAATATGCAGATCGGGATTATTTGGCTATTAGAGTAATAGCATCTTCAGGTTTCTGGCTATATTTGGTTATTGTTTCTGTTGTAATGTTGTTGCTATTGCCGTCGATGTATTTCATCCCGTTTGAAAATATGTTCGACACCTCAGATGACCTTAAGGGTTTGATGTTTCCGGTACTCATGGTTTCCAGTATATTTTTCTTATGTAAATTGCCATTGACAATATTCAGTTCTACTCTGAAATCTCTTAATTTAATTTACAAAGAACAGCTTTTTGCGCTCATCGCTACTCTTATTCAGGTTTTTGGAATATTGGTCGTACTATGGTCTGACATCGGGATTATTGGGTTAGCGTTTGTTTATGGAGTCACTGGACTTTTTTTAGGGCTAGCCTTAGCAGTGCACTTGCGCAAAGAAATTGCAGGGTTTACCATTTCTATAAAGTATGCGGATTTTATTGTAGTTCGACAAATAATAGTACCTGGGGGATACTTCTTCCTTCTCCAGTTAAGTGGCGCACTTATTGCTGGTTCCGACAACATTATAATTGCTTCATTTCAAGGTGTTTCTAGCTTGCCGGCTTATGCTATAGCCTTCCAATTTTGTATGCTTACGATCGGACTGGTAAGTGTACTAACGTCCAGTATGATTCCATCTATAACTATTGCGTATTCAGAAAATAATATGGAGTATCTTGCTGAACTCTATATGCGTGGATTACAGATCTGTTTCGCAATAGCGATTCTAGTTGCGGTCGGATTTTTGAGTGTGGGTCCTGATTTTATTATAGCCTGGGTTGGCAAGGAGAGCTATGTTGGTAATTCGATTTTTTATTGTCTTGTAGGATTTGTTTTCATAACTATTATAATTTGGCCTGCAGATGCGCTTCTAGTGGGAACTACCCAGCACAAAGGTTATGCCCTAATGGCAGCTCTTGAGGGGATGCTTAATATCGGTTTATCGATCTGGTGGATTCAGCTTTGGGGTTTGTTTGGTGTAGCCGCAGCTACGTTCGTGAGTCGAGCGCTAATAAGCGGGTGGTTTGTATTCTATGCCTCGGCCAAGATCACCAACATTGGACTCTCCGCAATGGTTTCTAAAATATTTGTACCATTATTAATCCCATTTTTAGGGATAATATTGGGATCATATATAATAAATCTAGTATCTCTCTCAGGTTGGTATAGTGTATTTTTGGGAGGTGGTTGGTTACTCGTGATTTATGTGGTTTTAGTTTACAGCTTCTCCTTTACTGATAAAAATAGAGAAAGTCTCAGTAAACTAATTAGATCAAAGTTAAAAACTGGAAATGTTTAACAATCATACATGCAGTTAAAAAGAGTTAAACCAAAGTGAAGTCACGTTTAATTATATATATATATAACTTTGTAGTGTCCTGGATTCCTTCTCATTTAGTTAGAAGGCTCTATCTACGGCATTTCTTCGGTGTTACCGTCGATGACAAAGCGAGTATTCTATTGGGCTGCCAGTTTAGCAATCGCCAGGATTTTGAGATAGGCAGAAGCGTAATAAATCAGCGATGCCATATCGATAATAGAGGCGGTATCAAAATTGGAAATCACGTATCCATTGGCCCGCAAGTTGCTATTATTACTGCTGATCACGACATGAGCACTAGTAATATTGAGGGAAGAGTCGGCCCTGTGATCATAGAGGACTATGTTTTTATCGGTGCCAGAGCATTGATACTACCGGGAGTAATATTAAAAAAAGGTTCTGTAATCGCCGCAGGAGCCGTAGTTGTGAGGGATGTAGAAGAATTCAGCATTGTGGCTGGGGTGCCTGCGAAGACTATAGGGCGTAGGCGCAGAGATCTTGATTACACTACTGATTATCAGGCATGGCTGAATTAATTTGTTATGAATCTCCTGAATTCTAGTTGTATAGATGAACTTATACGTGACCGCATCAGATATTTCACAGCCAACTTACTCAGAGGGTGTCGTAAAAAGTTAAACACACTATGTCGATAAAAGAAACGCTAAAAACATTGTCTAAACAGCTTGGTGTATATCATGCTGTGAGGTATTCAAAAATTTATCACAGAATATTGAAATACAAAAATCCTGCGTATATCCAAGACTTGGATGCAGACCTTGCTTTCTATAGAAATGCACTCGGAGATTCTCTCGGTCTGGTATTTGATGTTGGTGCAAACCATGGCGACAAGACATGGGCTTTTAGACAGATCGCAAAAAAAGTTGTTTGTTTTGAACCTGATAAAACTTGTTTTGAGGCTAACCTCCCAAGATTTCGAGAAGAGACAATTAGCATAATTGATCGTTTCTCTCATGACAGAGCAACCAGGTTCAATCTTCGATTGGAAGATGATTTTGTGTTTTCCACCCACAAAATATCCGAAGATATTATTAGCGTCTTAAATAGAGATGAAGAAGTAAGTTATGACGTCTTTGTATTTTGCGAAAAGCAAGTTTAGTGATAGTTTGATTTTACAGTGTCTCCAAGTGCGCATTCAATGATACTAAAAATTATTGCGATTATGGCCAAGGGATGAGAGTTTTATGTGCTCTATGGGCAGATCCATCAATGTATCTCGCCACGATCTTTACTTCCAAATTACTCTCAAACCGAGGAATTGAAGTAGATATAGTTTATAGAATGCCCAATCAAGAGCTTCGCGTTGCTGGCAATATAGACTTCGGGGATAAGGCTACTCTGCACCCTATTGGTGGGGGGCACAATGGTTGGCGCGATAAGATAGATTATGTAATATACATTTTAAAGCTGCTTTCGATGGTCTGGCGAAAAAGACCGGATGTAATTATCGGCTACAATAAACTTGGCTTATTGGCCTCATTTTTAGCTAGCCAAGTTTCTCCAAAAACTCGTTTGATTTATCATAATTATGATTTTGATATTAAACATCTGCAGGATGTTTTAGGCCGATGTGAGTTAGTTGTGGCTCGTAAGGCAGATTTAACAATATTTCCTGCGCTAGGACGATCTGAAGAATATAAGTCAATTGCAGGTCTGAAGCGTGAGCCGATGAGTGTATTGAACTGTTACTCATTGTCTTACCAAGTAAAGAAAACAGGTGAGTTGAATAGAATTCTCAAAAGTAAAGGATTCAGCTTCGACCGCCTGGTTGTCCGTTTAGGTATGATTGGTCCTTTCCATGGGATCGAGGCAACTTTTCGTTCAATGCCTAAATGGAAGGGGAACTGGGGTTTTATTATGGCTGGGTTTGCAACTGAAAATTATTTAAAAGAATTAAATCAGCTTGTAGAAGAGCTAGGTATAGGAGAACGGGTGCTAATCCTACCGTCGGTATCAAACAGCTTATGGTATGACATCCTATCTTCTGGGGATCTTGGGATCTCGTTGTATGAGCCTGATCCAAATAATATCGGTCATAATTATATGGCTGGGACCTCACAAAAACTTAATGGTTATTTCGTCACCGGTATCCCAAGTATTGTACCAAATACCCCAGAATTTATTTCTTTGGTGGA
>Ga0302122_10001166_pt1 | contig 16602 bp, 11 predicted proteins | sample CB21_SCM_MG_FD_203115 | JGI IMG/M metagenome (GOLD analysis project Ga0302122, IMG submission 203115) | Marine microbial communities from Western Arctic Ocean, Canada - CB21_SCM | ecosystem: Environmental > Aquatic > Marine > Oceanic | place: Canada: Western Arctic Ocean | collected 2017-09-28
TGCCATCAGACAACCCTGTGGCTACGCGCGAGGTTGGAACTACAACTGTAGTTTCATCTTCAGTAATTACTGCTGGCCCTCCAATCTGTTGGCCAGGTGTCAAGTCAGCGCGGGGCAACTCAGCTGCCGTTGTTACTATCTCTAATGATGGATCAAACAGTGCCCTAGTTTTCTCTGTGGTTAGTGCCTGCAAGGTTTGGATAGCTTCTACTGGAGTAACTGCCTGAGCTGGTGTGGTTGCATTTACAGACCAAACTGTAATTTCCACGTCCAATCCATCTACAATACGACCAAACAAGAGTGTATATTCGCGTTCAAATAGCGCCTGAAATGTATCTACATCAGGGGTCTGGGCTTGGGCTTTTGTTAGTTGAACTGGAATTTCCCAGCCCTGGCCAGAATAGCGCATGTATACCTTAAACTCGGCTGCGATAGGAGCCGAAGGATTACAACTGCGTACAAAGGTAGTCGCCTCTGAGTTCAGGTCGTTAAGTATTACCTTAATTGCATTGGCGTCAAAGTATGACAGGCGCATAAATTGGCTTCGATTAGCCTCGAAGCTGAAGGGCGCACATAGAAAGCCGATGGCGGATCCAACGCCAGCACCTGTAGGAACCAACATCCTCTTGATACCAAGTTTTTCGCATAATCTACCCGCATGCAGTGGTGCTGCTCCACCAAAAGCGATCATCGTAAACTCACTCAAATCCTCACCATTTTCGACAGCATGCACCCTTGCTGCGTTAGCCATATTCTCATCCACGACCTCAGATAGGCCAAATGCTGCTGTTTGCGCATTCATATTAAGGGCGTTACCCAAATGTAGCTGTAAGGCTGTTTTGCTGGCCAATGGATCCAGTATAATACTGCCCCCTGCAAAATTTGTTGGATCTAATTTTCCAAGTACTAAATCTGCATCGGTTACGGCTGGCTCTAAACCACTGCGGTTATAGCACGCTGGTCCTGGTTCAGATCCTGCGCTTTCAGGGCCCACACGGATTTGGCACATGCTATCCACATGCGCTAACGAACCGCCACCAGCCCCAATCTCGACCATATCTATCACAGGTATTGAGATTGGCATGCCTGATCCCTTTTTAAAACGATACGTCCGTGCAACCTCGAAGGCCCGTGCAGTTTTAGGGGTTTGATCTTTAATCAAACAGATTTTTGCTGTTGTGCCACCCATGTCGAAAGACAGTACCTTATCCAACCCGTGACGGGCAGCAATATGCGCGGCAAATACAGCGCCACCAGCAGGGCCAGACTCAACTAGCCTAACAGGAAACTCAGCCGCATTTTCTAGGCTGATTATCCCACCACCGGAGTGCATTAGGAAAATCGGGCAGTTTGCATGCTCATTAGCTAAACGTTCTTTCAGGCGACTAAGGTAGGACTTCATTAAAGGCTTAATATAAGCGTTAGCAATTGTAGTATTAAAGCGTTCATACTCCCGCATTTGTGGGCTGACTTGTGATGACACAGACACCATTGCGTCAGGTATGCGTTCGGCCAAAACTTTTGCAATCATGGTTTCATGTGCGTCATTTGCGTATGAGTGAAGAAGGCCAATTGCTATACTTTCAAATCCTGCAGCCTTAATTTCGTTAACCAATAAATCTAGTTTTTGGCAGTTGAGAGGTATGAGAACCGTCCCATCGGCCTGCATACGTTCATCTATTGTGTAACGAAAATTGCGAGGCAGTAGAGGGTCTGGCAGAGTAAGGTTCAGATCATATTGTTCAAAACGGCTTTCAGTGCGCATTTCGATGACATCGCGAAAACCTTTGGTTGTTATTAGGGCCGTTTTTGCGCCACGCCGTTCTATTAATGCATTCGTCGCCAATGTGGTGCCATGTATAATCTGGCTGATCTGCTCTGGGTTCACACCTGATTTTTTACAGACATAGGACATGCCTTCAATTATTGCATTTTCTGGGGTCTGGTGTGTGGTCAATACTTTTGTGGAAATCAGCGCGTCGCCTTTATCCAAGACCACATCTGTAAATGTGCCGCCAATATCGACGCTGAGCCGAATGCTAGAGTTGAGCATAAAACCCTCCAAGTTGATCACACGATACCAAAAAAAGTAAACTCATCAAGCTGTTCTAGCATCAAGTGGTGTCGCGTAGCATATAGAGTTTGTCGCTAGGAGCACTCCCGGCTCTGCAGCGTTTGGATTACAGGGGTCGGTGTAGGCAGCGCAGGAGTAAAAAATGTTTCAGATTTTTCCAACGGCTCGTTTGAGGCCGTCCCCGTTTTTTAACTCGATCGTGGCAGAAAGTTGCACTAGTGTATCAATCTATAATCGGATGATTTTGCCCGCCAGCTTTGGTGACAAAGAAAAAGAGTATTGGGACCTCATAAATGGAGTGGTTATGTGGGACGTAGGTGTGGAGCGTCAAGTCCAGCTGGAAGGGCCAGATGCCAGCAAATTAGCTCAAATTTTGAGTCCGCGAGATTTATCAAAATGTAAGGTTGGACAGGGAAAATACGTGCCAATGTGCAATCATGATGGTATTTTAATCAATGATCCAATTATGTTGAAATTGCGTGATGACCTTTATTGGTTTTCGATAGCTGATAGTGATATTTGGATCTGGGCTCGCGCTATCGCAGCCGAGCGCGGCTTCGATGTTAAAATTAGCGAACCAGATGTGTCCCCGCTTGCAGTTCAGGGTCCAAAAGCGGCAGCAGTTGTGTCCTCTATTTTTGGAGATTGGGTCCATGATTTAAAGTACTTTTGGTTTTCTGAAACAGAAATTAATGGAATTCCAGTAGCGGTGCAGCGTTCTGGTTGGTCGAAACAGGGTGGTTATGAGATTTATCTTCGAGACGGTGCCCGCGGTGACGAGCTGTGGAGCATCGTGAAAGAGGCTGGCCAACCTTATGGCATTGGTAATGGTGGTCCAACATCGCCAGAGCGGGTTGAGAGTGGTTTGGTAAGTTGTGGTTCTGATACTGATGACACTACTAACCCTTTTGAAGTTCGACTGGGAAAATATATTGATCTGGATGTTGCAGATGACGTCGTGGGCATCAAAGCCCTAAGACATATTAATGCCGAGGGACCGAAGCGACACCAGCTTGGTTTGGTTCTCGAAGGGGATGTAGCGGATCCGTTGTCATTTCATTGGGAGAATATTTTATTTAATGGCTCAAAAGTTGGAGATATGACACAATGTGTTTGGTCACCACGCCTTAAGAAGAATATTGGCTATGCTTTGATCTCTCATATTTGCAATGTGGGTGATACCGTTACGCTGTGCCGTTCAGCTGGACGAAAGGTAAAGGCAAGCTTAGTTGATTTACCATTTTTATGAAGCCTTTACAGACGTTTAAATGTGGCGACTTTACAGCTGCAAACCAGTGGTTAAGCCGACAACCGTAGTTAAAAATTACGTGAAGGCTTGACCCAGTCGTTTATCAGTGTTTGTTAATCTTAATTCAGACTTATAGGACAATTTACTTATGAAGAAAGTATATGGATCCGCCAGTGAGGCCATGGACGGTTTGTTATTTGACGGAATGTTTATTGCGGCAGGTGGCTTTGGGCTTTGTGGATTACCAGAAAACTTGCTAAGCGCAATTCGGGAGGCCGGAACTCAAAACCTTACATTTGCGTCCAATAATGCTGGTGTTGATGATTTTGGAATCGGTATTTTGCTCCAAACCCGCCAGGTTAAGAAAATGATTGCCTCTTATGTAGGCGAAAATGACACATTCATGCAGCAGTATTTGTCTGGAGAATTAGAGCTAGAGTTTAATCCGCAGGGCACGTTGGCTGAACGTATGCGCGCTGCTGGTTGTGGAATCCCTGGTTTTTATACAAAAACAGGGGTTGGCACTGTGATTGCAGATGGAAAAGAGCATAAAGAATTTAATGGTGAAACCTATATTCTTGAAACTGGTCTCTTTGCCGACGTGTCTATTGTGAAGGCTTGGAAGGCTGATGAAACAGGAAATTTAGTATTCCGCAAAACGGCCCGAAACTTTAATCCTTCTGCTGCAATGTGCGGTAAAGTCTGCGTTGCAGAGGTTGAAGAAATAGTGCCGACTGGTAGCCTTGATCCTGACCTCATCCACCTGCCTGGGATTTACGTTCACCGTTTAATAGAGGGTGATCATGAAAAACGTATTGAGCAACGCACACTGAGGGCATCATGATGGCCAACGATAAAAAAGGTTGGGACCGCAATCAAATGGCAGCCCGTGCTGCTCTTGAGCTGGAAGATGGTACCTATGTTAATTTAGGAATAGGTATCCCAACTTTAGTATCCAACTATATCCCTGAGGATGTGGAAGTGACGCTACAATCGGAAAATGGTATGCTTGGCATGGGGCCTTTCCCGACCGAGGAGGAGGTTGACGCAGATTTAATTAATGCGGGCAAGCAAACTATAACAGAACTTCCCCAAACGGCTTATTTCGATAGTGCTACATCGTTTGGCATGATCCGCGGTGGAAAAATTGCTATGGCCATTCTAGGTGCGATGGAAGTTTCCGAAAATGGTGATCTTGCAAACTGGATGATCCCAGGCAAGCTGGTTAAGGGGATGGGTGGCGCTATGGATCTGGTCGCAGGTGTGCGCCGGGTAGTTGTCGTAATGGATCATACTAACAAAAAAGGTGAGAGCAAAGTTCTACCTGCATGCACGTTACCACTCACAGGTGCTGGTGTTGTAGACCGTATCATTACTAATCTTGGAGTGCTCGACGTTGTCGAGGGTGGCCTAATGATTATTGAAACGGCTGAAGGTATCACTGAAGATTATCTACGGTCAGTGACACTTGCAAAAATAGTCTGATATTTAAGTTATAAATTTTCATAAATGTTTGGTTTAGGCTTTTAACTGCTAAGAACTGATAGCACTATTGGGTTGTAGGCTCAAAAGGTCAAAAGATAGGCCGTATTTTTTAATAAGGGTTCGCATTAGATCTGCGTTAAGATTATTCTCATGTTTGTTTTCCAACAATTCTAAAACCTTTACTTTAGCTTTATCTTCGAGGGTTTCCTGTTTTCCTGCGCCCCATTCGTCAATTGATCTTCGGTCACTGATTTCTGGATATAAAAAATCAGATTTCATTCTGGCATAGGTTTCCGCTTGGCCCAAGAAATGACCTTCGCCTTGTATCACTTCTAATATTGAAGCGAGTGCTAAGGTTTCCTCTGATACGATAGGAGTTACATTAGCCCTCAGGAGCGAACCTAACATGTCATTATCAATGACATATGCCTTCAGGGACACCCCCATAAGACCTGCCTGTGTTCCAGCTGCCTGGGTGATAAGATTTGTTCCCGCTTGTATGGCTGTGTTCACAGTTAGAGATTTTTCAAATCCAGATTGGGCGTCTGCTGACTTACTGTCTGTGGCACCAGCAATAGCTGAGCAAGGTAGATCCCAGTATCGCATAACTTGCGCACACATAGCCGTTGCAAGGGCTTGTTCTCCAGACCCACCTGAAAAGCCTCCTGTCCGCAAATCGGTAATCATGGGCCTTGGACCTGCAATCACCTTTGCTTCAGGATCTATACAGTGGGCATACACTACTCCCGCCAATGCTTCGGCTAAGGTTTGCGCCACAGAACCAGCTGTTGTTACTGGGCTTGATGCTCCCAACTGGCCAAAAACATTAGCATGTACAGGGAAGCCTTTTTGTATTGCCACTTTCATAACTGCAAAGCTTTCGGCATGGAATCTTAAAGGCGGCACGGCGTGGTTGATGTTAAATGATACAAAGGGCTGAGCGCGAAATTCAGTTTCTGATCCAGCAATAGAATAGCAAATTTCGGCAATTTCAGCCACATGATTAGGTTCCGACGCGCTTGTCATGATGTGTTTTTGCGTTCCAAGAATACAGGCAAAAACGGTGTTGAGGTCCAAGTCACGGGAGTTATTTATATCTCTGGCGACTAAAGATCGTGAAAAAAACTGAATATGGTCCAATTGCTCGCATAAACGCGCACTATCATAAAGATCGTTGAGTGTTGACGCACGATAGACACCGGTCTCTATATCTAGAATATACGGAGATGCGCCTCCAGTTCCAACAAAACTGGCCGACTTACCTACATGGAGGTCATCTTTTTTTGATCGACTGTATAGAGTTACCACTTTGGACATCTTATCCAACACTTCATCTATCAAATTATTCACAAAGTAGACGCGATCTCCATTTTTTTGACAACCAAATCGCAATAGTTCCTGAGCTACTGGTTCTGGGCATTCAGAAAACCCAACAGTACACATGATTTCGACTGCCGCATCTGCAATGGCTTTCGTTTCTATTAATCCTAACGGCTTATAGGTTCCCCCAATTGCCTTTAAACTTGGGGCAAGTTCATTTTTTGTTTCGCTTTGCCTGCGTCCTCGCCGAGCCATTTAATTTATTTTGTCCATTACTAAAAATTTACTTAATTGATTATAAAGTTCTGGTGGCATTGTATCTCCTAGTTAGATTGATGAGGCCAAACCCAAGTCGGCTAAATGAGATTAGTATTCGTCCTTTGTGCTGGATTACTTTTTAAACTTTAAGGTTATTTTGCTATACCCATTTACCTATCTGATGTTCTCCAGCGAGGGTTGATCCAGGGTGCGCGATTATCTTTTGGAAGGGGGGTACGACCCAAAATATGGTCAGCACCTTTCTCGGCCACCATGATTGACGGTCCGTTGAGGTTCCCATTTGGAATCCTTGGAAAAATTGAGCTGTCTACAACCCGCAATGAGCCCACTCCGATGACTCGACATTCTGGGTCGACTACAGCCATCGGATCATCCCGTCGGCCAATTTTACATGTACCACACGGATGATAGGCACTCTCCACATGCTCACTGATAAAAGTGTCTAACTCTTCGTCGCTTTGCACACCTATGCCAGGTTGAATTTCTTTGCCTCGGAAGGGATCAAAAGCTGCCTGGCCAAAAATTGAACGAGTAAGTTTTATGCAGTGTCTGAAGTCTTCCCAATCTTGTGGTTGAGACATATAATTAAATAAAATTTTTGGTTTGTCTTCTGGGTTGGCTGAATTTAGTTCAACTGAACCGCGCGAGGCCGACCTCATCGGACCTACGTGAGCCTGAAACCCATGCCCTTCAGCCGCGGCTTGTCCATCATAACGTACTGCAATTGGTAAAAAATGATACTGGATATCAGGATAACGTATACCTGGCTTGGATCTCAAAAATGCGCAAGACTCGAAGGCATTTGAGGCGCCTGGCCCAGATTTTTTTAGCATCCACTCAAGTCCAACACGCATTTTTCCAAACAGGTTCCAATATTTGAATAAAGTGATTGGTTGGGTACACGCCTGTTGGATGAGTAACTCTAAATGATCCTGTAAATTTTGTCCTACGCCTGCGCGGTCTGCTATAACATTAATACCTGTTTTTTTAATATGTGCTGCTGGGCCAATGCCTGACAACATTAATAATTTTGGAGAATTGATAGCTGACGCTGCTATAATAACCTCTCTACGTGCATGAACTACATAAATGTCTGCTCCACGCTGTACTTCAACGCCAACTGCGCGCTGGCTATCCATAATAATACGTCGCGCCAGACATTTATGCAGATCAAGATTGGACCTTTTTAACGCAGGTTTTAAGTATGCGTTAGCGGCTGACCACCTTTGTCCCTTCCAAACCGTCTGCTCCATTGGCGAAAAGCCTTCTTGCTGCTCGCCATTGTAGTCGTTGGTTATTTCGAACCCAGCTTGAAATCCTGCGTCTACAAAGGCTTTATGCAACGGGATATCTCGCTTACCGCGAGTAATATGCAGGGGGCCGGTTTTGCCACGCCATTCGGGATCGCCTCCTTGCCCACTTTCATGCCAATTCTCCATACGAAGAAAATAGGGTAAGACGTCTGCATATGACCAACCTTCCGCACCGCTGTCTGACCAATTGTCATAGTCTTCTGCGTGGCCGCGTACGTAAACCATACCGTTTATAGAGGATGAGCCACCAATCACTTTACCCCTAGGACAAGCCAGCTTCCGGCCACCAAGATGAGGCTCTGGTTCTGAAAAATATCCCCAATCATAACGTGGCATACTCATAGGCAAGGATAGGGCGCCTGGCATTTGGATTAATGGACTTGAATCAGTTCCGCCATATTCCAGAACTAGAACGGAATTTTTTCCATCTTCACTGAGGCGGGACGCCAACGCTGAGCCAGCAGAACCTGAACCTACAATCACAAAATCTGCTTCCACCATGTTACCCTTTCACTCCACAATTTGTCATACCTCTTTTTGGAATCAAGGTGAATCCCCTTATTCATCACAAATTTTTTTATGCCTACGTTGTGAAGCTCTTAATTTGTTTTTAGTACCAACTCTGATATCCATTTTTGCCAAATAATTGGCCAAGCTATTCGTTAGTCTTATATCCTATGGTTTAAGCATTAAAATTTAAAAACAAAAAAACTGTTTAACGTACTGGTCGCGTTTTAATATTCTGCTTAGTGTTATTACTAAATATTTAAGATTGGTTTAGAAATGTCACAAATGTCTGGTGGTCAAGCCGTTGTTGAAACTTTAATAGCTTTGGGTGCGCGACAAAGTTTTGGCGTGCCAGGAGAAAGTTTCTTATCTGTTTTAGACGCCTTCTGCGATATTTCTTACTTTAAATTTACGAGTTGCCGTAATGAGGGTGGCGCTGCTTTCATGGCCGAAGCTTGGGCTAAATTGACAGGGGAAGTTGGATTATGTTTCGTAACCCGTGGGCCAGGTGCGACGAATGCGAGTATTGGCGTACACTCAGCAATGCAGGCATCAACACCAATGATATTATTTATTGGCCAAGTTGGCTTAGAGCATCAAGGTCGCGAAGCCTTTCAAGAGCTTGACTATAGAAAAGTATATGGATCCATTGCTAAATATGCTACAGAAATTACAGATGTTGACCGCACAGCTGAGGTTGTACGCCGAGCATGGTCTATAGCAATTTCTGGCCGGCCGGGCCCTGTAGTCATTGCGTTGCCAGAAGACATTCTAACACAGACCACTGAAATCAAAATCCCAATGCGGCTGATATCCACTCCCATGGCTGGAGCGATGCACTTTGACGTGATGCGAGTTTCGGAAAAACTAAAAACTGCAAGGCGCCCTATTATAGTTGTTGGAGGTGGTGGATGGTCTGCCCAGGATAGAGCTGCTTTAAATCAATGCGCAGTCAGATTAAATATTCCAGTTGTGACTGCTTTTCGTTACCACGATTTATTCGATAACACGCTCCCACTCTTTTTAGGTGAAGCAGGTGTTGGAATGTCAGAAAATACGAGACAGACTCTGTCTCAAGCGGATTTAGTTCTAGCCATCAACGTACGTTTTGGTGAAATGACCACTGATGCTTTTACTCTATTTAAAGATGACCGTGAGGAGCAGTGGATTGTTCAAACACATCGGTCTGGTGACGAGTTTCATAAATATGTATCGCCTGATTTAACTATGATTTGTAATCCGAGCTCGTTACTGAACGATTTGAATGATCGTTTGGTGCCTACTGAGCTGTCAATTGATCGAAGCTGGGTCGTTGCTGGGCGTAAAGGCTTTGAAATATCTCAACAAGCGAAAGTTCAGCCAAGTCCTGTAGATATGGGCGTGGTTTCTACTTTGGTTCAAGAACTCTTGCCTATAGATGCTATTGTGACAAATGGAGCTGGAAATTTTGCTATATGGCCAAATAAATTCATGCAATTTTCTGCTAAACAGCGGTTGCTTGCACCACAATCTGGCGCGATGGGCTATGGGCTACCTGCCGCTATTGCTGCAAAGCTAGAGTGTCCAGAACGTTGCGTTGTATGTTTCTCAGGTGATGGAGATTTCCAGATGAATTGCCAGGAGCTTGGTACCGCTTTGCAATCTAACGCGCGTCCGATTGTGCTCATTGTTAATAATGGCACATATGGAACTATCCGAATGCATCAAGAAAAAAATTATCCATCAAGAATAAGTGGTACTGACTTAATAAATCCTGATTTTGTTATGCTTGCTAAATCCTATGGATTTTATGCGGAGCGCGTTGAGAAAACTGAAGATTTTGAAGCAGCTTTTATCCATGCCTTGGCCAGCCCAAGTGGCGCAATACTTGATCTTAATGTAGCGGCTGACGCTATCACGCCTAGTTTAACAATTAATGACTTGCGTGACCGCTAAACCTATTAAAGAGCTAGTGCGAGGCGCGTGCCCTGATCTATAGCCCGCCGCGCGTCTAATTCCGCCGCCACATCAGCCCCACCTATCAAATGAGCTTTTGGTAGGTGTTCGGCCAAGCTACGTTCTGGGTCTTGCCCTGCACAAATCACTATTGTGTCGACTGGCAACACTCGGTTTTCATCACCAACTGAAATATGTAATCCATTGTCATCAATTTTGTTGTATGTAACACCAGAAATCATCTGTACACCGCGTTTGGTTAGGTTTGTTCTATGAATCCAACCGGTTGTTTTGCCTAAACCTGCGCCAACCTTCTTTGCTTTCCGTTGTAAAAGGTAGATATTGCGGGCTGGAGGGTTAAATTTAGCGACCATTCCCTCAACACCCCCACGCGCTTTGAACGTCATATCGATTCCCCACTCCTTCATGAACTCAGGGATATCTAGGCTCGTAGAAGCGCCAGTATGGATTAAGAATTCGCTGATATCAAAGCCAATACCGCCTGCACCAATTACGGCTACTGATTTACCAACCTGCGCACCGTTAATAACATCCAGATACCCCATCACTTTAGGGTGTTGAACACCATTAATTTCTGGCGTTCTTGGTTTGACGCCAGTTGCCAGTATAACTTCATCAAAACTAGTTAAATCCTTGTGCTTTATTCGGGCACCAAGTCTTAAGACCACACCACTAAGCGATATCTCTTTTGAAAAGTATCTAATTGTTTCGTAAAACTCCTCTTTTCCAGGAATTTTCTTAGCAATATTGAATTGACCGCCAATTTCATCGGCGGCGTCAAAAAGTGTTACCTTATGCCCCCGCCGCGCAGCAGTTGTTGCGGCTGCTAGGCCAGCAGGACCTGCGCCGACAACTGCTATTGTTTTAATAACGGCTGCGGGTAGTAAAACCATTTCTGTTTCGTTGCAGGCGAATGGGTTGACTAGGCAAGACGTGATCTGGCCGTTAAATATTGCGTCCAGGCAAGCCTGATTGCAGGCAATGCAGGTGTTTATTTCATCGTCTCTTCCTTCGGCCGCTTTACTAACAAAATTTGCATCAGCCAGAAATGGTCGAGCCATTGAGACCATATCTGCGTCACCACGCGCTAATATGGCTTCGGCGACATCGGGTGTATTGATCCTATTTGATGTTATGACGGGTATAGGCATTTCGGCTCGTACCCTAGCAGTTACCCAGGTAAAAGCAGCGCGTGGGACTGAAGTTGCAATTGTCGGGATGCGAGCCTCGTGCCATCCAATGCCGGTGTTAAATATTGTGGCACCCGCAGCAGCAATTTCTTTTCCTAGCTCGATGACTTCCTCAATAGTTGATCCTCCTTCAACTAAATCAATCATAGAAAGTCGGTAAATAATAATAAATTTTTCCTTAACCGCTTGCCTTACTTGCCGCACTACTTCGACTGCTAGGCGTATACGATTATGATAACTACCGCCCCACGCATCAACCCGATGATTAGTTCTTTGTGCAATGAACTGATTTAGGAAGTATCCCTCTGACCCCATGATTTCTACACCATCATATCCAGCGGATTGAGCCAATGCTGCTGCGCGCACAAAATCTGAAATTTGGATTTGAATTCCCTCTTCATCCAGTTCTTTTGGCTTTACGAAGTTTATTGGCGCTTGGATGGGCGAAGGAGCTACGGCGTTAGGATTATATGCGTAACGACCTGTGTGTAAAATTTGCATAGCAATTTTTCCACCCGCTTTATGTACAGCACTAGTCACTATGCGATGTTTTTCAGCTTCTTCTGGCGTTGTCATAACTGCGGCGCCTTGGCCCACTGCACCTTCGGGATTGGGGCCAATTCCTCCGGTTACAATTAAAGCTACGCCACCAGCTGCGCGTTCTGCATAAAAGGCTGCCATACGTTCAAAACCATTTTTGGCCTCTTCGAGCCCTAGGTGCATCGAACCCATTACCACTCTATTTTTTAATTGAGTAAAACCTAAGTCCAGTGATTCGAATAGATGTGGGTAGGGCTGACTAGTCATAACGGACCTCTCCTTCATATGAGCAGTTTTCACTCAAGTGGTTTAGCTTAGCTTTGCAACCGTTCCGTGACGGAATTTTAGAAATATAAATTCTATTCCAAAAGTCCTGCCTCACTTAATACCTTTCTGGCGATGCGGAAACATTCTAGTGCCTGCGGAACGCCACAATAAATACCTACCACATGTATAATTGCTCGAATTTCCTCCACAGTTACACCATTAGTTAAGGCGCCTTTACAGTGAATTTCCCACTCTTGCATTTTACCTAATGCGCCGATCATAGAGAGGTTCATCATTGATCTTGTTTTGGCATCAATTGCTTCATCACCCCAGCCAAACCCCCAACACCAGGCGGTCATTGCCTCTTGAAATGGGCGAGTAAACTTATCTGCTGCAGCTAGATTGTTTGCAACATATTCCTCCCCTAGTGTAGATTTACGCTGTTCCAAGCCTTTCATAAAAAGATCTTCATCAAAGTTACTCATAGTATATCCTTACGTTTCAGTATTATTTGTATTTATATGAACTTGAAAATTATTTTACTAAATTCGTACTATTGATTAACCGCCTTAAGATCCAGTATTTGTCAAAGCTCGTACCATTGCAAAGTAATGAATTTCATTTGGCTGCGTTGGCATATTTTACTGCTCTGAATTCGGTGGATAAGTCTTGGATACTCTGAAATCGATGGAAATGAAGCATGAATATTATGACCAAGCCTTAAGATCTTTTCTGATAGGGATCGAAGCGGCAGACCCTATGTCCGCTGTGAGGTGTGAGTTACTTAGTTACGACGAAGTGCCAACCATTATAGCGGTAGGAAAGGCTGCAGTCAAAATGACGAGAGCTGCCATCGATGTCTTGAAGGACTTTTCGGAAGTGATAGTTGTAACTAATCCTGAAAATGCTGTTGATTTTCCTGGAGTTAAAGTATTTGCGGCTGCGCACCCAATTCCAAATCAAATTGGCTTGAGGGCGAGTGAAGCAGTCACTGCAGCATTACAACGTGCATCAAAAGTTAGCCGTCCAATATTGTGTTTGATATCTGGTGGTGGATCAGCATTGCTACCAGCACCCTGTGATGGGGTCTCTTTAAGCGAAAAAATTGATTTAAATTCTATTTTGCTATCAGCTGGTGCAGATATTAAAACTATCAACCTTATTCGTCAGCAAGTATCTTTACTAAAAGGTGGTGGTCTGTTGCGTTATGCTGCGCCAAGTTACGTAAGAAGTTTAATTTTATCGGACGTAATTGGTGACGATTTGCGTGTGGTGGCCAGCGGTCTCACTACGTCGCCTATTGGGAGCCGAGAAGAAGCCCGCATGGCTTTACAAACTATGGGCGTTTGGGATCGCATACCAGCCTCTATACGGGTGCTGCTGCAACGTACTGATGTGTCTTTTAAATTACCAAAAGCAAAAAATACGCTGATAGGTTCAAATAAATTAAGCCTTGAAGCCATGTATGCATATCTTGAGCGGGCAACTGTGCACTTTAACCCATTGATCGGCGACGTGGCAACTGCGGCTGAGCGTGTTGCATCTAGTGAAAGTGGCATCCATCTTTTTGGTGGCGAAACAACAGTCAATATTAATGGAACAGGGAAGGGGGGACGAAATCAAGAACTTGCCCTGCGTGTCGCACTATTGGCTCGCGAACAAGCCTGGAAGGAGCCATGGCTTTATTTGCAGGGAGGAACTGATGGACGTGATGGTCCAACGGACGCAGCAGGTGGTGTTGTATGTGATACCACGTTAAATTTAATGGACAGCCATGGCGTTAATCCGGAAAGAATGCTTTCTAACAATGACTCTTATAATGCCTTAAAGGTTGCAAACGCATTATTGATTACTGGACCTACGGGCACAAATGTTGCTGATTTAGGAGTTTTGATTAAGGGTTGAAAACTGTTACCTTTACGATAAATAAACTAAAAAATTAAACCCTGACAACGTATGGATTGAAAAAAGTGCCTTTTGCCCTTTTAATATTTAACTTTTATGGAACTTAGGCTTGAGCGCAACTGATAAAGATAATTTGTTGAAAAGTGCTCGATTTAGTGTAGCGCCAATGATGGCGTGGACGGATACACACTGCCGCTATTTCCATCGCTTAATTTCAAAAAAATCTCTTCTTTACACAGAAATGGTTACAGCGCCTGCTTTAGTGTTGGGTGGGGCAATACACTTGTTGGATTTCAACACTGAGGAATACCCGGTGGCTTTGCAAATAGGCGGTAGTGATCCGACCCAATTGGCCCAAGCCGCTGCGCTAGGTGCTGAGCATGGGTATCCTGAAATAAATTTGAATCTTGGGTGTCCATCTGATCGCGTTCAGTCTGGTAGCTTTGGTGCAGTTCTTATGACGCAACCAAGTTTAGTTCGGCGTTGCTTAGATCAGATGAGAAATGCGTGTAACGCCGAAATCACTGTAAAATGTAGAATTGGCGTGGACGACCAAACTCCTGCAGAAACTCTTCCCAGCTTTTTGGGAATGATAGAAAGTACAGGAATAAAACGAGTTACTATTCATGCACGGAAGGCTCTACTTAAAGGACTTAGTCCGAAAGAAAATCGGGATATTCCCCCACTTGATTATTCATTAATTCGGGAAATGAAACGAGCCTTTCCAAGCCTGCACATCAGTGTAAATGGTGGTGTTAAAAACCTAATTGAAGCCAAACAGCATCTAAGTGATGGCCTTGATGGAGTAATGATTGGCAGGGCTGCTTATCATACACCTTATGACGTCCTTGCATTGGTTGATCCTGAAATCTTTGATGACAAACGTCCGCCCCCCGCTTTGGAGGTTGCCGCATTAATGATCCCCTACCTGGAAAAACATTTGCGGGCAGGTGGCCGCCTGCACCAGGTTACCCGACATATGTTTGGATTATTTGCAGGACAACCAGGTGCCCGCCACTGGCGTCGTCGCCTTTCTGATATTGGTAGTTTACGAGATGCTCGCCTTGCTGATTATTCTGCTCTGTTGGAGGAGATTGAAAAAATAATAAGCCTACAGATAGAACTGGAAACCGCTTAATGGAGATTACGGTACTATTACCTGTAATTGTGAGCCTAATTGTGATTGGCGCCTTTGCAGGTTTTCTAGCAGGCCTTTTGGGCGTTGGAGGTGGCATCGTCTTAGTCCCCTGTTTCTTTTACTCTTTTCAAGCACTTGGATTTGATGGCCCGCAACTGATGCAAGTCTGTTTGGCGACGTCGTTGGCCACAATTGTTGTGACTTCTATTCGCTCGATAGAAAGCCATAATAAAAAGGGTTTTGTAGATTGGGAAATATTAAAGAAATGGGCCCCGGCTATCGCAATTGGGGCCACATGTGGAGTTTACATTGCTGCAAATATTGACTCTGTGACGCTGCAATTAATATTTGGTGGATTGGGGGCTTTGATTGGCCTCTACCTTGTCTTTGGGAACCAGTCGTGGTGTTTGGCTGACGAATTGCCAAAAGGGATTTCTTGCTGGGTTCTGGGGTCTATTCTGGGAAGTTTGTCGGTACTCTTGGGAATAGGGGGTGGTTCATTAGGGGTCCCGTTTATGTCGCTGCATAGAATTGCAACCCATAAAGCGGTTGGCACTGCAGCTGGTTTTGGCCTGGCAATTGCAATTCCGTCTACTATCCTTTGGCTGTTTGTTCCTATTGAGGTACCAAACCTTCCTTTGAACTTGGGGGCCGTGAATCTTCCGGCATTCTTATTAATTGTTCCAATGACTTTTATATTTGTTCCTATGGGTGCAAACGTGGCTCATAGGATGGACGCTAAGCCGCTTAAACGGTTGTTTGGAGTATTTTTATTAATAGTAGCAATTAATATGATGGCACAAACTCTATGGAATTAACATCACTTAGTGAATGTGGCTGGATCAAATTTGATCACGATCCTGAAATTTTAAATTGGGTGCGCCATGTACAGCCCACAGCGGCTTCCATTGCTGAAGATCCTAAGCAAAAGGCGTTATGGTTGCGTCATGGAGACACCTGGTTTGTGGGTGTTAATGCTTTGCCAAATGATCCAATTGGTCGTATTGGTGAAGGGCCGCGATTAAAAGGTAATGTGGTTGAGTTTTTGATCAAACATCATGGATCAATTTCCTTAGACCCAGCCCAAATCTCAGTGATTTATCCTGGCTATCCAGTATTTGATGGAAAAGAGGGTGAGGTTGCTCACAGATATCGGAAAAACCGTTGTGGTGCTCATGTTGACGGATTACGGCCAGAAGGCCCTAAGCGCAGACGGTTTGTACATGAACCGCACCAATATGTTTTAGGCCTACCAGCAGCTTGCACTAACGTTAAAGCAAGCCCAATGGTTGTTTGGGAGGGGAGCCATCATATAATTCGGGCAGCATTCAAATCTGTACTGGACGATATACCTGTAAACGAATGGAATAATGTCGATT
>Ga0302122_10001168_pt1 | contig 16576 bp, 13 predicted proteins | sample CB21_SCM_MG_FD_203115 | JGI IMG/M metagenome (GOLD analysis project Ga0302122, IMG submission 203115) | Marine microbial communities from Western Arctic Ocean, Canada - CB21_SCM | ecosystem: Environmental > Aquatic > Marine > Oceanic | place: Canada: Western Arctic Ocean | collected 2017-09-28
GCGCCGCGGCCGCGGGCGCCTGGAGCGGCGACGGCGTCTGGGTCTTCTTCTCGGGCGTGGGCAGCACGGCGCCGCGGGCCGCGAGCGCCGCGGCGAAGAGGGCGCGCGAGACCTCGTCGAGGGTCTCCGGTGGGACGCGCGCGCGCGCGAGGGCGAGCCTGCGGGCGCGGGGCGGGTCGGGCGGGTCGGGACTTCAGGCATCGGCCGTGGCTGGCGGTCGGGGAGACGCGATCGGGGAGGTCGCGCGGGTTCGGACGCGGCGTCCGTGCGCGTCGGCCGGCGAGAGCGCGGCCCAGCAGCGCGCCAGGGACTCGGCGACCGCCTCCGCGAGGGCCGGCGGCAGCCCCTTACCCCGGCCGCCACGCGTCGGCGTGTGCTCCGCGGGTTTGGCTAGAAAGGCCGCGAGCTCGGACTGGGTCTCGGGCGTGACGTCCGCGGGCCGCACGGGTGCTTGGTCCGCAGCGAAGCGCGCGCGCTTGGGCTGTGCTTCGGCCATCAAAGGGACCAGAACACGAAATGGGCAGCTCGCCGCGCGACGTGCGCTGCGACGACAAGGGTTCCGAGTTGACGGGGCAGCACCTGCACCTACGGCGTGGCTCGGCTGCGATGGCACGGGGTTGCGACGGGCGTTCTGCGGCTGTGGCAAAAGGGTGTTCGGCCCTGAAAAATGGGGACCTGAAAAGTGTGGCTGGCTTTCACGCGAATGTAGTACTCATCGAGGTGGCGGCATCTCCTTCGACGCGCCTCGAGACATGTCTTTCGTTTGGGTCTGGCCGGAATAAAAACCCGTGCAGAATGAAAAACGCCGTTTCCCTCGGCGCAAGGCGAAGTGTCGCTACGCGGGCCATTTACGCGGTTCAGCTACGTACCACAGCGTACCACAGCGCGCGCCGAGCCACTCGCACGCTCAGAGCTTCACACCGCCGCGTTAGTCGCCGCTACCGCTCACTGTTGTGCGCGCTGCGAAGCGGCAACGCGACAATGATGGCCGCCCGCCGCCCGCTGGGCGCGCTCACCAACGCCCAGCCCGCCGCCGCCGCGGCGCCACCAAAACCGGCGGCCGCCAAAGCGGCGGTCTACCGCTGCGACCACTGCTCGAACTTCACGGGCTCCTACGCCGCCGTGGTGGCGCACGAGGCGACCTGCGCCTGTGCGGCGCCCTCCGCCGCGCGAGCCGTCGCGAAACCGCCGCCGCCGCGCGCCGCCGCCGCCGCGGTTCCACAGCCGCGCGCCGCCGCCGCAGTGCCCCAGCCGCCGCCCGCGTCGCGCGACCGCCGCCTGCTGGTCTTTGTGTGCCTGCTCTGGGCCGGCTGGGAGGCGACGCGCATCCGGCCGCAGCCGGTCTGCCCCGCGCGGCCGCGGCCCTTCCACGAGGTCCTGACCGAGCAGCTCGCCGAGGTCGCAGCCTCGGAGAGCGTGGCGCTGGTCGTGCGCGACGAGGCCGCGGGCTTCGGCGTGGCGGGCAAGCTCGGGAACGCCTTCCTCAAGGCGTTGTTTGCCCCGCTCCGGGCGATATTGGGGGTCTTCCGCTGGCGGCGCTAGAGCTAAGTTAACCAAGTTACAGCCGGTCCACGAGCCCGATGCCGAGCACCTCATCCAACCCCAGCTTCAACGCCGCAGCCGTCGCCGCGCAGAGCGTCGCGCGCGACGCCCGGACCTCGTCCGACTCGGCCTTGAGCACCGGACATAGTTCGTAGAAGCGGTTGAAGATCTGCGCGAGCTCGAAGAGGTAGTCGCACAGGGCGTTCGGCCGCAGGTCCCGCTCCAGGTCCACGATCGTGGCGCTTAGCAACGCCAGGTGCCTGGCGAGGTCCCGCTCGGCCTCCTCGCCCAACAGAACCGTGCCCGAGCCGCCCGCGTCGAGGGCCTTGCGCCGGATGCCGTTGATGCGCGCGTAGCCGTAGAGCATGTACGGCGCCGTGTTCCCGCTCAGACTGAGCATCTTGCCATAACTAAATTTGTAGTTCGACTCCCGATTCAGCGAGAGGTCCGCGTACTTGACGGCGCCGACGCCCACGACCTTGGCGAGGGCCGCCAGCTCACTTTGGGACCGGCCGTCTACATCTTCCCGGTCGCTCAGCTCCGCCAGGCTCCGCGCTTCCGCTTCGTCGAGCAAATCTTTGAGCCGGACGGTCTCGCCGCTCCGCGTCGCGAACTTTTTCCCATCCTCGCCCTGGACCAGGCCGAAGGGCACGTGCTCCAAAGAAATGTCCGTGCAAAGCTCCGCGCGCCGAGCGGCCGCGAACACCGCTTTAAAGTGGCCGCTCTGGCCGCTGTCGGTCACGTAGAGCACGCGGTCGGCCTCCAGTTCCCTGTTCCTATAGTCCACGGCCGCCAGATCCGTCGTGGCGTAGAGGAAGCCGCCGTCCGACTTGCGCACGATCAGGGGCGCTTTTTCCTTGTCCGTGTCGAGTTCGTCAAAAACGACCAACGCCCCGTCGGACGCCTCGGCCACGTTGGACGTCTCGAGCGTGGCCACGATTGAAGCAAGGCGATCGTTGTAGAACGACTCGCCCTTTTCTTCCAGGTCGTGCACGCTGAGTCTCTGATAGATGTCGTCGAACTCGACGCGCGAGACGTCGCACAATTTGGTCCACGCCTCCAGCGTCGCCGTATCGCCGCCCTGCAGCGCGACGACGCGGTCGCGCGCCCGGGTCTGGAAGTCCGGATCGGCGTCGAAGCGCTGCTTGGCCTCCTTGTAGAATGCAACCAGGTCACTAATCGAACTGTCCTCGCGGCCGTCGAGGTGCTCCAGGAGCATGCCGAACTGCGTGCCCCAGTCCCCAACGTGGTTCTGTCGTATGACATGGTGGCCCCGCAGTTCCAAACAGTTCGCGAGGGCGTCGCCGATGATCGTCGAGCGCAGGTGGCCGACGTGCATCTCCTTGGCGATGTTCGGCGACGAAAAGTCCACGATGATGGTCTGCTTCTCCGGAGCTAAAGGTAGGGCGCAGTTTGCTTCGGTGGCCATCGCCTCGACCGTCGCCGCCAAATAGTCGTCGCTCAGCCGCATGTTCACAAAGCCCGGGCCCGCCACCTCCAAAGGTGTGACGAGCGTGCTCGTGATGTCGTCGTTTTGTTCCAGAAGTGCCACGAGCTTTGTTGCTACATCTCTCGGAGATTGCTTGACTTGTTTGGCGATGGCCATGGCCGCGTTGCACTGGAAGTCGCCAAAGGCTTTTTTGGAGGCGGGCCGTAGCGCCGCCTTCGCGGGGTCGGCGTATTCATCTCCGAACGCCTCGCCTAACGCGGACGCGACGGCGGCGCTCAGCGCGTCGCGCGCGTCGCCGCCGGGCGCCGCGAACCTCCGGACGAGGCGCGGCCGCTTGGCCGCGGGGTGGACCAGGGCCCGCGCCACGCCGGCGAGCATCAGGAGGCGCGTGGTCGGTCGCATTGATCAACCCAGTGCGTCCTGCACTGCTCTTTCGCTCTTTGCGGATCACGCGTGCGCACAGCTCTGCCGCGTGCGCTCCTCCGGTTAAGAGAGGTGTGCGGACGTGCTAGCCGCGGGCGTGGTGCTGCAGCAGCAGTCCGTTGCAGATTAATGCCAACGTACTCTTGTGTACAACGCTGCGCCACGCTCTCACACGCCGCAAATTGCGTATTAATATTGGAGAAGAAAACCCGCGCGATAAAACCCGCACTTTGGTCAGAATTTTGCATCCGAGGCCGCCGCAGGACGTAGATGCTGTAGAACACGCAGTCTCATGTCTGTCATGACGAAATGTACCGATGCCATCACCGTCAATGTCGGAGGCACTAGGTACCAGACGACACTGGCCACTCTCACAAGAGTGGAGGGCTCAATGCTCGGCGCGCTCTCCGAATCCTTCGAAGGCGATGCTCATGAGCTGTTTCTGGATCGCGATGGTCCATCCTTTAGATATATCTTGAACTATTTACGCGATCCTTTTGCGACGCCGCTGCTACCCCGCGATCGCACCGAGCGGGACCAGCTCAGGCGAGAGGCGGATTTCTATGGTCTCCCCGTATTCGTCGCTTCCCGCGGTCCCTTCGCCGGTCCCTTCGTCGCTTCCCGCGGCAACAAGGTGGCCACCCTCGATCCACTTCAGCACTACGAGCTCACGTTCGCGATGGAACTGGCTCGCGACTGGCGTATCACGAAGGGAACTTACCAGTCCATCCTCCACATCGGCGACTCGAATCACCAGCGGTTCCCTGGGATATGGTTTCACAAGTCGAGCAATGCCTTGCATGTGAAAATTACCACTGGCGATGGGGGTTGGGGCTGGGGCGTGGGCTCGACGACGGGCGTCGCCTTCGCAGCCGGCGGGACCTACGAGGTCAAGGTCCTCGTCGCGAACAACATACTGACCGTGTATGTCGACGGCGTCTCCGTCGGCACAGGTTCTGGGAGCACAACCGATGTTGCGACGGACGCGGCGGTCTACGTCGGGGACCCGTGGCACCCCGCCGCCAAAGTGACGCTCTCGAACATAGTGATGAGGGAGATTGCATAATCTAGGGAGATGAGACTCCCAAGTGACCAACTTCAGGCTAACTCATGTGACCTTCGCGTCCCCGTCATCTCCTCCGTCCTCGATTCATAATTTATTTATTCACTCAACGCCATCGACGCGAAGTCCAACGATATAACTTAAGCTAGACTAGAGCACCCGATCCAGCTCCGCGGCCCACTCGGCGTCCGTCGCGTGCGCCTCGGCGGCCGCCGTCGTGACCCCGAACTCCTTGCCCTCGGCGTCGTCCCGCCCCAGACTCCGCACGAGGGCCTGGCACACCTGGACGCGGCCAGAGTCGCCCGGCGAGGCGTCCGACGCGCAGGCCGTGAAGACCGCCCGGAGGCCGGGGCCCGGCGCGGTGTCGCCCTTGGTCAAAGCGACACCTCTGGAGTCGCAGTCGAAGAGGAGCTGCCAGTTCACAATGTCCTTTGCTAAATCGTCATAAAGCTTTTCGGACAGCGTAGGCGTGGCGTCCGGGACGGGGTCGTCGGGCGAGGCCGGGCCGCCGCCCTTCAGGGTCCCGGCCCGTACGATGGTCAACCCGGCCTCGACCTCCCGACTCGCCAGTTTCTGCTTGAGCTTCGTCTCGAAGTCCCGGTACATGGAGACCTGCTTCTCGTCGGCGGCCCAGACCTCCTTGTTGGCCGCCACTTTGGAGGCCGCGACGAACGGGCCGTAGCCCTTCCCGTTCAAGTGCTTGGACATGACCGCTACTCTCTTAGCGCCGCCCGCCGTGGGTAAGACCACATCGAGTAACGTAGCCGTCAGCGTCTGCTCGGCGTCGAAGGCGATAATCAAACCGTCCGCGTTCGCAACCGCGTCATTAAAGGCCTCGACGTCCTCGTCCGAAGAGACGCCCAGGACCGTCAGGTTCGGGTCCCGCGGCTCCTCCCGGGCCTCGGACCACAGGAGCTGGCTGAAGAGCTCGGCCCGGGCCGACACGATTGTCGTCTTGTAGCCCGCTTTTGCGGCCGTCTTCGCCGCTAGTAAAAAGACGGGGCCGTTGCCCACGGCCAACACTCGGCCGCCGGGGGGCACGGCCGCCATGCTTACCGATGGGCGCGCCTGCCTCGCGGGCTGCAGCGCATTGACGGCCGCCAGGAGCAGGCACCCATGCCTCGCGAGTTGCGCCATGGCTGTTTTACGCGTTGCTGCGGCGTGTGCAACAGTAATCACTCGCAGACGGAGCGCTGTGTTGCACGGATGCGACGCAGCAGCACAGAAAGCCAGCAGCAATCTATAGCTAATCAACTCGAAACCCGCGCGATAATTTCGACCACCCCTCCTCCGCCCGGGCGTCCAGACACACTTCACAAGAGCCCCCAACGACAACTCGGGCGCCTGGGCATGAATTTGGTGCTCCTCCATCTGCGGAGGCGACGCGTCTCGCAACGTCTCGCAACGCCTCGCTCGCTTGACATTGCAACACCACAGCTGCACAACTGCAACCGTTCGCAAGCTAACACCACAGACCTCGCAGCGTGCACAAGCACCAGCAATAGGCAGCAACCAAGAAGCAGCAGCAAAAAATTACAGCACCATGGCCGAGACCACGGGCGACTTCGGCGGCCAGCAGTTTAGTGAAGCGGACGTGGCGGCCAAGGTGGTCGAGCAGTACTCCGAGGCGCACGCGCGCACCTTCTACAAGTACGTCATGGGCGGCGGCGGCTACGACATCCACTACGGCATGTTTCGTAAAGCGACGGACGGCGTCTTCGAGTCCTCCAAGCACACGAACGCCGCTCTACTACGGTTGCTGGATCAGACGCGACCGGTCACGAAAGACTCCGTTGTGTTAGATCTAGGGAGTGGCCACGGCGGGTTGAGCCACGAGATCGCCCAGACCTTTGGCTGCAAGGTCATTTCCTTCAACATCAGCCCGGAGCAGAACCAGATGAATTTAGATGAAGCGAAGCGGTTAGGTGTCGGCGAGTTAATCAGTGTGCGATGCGGCGATTTTAATGATCGCGCCAACTTCCCCCCCGCGGATTTAGGAGACATCACGCACGTCATTTCGTGTGAAGTCTTCTGCCACGCCGCGTCCAAGCCCAACTTGCTAGCGGACGTGAAGAAGATCGTGCAGCCCGGCGCCGCATTAGTGTTTACGGACATCATGGGCGCCGACGGCGCCGACGAGAAGGCGTTGAAGGACTTCACGGACCGCAACGCCACGACGGCCATGGCGCGGCCCTCCCAGTACCTAGATTGGCTCAAGGCCGCGGGCTTCTGCCACGTGGGCTTCTTCGACGGCTCCGGCCACCTCTTACCGTACTTCAGTGCCATGCTCAAGGTGTGCCACGACCAGGGGAAGAAGATGGTCGCGGACGGCGTGCCCCAGGCCTACCTGGACAAGTGGATCGCGTCCCTCACCGATAGGGTGGCCATCCAGGGGGACTCGGCCGTCTTCGCCTGGGGCCTCTTCTCGGCGCGCGCGCCGGGGCCGCTCTACTGAGGCGTATCCCTAAGAATCTTCTACAACAACTTACCAATAGACGGAGCCGCCGCCGTCCCCGGGTGCGCCACCGCGTTCGTCGCACGGCAGGTATTCCACGCACGGCACTGTGACGGCAAGCACCGCGCGCGCGGCAGACGCGCGTCCTCGTTCAGTCCCGCTTGCTCCGGTCGACCGGCGGCGTCAAGACGATGGCCGCGTAGAACGCGATCGCAGAGAAGAAGAGGATCCCGATCGCGAACGACACGTAGTTCTCGCCCTCGGCGACGAGCAGCGACGATGCGCCGTCTAGAGTCACCGCGGGCGCGTTGAGATGCAGGTCAGCGAGCGCGTCGGGGAGCGCCGCGCGGCTCAGGCCGGGCAGGATCGAGTGCGGCGCCAGGAAGCCGTGCGCCGTCGCGAGCAGCAGCGCGCACAACCACGACGCGGCCATATTTCCAGCGATCCGCTACAGCGCGTGAGTGTACGGCTACGATTGAGCCAGTTGTGCAATGATCAATGTCACGGGTCGGGTTCGGGTTTAATCGACGGGTTTCATCCTCGCTCGACGAAAACGCGCGCGACCCGGTCCACTGGACTAGGAGAGTCTCTCCCGGTCTTAGTTTTGGCACCGTAAAGCCTTGACGGCGAAGTTGACGCGTACGGCACGCCGCTGAGCGGCAAACGTCGCCTGCGACCGTGCGACGATGGCGACCCACGAGCTCGAAGCCCTCCTGGCGGGTCTCGGCCTGACGCGGTACCTGGAGGAGTTCCAGCGAGAGATGATCGACGACGCCTGCCTCGACTCGCTCGAGGCGGAGGACATGCGGGCCCTCGGCCTGCCCATCGGCCCGCGGCGCAAACTCGAGGCCGCGCTGGCCGACCGCCGGCGAAGCCGTGGCGCGGCGGCCGCGGGTCCCGTGAGTCGACCCGTGACGCCCTCGCCGGCGTCGTCGCGGCCCGAGCGCGCGGCGACGCTCGCCGCCGCCGCGCCGCTTCCGGCGCCGTCGCCGCGTGACGCCGCGGCGCTCTCAGCGCCGCCACCGCATGACGCAGCCGGGCAGACGCTGTGGCCGACGGGCCAGCCGGGCGAAGGGACAGTCTGCGAGATCTGCATGGAATCGGCCGTGGCGGTGCGCCTGGAGTGCCTAGGCGCACACGAGTTCTGCGTCGGCTGCATAGATAGGTGGACGCGCGAGACCGTCCACAAGGCGCAGGCGCACACGACCTGCCCCTCGTGTCGAGCGCCCGTCGTGCGGGCCATCGACATCGCCACGGGCGCGCCGCGGCCGCTCGCGAAGCTCGCGACGGCCTGGGGCGGCGCCGGGACGCCGGCGGCGCGGGCTCGCCAACATATGGAGGCGCTCGCGCTCGCCGACCGGCGGGAGCGCGCCGACGCGGCCGCTGCGCTCGCGGACCGCGAGCGCGTCCGGCGCGAGGCCGCCGAGCGCCTCCGCGCCGCGACCGCGGCGCGGGTGGAACGGGAACGCCTCGCCACTGCGGCGCGGGCGCGGGCAACCGCCCAAGGCCGCCGAGCGCGACCGACGGCGACTCGCGCCCAAGATCCTGAAGCGCGTGTCTAGCAAGGGTGAGGTGGCGCCGAAACCGCAGCGGAATTCGTTGCCGCAGACGGAGGCTCCGCCGCCGCCGCGGGCGCCGTCGCCGCTGGCTCACGTCGAAGCGACCGCGTCGGCCCTGCGCGCCGCAGAAAGCGAAATCCTGGCGGTCATCGACAAACACGGCGGCGATATCCTGGTCGGGGATCTCCAAAGCGCCTACCAACAGCACCACCGCCGCTCGACTACGTCACGCTGGGCAACGGGAAGCTCAAGCGGCTCATCGAGCGCCTCCCGGGCCTCCTCTACGTGGCACGCCCGGGCGGAGGTTACGTGCGCCGCGCCGAAGGCCCCGCCGCGACGCCGCCGATCGAGGCACCCCGGGCGCCGTCGCCTCTGCTCGCGAACGACCACGAGACGATGAAGGCGCTGGCGGCGTTCGTCGCGGGGTGTCCGGAGGGACGGCTCGACAGCGGCGATATCGCTCGGTTCTACGGGTCACCAGCGGGCCAGGGCCGGCGCATCAAGAAGGAAGCGATCGTGAAGCACGCCGGGGACTTCGGCCTCGTCGCCATGGAGCACGGTTACGACGGCACGTTCACGCTATTCGCATGCCCGACCGTCGTCGAGGCCGCGCCCGCCACGCGGTATCTCGAACCGCCACCGTTAGCGGTCGTTTTGCGCACAGACGCCACGGTCAAAAGCGGGTCGACGCTGGCGCGGCTCGCGGCGCTCCGCGCCGCGGACGTCCTGACGGACGCGGAGTTCACGCGACTCGCACGAAACGAACCTTCGCCGCCACCGCCGCACGCCGCGCCGACGCACCTCCCGGGCTTCGCGCCGGCACGGATCCAGACTCCTTTTGACGCCGGCGCGCTCCGGGAACAGCCATCCGCCGATGCGCGCGCCGAGGCGGGCCTAGGCTAGTGACCCCCCCCCTTACGTAACAAGAATTAATAACGTGAACTAGTTTTACCCGCGGCGCCTCATAACTCCGCCTCGCCGACGGCGTCGCCGCACCGGGCGCACAGCGACGGGTGGGCCGCCAGCGAGCCCACGGACCGGTCGTGGTACCAGCAGCGCGCGCACCGCGCCGTGGAGGCCTCGACGACGCCGACCGTCGCGCCCGTCGCCGAATCTGAGGCGGCGACGACGTGCTGGTCGTCGCAGACGCCACAGACCGCGGCCGCCCCGTCCACGACCTCCACGTCCGACACCAAGAACAGGAAGCGCAGGTCGTCGACGGCGTCCGCGACGTCCGCCCCGTGCGGCGCGATGAGCGCGGCCGGGTCCGAGAGGCCCTCCAGAGACGCGTCGAAGGCCGCGCACGCGTCCGGATCGGAGGGCGGCGCCACGAGGATCTTGGCGTCCAAAGAAGCCCCCACGAGCTTGTCCTGCCGCGCGGCCTCCAGGGCCCGATTCGCGTCGTCCCGCAAGGACCGCCGGGCCTCCCACTTGGTTTCGTCGTGCGCCGCGTAGGGCGCCAGCGAGCCGCGCGACCACGGGGCGTCCCCGAGATCGAAGACGGAGCCCCGTTCCGAGGAAAAGGCCTCGCCCTTCTTATACGGCAGGGCCTGCCAGAGCTCCTCGGCGAGGTGTGGGAGCAAGGGCGCTAATAACCGCGGCAGCGTGTCCAGACACGCGATGAGCACGCTCTGGCACGACCGGCGCCGGGCGGAGTTCTGCGGCGACACGTACAGCCGGTCCTTGGCCACTTCGAGGTACAAGGCGGACAGTTCGTTGGTCACGAACGCGGACAATGCGTTGACCGCTCTTTGAAATTGGTAGGCGTCGTAGGCGTCGAAGCACTCCGCCTCTAAAGCATTGAGCCGCCCGAGCAGCCACTTGTCTAACGACGGCAACGTGTCATAGACTAAAGAAGCGTCGTACGCCGCGAACTCCGAAGACCCCTCCAATGGCACGTCCGCGATGTTCCCGACCATATATCTTAAAGTATTCCGGATCTTGCGGTACTGCTCGAAGACCTGTTTGATGGCGTTGGGACCAATCCTAACATCGGACGAATAATCCACCGTCGCGACCCACAGCCGCAGCACGTCCGCGCCGTACGCGGGTTCCTGCTTCAGGTTATTGCCCCCTTCAATGATCTTGAGGGGGTCCATGACGTTCCCGAGGGACTTGGACATCTTGAAGCCCTTCTCGTCGAGGACGAAGCCGTGCGTCAGCACCTCCGCGTAGGGCGCCTTGTTCCGGCAGGCTACCGACGTTAATAGAGAAGACTGGAACCAGCCCCGGTGCTGATCCGAACCCTCCAAATAGAGATCTGCCGGTTGCTCACTTCCCTTCCCCAACTCATCTCTTAATCCGACGACGCCGGCCCAGGACGTGCCGCTGTCGAACCACACGTCCATGGTGTCCGTGCCCTTGATGTACTGGTCCTTATCGGGGACCGAGTCCGGGAGCAGGTCTTCGACCTCGAGCTCGAACCACACGTTCGTGCCTCTTGCTTCCACCAATTTCTCGATGTGCTCCAGCGTATCAGCATTCACCAGCGGTTCGCCCGTGTCCTTGTGGTAGAACACGGGGAGGGGCACGCCCCAACTTCTTTGGCGCGAGATGCACCAGTCGCCGCGCCCCTCGACCATCTTCGTGATTCTGTTCTTGCCCACGGAAGGGGTCCACACGACCTCGTCGATGGCTCTGAGAGCGTCCTCCCGGAAGGAGTCCACACTGGCGAACCACTGGTCCGTGGCGCGCATGATGACCGGTTTTTTGGTCCGCCAATCATAAGGGTAGCGGTGCTCGTACGGCTCCTTGAGGAGTAGGTTGGCACCGAGCCGCTCGGTGATCTCGTCGGACCCCTTGCCCAGGACCGGCAAACCTTCTAAGTCCACACCGGCCTCGCTCGTGAACTTGCCCGCGGCGTCCACCGGGGAGAAGGGCGGCAGGTCGTACTTGAGGCCCGTCTGGTAGTCGTCCTGGCCGTGGCCCGGCGCCGTGTGGACCAGGCCCGTGCCGCCGTCGCTCGTGATGTAGTCGCCGCCTAACACTACTTGCGCGTCGCCCGCAATGCCTTCGTTGGCCACGGGCCGCGTGTACTTGGTCCCGACGAGAGCCGAGCCCTTGATCAACCCGAGCACGGTCAGCGGCGTGTCGAACTTAGACGCCAAGCCATCCACCATATCCTCGGCCACAATGAGCTTTCGAGATGCACTCTCCACTAGGGCATAGGTCAACTCGCCGTTGACCGCGACGGCGAGGTTGGCCGGCAGCGTCCAGGGCGTCGTCGTCCACACGGCCAGTTGCACTTCGGCGTCGCCCGCTAATTTTTCCAGAGCTTCGGACTTCGAAGTAATGTCCAACGCCGCGTACACGCTCGGAGACGTGTGGCCATCCGGGTACTCCAGTTCGGCCTCGGCGAGAGCGGTCCGGGACGACGGCGAGTACCACACGGGCTTCAAGCCTCGATAAATAGACCCGCGCTTGAACATGGACGCGAAGACGCGCAATTGCGCCGCTTCGTACGCCGGTTGTAAAGTGAGATAGGGCGTCTCCCAATCGGCCCAGACGCCGTACCGCTTGAAGGAGTCCCGCTGCTTCTCCACGGTCTCCTGCGCAAAAGAAGCCGCCCGCACGCGCATCTCGAGCGGCGTGAGGGGCGCGGGCGCCTCGCCCGTCTTCTTCTTAATTTTTTTGTTCTTTTCGTTGATCTGCTGGAGGACTTTCAACTCAATGGGCAAGCCGTGGCAGTCCCAGCCCGGTACGTAGCGGACCTTGTTGCCGCGCAACATCCGTGAGCGGTTAATGAAGTCCTTCAGGACCTTGTTGAGGGCGTGGCCGATGTGGAGGTCGCCGTTCGCGTAGGGCGGGCCGTCGTGCAAGGTAAAAGCGTCTCCCTTATTCTGCGCCCAGAGGTTCTCGTAGATCTTGGTGTCGGCCCAGAACTGCTGGATCTTCGGTTCCGTTTTGGTCGCTCCTGCTCTCTGGGGGAACTGCGTGTCCGGCAGGAGCACGGTGCCTCTGTATTTATCCTCCTCGGCTACGACTTCCGTGGCGGCCGCTCTCCTCCGGGAGGCGTGCCGCGACGCGGCCGCGAGGCGCCGGCTGACGGGCCGCAGCGCCGCGCACCGGTGCGCCGAGAGCAGTAGCATGACTGCAGCTCTCCTCATTGGCGCAGTGCTGGAGCGCACGAGCAGCGTTTCGCGACGCGCGCGCGCGGCAGAGAACTCAGTTACAGGGAACGCACGGCTGCACGCTGTCTTGCACCGCTGCGGCTTGCTGACTGCCTCTCTGTGCAAATTTAATCGAGCAGTCGAGCTCCTCCGGGATGGATGGTTGGTGTCTTGACATTCGCGACAACGCTGGACAGACGGCTCGGGGTCCGATAGGACTCTTCTTCAACTCACGGGTTTTTTATGCGGGTTTTGCCCTCCGCTTGCACGAGCCAAAGCGCATCAGTGGTGCATACTACACTCAGCGCAGCATTAGCACCGTATAAACGTCTCCCTGCCGCAGCGCTGCCAGCTCGACGAGCTGCGCCGCAAGAGACCGCAGCTAAAACAACACTTCATCTCAATAAGCTCTCTCTGAGGCACGCGCCAGCTCAAAAGAGCTGCGCAGCAACAAACAACCACGAGGCTCCCACTCTTCCTCCTCCGGCTGGGCGGCGCACGAGGCGCGCGACGACCGCCGAACATCATGGTCCGCGCCGCGTTCACCGAGGGCGTCTCGGACACGGACCCCCACGCCCCGCTCGAGAAGGTCCTCGATGCGGACAACCTGAAGTGGGTCGAAGCTCGAAATAAGGAGACCATCGATGCCGTCGGCGAATTGCGGGGCACCAAGACCTACGAGCGCATCCTCGCAGCGCTGGACTCCAAGGACAAGATCCCGGCGGCCTATGAAATAGGCGACTCGCTCTACAACTTCTGGCAGGACGACGAGCACGTGCAGGGCATCTGGCGGCGGACGTCGCTCGAATCCTACAAGTCCAAAGATGTGCAGTGGGAGACGGTGCTGGACATAGACGCGCTCGAACCGCCGTCCACGGACACGGCCAAGACCTGGGTCTGGCACGGCTCCGATTTACTAGACGACGGCAACTTCGACCGGTGCCTCATTTCCCTCTCGCCGGGCGGCTCCGACGCCGACACTATGCGCGAGTTCTCCCTCAAGACGAGCAGCTTCGTCGAGGGCGGCTTCGCCATGCCCGAGCCGGCCAAGAGCCAGGTCGGGTGGCGCGGGCCCGACGAGTTGATTGTGGGCACGGACTTCGGGGGCGACGGGAGCTGTCTGACGGACTCGGGCTACCCGCGCACGTGCCGGAGCTGGAAGCGGGGAACGCCCCTCTCGGAAGCCAAGACGATCTTCGAGGGCGAGAAGGCGGACATTGCCGCCTCACAGTACGCGTACAATGACCACGGCGTGGCCCACGAACTGCGGGTGCGGTCCCTAACGTTCTACACGGCCAAGTACTGGCACCGCACGCCTCAAGATTTGGATAAAGTGTCGGCGGGTGACGACACGACGCCCTTCGCGGAAGTGCCCATTCAAGAGGATGCCCAAATGTCCACCTTCGGGAGCATGGCCCTCATTACCTTGAGGAGCGACTGGGCCGTCTCCGGCAAAGTTTTTAAGCAGGGGTCCCTGCTCTCGATAAGTATGGCGGCGCTGATGGCCGGTGACCTAGCCGAGGCCCAGGTGTTGTTCGAGCCCACGACCTCGCGAAGTCTGGAGGGCTCGACGGCGACCAAGAACTATTTGGTCCTCAAAGTATTAGAAGATGTCCGTTCTACACTGGTGACGTGGAAGTTTGAAAAAGACGCCTTTGTGGCGCACGCGGCGGGCGGCGGCATCGCCGTCGGCGAAGAGGTCTCCGTGCAAGGGCTGAACCGCTTCTCGGACGAGGACGACCGGGTCTGGCTCTGGCGCGACGGCTACCTGAAGGTGGACGCGCTGGACCTGGGCGACGCCAAGGACCTGGCTACGACTCAAACGATTGAGACGAAGCGGGGCCTGTTCGCGGCCGAGGGCTTGACGGTGGACCAGCACTTTGCGACGTCGAAGGACGGCACCAAAATCCCCTACTTCGTGCAGCGGCAAACAAATATGCCCTTCGACGGCTCGACGCCGACTTTGTTAGATGCGTACGGCGGCTTCGAGATCAGCATGACCCCGCACTACTCGGCGGGCGTGGGCATCGGCTGGCTCGAGCGGGGCGGCTGCAAGGTCATTGCGAACGTGCGGGGGGGCGGGGAGTACGGGCCGGCCTGGCACCAGGGCGCCCAGAAAGCACTAAAGTACAAGTCCTACGAGGACGTGGAAGCGGTGGCCGCGGACGTGATTAAGCGGGGCATTTCGTCGACGCCCAGATTAGCTGTGATCGGCGGCTCGAACGGCGGCCTCATGGTGGGCAACATGCTTACGCGACCCATTGCCTCGTCGCTGTTCGGCGCGGCCGTGTGCCAGGTGCCGTTGCTCGACATGAAGCGCTACTCCCATTTATTAGCCGGTGCTTCTTGGATGGCCGAATACGGCGATCCGGATTCCGAGGACTGGAAGTTCTTACGACAGCACTCGCCCTACCAGCTCCTACGCCACGACCGCCTGGGGTTGGCGGAGGACGGGCAAGCCAGGGAGGCCGACGCGGCCTGGACCTGCCCCAAGGTATTGTTTACGACCAGCACCCGCGACGACCGCGTGCACCCGGGCCATGCGCGCAAGATGGTCAAGACGTTGCTCGAGGACGCCCCTTCGGAGAAGGTCCCACTATGCCTCTACTGGGAGAACACCGAGGGCGGCCACGGCGGCGCGGCCGACAACAAGCAGCGGGCCTACATGTGGGCGCTGACCTACGCGTTCCTCGCCGAGGTGCTCGGGCTGGCGAAGTAGGGCGCGCCGCGGTAAGTTTATTAGGTCGTCGTTCTATGAGCTGGAGGGGGACGGCGGGGAAGATGGCCGCGGTGCCGGTCGCTTACTACCGTTCGGCGCGTCCTCGTCCTCGATGAACCGCGCGTAGCGCGTCCCCTCGAGCGTCGCGGCCACCGCCTCCCAGTTCGCCACATAGGTCGCCATGGGCAAAGGGTGCAGCCGCTCGACGTGGGCCTCCGCGAAGGTGTGGGGGCAGGCCGAGGACGGCAGTACGAAGTCCACGACATCCGACAGCGCGCGCGCCTTGTCGGCCTGCAGGTCCTCGTACGTCACGCGGTGCCAGGGAATGCCGCGCTCGGATGCCTCCTGCTCGAGGCGCGTCATTGTTCCGTAGAATGCCTCAATGCGATCTGCGAGCCGTTCTGACCCATCGCCCCGGCCCAGGCATCGCCCCGGCCCAGGCCTCGTGCGCGGCGTAGGCGTCGCGGCGCGCCTTATCTTGGCGCTTCTTGGCGGCCGAGCTCATGTACAAGCGGAGCACGTTGCGCCGCGTGAGGAAAACGAGGCGAATGCCCCTATCCTTGCAAAACTGCGCGAACCACGCGTCCCAGTGCGCCGCGACGTGCTGGCTCAGCATCCACTTGAAGCCGCAGCCCTCGGGCATGCGGTCCCGCCGGCCCTTGGGGCCCCTGTCCCAGGCCGGCCGCACGCAGTGTCTGTAGAAGTTATCGAACGAATGCGTAAGGTTCGCCCGCACCGGCGCCGCGCTCCCCGTCGGCCTCAGCAACGCGTCGAGCGCGTAGCGCTGGCTGCCCTCGTGCTTTTTCCAGTGGAACTCGGTCTCGTTTTTGTAGAATTTCACGTCGAGGAAGAGCTCCCTGGTCACCTCGAGGCAGGGGTGCGTGTCGAGCTCCTCGACCAGCCACGTCGACCCCGTTCTCTGGGTCGTGATGACGATGAAGAGGTCGCGCGGTCCGCGCCTCGCCGCGGAGATCGCCGCGAGGCTCTCGGGAGCATCCTTCGCGACTGAAGCCGCGGCGAGCAGGACGAGGCCCACGAGAAACAGAGTCATCTCGCGCCCTTCGCGCTAAGTCGCCAGCCTTAACCCGTTAAATCTACGGCGCTATTCCAAAGCCCGCGTCGTGCGTGGCAAAAGCGACAACCTTGAAACTAATTAGCTAAGTTGTCGTCGTCAAAACGGGTTCGGTCGGGTTTATCGCACGGGTTTCGCGCGCGGCCCCGATCGACCGCCGCTCAGCAGCTGTGTCTACGCAAGC
>Ga0302122_10001169_pt1 | contig 16571 bp, 10 predicted proteins | sample CB21_SCM_MG_FD_203115 | JGI IMG/M metagenome (GOLD analysis project Ga0302122, IMG submission 203115) | Marine microbial communities from Western Arctic Ocean, Canada - CB21_SCM | ecosystem: Environmental > Aquatic > Marine > Oceanic | place: Canada: Western Arctic Ocean | collected 2017-09-28
TTGTACTTGACCCGATCTTCAAATTCCAGCACCGCACAGTAAAAACAGGCCGCGGCCAATGCGGCTCCACCATGAGGCAATTTGCGTTTAGTGTCAGACCGAATCCCGTCGTGAATGCTGTGGTAAAAGCTCTTCATCTTGGCTTTGGCTGAACGAATCAGACCATCGATGGCTAAAAAATGCCAAAAACCACCAATTCCGTCAATCTTTTTCAAAATGCGCCAATAATTGCGCAGATGCGACTTGGGACGTTGGGGACCAATGTCCATTCGTTTCCCACGGCCATCCACCAAACAACTGTCGTGCTGATCCATGCCTGGGGTACACTCCCACATGGATTTGGTACCGGTGCCTTCGTCGTTCAAATAAAGCGTGCCCATGTGGGATTTCTTCGATTTCTGAACCGTGCCACACCCACGGCAGGTAGAATGACCCCGACGTTCGAACTCGACAAATTGCCAGGAAGAGCGCCCGCAGTTGCCGCAAAAACGGGTTGGGTAGATTTCCACAAGCGTGGAATCGTCGGAACTACCCCGAATCAAGGTCTCCAACTCGGTTTGAGAAATTTTTTTGGTAATATTCACAGAACCAATTTTCACAAGATGTCCACGACCATGTTTATTCTTCAATTCCACCCTGGTGAGCTTTCGACGCAGCGCAGGGCTGTTTAAACTGTCGGAAGTGAAGCGGGAGACATCGTTGGAGGTAATTACACCACCACGGGCTCGAAATTCCTCCATCGTTTCCGACACATACAATCTTTCAGACATGTTGGTAATATGGGAGTGTCTAATTGTGTTTGTGATATATAAAACACTTATTCTTAAAGAAAGAAATTTATTTCATTTCTATTCTAAATTTTTTATTTCTTTTCTATTTTTTGTTGGTCAGTTCTAAATGTCATTGGTTGCCCATTCTCACAAGCGAAATCATGACGAAATGTCACCAAACCACCCTTTCGGGTTTGATTTGGGTCAGTACGTGGCTCCTATCAAACAGGAATACCGTTTGGGAGTCAAAACACACCATCTCGACAATTGCATCACTGGATTCCAAAAAGGACAGCCCATTTTTGAAAATCCGACTCGAACTTTTACAGTCATGAAAACGGATGGCCTTATGGCCACATTTAAGGGTCGAGACCGTCGCGAGTTGGTGTCGGAATTTCACACCAGTCATACCGTGTCGCTTTTCGCCATGGCACATCGCATCAAGTCCAGACTGTTGAAAGCGGGCGGTGTCCACTTGCAGGAAGCCACGGCCTCGGAATTTAAACAGGTAGACCTGCGCCACGCCAAACATCAGCTCCGCCATTCCAAGACGGACATCGTGTGGCTGAACGCCACTCATTTGTCCAAGTCTGTAGTCTTGAAAACGACTACAGACCCCTTAACCATGTTGCGGTACATTTTGGAGGCCGTGATCCACCACCGACTGGCGACCGTGTGCCCGGAATCCTTTCCAACTTTGTACTTTGTTGGTTTTGAAAAGCGAAAACGATTGGTCGTCTGTTCGGAACAGTTGCCCACGGTGTCCGTGACTCGCTTTGTCCGAGAACTGTCGCCCAACGACGATCACGCCATGTGGCGGATGGCGAGACAGGTCTGTTGTACCGTCTTGAAAGTGCAGCAACAACTACGCTTCACCCATCGGGATTGTCACACATCCAATGTCTATTACGACAAACAAACAGACACTGTCAAATTTATTGATTTCGACTGGTCAAGTCTGCAGTGGGGCGGGGCCAAGATTTCAGTACCGCAATACCTGTACGATACAACACGACCGACCTACTGTCGAAACAGGTCAGTAGACCTGTGCATTTTTTGGAGAACCCTAGGACCAACTTTGGATAGGGCACCACGATTTCGAAACCATATTTATAAACCTTTGATGAAAAGATACGAAGAGGAAAGTCGGAGATTTCTTCGAAACCAATCGGCCAGAGACACCGCCGCCATGCATTTGTACAAGACCAGTAGTAGTGACCAATCAATGCGAGGACATTACGCGCACCGTTTTGGTTTGAAGAAAAACCCCGTCAACTTTGAATACAAAATGGCGTACTACGAATGGGCATGCATGACCCCCAACTCAATTCTCCAGTTCATGGCAGACCACCCGTTGGAGTAAATGTATGGCCTGGAGTAGACAAAGAAGAATCGATGGATGTGGTTTGTCTGTACTGGACATACACGAGAAATGGCATTACAAATTACCTGTTACAGTAGACTACAACTACATTAAAGTCGTGTCATTCTATTCAGTGTCAGTGTCATCATTGTCTTCCGTATTGGCCGCCTCTGTAGTACTTGCCAACTCGTCATTCGACGGTTCTTCTGCCGCCACTGCTTTTTCTTCACGTTCTGCTTTTTCTTCACGTTCTGCTTGGTCTAGTTGGCGCAGTGCATCTCTGAGAGCAGCGGCGGAAGAAAGTCCATTAACGGACTTGCCTTCATACGTATACTTGTACTCTTTAAGATTGCGGTCTTTGGCGATTGCGCGCAGTTGATTATGGGTCATACTGTCGTAGTCGTCTTGGGCATCTGCCGATTCGTCTTGGGCATCTGACGCCTCTGTTGTCGATTCCTTTTCCTCACCTTCCTCACCATCGATTTTCGATTTAGAATCCTCACCTTCCTCACCATCGAAATCCGAGTTAGAACCAGTGCGGTTCAAACCATCGTCTTTTTCACGTTCTGCTTGGTCTAGTTGGCGCAGTGCATCTCTGAGAGCAGCGGCGGTAGAGTTGCCATTAACGGACTTGCCTTCATACGTATACCCCTTATATTTCAGATTGCGGTCTTTGGCGATTGCACGCAGTGTATTACGGTTCAAATCGTCGTAGTAGTCTTGGGCATCTTCCTCCACATCCGATTTGTTTTCGCCAGGTGGTTTGGTTAACGGGGTGGAAATCTTGTAACTGTTTGGCAAGGGATATGACCAATCGGAATCCCATCGAATCGGTTGGGACTCCTTTCGTTCCCCAGTGTCCGTCTTGGCATCTGTCGATTCCTTGTCCTCACCACCTGCCGACTCCTTTTTCGACGGTTCTTCTGCAGGAGTTCTGACATGCTGACGGAACATGGGCTTTTCTCCGCCATCTGCAAGCAGTTCTTCGTCTTTGTCGTTGAGTAATTTCTCGCCATCTGCAAGCAGTTCTTCGTCTTTAAACAGAGGGTCTTTTTTGTAGTTATCAATTATATCTCTAATGTCATTTGGTCCAAAAATTTTGTATCTGCTAAGAATCATACCGAAATGCCACAATGTCAAGACGATGTTTGGCTGAGGCCCCCTCTTTTTCTTGACTTTTGGTGTTATTTTCTTTGCAAACCCATAGTCTATAATGTACAGTCGACCGGTGTGATTCACCATTAAATTTAACGGGTTTCCATCGCTTTGAACGACTCCAGCCTCGTCTAATCGCACACAAAGAGCATAAAGCATGGCTTTGTATTCGTAGTGTAAAGACGTCCACTTTTCTCGCCTGGCCTTGTCTACAATGGTTTCTTTCAAGGCGTCCATGACAATAAATTTTCCCTTCTCCGATATCCCTCTGACTGCTGGAGCAACGCCGTTGTCTGCTGCCATCTGTTGTAATTCAGCTTCTTTCTTCATCACGTTGGATGATTTGGAGGATTTAAAGAGTTTAATGGCATATCTGTGTCCGTTTGATGGGTCAGATGCCAAAAAGGTAGTGCCCTCTTTACCTTTTTTTCCACTAATTTTAAAAGTATTTTCAATTGTAGTACGTGACATTTCCATTAAACCTTCCAAAAAGGCGTCCACTTTTTTGGCACTTGTATCCATTTTTTTTTCAATTGAAGTACGCTTCATTTCTTCTTTTATTTGTTTAAAAAAATATCATATTTATACTGTCAAATTCTAATTGTCTACAAAACGCCACTTTTCGGGGAAATCGGTTATACTTAAATAATCTCTATCCTTTTGACCATCATCGTACAGAATTGTGTAGAATATTTTCCTGCCACGTTTCGTTTTCTTTTTGATGGTGGCCACTGACCAAATTGTACCACCATCATCCAAACTCCATTTCAATTGAACCCTCTCATTAATATTTGGAGGATGATAGTAATACTGTTCCCCGTTGATGTTTACAACATCATCGCCAGATGAATTGTCAGAGGTGTCTGTATTCGTTTCTTGGTGACCTCGACATTCTGCGCCAGATGAATTGTCAGAGGTGTCTGTATTCGTTTCTTGGTGACCTCGACATTCTGACGCCATTTTTTGGGAAACATTGATCAATAACTTTGTATCTTTGACAATGTCACGAACCAGTTGGTTGTATTGTGCTTTAGACATTGGTTAACAATGGTAACACCTATACATGTTACCACGTATATACTGTTAAATATTTGATTTGTAAAATGTCAGAATGTTTTTTAGAGAATGCACAATTTATTTCAACTTGTGGAGCGCCATCTGATGCTTGCGCCACATACTGCCAAGAATACCCCGTTTTCTGTTTTTCTTGGTTCTTTTAGACTTTTTGACGGGGTATGTTGGTTCATCTGAGAGAAAAACTGTTTCCCACAGGCCAGAAGGGGTCTCTTTCATCTTCAAATACAATTTGCCACGCGACAAGACAGTCAGTGATGTCATGCGTGGCATATTTGGTCGGTGGTTGGGTAAAATGTGTGAGGGCATTTGAGGGGTGAGGAGTGGAAATAGTTGCGTGTAGACAAAGCAGTAAAATAAATATTATTCACATCTTATTCTAATTCATTTTCTACTTTGGAATTGTCGGTCTTGTAGTCGTCGTCCTCGTCGTCGGTCTTGTCGTCGGTCTTTTGTTGTTCGGCTTCAATTTGTTCGGTGTCCTGACTGACCTCTTGGGGACGGAACTCGTTGTACGTGATCATCGGGGCGTTTTCAATGTCGACAAACTCAATATTTTGGTAGTCAGACACCGGTGATTTTTTAAGTTTGGAAAACAAGCAAACACCAGCCAACATTAAAATCAGTACGATTTGAACAGTATAGACCGCTACGAAATGGTCTGCACTGTCAGTAGTACTATTTGTGCCTGACATGTTGGACACGTTGGTAGACCATGTGGACGGTGCCAACAATTGTGTCGAGGATGGCGTCGACATTGTTGTCGAGGATGGCGTCGACATTGTTGCCGAGGATGGCGTCGACATTGTTGCCGAGGATGGCGTCGACATTGTTGCCGAGGATGGCGTCGACATTGTTGCCGAGGACGGTGCCAACATTGTTGCCGAGGATGGCGTCGACATTGTTGCCGAGGATGGCGTCGACATTGTTGCCGAGGAATTTGCAAATGAGGTCGACGAATTCGCAAATGGGGTCGACGAATTCGCAAATGGGGTCGACGAATTCGCAAATGGGGTCGACGAATTCGCAAATGGGGTCGACGAATTCACAAAAGAGGGACTGGGTGTAGAGGAAGAATTTGACATACTCAATGGCCCTAAAAAATACGACAAGTTGTTTGTGTTAAACATATGTGGTACCTTTATTTATTTCTGCTTTTTTTACGTTTGTGGTTGGATTTGTTTGTTGGTGGTCTTTTAGGGGAGGGTGTCTGATTTTGGAGCATTTGTTCGACGTTGGTTAAATCGAGGAGCCACATTTGTTCGATACTGCAGGACTCGATTTGGATAATCTGTGACGCCGTTCCATCGCGTTGGGCGCACAGTTCTTGGATTTTCTCGTCTGTCATGCTCCACATGGACATGGACAGTAAGTGTTCCGCCTCGCCCAGGCCGTGTGACGCCAACTGAACATTCAACTGTACTTTGGTGCGGCTTTTAAAAACGAATGTCCCGTCGACCACTAGGCGTAAAAATGTAATTTTTTGTTTCAATCGAGCATGCTGCTGTGATAACTGGTTTAACATGTGTTGTTTTCGCTTCTGATACATCTTCAACCGTTCTACGTAAAAATCGTTCATGATGTGCCACACAGAAGGGTATTTTTGCAAAGACCCTTCTGTATTAAAGGCATGCATGTTGTTGGTATCCACCTTTTTCTGTAATTTGAACAATTTGATCAATTTTTCCTCGTCCTTCTGCAATGTTTCGGCAAATGTCTGACCCAGATGTATGTCGAAAGCCACCACTACATCGGTGTGATGGCTGACAATCCGCCGAATGTCTTCCTTTTTAAAGTTAAAGTGTCCCTCCACCGCCCTTTCCAAAAAATCTTTATAGGACGAGGTCCAGACCCCCACTGGCAATTCCTCAATGCACAATGTTTTCGCATTTTTCCAACTCCAAACCCCCTGCATGACAAAGTGCTGGCCTGTGTAGAGAATGGTGCCCTTGAATCCTTTGTACCAGGGCATCAAAGGCACAGGAGATTGATTGGTGAGTCGTGCCCGTATGTTGGCAATGATGTCCAAAGGATTATGGGGTGGGATATTGGTACTCCAACCAGTACCAATGCCGACCGAACCATTGACCAATACCATGGGAATGACCGGGACATAAAACGAGGGCTCGATCGACTGACCATCGTCTTCCAAATACTGGTAGAGTGGAGTGTCGTCCCCGTGGAAAAGATGCCCCGTAATGGTGGCGAGTTGGGTAAACACATATCTGGGACTGGCCGCATCTTTTCCACCCATTAACCGGGTACCAAATTGACCATTGGGTTGCAACAGATTGATGTTGTTACTTCCCACATAATCCTGTGCCATACTAATAATGGTACTGTTCAAAGAAGCTTCCCCGTGATGGTACGCAGCATGTTCAGCGGTGTACCCCGCCAACTGTGCAACTTTAATCTCCTCCTTCAAATTTCGTTTCAAACAGGAAAAGAGAATTTTCCGCTGTGAAGTTTTCAGTCCATCCACCACATGTGGAATGGCCCTAAAGTTGCTTTGTACCGCCATGATGATGTACTCTTTGTTGACAAAATCGTCGTAGGACATTGTTTGCACGTCAAAGTCCATGTAAGTGCCTTGTTGGTAGGAAGAGATCCACTGTTTGCGTTCTTGTACTTTTTTTTTAGAAAAGCACATTTCAATCAATGGTGTTGCCTGTTCGGTCAGACATTCAAAGGGAATGCGATTCCGTTCCAAATTGCGAAAATATTCTTTGGCTTCTGTTGCATTGGAAGTGCCTAATCCTTTGTAGTACTTGACTTTCCACTTTTGAATGTTGTTCGAGGCTGCAAAAATATCGTACTCGGGCGTGGTGTAAAAGGTATGAGAGGCCCGACCCTTTGTGACTTTGACAATGGGTGTAATAAAGACTTGTAAAAAATCAGGAATTTCCAACAGTTGTGGCCAAAAATGATGGAGCATATTAATGATTAATCCTTTGATGTGTGAACCGTCGTGGTCTTGGTCAGTCATGATCATGATGTGGCCGTAGCGGAGCGACTGAGTGTCGGTGTAAATGCGACCCATGTTCAGACCCATAATCTTCATAATGTTTTGTACCTCGGCGTTTTGCATCACGGTCTGATCCTTGGCGTCCCGCACATTCAACAACTTGCCTTTCAAAGGAAACACACCAAAATTATCTCGTCCTATGACAGACAACCCTGAAATGGCCAGCGATTTGGCGGAATCTCCCTCTGTCAAGATTAAGGTGCACTCGGAAGACCGTTTTGTGCCCGCCCGTACAGCGTCGTCTAATTTAGGTACTGAAATCCGTGGCGTTTTTTTCGATCCTGTTTTGCGTTGCAAAAGTCTTTGTGATTTGACCTTGGCGAAAAATAAGACTTCATCGACAATCCCCGATTTTTTGACAATGGCACTGGCAAATTTGTCAGAAATGTGAGGTTTGAACGAATTGGGTCCAAATTTGGAAGAACGGGTTGTCAGGGTTTCCTTTGTCTGAGAGTCAAAACTAGGGTTGGTAATGAGGGCATTGACAAAGACAAAGGTGGAATTTTTGACCTGGGAGGACTTGATGTTCAAGTCTTTCAAACTGCGGTGGGGGAGGACCCGTTTGGCAATGTCCTCCAGAACGTATTTGACATGCTCCCCTCCTTTGGTCGTGCAAATGGCATTGCAAAAACTGACTTGTTGGGGCTGTTGGTCCGGGGACATGGTCACACACACTTCCCATCTCTCGTTGATCTGTTCGTAGACCATTTTGCTCTCGTCTTCGAAATAAAGCCCGCAATATTGTTTGAAGTTTTGTACCGGTAAACGTACCCCGTTCAAGTACACCCGCACATCCGAGGGAGTGGTGCCAGCGATGTCGTACACCCGTTTCCGAAACAGTGCCCGTGTATCGGCATCAATGTGATCCTGTTTGAATTTGGACAAGTCCGGTGCAAATGTAATGCGGGTAAAGTCTTTCCGTTTACCAGAACTTTTCACAGATGGTTTTTCGACGGTGGACATGTTCTGGTGCCAGGTTTGAGTGTACCGTTTCCCAGCTTTGGAGTCGATGGTCTCGACACAAAAGGTGGTGGAAAAAATGTTGGCCAGTTTGGCACCGTAGCCGTTGCGCCCACCGACCACTCGTTCGTTTTCGTCGTCGTAGTTGTCACCGGACAACAATTCACCAAACACCATCTGGGGCACCCACATTTTTTCAGTCTCGTGCATCACAATGGGAATGCCTTGACCATCGTTTTCTACACTGATGACGTCCTGGTCAATCGTCACTCGAATCGACTTCATCGACGAATCTCGACGTTTATTGTCGGCCGCGTTGACCAAAATTTCGTCGAAAATTTTTAAAAATCCAGGCACGTACGACACTTCGCGTTGCACCATCCGATCGTCGTCCATCACCCACATGTAGTCTGTGCGAGCCTCACAAGAACCTATGTACGTGTCAGGACGTTCCTTGATGTGTTGTAAATGACTCTTTTTTTGATACTTTTGAGAAACATCCAGGTTGCGATTCATGGTGGGTTTGTTGTTTGGGAGTGGTCTGTCTAGTAGAGTTCCAAAACAAATATTCTCTAACTAAGTTTACTACAGAACCAGTGTTAACAGTGCCTCGACAGGTAGGTTAGAAGCGAGTCGGTTTCCACTGACTTTGCCATAGTAAATCAAAATAATACCAGTATATAAGTTATCATCATGTGTGGTATTATGTCGCTGTTTCGTCAATTCGAACCAACTGAACCAAAACTACCAATAAATCCGCCTATTGAACTATCAGAAGATGAACCACTTCTCCTCTCAATCTCCCAGTATGCCGCCACAGATGAACTATCAGAAGGTCCGCCTACTGCTCCTTCCACACCAAAGTCGAACACGGCACATTTTAGACAATTTGTTTCTTTGGTCACTCTCACTCGTTGCAAATCGTTTGCGTCGAATGCCAAAAGGGATGCGCAACAAAGGATAGACAAACGAAAAGCCACTTCTATTCTCAGGGGAATGCACGAAGACACAGTCAGGAAAGCAGAGGAAGCCACTTTGATTCAAAAAAGAGTGCGCGGCATGTTGGTCCGAATGAAGAAACAAAAAAAGAAACAAAAAAAGAAAAAAATATCAACGAAGACTGTGGACCAATTAATGCTTCGGCGGTCCAGGGCCAGGTCTTTACTGGGAGCAGAACAGGAGGATACTTTGATTGGAAAAATATCAACGAAAAAAATATCAACGAAGACTGTGGACCAATTAATGCTGAAGCGGCCTGGTGCAAAGTCTTTACTGGGCACTGACACTGTAAAAAGCAAACATTCAGGAAATGAAGATTCAGGAATTGAAGAAGTCGACCGACTTATGAGGTTACGTCCAGGGACACCATTACGTCCAGATACACCAGCATTGTCTGCACTCGGAAAAAGCGGCGGTATTCGGCGCATGATTGCGAAAATTGACAGTATGATGGCCAAAATAAAGAAGACACCAGACAATGATGTTCGGTCGCGATTCAGTACTGGTCAATCCGTTGTTTTGTGGGAAAACAATCGTTGGGTCCCATGCACTATTGTTGGATGGGAAAACAATCATTGGGATATACATAAAATTGGTGCCAATGCCAAGGCCATTGCCAACGACGATGACCTTATGCCGATGACTTATGTAGAGGAGAGTTTGGCTAGCATTCTGAAGAGAAAATTAGATGAAATTAACGAAACCATGGAACGAATCGGCGCAAAACAAATCGAAGGGTTTCGCATCACAATGGAAACAATTTCTAAAGTGATTCGGAAAACCATGGAAGAGGAACACGATGCAATTTGGAATAGGTTTCAAACTAGTATTCAATCACTTGAAGCACGACTTGGTGAAATTCGTGCTGCGGCCCTGAATCACAATAGTTTGATGCACCAATAGTTTAACACATTTAAATTTATCCTTATTTAATAATTGTTATTTTTTAATTTCGTCAGTGTCGTCGTCAATGGCTTAGTCGTCAAGGGCTTGAATGAGTGCTTCCTCGAGCTTATCATGTTTCCAAGTGAATTCTAATTGGTTATTAGAGACCGATGTCGTATTATCATCGATATCTCTGGTCAAATGCACACTCACATTGCCAGTCAAATACATAATTGTCCAATACTTATTTGCTTTGTCTTTGCCAACCTTGCCTGCACCAAGAAATCCGTATGCCCCCAATTTTTCATTCGAAAAATTGCCACTGTCCATGTTTCTCCAAAGCAACGTTTCTGACGCTTCAAGCACATCTCTCCAGCCGCCTGCTTTCTGATTGCCTCTTAACACCCCCTGCCATTTTTTTTCCAACAAAGTGGCCAATATTTGTGATTGAACTTTACGAGATTCTACCTTTGCTGCAGAGACCACATTGACATGAGGATTGTTGACTTCCCATTGTTGTCCTTTAGTGAGAATCCACGCATTGATGGAGTTATTTAGAATTTCATTTTCGTTAAATTTGTAATGTCGAGGGTGTAATCCGACCACCGGTTGTTTTGCAAGGTGGTAACCACCTCCTGCACTATTCGGCACCGAAAAATTTGTGATGGACAGTTTTTTCAATTCGTGATAGCGATAAAAATTCTGCGCCAGTTCAGCAACATCGGCAAAGTACGATGTCAATAATGTTTGTTGACGGTCGAGTTTCTGGCGTTTCAACAAGCAAATAATAGGGACCCACTCGCATAAAATGCCCATGCTTTTATTTATAATATCACTGAATCCACTATCCATTGTATTCTGCAGTGCACCCATTGTCTTATCGCCTCGTGTGCGCCGTTCCGAATATTTTTTCCAAAAGGCTATGATGAGCTGTTTATCGGTCTTCGCATCCAGAAGAATCAGTGTCGGGAACCGCCTTGGCAGACCCACATTGGCAGTAAAAAATTTTTGATTCATCTCATTGACATAGCCCGCCACAATGACCATTATCATACCGGCGTGTTCAGTCAAAAAGGCAGTGAGTGCATCTGCAAATTCCTGCCCCGGTGTTCCCTCCACCAATGAGTATGCTTCGTCAAGCAGAATGCACTGGCCAATGTGGCCGTCGAGAAAATCACGCGTAAGAATGGCCGTTTTGCCCGGTTCGTTGGAGATGATATCCGATTTGGCCACGGACGTCATCGTCGGACTGCACAACCAGCCCAGACAATGCGCCAACTTGGAGAATGAACTAGCAATCGTCGACTTGCCCGTGCCAGGCGGGCCCAAAATGGCGATATCCATCAACAGCGTGTCAAACATGGTGGTCGGCGAGACGATAAATGAAAGGGCCATGCCAAAAAGCACATTTTCGACTTTTTTATCCATGCCGGAATTATGAATTTCTTCGCAAATGTTGAGCAATTTGTTTCCCCAAATCTCCGCCTTATTGAGGTCTACAGACCATTTGTTCCTGACGATGGCTTCCTTGTAGGCGCTCGAGTCTGTTTGGGTGTTGATAGCACCAGATGGTCCGTGATTTTTGAACACGTAGACCTGTTCTTTCCCTCCGGCTAATTTGAGTTCAATCGGGACTGCTCCACTTGGGTGCGGAGGAACATCCCATAGCATCTTATAGGCTGCACTCAGCGACAAAGTCTGATTCTCATTCTTTATCATTTCTTTGAATTCGGTTTCAACCTGTACCATGAGTGACACGAGCGTCGCGCGGTTTTTCACGAGAGCCTTGTACCATGTCGATTCCGGTTCGTCTGTTGCAGACACGAGACGAATGCCTTTGCGCTCTTGTTCCATTTTGAGCAACTCTTTGTCGATATCTTTGTCTATGCGGTCCAGACGTTGGATGAGTTTTTTCAGAAGCCATCCTTGATAGGCTCCACGGGCATACATGAGTGCCGTTTTAATGGGAACTCGGTCCATTGCTTCGGTTGTGTTTTCGCGCATCGCATCCGGTACGATACCTTCCATCACAAAAGTGACAAAATCATGGTAAGTCACGTTTGCTTTGATGGTCTCCTCTTCGAAATCTTCATTGGATTTCTCTTTATCGGTGTCGAGTTTATTCTCGTGCTTCCCAAATCCATGGTTTTGTAGGATAACTTCAAAGAGGGATATCGGTGGTTTTGTTGTTGTCATTTTTTTTGTAATTGTTATGACCTTTTTATAGGTTTGTTTCGTTATATGTTCTAAATCGAAGTTGGTCTCGATAATCCAAAAAACCAAGTGTCGTTATTGTGTATTTACATCTGTGGCCACCTTTCAAATGTGTGGTATACTGGCAGTCCTTCGTGATCGTCGTCCCTCTGCTTTTTTTCGCCTGTCGCAGCTGGAGCGGCGTGGCCCTGACACGTGCGGGACATGGAGCAACGAAACAGTGTGGTTGGGCCACACACGCCTTGCCATCGTGGGGCCAGAATCCGGGGCTCAGCCCATCATCGACGGAGACTGGATTGTCATCATCAACGGTGAAATTTACAACGGCAGTGGCCCAACCGATTGTTACTGCGTGCCAGAGTTGTTGGAGACTCATGGTCTCGATGCGCCGAAATGGATGGACGGTATCTTTTCATTTGTGGCCTATAACCAGCGTACACATTCCATCGTCGTGGCACGAGACGCGATCGGCGTCACTCCGCTCTACTGGGCCACTGGGCCCAATGGAGTCTATTTTTCGTCACTGATTGCGGCCATTGACCCACGAGCGACGGTCGACATTGTCCCTCCCGGCCATTGTGCCTCTTTCAAAGTGGACGAGCTCCCCACCTTTCAAAAGTGGACCCCCGACTACAATGTCTGGTCGGAGTTGACTCTGACAGTGCCTCCACGACGACAGTTGAGTGAGGCGATGTTTCGTTCTGTAGAAAAGAGATTAATGGGATCGGTGCCGTGGGGGGTCTTGTTGTCGGGAGGGTTGGATTCGACGATAGTGGCGGCCATAGCGGCCAAAATGGCCCGTCAGCATCGTCCCGATTATCCAGTCGTGCATACGTTTTGTATCGGGTTGAAGGGTTCCCCCGACTTGCACTGGGCCAAATTGGTGGCGCAGGAGTTGGGCACGCACCACACCTCTTTGGAGTACACCGTTGAGGAGGGGTTGGCGGCAGTTCCAGAGGTAGTGCGAGCCGTCGAAACGTACGACGTGACCACTGTCCGTGCCTCGGTACCCATGTGGCTGATGGGACGTTACTTAAAGCGTCGTGGCATCAAGATGGTGTTGTCGGGCGAGGGCTCGGACGAACTGTTTGCGGGTTATCTGTACAATCTGTTTTGCCCGTCCGAGCGCGAAATGGTCCACGAATGTCGGCGAAAAATGGAACAGTTGCATGCCTACGACTGTGCCCGCGCCAACAAAACCCTGGGTGATTTTGGCGTGGAAACCCGCGTGCCCTTTTTGGACAGGGACGTCGTTCATTTTGCAATGGACGTGTTGCATCCTCGCTACAAAATGTCGGGCACCCACCCCGATGGCCCTCGAGCGGAAAAGTGGTACTTGCGGAAAGTGTTCAGCGACCTGGTACCCAGCTGTGTGTTGAATCGAACCAAAGCTCAGTTTTCGGACGCCGTGGGTTCGGAATGGATCGACCAACTAAAAAAGACCGCCGTCGAGAAATACGGTGAGTCCATCGGGGTCTCCAGTGAGGCTCGGTGGTATCGGGAACTCTTTGACGAATACTTTCCTCACAAAAACGCTGCAAACACCGTACTGTTTACAGAGTCGTCCATTGCGTGTTCGTCAGAGTCGGCCAGCCATTGGAACCCCAACTTTCAACACAATTTAGATCCATCCGGAGACGCGGTCGCTGATGCTGTTAAAGCTTGTACAGATAGTTAAACACTAAAGCTTGTACAGATAGTTAAACTGTCTTTCTATTGAGTCTTGATTAAAATAGATTATTGTACAGATACTTCAACTATTTTTTTAATTTGTTTGTTACAATGGTTCACCAGTCACTTTCAGATTGGTGTAGTACCAGTCATTCCCTCCGTATCCACACGGATTGCCTTGTTCACTCTGGACACGGACAAACCCACGTTCTTCCATCACATTTTGAAACGTGCTTTTGTTAAAACGTTGTTTGTTGTCTAAATTATCACTGAATATAAAATAACTTTTCCAGACTTTTGCACACTTTTCACGATATTGGGGACGTGTTTTGTGGGAACCTTTTTTGCAGACCCATTTTTCTGTTGTATTGTCATACTCTAAACCATGCTTTTTCCATCTTAAAAAGTGATTTTTGGCGGATTCATAATCTATTTTGTCCTTGGACAAACGTTTGTCCAAATGTTGGCCATTACTTGAAAAATCTTCATTGCTCCTACATTTCCTACGTATGCGCTTGTTGGCTACAGACGATTTACAATTGGACGCTGACAAGGTTTGCAGGGGACGCTTCTGACCTGACAGTGGAGTCTCGGATGTATCACCCATGGTGTCGTCATCACTGCTGGAGTTGAACTGTTGTCGCATTGTTTGTTGCAAATTCAACCGTGAGCCGACATTGTTCATGGCGTATTCCGGCTCCATCGACTCGTCCATGGTGTCGTCATCACTGCTGGAGTCTGACTCGGATTCACTGCTGGAGTCAACAACCACTGGTTCGGATTCACTGCTGGGGTACACAAAATCGTTGTTCTGTTTGTCTAAGGAGTGATGTTGTTCCGTTAGCTTCAAGACAACAGATTGCCAACAACGCTGCATCTCCTGCAGGCTGCCTTTGAAAAATTCATTTGTTAGCACCCTCTTCCCATTCCTTATTACCCACACACGTTCAAAATTTCGTCTGTCAAATTCGGTCTTGAGAGCCTTCTCCACCACCCAATAATAATCACATTGTATATGACACAAAATTCTGGTATTCTTTCCATATTGTTTTTCTCTGGTAAAATCCATATGTTTGGTATCGCCAAATTTCAGGATTAGTGTCCCGATATATTCTTCAGGTTGAACCAAATAAACCGAACCACGCTTGTAATCAGCTATCATTTTCTTCACCGCATTATTTGGACATATCACGGTTAGTGGTTCTGCAATTGCAGCTCGCTCGTAGGTTTCCAAGTCACTCGCAATTACAGGGTCTATCATTATTTGGTCAGTGATGGGACAAATCAAAAGCTTGAACTCCTTTCTGTCTTTCTTGATCTTGTCAGTTATGAGATTGCGGAACTCTTTACACTCACGTTGGGAATGTTGCGACATTATGTGGTGACATAATAAATGTCTATGCATGTTGAAATAAACTTATGTCTAACATTTTTTTATTAATATATTCTGTTCTAAATCTAAATTGTGTTGGTCTCACTCTTCCGTCTTGCATTTTTTCTGATTGGGTTGGGTGATGTCGGTCTCGACCAGCGAGGAGCGTCCACGTTTGTGTAAAATGCGGACGTGGTTCTGGTAGATGGAGGTGTCGCGATGTTGCCCCGGTTCGTGGGTGATGAACAGGCAGGTGCGGCGGTCATCCTCCTCGCACCAGTCTCGAAGGGTTTGCTGCACCGATTGAATGCCAATCTGATCCATGGACGTGCAGGATTCGTCCATCACCAACAGTGGGAACGATTGGCTGGACATTTCGCGCCAGGCCATGAACGAGGCCAACTGTGCCCTTCGCCACTGTCCTCCCGACATGATGCCGGCATGTTTGGCACACTCGACCCGCCGCACCAATCTTTCCTTCGAGTCAAAGTAGGCTTTCAGTGCAATGTCGTCGGTTTTAAAGAATTTCTGCAGCCATTGGGTCGTCACCGCGCTTAATTTTTGAACGGCGTACTCCATGGCGTAGGTCTGGATGCCCCGTGGTCCCAACCAACCGACCATTGCTTTCATATTTTCCTCCGTCTTCTGCGCCTGAAGTTGTTGCTGTTTCAATTCGCCCGATTTTTGTTCCAATCTGTCGAGCTGTTCTCGCGACACAATGACGGGGCACGTGGTGTTCTTCAATTTCTCCAATTGCCGAGTGTCGATGGCCACCGTCTGTTCCAACATCTTGTACATTTGCTGGGACAGTCGGTACGTGTTCAACAAGTGAGTGTACTGCTGGGCCGTCTCCAATTTGGCCGTCATCTCCACCAATTCTTTGGTGTACTGTGCGATGCTGGTGTCGAACTGGATCAATTGTTTGGCGTGTCGTTGATGTTGGGCATTCTCGGTCGCCTTTGCCAAACAGAGTTGGGCCTGATTGGCCTTGTGTTGGCCCTTTTCCAAACTGACCTGTGCTTGGTCCTGTGCTTGCTGCAATTGAACCAATTGGGTGCCGTCCACCTCAAAGGGACGGTGGCA
>Ga0302122_10001170_pt1 | contig 16564 bp, 13 predicted proteins | sample CB21_SCM_MG_FD_203115 | JGI IMG/M metagenome (GOLD analysis project Ga0302122, IMG submission 203115) | Marine microbial communities from Western Arctic Ocean, Canada - CB21_SCM | ecosystem: Environmental > Aquatic > Marine > Oceanic | place: Canada: Western Arctic Ocean | collected 2017-09-28
GATTGTAAGCGCTCCGAATGGAAGGATTGCTATTGGTATCCAGGTTTTGGACCTTTTACCATTTGGCTTGAATCGACCTTGAAAACTATTCCATCGATTTTTGAAACTATGCCACGGCTCCTTGATGAATTTGGCATTGAAATACGATGATTTGCTAGAGGGATCGCTTTTACCCGTTCCAAAGTTACGCGAGGCAAGCATCGGAATGAAATAGAGAGCCACGAGCAGAGAGGCCATTAGCGAAAATACAACGGTCAGGGCCATGTTGCCGAATACTTGTCCGGCTACGCCTTCTACGAACACGATTGGGAAGAAAACCGCGATCGTGGTTAGCGTGGAAGCAAAGACAGCTCCCCCGACTTCCGAGACGCCTCGCAAGGTCGAGGTTTTTAGATCGTCACCTTCTTCTCGGCAACGAAAAATACTCTCGAGAACGACAATCGAATTATCGACTAGCATTCCAATGCCCAGCGCTAATCCCCCAAGAGAGATGATGTTGAGCGAAAGCCCGGCCATGTACATGGGGGCGAAAGTGGCGACAATGGAAACGGGAATTGTGATTCCGATGATGACGGTGTGACCGACTTTTCTTAGAAAAAGAAAAATGACTGCAACAGCGATGAGTCCGCCTACAATTGCATTGTTCTTAACCTCGTCGATCGAAGCTTTGATAAAGAGCGACTGATCCGTGAGCACTTCCAAGCTAATGTCGCCTGGGAGCTTGGATTGGATGAAGTCGGTCATCTTAAGTTGCTCTCGCCGATTTTGAAAATCGTTGCCGGGAGTCTTTTTCTTGTCGGAGTCTGTTTCGGTCTTTTCTTCCGGCTGCTCTTTTTTAGCCAATTGCTTTTTGACGTAGGCTTGTTGAGCAGGGAGGCCAAATAGGCGGTTCCTGACCATTCGGGCGACTTCGACTATGTTGGCGTCGGCTTCTTTGTAGATTTCGACTTCGATGCTCTCGACTCCATTTACGCGGGTTATGATCTCACGTTCTTGATGACTTTTTTCCACTGATGCGAAATCGCGAAGACGGATGTCAACTCCACCTTTACGGGCAATCGCGATGTTTGCGATATCGTCGATCGATTGAAATTCGTTTAAGGTTCGGATGAGGTAGCGCGTTTCTCCTTCGTCTAGTTGTCCGCCTGGTACATTGACGTTGTTTTGCGTCAATTTAGTATTCACTTGCTGAATATTCAGATTGAGCGAAACCAGTTTATGTTCGTCGATATTGACTTGGTATTCTTCCTCAAGTCCACCTTTGACGGTTACGGCTGCGATACCTTCCTCGCCTTCTAGGTCACGTTGCAAGACGTCTTCAATGAGGACTCTTAGTTCGTCTTGCGGGCGTTGAGAACTGGTGAGTCCAATTCTCATTATTGGGTCGAGGGTTGGGTCGTAGCGAAGGATGATGGGACGTTTTGCTTCTTCAGGTAAACGAACGCGGTCGAGCTTTTCACGAATCTCCTGAGCGATCTCGCTCATATCCGAGCCCCAGGAGAATTCCATTACGATGTCGGATTGTTCAGCGCGGGAAATCGAATTGATACGCTCTAGTTTCGAGACGATCGCAAGTTGCTGTTCGAGTGGCTGGGAAATTTGGGTTTCGACTTCCTGAGGAGCGGTACCCGGATACTCGGTACGAACTGTAATGGTCGGGTACGCTATGTCCGGCATGAGCGTAAGTGGCAGTTTCTGATAGGAAACGAAACCGAATACGCATACGGCTATGACGATCATTAAGATCGTTACAGGGCGACGAGTAGTGATTTCAAAAGCGGTAGGTCGGCTCATGAATGGAGAAAGTCAGTTTTGGAGGTGGGCGATGGAACGCTGCGTTTAACCTTCGGTCGGTTCGGAGGGCGATGGTGTATCGTCATTAGTCGCCGAGTAGGCGTCGTTAACGACTTTCACTGTTGCGCCATCTTTTAAAGCGTTGTGCCCGAGAACGATAATCGAATCGCCGTATTCAACTCCTGCGATAGACTCGACATTGTCGGAATTTTCATAACCGAATTCGAAAGGCATTTTGCGAGCGATCGAATCTTCGACCTTGTAGATAAATGTGCGTTCGCCTTCGTGAACGATCGCGCCTTTCGGTACTAGGACGACGTCTGCTTTCGTATCGAGAACCAAGCGAACGCTGACGAACATTCCCGGATAGATTGGCATCGAGCCATTGTCGTCGACCATGACTTTCACGCTACACGTTCCACTGGCGGGGTCGATGGTTGGGCTGACTAGTTTGACGCTCGCCGCGTAAGAGATTCCTTCGATGATTTCGGAAACGATTTCCGCGGGCAGGCCTTTGCGAATCGAGAGTAAATGCTGACCAGGAATGCTTACCTGCGCGAAAAGTTCTTTCGGGTTCATCAAGGTGAAGAGTTTATTGCTGGTCGTCACGCGTTCGCCGACTTGAGTATGGCGGATTGAAACGATGCCTTCGACGGGAGCTCTGATAATGGTATCTTCAAGGCGAATGCGGGCGCGTTCGTATGAAATCTCCGATTGTTCGAGGTCGAATTTTTCAGTGTCGTATTCCTGCTGATTGATAAGGCTTCGGCTGAAGAGGTCTTCGACGCGCTTGAACTTAGATTGCAGGTGCGTGTATCGGGAGAGGGATTCCTTTACGTTGATTTGCTCATCTTCGTTTTCGAGACGGGCTAGTATTTGTCCTGATTCGATGACGTCGCCCACCTCCGCAAGGACTTCCGTTACGAGTCCCGATGATTCCGAGTGGATGTCGATCGCGCTTTCGGTCTCGAGTATCGAATCGAATTCGAGAAAGGAGGATATCGCTCCGCGTTCAGCTTGAGCAACTTTGACCGGTATCTCCGTCTTGGGCTTTCCCTCGTCCTTTTTGGCAGCTTCGTTGTTCGAAGCCTCATCTTTAGAGTCGGTCGACCTTGAGTCAGTTGACTTGGAGCTACAGCCAGCGAATACCAGGCAAATAATGGATAGAAAGATTGGTGTTAAGCGCGTTCTCATTTGAAGAGTGGGATGAATTGGAAATCTAAAAAGCGGTCTAGAGTCGCTTTCCATCTTCCTTATGCAGCTATCTACACCGTTAGTAAGTGAAAAGTTGCGTTAAATGGTAAAAATGACAAGAGAATGCATCTTGAGCGTTTGAAAATGATTGGAGACGGACCGTGAGCGAAATTGTCGGAAATGTGCTGTAATTTACCCTAATCTGTGTGATGCGTATCAAATCAAAGGAATCCCGACCGATGAAAAGCGAGGATTGAATCTGAATAGATTGTTGGTGTGATTGATGTGAAGAGGAAATTGGTCGATAGCTGTATGCGGAAAACGAGCAATACGCTCGTGGCGATTACTTTGGCCTTTTCGGCGAGTTGGACCGGTTTATTCGCCTTAGATAATAGGGAAGCGAATACGAGTCTTACTGTGCCGCTGGATCCCCAGGTTTTCGGGTTCCAAACAGAGAACGCTTTTGACGATTTATCGTTTAGTCGACCAGTGGGTTTGGCGATCCAGCCGGGAATGACCGATCGAGTGTTCGTAATCGAACAAGCGGGACGGGTTTATTTGATAGAGGATATCGAATCGCCGACTTAGGATTTATTTTTGGATATCAGCGATATCGTTGATTCTTCGGACAATGAAGAAGGGCTCTTGGGCATGGCTTTTCACCCGAATTGGGAAAGCAATGGATACTTCTACCTTTTTTATACTACGGAAACCACGATCGATGATCAATTCGGCCGATATGATCGCCTAGCTCGTTTTCAAATCGATCCTAAAAATCCGTTTCAAGCTTTGTCAGAGTCGGAATTGCCTTTGCTTTCACAGTGGGATCAGCAATGGAATCACAATGGCGGCGATCTTCATTTTGGTCCGGATGATTACTTGTATGTAAGCCTTGGGGACGAAGGGGGAGCTAATGATCAATTTGAAAATAGTCGCTTTATCGACCGAGATTTCTATTCGGCTATTATGCGGATCGATGTGGACCGTGGATTAGGTAGTTTGGAGCCGAATGATCATGTGGCTATTCATCTGGATGCCCAGAATCAGGTGCTGTATGCGATTCCTCCGGACAATCCATTTATAGGCGCGACGGAATTCAATGGGAAACCGATTGATGCGAATTCAGCGCGAATGGAATTTGGGGCGGTTGGGTTGCGTAATCCTTGGCGATTCAGTTTCGATTCGGCGACCAATCTTTTGTATTGCGCGGACGTCGGACAGAATAGCTACGAAGAAGTGGATATAATCACCAAGGGTGGTGATTATGGCTGGCGGTTGAGAGAAGGTCTACACGCATTTCGCAACAACGTTGTGCCCGATGGAGTTTCCTTGATCGATCCGGTCTTAGAGTATCCGCAAAATAGTGGGCCGAATATTCCCGGTGGTAGGGCTGAGGGAAAGTCAATTACGGGAGGAGTTGTGTACAACGGAAATCGATTTGCCCAATTGAATGGGTTCTATGTTTTCGCGGACTATGTGAGTAATCGACTGTTTATGTTTCGGTATAATCCTCAAACGGGCGAAGCTGAAGCGTTTCAGCAGATAGCGACTGTAAGTTCACCCGTTTCGTTTGGAATTGATCCGAGCAATGGCGATGTTCTGATTGTGAGGCTGAACGGGAGAGTCGATCGTCTTATATATTCGGATACGCCAATTTCGGGTGAACCGTTGCCTGGGATGCTTTCCTAAACGGGGGCGTTTGAGGATCTAGTAGAGCTGAGCGTAGAGTTGGGGGTAGTGCCGTATTCGATAAATGCTCCATTCTGGTCGGACTACGCGGATAAGTCGCGATGGTTTTCAGTTCCGGATTTGAATTAGTCGATTACGTTTGATGAGACTGGGAATTGGACGTTTCCAACTGGAACGGTATGGATTAAGCATTTTGAGCTCGAGATTACTGAGGGTGATCCGAGTTCCAGGCGGCGTTTGGAAACACGGTTTATCGTGAAGAACGAAGATGGGGCGCATGGGTTTACCTACAAATGAAACGCAGAGGGAACTGATGCTTCGCTGGTTGCCGAAGCGGGAGAGGATGAGTTGATTGATGTTTTCGATGACGAGGACAATCTTCTGCGTCAGCAGCTGTGGCGCTATCCGGCTCGTTCGGAGTGTATTCAGTGTCACACGCCACAGGGTGGTTTTGCTGCGGGGTTCAATACGGTTCAGCTAAACCGGAGTCACAATTATAGTAGTGGAGAGCTGAATCAAATCACCGCGCTTAGCGATGTGGGGTATTTAAATGAGGCGGCTCCGGACCCGAGCGAATTGCTGGGATTGGTTGACGTGAACGATCCTGAGTCCTCATTGGAAGATAGGGTTCGATCCTATTTACAAGCGAATTGCGTATCCTGTCACCAGCCAGGTGGAACGGCTCAATCTCTCTGGGATGCTCGAATTTCGACTTCTCTTAATGATGCTGGGATTCTCGGAGGGGCGTTGCTAAATGATTTCGGCCATGCCGGTAACCGAGTAGTTGCTGCGGGAGATTTAGATCGATCAATGTTGTTGCAGCGAATTGCGACTAGAGGCGAAGGGCAGATGCCTCCACTTGGAAGCAGTCAGCTTGATGAAGAAGGGATTGAGCTGCTTTCCGAGTGGATCCTTGGTCTATCTAATGGCGCTCGAGCACGTTTAGAATCGGTGGGCGAAGACCAAGTAAGCATACGCATTTATGGGCAGCCGAACACTGCATACTCAGTTGAGCAATCAATTGATTTGCTGGAATGGGAAATCCTAGGGCAGGCGATTACCGATACAAATGGAGAGGCGTTATTCGAATCGACTTTAGTGGAAGACATTGCCTCACGATTCTTTAGAATTCAAACGCCGTAGTCTGAAAGGCTATACCTGAACAAAACGCTTTTCTCGATAAGAGGTATTACCGTAATGGCATCACCTTGCGTCATGGTTTGGTTTTGAGGATTAAGCATGGAGGGGTATGGTGAATTGGTAGATCTGAATTTATGGCTGAGGCGTTTTGAGACGCTCAAAGGACTTATGGTGTATTCGAGCGACTTCGCCCATATAATTGTCCATCGAATACTTGTTGGCGGCAGATTCGATGTGCTGTTTGGCGAGAGGGATTTGTCCGGTCGCTTCGAAATAGAGACCTAGATAAAGGTGTGCGTAACACATGCTTTGTCGGGAAGGAAAGCCACTTGGTCCTTTGCGTTGCGCGGATTTGAGAACGCCTTTGGGAGTTTCTTCACCTGCGAATAAACTCCAGACCTCCATCATAGGAACTCGGCTATCGTGTTTTATGGGAATAAGTGCTTGGCGAGCGGCCTCGAGTCCATCGGCCTTTACTTTGCAAATGAAGTGCCAGATCGCGTTTTCCACGTCATTTGAGTTTACGGTTTGGTGAAGTTCGAATTGCGCTACGCCCTTTTTGAAATCGGCTGAATAATAGTAGGCAATGCCCCGTTGCCAGTGATGAGCTTCTTGTTCGGGGGCGAGTTGGATTACTCGATCGAAGTCAGAGATGGCTTTTTCGAAGGAGCTATTCATAAAATGAGCTACTCCGCGTTGCTGAAATGCATAGGCCGATTTGGGGTTCTCCTCGATTTGCTGATCTAGGCTTTCAAAATCGCTAGACTGGCCGCGAGCGAGGTTGAAGGAACAGAGCAGGAGAAATGCGGCTGCTATTCGGAGGTATAGGGGCCAAGGGTGGCATGAATGCATGCCGAAGAGAATAGAGCATCGAATGAGATGCGAGCAAGGATCTAAAAGATCGAGAAAAAGGGAATTAGTTGCGCATCCCAGCCAATGCTCGATTGGCGTCTACGCTGCACTGAGGCAGTTTGGCGGGAATCTCTTGTGAATCGATGAAGCCTAGTTGCTTGATTTCGCGATCGACGATCTTTGCGAGCTCGGTGATTTCGGGCTGGCATTTTCGAGTTGCAGCGGTGATTTGACGACGACGACGGTTTTGCGCGTCATCTAGGTTTTTCGTGCTAAAGATATTGAGACCAGCATTTTGCCAGTTGATAGTGAATTTCCGGATTGCGACCTCGTCTTCCGATCGCTTTTCGAGGACTTGCTCGATTTTCGATTGTAGGGCCAAGCGTTGCTTTCCCCATTTTCTGAGTAGACGACGCTTTTTCGGAGTATTCATGTCCTTTTAATCGGTCATTCATACTCATTGCTTTAGTGATTTGTTGGGTAAATGCGCTCATTGGCATGATTGCCTGGAGACTGGCAGATCGATTGGGAAATCGAAACAAGGCTGAAATCGAACGCTATTTGTTCCAATCCGATAATCGGACCTTTAAAAAACAAGGTTGTAATTTTAAAAGTAAATGTATCTGGGCCGGATCTCATGTCGATCGGAGATGGCGTAATGGTAAGGGGCAGCTTTCTGCTGAGGGCAAATATTCCTTGGGGCTCGATTTAGGTTGAGATTTGGAAAAAGAACGCAGAGAGCTGTGGGCATCGAAGACGCGTTAATAAAGGATATTTCGGAGTTCAAGGAGGGGAGAGTCGGTTTTGTGACTATTCTTGGTAGACCGAATGTGGGGAAATCGACCTTTATTAATAAGGTCCTTAGGTATCACCTGACAGCCGTATCCATTAGACCGAATACGACCCGTAAGAAGTGGTTTGGTATATTGAGTGACGAAGAGTCGCAGATAATATTCGCCGATACTCCAGGCGTCCATAGTTCTAAAAATAAGATGCAGCTGGCGATGGCGGGTTCCATTCGGAGCAATATCGAAAAGAACGATCTTGTTTTGTGTATTTGCGATGCTTCCCGCGAATTCGGGAACGAAGACGGTCGAGTTGCCGAGATCGTAAAGGAAGCAGGTAAGCCGGTCGTGCTTGCGGTTAACAAGATAGATGTCGCAACTCCAGAGCAGATTGCGATTATGACGGAATCTTATCTGAGTGTTATCGGCGATGCGACCGTGTTCGGGATTTCCTCAAAAGAAGGTACAGGAGTGACTGAATTGATCGATCGCTTGCGGTCGATGCTTCCTGAAGGTCCGTTTCTGTTTCCGGAAGATCAACTGACCGATGTTATCGAGAGAGATATCGCCGAAGAGATTATACGAGAAGCGGCGAATGAATTGGTTTATCAGGAAGTGCCTCAATCGCTAACGGTGAAAATCGACACTTGGAATGAGAATGAAAAGAAGGTCAAAATCGCCGCAACCTTGTTTGTTGAGCGTAATCCTCAGAAAGCGATCGTAATCGGAGAAAATGGGGCGATGGCCAAGCAAATCATGAAAAATGCGCGGGCGAAACTGCGCGTGGATCTGGACAAATTCGTGGATGTTAAGTTGTCCGTGAAAGTCGCTCCCGATTGGCAGAATAAAAAAGCCTTCTTGAAAGAAAAAGGCGTTATCGACGTCGTTAATTAGTCTGCGCTTCTAATCGACTTTCTGAACTCTCAAGGCGATCATCGAGGTATCGTCTTGGGGAAAATCGCCTTCGCTGTAATTGGAAAGGAATGAATGCATGTGGTCGATTATTTTATCGATTGGCATCTGAGCGCATTCTTGGAATGGAGCTATTAGTCCTTTTAGTCCGAGCTCTTCGTCCGAGTCATTGCGGCATTCGACCGCTCCGTCTGAAACGAAGAGAAAGCAATCGCCTGCATTCAGTTCGAACGATCTGCATTCCACTTGATCGCAAATGCCAAGCCCGATTACGTTTTCGCTTGGGAGATCGACTATTTCTATGGTCGAGGTTGTTTGCTTGTACCAAAGAGCAGAGGGCTGGCCGGCGTTCGCTAAGGTAAGGTTAGCTTGATTGAACGGTAGGGGAACGATAGTGCCTAGGAGAGTGGCAACGAAACCTGCGGGTATCAGGCCTCGCAGGTGTTGGTCGAGAGTGACTAGGGCTCGATCGAGTCGATCGAAATCGTCGGGCATGTAGAAGTCAGCCAAATGCTTGATTAAAATAGTGAATAGCCCGGCCGACACACCGTGACCACTTACGTCTCCAAGAAGAAAGGACAGGCGATTGTCGTCAACCGTAGGAAATGCGATGACGTCTCCGTTGACTTCGGTCATGCTCAAACTGAGTACCGCGATTTCAGCGAATGGCGGTTTGGGGATTTGGCCGGGAATGAGGCGTCTTTGGATACGTCGAGCATTGTCGAAATCCGTCTCCATTATCTGGTTTTTGCGCTCTAGAAGTTCTCGGTTTTCTTCGAGTTCGCGCTGGGCATTTATTCGATCGGTGATATCTCGTGTAATGCCCATGATTCCGACAACGTTGCCGGATTCGAGATAGAGCGGAATTTTGGTCGAAGTTGCCCAAGTAATACTACCGTCAGGCCAGGTTTCCTTTTCGGTGATATTGATCAGCTTTTCATTGTCGCGCATGAGTCGTTGCTCGTCCTCGAAGGACTCTTGCGCATGTTCTTTGCTGAAGAAATCGAAGTCGGATTTGCCGATCAGTTCCGCTACCGATTTTAGACCAAATTTCTGCGAAACGACATCGCTGGCTCGTACAAACCGACTTCGTCGATCTTTGAAGTAAACTTGATCCTGAGTCTGATTTAGCAATGCATCGAATAGAATTGATGCGGATGCATTTACTAACTCGGCATCTTCCTTTCCTGACGACTCCATACTACCAATGCTTTCGTAATCTAGGATGTGACAGTGTACCGTTGGATTGATTGGTCAATCTCGAATGGCTTTCGTTTTGAATGAATTGGGCGCAATCGGTCCGACCGATTTTCGAGACGAATTCGTCAAGGCTGGATTCGGTAATAGCCGCCTAGTTCCGAAGCGAGATAAGCAGTTACGACAAAGGCAGCGGCGCTTTGGTTTATGCGTTCCGGTTTTATCTTATCGATCGTATCGTTGGAAGTGTGATGGAGGTCGAAATAATCGTCGGTGAACATGGAAAGTCCGATGGCTGGGACACCTTTGCTGTGCATGGGCCCGATATCTGGCCCTCCGCTTGATTTGCTTCGACCGGCTTTGACACCGAGTGGTTGAAGAGCGTTGCGGATAGTAGCGAGTGAAGGGTCCAGGGTATTTTCCAATCCGATATTCATGAACTGAACAGGGCCCTGGCCTGCGTCGGCTTCTGTGGCGACGATGTGGTTGGCAAGTTCGTCGGCATGGCTATCAGCATAGAATTGTCCCCCGATGATCCCAATTTCTTCGGCTCCGAAAAGGACGACTCGGATAGTGCGCTTGGGAGGATTGGGTAGATCGCCAATTAGTTTGCCGGCGGCCATTACAATACCGACGCCGGCTCCGTCGTCGATGGCTCCAGTGCCGAGGTCCCAGGAATCGAGGTGCGCACCGAGAAGCACGATCTCATCGGGACGTTCGCTGCCGGTTATTTCGGCGATTACATTTTGACTTGTGACTGTGCCGAGCTCTTCAGGCGTAAGGACGAGCTTGATACGAATGTTATCGAATCGTTCAGAAAGTCGATCGAGCTGCTGGGCATCGGGAACGGAAAGAGCAGCAGCTGGAATACGAGGGATTTCGGGCAGGTAGCTTGTGCCGCCGGTATGAGCCATGCGATCGTTGTCGGTCCCGGCAGAACGCATCAAGAAGGCGATAGCTCCTCTTCGAGCGGCTTCCGAGGGGCCTTTCGAGCGAATGGCTCCGGAAATCTTGGAGTAGCCGCCAATCACCATTGCTTGAGTTACGACCGCGATTTTATCTTTCAAGGAGCCCTCCGGTTGTTCGAGCATCGCGTCGATCGTTTTGAAAAGAGCAATTTCCGCTTCGATGCCTTCTTCTGGGGTCGGTACGCTGCCTCCGAGTGCAGTAATGACTAGGTTCTGTGGAGATGGACTGGTGACACTTGCAGTTTCGAGTCCGCGTTTCCAGCCGCGTTCAACGGGAAAAGACTCCATCCAGACTTTGTCGAATCCGTATTTTTTAAATCGTTTGACTGCCCAATCTGCGGCCCGTTTTTCGCTTTCCGACCCGTAAAGTCGCGGACCGATTTCCGTCGTTAGGTCGGTCGCTATTTTAAGCGCAAGCGAAGTGTCTTGCGCTTTTTTAGCGAGCGCTGCTGCGGTTGATTCTGGCGAGGCCATTGCAGTCGAAGCGACAAGGGCCGCTAAGACTGTTCCGAGCACGAGAACATGATGGTGTAGTCGAGACTGCATAGATTATTATTTGTTCTTTTTCTTAGAATCTTCGGAAGCCTCGGTTTCTTCGATGCCGACGGTTTCGAGGGCTCCAATGTCAACGTTTCCGGTTCCGAAATGAGTGCTGCTCTTGGCGTATTTTTCCAAGCTCGTTCCATAGTGGGAACTGGCGGCTCGGGCGAGAGCTGGGTAAGCGTCTTCGAAATTGGTACCGATGGAAGGCACGCTGAAGCGGGTTGTCCAGAGGAGTTCCTGTTCTTCAGTGGTACGGAGCTTCTCGTAGTCGTAGGCCATAAGAATGATGAAGTAGCGCTCGTCTTCCAGTTCCACACGCAAGTCGAACTCTTCGGTGGTATTGATATTCTTGCGATCCAAGGCACGGCCGATTCCCAATTTACTATTGTTCATACCCGATTGGTTATTGTGCCCGAATTCGCTTAATCGCTTTAGGTCGTCAAAGTAAGTATCGTTGATCACTGGATCCTCATCAATGCCTTGTTCGCCGTAGGGGTCATCCATTTCGGTCCCAAAGAGCTCTGCTAGGTCCTGTGGGACGCTTGTGGAACCATAATGCACGACTACTAGTAAATCACCTTGATCGGCGGATGCTGAAGGATAGAAATTCCGTTGTTTCATGGATTCGCCAACGGTCCCCACTACTTCTTCGAAGGTTACTTCCCTGAGACTTTTGTCGCTAATGTCGCCTCCGTAGAAATTGCCTTTGATGAACACGTAGGTTTCGTAGCTCGCTCCATTTTCCGATTCCTTGTGCTTATTGTAGCCCGTGGAAGCTTCGGAGTCCACGAATACGCGCGCGACTTTGGCCGCAAACGAATCGCTCGTTAGGAATGGAGCCAAAATCAAAGAGGCAATTGAAAGCGTGCGTGTCATTTTCAAGGTCTTCGGTAGCGGATTGCTGTGATGTGCGTTCATTTCGATTGTATCGGAAATTTGCGTTAACGGATCTGATTGATAATTTTTGTGGGAATGGTCGCTTGCCGCGTAAAACGTGCAATATCAAAATTTCACTAATCCTAACCACCTAACGTTCGAAATTGGACGAAGTTAGGTGTAGATATGGTTTTTGGAGGAAAGAAAGGAGTGAGAAATGCACTCGTTTTGATCGAAGTTTGGCGATTAGAAGGAGAACTCACTCGGGTTTACTTCAGCTACCATTTTTGTTGAATGTGAATGGCTGGGAGACTTCTACGATGACTTTACGGCCTTTTTTCGTAGGAGGCGTGAAACGCCATTGCTCGAGAGCGTCTTGCGCGGCTTCGAGTAGCCTAATGTCGATTTTGCCTTCTGTTCGATTGATATGTGGCAGGCGAACATATCCTTCGGTGTCTATGTAGAAGCTGAACACGCCTGTCGTGTTATCGTGTTTGTCAATCAGGTTTTGGGACACGATTGGATTAATAGATTTGATCAGTTCCGGATAGGTATCAAGGTCGTCAAAATTCGCGGTTTCGATTCTTTCCAGAGAGCTCGATCTGCCTTGGTTCCCCCTTAGATCCGATATGCCGGAGCTTATGTCCAAAGAGATTATATCCCCTCGGGCGCGAAATGTGATGTCGATCGCGCCAATTATCGAAATGGGTTTTCCCTTCCAGATCGGGGAGGCGAATTTCCATTGACCGACTACTTTTTCTACTGCCTCGGCGAAATTTTTATGGCTTGCCTGAGTAACGAGCCAGTCACGTAGTTCGCCGGTATAGTCGATGTCCACTTGGATTGTGACATGCCCCCAGTTCATACCTTTGCTTCGCAGGGATTGGGGGAATATGGGGTCCCGAACCACTTTGAACTGAAGGTCTACGCCATCGCCGGTCAGGTTGTAGTCGTACGTAGGATCCACTTCCGTTTCGCTACCGAACGCAGCGGGCGAATAAAGCAAGACGACTGATAGAATGGCGATAAATGCTTTCATGGCTTTAGGATGCTTTCCCTCTAAAGAGGACAAAAAAATTATCCACGTTTTTTGCGAAAATGCAACTTAGAAATAAATTCAGTTGCCGATTGATTGGCTGCGTTTGTCGCCTTCGATTTTCAATCGGATTCCGATTATCGCAGCGATACAGCCGCCGAGGGAATTGCCTAGGAGGTCAAGATGGCTTGGACTTCGTGAAGGAAGGTAGATTTGAGCATATTCGATCGCGAAGCTGAGGATGAAACAGGCCAGGACGACGCCAATGAACTGGAGTGTTCTGTTGTTGAGTTCTCGGCCTATGAATAGGAAGAAAACCAGACCGATTGGAATGAAGCCGAACAGGTTTAAAATCGTATCCTGGTATTGCCCTGATCGGTTGGGGTCCCAATCGGAAAGGGGAGCGAATCGTTTGAGTTGAATCGGTTTGAACCTGAAAGGCGTCTGTAGGGCAAATGCCTCGGATCGCAGGTTTGGGATAGTGGTGTCTTTGGAGTTCTGAAAGGAGTATTCGATCAATGGATATATGCTCCCACTTCGAATCTCCTGCGGATTGACCTGTTGATCGAATATAGCGAGTCGGTTCATCTCGCCAATCCAGTATTGTTCCCCGCTCGCGCTGGAGCCTAGGACGATCTGAGCGGTGGTCGAAGCGTCGGGGTCGATTAAAGTGAAACCGGGCTTTCGTTCCGCAAGGACTCCGTTGACGTAGATGAAAGCGTCAGTTTCGGAAGAGCTGATAAGGAGCGAAACAGTTTCTCCGTTTTCGAGGCAGTCTCTTAGGCCGATCTCGCGATAGGGTCTATTCGACGACGAAGCGGAGCGTCGGCTTCGGACGGTAAGGTGGGACTGCCATTGAGCGACAATTAGAGGCGGTTGCGTGCCGGCGTCGTGAAGCTGGATGAGGGTTCCGAGACCATCGGGTTTTCTGGTCGGTGTCAGCTCGAGTAGTATGCTTATGGGCTGTTTTTCCGCAAGCGACAGCGAATCTAGAGTATAGGCAATTGCTCGTTGGCTGGATTCGCCTTCGATACTACTTTGATTGAAGCTGAGACCGTTCGTCTTTGAGGCGAATTCTAGGTCGTTGCGCGAAATGAAATTGAATGGTTTGGTACCGAAATAGACGGTCACGATCAGGATCGCAACGGATAGGCATACGGTCAGTTTACGTGGACGGGAATCTGAACTTCCTTTGGAAAGGAAGTCTAAAAGCGTATTCAAATAGTGATCTATGCGTTTGCTTGGCATGAATGCGGTTGTTTTAGATGAAACGACATGATCGTCGCTTCAAGTGTAATTCGATTTCGATCATTCGGTTTGGGGGAGTCTGGATTCGCGGAATTTGCTTCCAATGGTCTGAGAGCTCAGCTTTTATGCCGGTTTCGACGGTTCAAATCCATTCTACATGTTTCAACGGGCAAAATTCTTTCTTCGTAAACACGTTCTCGCTACTTTCGTAGGCGTCTGTTTCGCCAATGCGCTAGTGGTTCTCATTAGCGGCTGCAGTTCACGAGATGAGAGCGATAAAAGCGTTTCCGTAGAGCCGGTTGCTGAGGCAAAGGTCTATCCTAAGCATGACGATTGGAGTCAGGCGGAGACCTGTCGGCAGTGTCATGCTAAGGAGTATGACGACTGGCTGGGAAGTCACCATCAATTGGCCCATCGGAGAATCGATCTGACGAGGGATGCAGAGGCATTTTCGGGAGTTACGACGACGGATGAGGCTGGACGCGTGTTCGATTTGCTGGCGGATGGGAATACCTTCGGCATATCCGAATCGGGAGCAGGACTGCCAAGCGAAGTGAGCGCAGTGATCGGAGAAACGCCGATTCAGCAATTTCTCGTACCGTTTGAAGGCGGGCGATTTCAAATCCAGGAGATGACCTGGGATCCTCATAAAAAAGAGTGGTTCAATGTCTTTGGCAACGAGGCGCGCGACACGGGCGACTGGGGGCACTGGAGTCAGCAGGGCATGAATTGGAATTCGAATTGCGCCTGGTGCCACATGACGGATTACAAGAAGAACTACAATTTGGAGACAAACGAGTACGCGAGTACCTGGGAAATCGAAGCGATCTCGTGCATCCAGTGTCATTCGGATATGGAGCATCACGTAGCGGCTGCTCGAGCTGGCGATTATACGGAACGTGCTGAGATTCCGAATATTCAATTGGCTATGGATAATTGCGCTAGCTGCCACGCTCGCCGCGAGGAGTTGACTGACAGTGGGTTTCACGCGGGTGAAAAATTTGACGAGCATTTCCGTCTGGTGCTTCCGGATTTGCCGAATGCGTACTTCGTGGATGGCAAGACCAATGAGGAGGATTATGTTTTCGCATCTCTTAAATTGAGTCGAATGGGGCACAAGGGAGTTAGTTGCTTGGATTGTCACAATCCTCATTCGCATGAAACGATTTTGCCTATTGAAGACAACTCGCTGTGTCTTCGTTGCCATAGCGCTGGTTTAAATGAAGCGAAGATTATCGATCCGATTACTCATTCGAATCACCAGGCCGATAGCGCGGGTAATCAGTGTGTGACATGCCATATGCCGCATCGAGATTACATGCAGCGAGATCCGAGACGCGATCACGGTTTCACAATACCAGACCCGCAATTGACGATCGATTACGATGTCCCGAATGCCTGCGCGGCTTGCCATGCGGACCAATCGCCGGAGTGGGCTCGAGATGCTGTTGAGAAATGGTATCCGGAGTCCGAGCGCAGGGATGCTCTGCGGGATCGAGCTGGAGCGCTGCACGCTTACTATAACGGCGATGGAAACGCTTGGACTGATGTGCATCGCTTATTGCAAACCGAAGAGAACGTGTATTGGAGATCTACCTACCTGAGGATTCTTGGAGCGATGGCTCCCGGTACGCCGGAAAGTTTGGACGCGGCCCTTGCTGGATTAAAATCGGAATCTCCAGTCGAAAGAGAATCAGCCATGCGAATTCTCGGAAATCGGAATGATCGATTGGCTGACGTGCAAAAGGGATTAAATGATTCGTCGCTCCTGGTTCGGAACCAAAGCGCGGATACGCTTTCGTCGATGTTCAATCCGAATCAGAAGGCATTTAAGGAATGGAAAACCTACGCGGAAGTAAATTCGGACCGTCCTGCTGGCGCCTTGCGTCGAGCGGAGCTGGCGATTCAGCAAGGCGACCTTTATCTGGCGAGGCAACTTGCGGAGCAGGCGGCGAGTTTCGATAAGAACAATGCGCACCTGCTTTATGACATTGCTATCATGTTCGCCCGAATTGGCGACGTTAATGGAGCGCTTTATAAAATCGAAAAAGCCAAGCAACTGGATAACTCAATTGGATTGCTTTGGTTTGGCGAAGGACTTTTACACGCGGAAAACGGTGATACTATGAAGTCGATCGAAGCGATGGAACAAGCGGTCGCAAGGGACGAATCGCAGGATCGCTGGTGGTACAATTTGGGAGTTGCTTACATGCAGACCAACCAAGCGGAAAAAGCTCGGAATGCGTTAATCCAGGCAGTGCAACTAAACCAAACCGAGATGCAGTATCAGCAGGTTTTAGGTCAATTGATGCAGCAACAGCAACAGCAAC